>Ga0187824_10000125_pt1 | contig 13110 bp, 15 predicted proteins | sample NC_wetland_sal_i_13_FD_132437 | JGI IMG/M metagenome (GOLD analysis project Ga0187824, IMG submission 132437) | Wetland sediment microbial communities from Neuse River Estuary, North Carolina, USA - SourceSoil_4 | ecosystem: Environmental > Aquatic > Freshwater > Wetlands > Sediment | place... | reverse complement strand
GCCGTTCGGCTCCGGGCGAAGCGCGTGCGGGTCGCCCCCGGAGAGGACTTGGTGCGGGCCCTCCGGGATCTCCTTGGCAGCGACGCCGTCCACTACGTGAAAGCGAGCTGAAGGGCATGCCGCCGACGTACACGCTGGAGTTCGAGAAGCCGCTCCTCGAGCTGGAGAAGCAGATCGACGAGCTCAAGCGCCTGGGCGAGGAGCGGCAGATCGACGTGGCCGGGGAGCTGGAGGGGCTCCAGAGCAAGCTCGAGGCGCTCCGCGCCGAGATCTACCGGAACCTCACCCCGATGCAGCGGGTGATGGTCGCCCGCCACCCGCGCCGCCCCTACACGCTCGACTACCTCAGCACCATCTTCACCGACTTCATCGAGCTGCACGGCGACCGGCTCTTCCGCGACGATCCCGCCATCGTGGGCGGCTGGGCGCGGCTCGCCGGCATCTCGGTCATGGTGATCGGGCACCAGAAGGGCCGCGACACCAAGGAGAACCTCAAGCGGAACTTCGGCATGCCCCACCCCGAGGGCTACCGGAAGGCGCTCCGCCTGATGGAGATGGCCGCCAAGTTCGCCGCGCCCGTCATCACGCTCATCGACACGCCGGGCGCCTATCCCGGGCTCGGCGCCGAGGAGCGGGGACAGTCGGAGGCGCTGGCCCGCAACATCCTCGAGATGGCCGGCCTGGAGACCCCGATCGTCGCCTGCGTGATCGGCGAGGGCGGCTCCGGCGGCGCGCTCGCGCTGGGCGTGGCCGACCGGGTGCTCATGCTGGAGAACTCGGTCTACTCGGTCATCTCGCCCGAGGGCTGCGCGGCCATTCTCTGGAAGGACGCGAGCCAGCGCGAGCGGGCGGCGGAGGCGCTCCGGCTCACGGCGGAAGACCTGCTCCGGCTCAAGCTCATCGACGAGATCGTGCCCGAGCCCGTGGGCGGCGCGCACGTGGACCCCGACGCCACCGGCGAGGCGCTCCGGGCGGCGCTCATCCGCCACGTCACCGAGCTCCGGAAGGTCCGCCCCGAGAAGCTGGTGAAGCGCCGGGCCGAGAAGTACGCCGCCATGGGCGTGTTCACCGAAGCCTGATGCTCCAGACGGTCGAAGTCCGGTTCAAGGGTACCCGCCGAGGGTACTTCACCTGGGCCGACGACGCGGCGCCGCTCCGGCTGGCGGAGCCGGTGATCGTCGAGGTCGAGCGGGGGAAGGACTACGGGCGCATCACGGCCACCGGCGACGTGGCCGAGCGAAAGTGTACGTCCTGCAGTACCGGCTGCGCGATCGGGGACGGTCCGGGCGAGCCCGCTGCCGCGCCCGCCGCCGACGAGCCGCTCAAGTCCGTTCTCCGCCGCGCCACCCCCGACGACATCCGCCAGCACAACGAAAGCCGCCGCTCCGAGGAGGACGTGCGCCGCAAGGTGCTCGAGCGGGTGCGAGCGCACACGCTGGTCATGAAGGTGAGCGACACCGAGTGGCAGTGGGACCGGAACAAGCTCACGATCTACTTCACGGCGGAGAAGCGGGTGGATTTCCGCGCGCTGGTGCGCGACCTCGCCTCGCTCTTCCGCACCCGGATCGAGCTCCGGCAGATCGGGGTGCGCGACGAGGCGGCCCGCCTCTCGGGCGTGGGCCGCTGCGGGCGGGAGTATTGCTGCTCTACCTGGCTCGGCGAGCTCTCGCCGGTCAACCTGGGCCTGGCCAAGGACCAGCACCTCTCGCTCAACCCCTCCCAGATCTCCGGCGGCTGCGGGCGGCTGCTCTGCTGCCTCAAGTACGAGCACGAGTTCTACGTGACGGCGCGGAAGCGCTTCCCCAAGGAGGGGAAGGCGCTGCGCACCGCGGCCGGGGTGGAGAAGGTCGTCGCGGTGGACATCTTCCGCGAGCGCGTCTTCCTCCGGAGCGAGGACCAGGGATCCCGCATCATCCCGCTGCTGCAGCTCAAGGAGGAGATGGAGCAGCTGGGCGAGGTCCTCCCCACGCCCGAGACCCGCCCGCGGCCGCCGGCGCCGCCCGCCGAGCCGGAGCCCACCGCCGTCGTCCTCACGCCTTCGCCCAACGGCGCGCCCCGCCCCGACGGGGCCTCCCGCCGGCGCCGCCGCAGGCGGCGCGGGGGCGGCGGCGCCCCCGGCGCGCGGCCCGGCGCCGAGCCCTGAGTGGCCCGGTTCTACCTCACCACCGCCATCGATTACTCCAACGGCGAGCCCCATCTCGGGCACGCCCTGGAGAAGATCGGCGCCGACTGCATCGCCCGGTATCGCCGGCTGCGGGGCGACGCCGTCCACTTTCTCATGGGCATGGACGAGAACGCCCAGAAGGTGGCGCAGGCGGCGGAGCAGGCCGGCGTGCCGCCGGAGGCGTGGGTGCGCACGCTGGCCGAGCGGTTCGATGCCACCTGGCGCCGGCTCCTCTGCTCGCACGACGACTGGATCCGCACCACCGAGCCCCGGCATCACCGGGGCACGGTCGCTCTGATCGAGCTCATCCGGAAGCGCAATCCCGACGACGTCTTCACCGGGGAGTACGAGGGGCTCTACTGCACCGGCTGCGAGGAGTTCAAGCAGGAGTCCCAGATCGTCGACGGGCGCTGCGAGGAGCACCCCACTCTCGAGCTGGTGCGCACCCGGGAGCGCAACTACTTCTTCCGGCTGAGCCGCTTCCGCGACCGGATCCTCGACCTCATCCGCTCGGGCGAGCTCGCCGTGGAGCCCGCCATCCGCCGCAACGAGGTGGTGAAGGTGCTCGAGGCCGGGCTCCAGGACATTTCCATCTCGCGGCAGCGGCTCGCTTGGGGCATCCCCTTCCCCGGCGACCCCGACCAGACGGTTTACGTCTGGTTCGACGCACTGATCAACTACCTCTCGGCGACCGGCTTCCCCGACCCGGGCTACGAGCGCCTCTGGCCCGCCGAGCTGCATGTGATCGGCAAGGGAATCACCCGCTTTCACTGCATCATCTGGCCCGCCATGCTGCTGAGCGCGGGCGTCGCGCTGCCCCGGAAGGTGTGGGCCCACGGCTACGTGCAATGGCACGGGGCCAAGGTCTCCAAGTCGGCGGGGACCGCCGTGAGCCTGGACGACGCGATCGCCCGCCACGGCCCGGACGCGCTGCGCTACTTCCTGCTGCGCGAGGTCGGCTTCGAGGCGGACGGCAATTTCACCTGGGAGCGGTTCGACGAGCGCTACACCGCCGACCTGGCCGACGGCCTCGGCAACCTGGCGTCGCGCTCGCTGGCCATGATGGGCCGGTACCGGGCGGGGGTCGTCCCGGCGGCCGGAAGTGGCACGTCGCTGGAGGAGTCGGGTCGCCAAGCGGTCCACCGCTACGCCGGGGCGATGGACCGGCTCGACCTCCGCGGGGGCGCCGAGGTCCTCTCCGGGCTCGTGGGAGACGCCAACCTCTACATCCAGCAGGCCGCCCCGTGGACCCTGGCCAAGCAGGGCCGGGAGGCCGAGCTGGACGAGGTCCTGGGGAGTCTGGGCCGGTGCCTTTACCGGCTGGCCATCCTGGCAACCCCTTTCATGCCGGGCAAGGCGCAAAGCCTCTGGCAGGCGCTGGGAGGCACGGGGGATAGCGGGGCAGCTCCCTGGGCTTCACTGGAGGCCCCGCCGGTGGCTGGCACGCCTACCACGAAGCCTGAGGTGCTCTTCCCCAAGCCACCATCCTCGTGAGACTTAGCTGCTATGGTGTCAAACCGCTTGTGTGTCAAATGGTTAGCCGATTCCTGACTCGGGTTGACAAGCCTTTCGCCAGGCACGACTTTAGCCTACTTTCCCGGTCGTCCAAGTTCGAAATCCCGCGCGGCCCAGCCGCATCGTAGCCAGCCAGTCAGGAGCCACAGTGTCCGTGTTCCTGAAAAGCCGGGTCACCGGCTGATGTCTAAGCGTCGCTGGACCATCCTGCTCGTGCCCCAAGGATCGGGGCAGTCCAGGGCGGTCGAGCTGTCGTGGGGCGCGGTAAAGCTCGCCGGCGCCGTGGCGGTCGTGCTCGCCGTGGCCGCGGTGCTCCTCGGGTCAGCGACCATGTCCCGGCGGGTGGACCTCTCGCGCGCGGCCCGGCTGGAAGACGAAAACACCCGCCTGGCGCAGGAGCTGGGCGAGCTGCACGCGCGGCTCACCACCCTGTCCGACACGATCGCCCGAATCTCCAAGCGCGACGGCAAGATCCGCCTGCTCGCCAACCTCGAGCCCATCGATCCGCAGGTGCAGGCCGCCGGCATCGGCGGACCGGCCGCGCCGCCTTCCCCGGGAAGCCTCGCGACGCCGCTCCTGCGAAAGGCGGCCGATGTGCGGGTGGACGTGAACGCGCTGATCCGGCGGGCGGACCTGCTGGCCTCGTCGTTCAGCGCGGCGGAGGACAGCCTGGCCGCCCACAGCAACCGCCTGGCCGCCACTCCGTCCATCCTGCCGACCCAGGGCTGGTTGTCGAGCGCCTTCTCCGCGATGCGGGAGCATCCGATCCTGCACGTGGCCCGCCCGCATGAAGGCATCGACGTGTCGGCTCCGATGGGCACCCCGATCGAAGCACCGGCCGCCGGCGTGGTGCGGTCCACCGGGTGGGAGGCGGGTTACGGCAACACGATCGAGATCGATCACGGCTTCGGGATCGTCACCCGCTTCGCCCATACGTCGCGAATCCTGGTGCACCAGGGCGAGCACGTGCAGCGGGGCCAGCGGATCGCGCTCGTGGGCAACACCGGCCTCACCACCGGCCCGCACCTGCACTACGAGGTGCACGTGAACGGCAAGCCGGTGGATCCGCTGCGCTACGTGATGCCGGAGGGCGTCGTCACCGACTGATCTAGAACTGCACCTTGGGCGGCTCCTGGGTGCCCGCCTGCGCCTGGAAATAGGGGCGGGGCTTGTCCAGCCCGAACACCTTGGCCGTGAGGTTGTAAGGGAACCGCCGTACATACGCGTTGAACTGCCCCACCGCCGTGTTGTAATCCGTCCGCGCCACCGCGATCCGGTTCTCCGTCCCCTCGAGCTGGTCCTGCAGCTCCTTGAAGTTCTCGCTCGAGCGGAGCTCCGGATAGTTCTCCGAGATCGCCAGCAGCCGGCCCAGCCCGGCGCTCAGCTGGTCGTTGGCCGTCGCCATCCCCTCGACATCCCGCGCCTGCACCGCGCCCGACAGCCGGGCGCGCGCGTTGGCGATCGAGATGAACACCGTGTCTTCCTGCTTGGTGATCCCCTTGACCGTGCTCACCAGGTTGGGCACGAGATCGGCGCGCCGCTGCAGCTGGGTCTGGATCTGCCCCTGGGCCTGATTGATCTGCTCGTCCAGAGACTGCATGGTGTTATAGCCGCATCCCGTGAGGAGCAGCGCGGCGCCGAGCAGCGCCGAAGCCGACAGCCGGGTCCGGGTCATGGGTGCTGGTCTCCGAGCTGGAGTTGATCGGTGAAGCGTGCCGTCCGGTCGACGGCGTCGAGATAGGCCTCGAAATCGGGCGCCGCGAGGCGGGTCGCCGGGGCGGCCCGGCAGGCGAGCACCCGGAGCAGCGGCGCCGGGTCGAAGCCGACGAGCGCGCCGGCGCCTTCCATCACCGTGCGCGGGTCGGCCGGCGCGGGCCGCCCCACGAGCGAGAGCAGGCAGCGGAACAAGAGCAGGATGGCGGGGACGGTCGTGCCCGCCCACTCGCCCAGCTTCTTCTCGCCGTGCACCACGTAGCGCTGGCGCAGGCGGAGCAGCTTTCCCCGAAGCTCCTTTTCCAGCGCCCGGCGCAGATCCGCCGGATCCGGCTCGAGGTGCGCGACCAGATCCGGACCGCGGAGCACCTCGCGGGCCAGGCGCATGTCGCAGATCTCGATGGGGAAGACGTCGGTGCCCTCGAGCCACTCGTCGCGCGAAATGACCAGCGGCGCCACGGGCATCGCCCGCCGCCAGCCGGCGAACGCCGGCCGGAGCCGGTCCAGCACTGCCGGATCGGCGCGCTCGACGATCAGCATCAGGTTCACGTCCGAGCGCCCGGGAACGTAGTCCCCGCGCGCCGCCGAGCCGAACAGGACGGCCGTGAAACCCGCGCCGAGGATGCCGTCCACCTCGGCCAGAAACGGATCGACCACGCGCCGGATCGCCTCGAGCATCAGAACCGCCCCCCGGACCCGCCGCCGCTGAAGCCGCCGCCTCCGCCGAACCCGCCGAAGCCTCCGCCTCCGCCACCGAATCCGCCCCCACCACCCCACCCGCCGCCGATCCACGGCCCGCCTCCCCAATATACCCGGCCCCTTCCGCCCCGCACCGCGCGCTGGAGCCCCCCGGCGACGAGGAAGAACACGAGGAACAGGAGAAAGGGCAGCCAGCTCGGGATCGTGACGTCGCCGCCGGCCGAGGGCGCCTCGTAGGCGGTGAGCGTGGAGTCGCCCACGCCGTACCCGCGGGCAATGACCCCGGTGAGCGCCTGCGCGCCGGCGAGGATCGCGGGCCCGTACCGCTCCTGCGAGAGCAGCGGCCCCATCACCTCGCGCCGGATGCGGCCGGCCGTGGCGTCGGTCACGATGCCCTCGAGCCCCTGCCCCACCTCGATCCGCACGTGGCCCGTGCCCGGCACGCCGTTCTGCCGCGGCACGACCAGCAGCACCAGCCCGGCGTTTCGCCGGACGTCGCCGATCGCGGCCTTGGCCCCGACGCCCCACGCGCGGCCGATGGCGAGCGCCACCTCCGCTTCGTCACGGTCGTCGATGGTCGGCAGGGTGACGACCGCGATCTCGGCGCCGGTGGCCGCGCGAAGCCGGGCGAGCAGCGACTCCAGGGCCGCCTGCGTGGATCCGTCCACGATCTGCGCGGCGTCCGTGACGTAGCCCGCAGGCTGGGCGGGAAAGAGCCGGGTGACGGCATCCTGCTGCGCGCCCAGCGCTCCCGCGGCGGCGAGTTGAAGCGCCATCCCGGCGGCGATAGCTTTGAGCGGTGTCACGTCTCTGGCTGTTCCTCCTCCTGGCCGTCCCGGCGTGCGAGCGGCGGCCACATGACGTTGCCGTCCGCGTCTCGATTCCCGGTCCCGACTCTGTCACCGCGCCGGTGGCGGGCATCGGGCTGGTGGCTCTCCCCTACGACCGGGACAGCGTCCTCCGCGCCATGGACGCGTCGGCGCGGTCGCCCCGTCCGTCCACCGCCGGGCTCGACAGTCTGTTCCGGGCGTTCCGCGGGCCGTTCGCCGAGTACGCCAGCGCCAGCTTCGCCGCGGAGCAGCTCCGGAACACGCTCGCGGGGTTGAAGCGCCGGCTCGACTCCCTGCCCCGGAACGCGCCCGAGTACCGCGACCTGTACGGCCGCTACGGAAACCAGAGCGCCGCGCTGGCGGCCGCCGAGAAGCGGGAGACGGCGGCGCGCGTGGCCCTCGCCGAGGCCCGGAAGAAATTCGTGGTCCGCAGCGACAGCCTGCGCATCCGGATACGGTCGTGGGAAGATAGCACGTACCAGGGGTACGACAGCATCGTGCGCGGGCTTGCGACCGCGCGCCATCGGCAGCCCGTGGCCGACACGACGGGCGCCGACGGGTGGGCCCACCTCAAGCTCGAGGGCGGGCCGTGGTGGATCTACGCGCGATCGTGGGACGCGACGGATCCGAACGCGGAGTGGTACTGGAACGTGCCGGTCGCCGGCGACACCGTGGATCTCACGCCCGGCACCGGCGAGCGCCGACCCAAATACTGAGGACCTGGATGCGAACTCTCCTGCGGGCGCCCGGCGCCCTCGCCGCGGCGGCGGCGCTCGCCCTGGCGGCGGCGCCGACGGCCCGGGCCCAGTCCGACCCCGAGGCCCAGGGCGCGCAGGCCGCCAAGTCCGGCATCCTGGCCGAGCGGTCCATGGGCTCGCCCGCGGCGCCGATCACCGTCTACGAGATGTCCGACTTCCAGTGCCCCTACTGTCGCCGCCACGCGGTGGACGTGTTTCCCGCGCTGGAGCGGGAGTACATCAACACCGGCAAGGTGCACTGGATCTTCATCAACTTCCCGCTCACGTCCATCCATCCCAACGCGGCGGCGGCGGCGGAGCTCGCGCTCTGCGGCGCGCGCGTCGGCAAGTTCTGGCCCCTGCACGACCTGCTCTACAAGTATCAGGACACCTGGGCGCCGCTCAAGGATCCGGGCCAGTTCCTCCTCTCGCTCGCGGACTCGGTGCACGCCCCCCGCAAGACGATGGAAGCCTGCCTCACCTCCGGGGCGGCCCGGCCCGAGCTCGAGGCGGACGCGGAGGCGGCCCACCGCTCGGGGGCGCAGAGCACGCCGACGTTCTACATCGAGGGCGGGCTCCTGGTGGGCGCGGAGCCGCTGCAGGTGTGGCAGCAGGTGCTGGATTCGATCTACGCGGCCAAGAGAAAGGCGTAGGAGGTGAGAGGTGAGAGGTAAGAGGTGAGAGGGGTGGCCCGTCTTACCTCTCACGTCTCACCTCTCACCTTCAAACGGTCACCAGCACGTCGTACAATGCGTGGGTCCACGCCGTGATCCCGAATCCGCGCGTGAGGTAGAGCCCGCTGAACAGCACCCCGGCGATGGCCCGGAAGGTGAACGACGCCAGGGTGAGCCGGTCACCGTAGGGGCCGAGGTAGTGGAAGGTCGAGAAGATCAGGGCGCCCAGGATGGTCGCGAACACGCCGGCGCCGCCCTCCCCCCAACCGAACAGCCGCCGCGCCCCCCACGCCAGGGCCCCCACGATCAGCACCCGGAACAGCAGCTCTTCGTAGATCCCCGCTCCCAGCGAGATCATGAGCTGCGTCGGCAGATCGAGCCGGAGCCCGGGCGCGAGCGCCAGCCGCACGCCGCCCAGCAGGAGCCCGGTGAGCACGCCCGCCACCGCCCCGAACAGCGCGGCGTACAGCACCGACTCGGCCGCCATGCCGAGGAAGAGCGACGGGCGGAGCTTCCCGCCGGCGCGGTCCCGGTGGATCAGCACCGCCCCGGTGCCCAGCAGCAGGACGCCGAACAGGATCACCCCGGTGCGGCCGCCGAGCCAGACGAACGCGCTCTTGAGCAGCACGTCGGCGCCGTTCCGGACGCCGGCGATGGCGTCGTGCGAGAGGACGAACGCGAGCGTCTCGTACAGAACGAGCAGCGGCAGCGCGAACAGGAGGCTGTAGCGGGGAGAGCGGGAGAGACGCCAGTAGGACATGCGGTGAACAGTAAGCGGATCGGGCCGCCCGACGCTTGGTCGGACGGCCCGATCGGTTGGCATCGCAGCTCGAGACGACGCCGGCGCGTGCTTAGATCACCATCCGGCGATCGCTTGCCCGGTTCGAGCCACGGATGCAACTGTCACTAGACAATGGATCACCTCCTTCCACAGGGTGGCACATAGGGCGGACACTGCAAACTTTAAGCGGCCCTTCCCCGGCCGACAAGACCGGGCCCTACTGCGGCGCCCCCCCCGTCACGACGCCCTCGAAGACCACCGAGCGCGGCACCAGGAGGCCGGCGGTGAGCACGGTGACGAGGAGGTCGCCAAAGCTGGTTCGCGTCTTGATCTTGAGGTCGGCGATGCCCTTCCCGCCGACCAGCTGCGTGGCGAGCGACTTGCCCAGGGACGGCGCCTTGATCCGCGCCGCACCCCAGAGCGCCCAGAGCGCATGGGAACTGACCCGGAAGCTGTCGCCGACCGCCGGCTGGTTGACCGGCGACCCCATGGTGACGGGCACGCCCAGCGTGGTAGCGTCGAAGTTGAGGCTGCAGCCCCCGAGTGTTCCCGCCAGGACGAGGGCCAGCGCGGCGCGCCGCACCGGGGCGCTCAAAGCCCCGGGATCCTGAGCCCGTAGTGCGCGCCGACCGCGAAGATCCCGGGGTCGCTCCCGCTCACGAACACCCGGTCGTACGATGCCTGGAACCCGAGACCGCTGAGGAAGTTGAACTCGACGCCGGTGCTGACACCGAAGTTCGAGTTGGAGTCCCACCCGTTGGCCGTCGAGGTCCGGGTCAGGTCGATCCGGGGCGCGATCCACGGCTTGATGGCGAGCGCGGGGTTGGGGATCGTGATGGCGAACCCGAGCCCGATGGGGAAGTGCCAGAGCTTGACGCCGCCGGCCTCCTTCCCGTAGCCCACGCCGCCCTGGAGCGTGGCCGAGAAGGGGATGAGCGGGCCGCCGAGGAGCTTGTAGTTGAAGCTGCCGCCGACCGTCGTGATCGTGTTGTCCGGGCCGGTCGGATTGAACGACGCGAGCGTGGCGGTCAGGCCGATCTTGCTGGCCCCGAGCCCGAGCCGCGCGCTCGCGGCCAGCGTGGTTCCGTCGCCAGCCGCGCCGTTGGGGAAGGCCACGTCGCCATAGAGGCCGAGGCCGGCGGGCACGCCGCTGTTGTTGACGGGAAGCCCCAGCACCTGCGCCGACGCGCCGGGGGCCGCGCCGACGCCCGCGAGGAGCGCGGCCGCGATCGCGAAGTGGGTCGGTCTCATCCGGTTCCTCCTGGAGTCGGCGACAAGCTTAGTCGCGCGCCGCGCGGGAAGTCAACACGAGACGGCGCCCGGCCCCCTCGAGGGGAGCCGGGCGCCGGGCGTTCCAGCGGGCGACGGATCAGCGGACGAACGCGAGGCCGAGCGAGATGCCCTCGATGTCGCCCACGCCGCCGCTCACCCGGAAGTCGATGGTGTTGCTGAAGCGGATGTCCACGCCGAAGCCGAGGGCGAAGTCGAGATTGCTGTTGCCGCTGGACAGGGCCGGTACCACCACCGGCTCCACGTACGGCACGAAGCTCGTCTTCGATCCCTCGAGCAGGAAGCGGCGCCCGAGCGACAGGCCGACCGGGATGTAGACCACGTCGGGGCCGGAGCCGGCGTTGATGCCCAGACCGACGACGAGCGCGCCGTCCACCGGGAACCGGTCGCTCGCGTCGAGGACCCGGGTGCGGAAGTCGCCGCCGATCAGGACCCGGGTGTCGCCGCCCGGAATGTTCTCGAACCCGCCGCGGATGCCGAGGTCGTAGGCGCCGTGGCCGTAGCTGTAGAAGCCCTCGAGCGCGAAGTCGGGGGCGCCGCTCGGGAACGAGATCGAGCCGCCGAATTCGTGGGTCGTGAACGCGCGGTAGGGCGCCTTGAAGACCGGCGTGCCCGTTTCCTGTGCCGCCGCCCCGGTCGCCCCGGCCGCCACGACCGCCACCGCCGCCAGCACCCCGACCACGCTCCGCCTCATGCGCCGCCTCCTTGCACGTGTTCCGCCACCACCCGGACCCGGTCGCCGACGACCTGGAGGAATCCGCCGTGGACCTTGAATTCGCTCACGCTGTCCCCGCGGCGCACCCGGAGCTGCCCCCGGCCGAGCAGCGTCATGAAAGGCGCATGGCCGGGCAGGATGCCGACCTCGCCGTCGAAGGCCGGAGCCGTGACGGCGTCCGCGTCGCCGTCGAACATAGCGGCGTCGGGCGAAATGACTGTGACGTGCATCACGAGCTCGCGAGCTTCTTGGCCTTCTCGATTGCCTCGTCGATCCCGCCGACCATGTAGAACGCCTGTTCGGGCAGCTGGTCGAGCTCGCCGGAGAGCACCCGCTCGAAGCTCGCCACCGTGTCCTCCAGCTTCACGTACTTGCCGGGGAAGCCGGTGAACTGCTCGGCGACGTGGAACGGCTGGGACAGGAACCGCTGGATGCGCCGCGCCCGGCCCACGATGAGCTTGTCGTCCTCGGACAGCTCGTCCATGCCCAGGATCGCGATGATGTCCTGCAGCGCCTTGTAGCGCTGCAGGGTCTTCTGCACCCCGATCGCCACGTTGTAGTGGCGGTCGCCCACGAACTGCGGCGCCAGGATCCGGCTCGAGCTGTCGAGCGGATCCACCGCCGGATAGATGCCCAGCTCCGCGATGGAGCGGGAGAGCACCACCGTGGCGTCCAGGTGGGCGAACGCCGTGGCCGGCGCCGGGTCGGTCAGGTCGTCCGCGGGCACGTAGATCGCCTGCACCGAGGTGATCGAGCCCTTGGTGGTGGAGGTGATCCGCTCCTGGAGGTCGCCCATCTCGGTCGCGAGCGTGGGCTGGTAGCCTACCGCGCTCGGCATCCGGCCGAGCAGGGCCGAGACCTCGGAGCCGGCCTGGGTGAAGCGGAAGATGTTGTCGATGAAGAGGAGCACGTCCTGGCCCTCGACGTCGCGGAAGTACTCCGCGACGGTGAGACCGGACAGCCCCACCCGCAGGCGCGCGCCCGGCGGCTCGTTCATCTGCCCGTAGATGAGGGCGCAGGAGCCGAGCACGCCGCTCTCCTTCATCTCGAGATAGAGGTCGTTGCCCTCACGGGTGCGCTCGCCCACGCCGGAAAAGACCGACTTGCCGCCGTGGCCCTTGGCGACGTTGTTGATGAGCTCCATGATCACGACCGTCTTGCCGACGCCCGCGCCGCCGAACAGCCCGATCTTGCCGCCCTTCACGAACGGGGCGATCAGGTCGACGACCTTGATGCCGGTCTCGAAGATCTCGGTCTTGGGCTCGAGGTCGGTGAACTTCGGGGTCTCGCGATGGATCGGCCAGCGCTCGACGTCGGACGGCAGCGGCGGACCGCCGTCCACCGGCTCGCCCAGCACGTTGAGGATGCGGCCGAGCGCCGCCGTGCCCACCGGCACGCTGATGGGGCCGCCGGTGTCGACCACGGCCATGCCGCGGACCATGCCGTCCGTGCTGCTCATGGCCACGGCGCGCACCTGGTTCTGCCCGATGTGCTGCTGCACCTCGGCGATCACGCGGATCCCCCGCTCGACGTCCTCCACGAGCAGGGCGTTGTAGATCTCGGGCAGGTGCTCGGGCTCGAACTCGACGTCGAGCACGGGGCCGATGATCTGCACGATGCGCCCGATGTTCCGGGCCTTCTGGGCGCCCGTCGCGGGGCGGGCCTGGGTTGCTGCCGTGGTCGCCATGTCGGTGTCCGGTGTCCTCTCGGGTGGTCTCTCAGCCCTGCAACGCCGCGGCGCCGCCCACGATCTCCGCGATCTCCTGCGTGATCTGGGCCTGGCGCTGGCGGTTGAAGGTGCGGGTGAGCTTGTCGATCAGCTCCCCCGCGTTGTCGGTCGCGTTCTTCATGGCCGTCCGGCGCGCGCCGTGTTCCGCCGCCGCGGTCTCCACCAGCCCGCGATAGACGGCGTTGCGCACGTAGAGCGGCAGGAGCTGCTCCAGGATCGCCTCGGCGCTGGGGGCCAGGATGTAGTCCGGCACCGGCCCCTTC
>Ga0187824_10000124_pt1 | contig 13126 bp, 9 predicted proteins | sample NC_wetland_sal_i_13_FD_132437 | JGI IMG/M metagenome (GOLD analysis project Ga0187824, IMG submission 132437) | Wetland sediment microbial communities from Neuse River Estuary, North Carolina, USA - SourceSoil_4 | ecosystem: Environmental > Aquatic > Freshwater > Wetlands > Sediment | place... | reverse complement strand
CTTGAGCTCGAGAATTTCGCCTTTCACATCCACCGTGATCTTGCGCGACAAGTCGCCACGGGCCACCGCCGTAGTCACCTCAGCGATGTTGCGCACTTGCGCCGTGAGGTTTCCGGCCATGGCGTTCACCGAATCGGTCAAGTCCTTCCAAGTCCCGGCCACACCGGGCACAACGGCCTGCCCGCCCAGTCTTCCTTCCGTGCCCACCTCGCGCGCCACGCGCGTCACTTCCGAGGCGAAGGACCGCAACTGGTCCACCATCGTGTTGATGGCCTCTTTGAGCTGCAAAATTTCGCCGCGAACATCGACGGTAATTTTGCGGGAAAGGTCGCCGCTCGCAACGGCGGTCGTTACTTCCGCGATGTTGCGTACTTGACCTGTCAGGTTGCTGGCCATCGAATTGACGGAGTCTGTCAGATCCTTCCAGGTACCCGCGACGCCGGGAACCTGCGCCTGCCCGCCGAGCTTGCCGTCGGTCCCGACTTCACGGGCCACGCGCGTAACCTCAGCTGTGAAAACTCCGAGCTGCTGAATCATCGTGTTGGCGATATTGGCCGACCGCAGGAATTCGCCCTCCAGAGGCCTCCCATCCACGTCGAGACGCACGATCTGGGTTAAGTTTCCTTGCGCAACGGCCGCGATGGCGCGAGTAACTTCCGCGGTCGGGCGCAACAGGTCTTCGACGAGTGTGTTAATCGAAACCTCCATCTCGCCCCAGGCGCCCTTTGATTCGTGAAATTTCGTCCGTTCCCGCGTTCTTCCTTCCTTGCCCACGACCTGCCCCACGCGCCTCAATTCATGAGCCATTTGCTGGTTGGAGGCCACGATGTCGTTAAAGGTGTCCGCGATTTTTCCTTCCACTCCAACCCACGCCCCAGGGAGGCGCACGGAGAAATCGCCGTCCCGCATCGTTTGCAAAGCCATGAGAATCACGCTTAAATTAGAAGACGCGGATCCGTTGCGGGTTTGATTTCGCCCGTTGCCCTTTACGGCCGGCTTAAAATCTTCAGTGGGATTCTCGGTTGCTAGATTGCTTTCGGTTCGTTTCATGCTCTACTCCAAACGGTGAGAATCTAAACTTCAGTTCATGTTTCTGTTATATTGCGCGCAATCTACGGCGCATTTTGGGTCGCATACTTATTGCACCCGGAGGCGCGATAACAGATTTGGAGGGATCCGCGTTTAAATTATTTGTTGTCATCTGCAATGACCGGGAGCATCTAATGGACGCCGATCTTGCCTGGCCGCAAACTGACTGAAAAACAGAAAGATACCGCCCTTAAAATCTTGTAAAGAGATTTGCATGGCGGGCCTTAGCCGCCTAAAGGATACTACTTAGGAGAACCGTCGATGTGCATACAGGGAAAACCCTAGAGGCCGAGGGGGCAAAGCTGTAGTGTGACGTATCAATACAAAACCGTCTCGCGCGCCGTTTTAGCGATTTATTGGCGCATTACACTTTTGAGAAGCTTTCTTTTCAAGTGATTATCCACGAGGCTGAAAACGAGAGAAGTGAACTCTGCTCCAGATATGCAAGTTCTCCCACAACTCTCGTTCCCAATCCAACTCCTCGCCGGTTGTTTTGGAACTAGAAACGCAATTGAGGGCCAAACGAAACTTTCCAGTTGTTATGCGCCCCATTTACAAAAATGATTTCATCTCCCACTTCCAAACGCAGGCCGATTGGCCCGAGGAAAGCTTCCACACCCCCGCCGGGGTAAAGGGCTCCATCCACATTGTTCGCCCGGAGATTATTCACGCTGCTGGTAAAGGTTGAAAATGAGGCGGGGACAGGATCAAAGCGAAAATTTGTAAATCCGCCTTTCAGAGTTACGAACACGCGAAGAGGGCCGGACGTCTGGATCTTTGGACCGAACAGGCCGTGAAGCACCCTCATGTTGGAATTCTGAAAGGTTACTGTCCCTCCCGTTGTATCCGTAAAGCCCTCAGTGAACACTCGATTGAAATCGTATGCCATTTCCGCTTCGATCTGGACATGACTGGCGACGTTAACAGCGGCTCGTCCGCCAAAACCGACAAAATTAGAACCGGTCTCGCCCAACCTGAAGTAATCGACGAAAGCGCCCACCTCTGCGTGATTTTGCGCATGCGCGATAGGAGCAACTCCCATGCCGGCAACTAGAATTAGGAATGCGATGCGTTTCATTATTTCCCCCTGATGTTGTGCAATTGAATTTCCATCCCCCACCTCTCATATGGCGTGAACTATTCGACAAATCCATATGCCGACCGCGACTTTAATATCTAATGAAGGAAGACAGAATCCGGCAGTTCCTGTAACTCACTCTGAACTTTTGTGTAGTGCTCAAACAGGTGCGCGCGCCGGCGCAGTCAATCAAGGCGGACTACCAAATGTGTTCGTGGTCGTGCCGCGAGTCTTTGTGAATGAAACGAATCGCAGGACGTTAGTCAAGAAAGGGAATGAAGAAAGGAAGGGGAGGCCATTTCTCCTTGGGGCAGGTGATGAAATGGCCTCTGGAGGCGAGAATTGCACGCGAGGCACGATCGGAGATTGGACGAAACACTCAGAAGATCATGAATCACTGTTGGAGTTGGGAACATCAATGCCGAGGGCGGTCGCCAAACTAATTTGATGGTCCTGCTCTTGGATCAGGATTTCGCGGATGTGCTCCGCCATTGCATATTCGCCAAGTGCATCACACTGGCGAATTCGCTCGCGATAATTGCGAATCGTCTCCGTTTCATTTTCCAAGTCAAAGCGCAGCATTTCCTTCGCTCTTTCCGAAGTGCGCACCTGTTTCGGCTGGATCGCCGGCATTCCTCCTAGATAGTCAATCTGTTTGGCAATGATCAGGGCATGGCTCAACTCCTCCTGGGCGTGTTTTTCAAGTTCACCGGCAATGTTCATGTACTCGGCCCCTTTCAAGACCTGTGAGTAGACTACGTACGATATGATGGCTTGATATTCGCGCGCGAGATCCTCGTTCAGCAAACCAACCAGATCTTTCCGGGAAATCGCATTGGCCGCCTTCGGGGACGTTTCGGTTCGGCTCATGATTCTCCTTGTCTTGATTCGGAGGCGAAAGAGCGAAACGCCCTGCGCAAGCAAAGCGTTTCGCCCGAAACCAGGCCTGGATATTTGCAACTAACGATGTCCAGCCCGCTGCGCTTTTTTTTCTTCCCTATCTTCGGCTTTCAATGCCTTCACAAATTCATCTGCTTGCTCCTCGGCCTCCTCTTTGGCAATCCCGTATCGCTCCTGAATTCTTCCGATGAGCTGTTCTCGGCGTCCAGCGATCACGTCCAAATCGTCGTCCGTGAGTTTTCCCCATTTTTCCTTGGTCTGACCTTTCACTTGTTTCCATTTCCCTTTGACTTGATCCCAATTCATGGCCAACCTCCTTGGATCTTCCTCGGTCCTTAAATGTCGCAACTTTGAATTCCGTGGCGCTGGCCTCCCGCGCCAGCGTCTGGCAATAGGAAACAACATCCGCGAACCGAATCAAATACGGTGGAGCATTGACTCTGGCAAGGAGTTTCGAGTAGCGATCTGCTTGCGAACTGAGCAGCGATCGAAGCTTCTCTCCCAGGCAACCTCAATTGTCGGTGTACTGGACAATTCGAGAGTTCCTACCGTCACGACCTGATTTTCGTCTCCCAAACAATAGAGATAGGCTGAATCATGAATGTCGCATGGCGCTGGAAGAATTTCCTGATGAGGCGAGATGAACCGGCAAAAAGGAAGATCTCATGGTCCTCGTGTCGCAAGCAAAGTACCGGTTTCAGGAGTCCTTTCAATTCTTGGGAAGTTAGGCCCTGGCTTGATTACCGGCGCGGCGGACGACGATCCGAGCGGAATTGCGACCTATTCTCAGGTCGGGGCGCAATTCGGCTACGGCATGCTTTGGACAATGCTGTTTTCCTTCCCTCTGATGGCAGCCATTCAGGAAATCAGCGCGCGAATCGGCCGCGTGACCGGAATCGGAATCGCCGGCAATATTCGACGACATTTTCCAAAACCTTATTTGTATGGAATCGTTTCCCTTCTATTGATTGCGAATATTTTCAATATAGGAGCGGACATTGGAGCCATGGGAGCGGCGGCGGGATTGATTTTTCCCGGTCCGACAGCACTTTTCGTTATTCTCGCTGGAAGTATTTCTTTACTGCTGCAAGTTCTGATTCCCTATTCTAGCTACGTAAAATATCTAAAATGGCTGACCTTGGCGCTCTTTTCATACGTGGTTACCGCTATCATCCTGCATGAGCCCAGGTGGGAAGCGCTGCGCGCAACATTCTTGCCCGGCCTTTCTCTTCACGGCGCTTACTTCACCGCGCTCATCGCGATTCTGGGGACCACCATAAGCCCCTACCTATTTTTCTGGCAGGCGTCCGAGGAGGTCGAAGACGTTACCCTCAATGCGACGGAGCATCCGATCAAGCAAGCCCCGAAACAGGCTCCCGTGCAGCTTGAAAGAATCCGGTTCGATACCTATCTGGGAATGGCATTTTCAAATATCGTGGCCTTCTTTATCATCCTGACCGCGGCCTCAACGCTGTATGCTCATGGAATCCGTGACATCCAGACCTCTGATCAGGCCGCACGAGCCCTTGAGCCGCTCGCGGGCCGATTCGCGTTTTCCATCTTTGCCTTGGGAATTGTGGGCACAGGGTTGCTTGCGGTTCCTGTTCTTGCTGGATCCGCGGCCTATGCCGTCAGCGAAGTGTTCCAATGGAAAGCCAGCCTGGAAAAAAAACCCACGCATGCCGTTGGCTTCTATACCACCATCGGCATCGCGACGTTCATGGGCCTTGTACTTAACTTTATTCATTTGAATCCGATTAAAGCCCTGTTCTGGTCCGCCGTGCTGAATGGCGTCGTTGCGGGGCCGGTAATGGCATTCATGATGCTCCTGGCGCGAAATCCCAAAGTCATGGGGGAATTCACTCTTCCGAAATCTTTGCGTATTGCGGGGTGGTTGGCCACGGGTGCGATGATCCTGGTGTCGCTGGGAATGTTCGCGACAATTTCTCAATAGCCCTTTCGCTGCAAACAACTTCAAGCTTCGAGTCCACAACCCTTTAGGATCTACAGCGAAGTTTGCCGAGGGATACCCGGATGCACTGATTGTTGCCAAATAAGATTGAGTCTAGAAACGGTTCAATAGAATGCGACTCGGACGCTTAAGTCGGCGAAATGCTTGCTGGTTTCAGGGAACCAGGGAGCCGGCAGCGTGGCCAGCATGAATTCGGAGGATCGAAAATGAAAAGTGCATCCATTGCCGGAATCTTGTTGATCGTTTTAGGCGTAATTGCCCTCGCATATCAGGGGATCACATACACCACGCACAAGAAAGTCTTGGATGTCGGCCCCATTCAAGCGACAAAAGAAGAGCACAAGACCATCCCGTTGCCGCCCATAGTCGGAGGCGTAGCGCTTGTCGGGGGCATTGCGCTCCTCTTCGCGGGCGGCAGGAATTCATAAGCTGCACCTTTCATAGTGAGCGGGCGCGCGAGAAGAACGGATACTTTTCATCACCGTACTCGCGCGCAGCGCTCAATCTGCGAACCCTCCGGCATAATTCGCGAAATCAAGACATCACTTGCGTATTCGATGCGCCCTCGTGTGTCAGAGCTAAACGCAGAGTGATGTTCGGCGCGGAAGAAACGCGCTTCGTCACGGGCGTCATTTTGGCTGGGCTCAATGCGTCGCGGGGACAGCGAGAAAACTGGGAGAACCAAGCGATCAGATTAATGGGGAGATTCGGCTGGGCTAGGCCGCCCCACGCTCGCGAAAATCAAAATCATTTTGAGTTTCTTCCGGGTGCGCGGAACGCGAATATACTGAAATTGCGGATTCGAGCATTCTCTCGAATTCGGATTTTTGGTACGGATAGCACAGGAAGTCGAGTGTTCCCAGGTTCATTGCAGCAAGATAGTCTCGATACTCCTGCGGGCAACTAGGCGCGGAAACAATAATTGCGGGAATATCCAATCCTTCGCGCCGTAAGTGCCGGATCACCTCCCTGTACGTTCCGTCCTGCAGCCAAAACCCACAAAGGCACGCGGCGATTCTTTCTCTTGCGACTATCGTTTTGACATCTTCCACGCTCCCCACCCAAATCGCATTGATGGAAGCCATCTCCAGAAGACCAGCCAGAGCCTCCCGAATTTCCGTGTCAATCGTCGCGATCAACACTGTGGGCCTTCCTGGAGTCCGTTTAATGCTTTTCACGGATTTCCTCGTGAAATAGCTTTCCACACGCTCCCTCAGTACGACCGCTAGATTCATGGATCCTCCTCTCTAAAACCTGGGAACTTGAATTTCCACCAAGCTAAATCTGACGCAGCCTTCTTTTCCAAGGAAATCGACGCATGCTCCGCAATCCAATCTTGATGGAACGCGGCTTAAGTGGAAATACCGCCAATGCTTTAGACCCGTTAAGATTTTTCCTGTATGCCGGCACGGTTTTGGCGAGGGAGGGACTTTCATTATAGCCTTCAAAATCGTCGGGGCAAAATTTATTTGACAGGAAAACCAAACAATCCAGAAGGTCACCTCATCGGTAAAATCTACGTTCGAACTACAGGAAAGCGCTGATTGTTCATCGCCGCCATTTACCGCATTCTTAGCGCCGCCCGGACGCGCCTGCGAATCAAGGGGTTCCCGGATTACAAAATGGGCGGCGCTTGCTGCTCTGACGTTCATGACGACAAGGGGTTCCAATGACCGAATCTGCGGACAATGGGAAGAAGAGTGATTACAGCTGCGAAATCCTGTCCTTCATTGTTCTCGCCATTCTGAGCGCATTGAGTCACTTCTGGTACATCCTGTTGATCTTCTGTGCAGGAATTTTTTTCTGGGGAGCTGTCATTCTACTTAGACAAGTACTGCAGTCCGCGGCGATGACTTTTCCGGCTCATGGGCGGCGCCTGTTGGTAAGAATGCAGAGTCGCGCACGCAATTTCTGATCGTTAGTCCGCACAGGATTTGGACCTTATCTCTTCGCCCGCAGATCTATCTCCTGGGCCGAATTTGCTCTGATATAGCCCAGATGGAACTCGTGAGAGTAATCCAAATCATAGAGTTAGAAGGCACTTCGGAAATCAGGTGTTTTAACCATCAAAAATACGCCAGAGCGCGGATTGTTGGTTCCACTGAGCCGAGGCACCATGAACACGTTCCGAATTCGTTGGAATTGATTTCGAAACCGGGAGGTCACCCATGTTGCGCTGGACACTTATCTTCCTCGTTGTGGCGCTGGTAGCAGCGGTATTCGGCTTCGGGGGAATTGCCGCGGCTTCAGCCGGGATCGCCAGAATTCTGTTTTTCATCTTTTTGATCCTCTTCGTAGCTTCGCTCCTGAGTGGCCTAATCCGGAGGGCATGAAGGAAACGGCGCGGTGAGGGCCTGACCGGAGCAATCGCGATGAAAGCTCTGGCAGGGAGGTTTTCACGCATTCAAAAATATTTTCGATCCAGTTGGAACGAAGCAGATCGAATCACTTTGATACTTTGGAGGAACAAAAATGAAGATTCTATTTCGAGTTTTGCTAGCGATTCTCGTGGTTTCCACCGTGACTTCGGCCGCTGACACGAAAGAGAAGGAAAAACAGGAAGATCGCCTTAAGAATTCCGGGACAGTGATGGGCGAGATTTTGAATGTCCCGGATGACATACCGCAAGACCTGCTCGACAAAGCAAAGTGCGTTGTCGTGATTCCTTCCGTTCTCAAAGCGGCTTTTATCGTAGGCGGAAGTTACGGACGCGGGACAATGATCTGCCGCAGCGGTAAAGCCATGTCGGGAGGATGGGGAACTCCTGCCATGATGGTGCTGGAGGGCGGCAGCGTCGGTTTCCAGATCGGCGGGGAGGCCACGGACTTTGTGTTGCTGATCATGAACGACCACGGCGCGAACAGCCTTTTGCATAGCAAGGTCAAACTGGGCGGCGACGTGTCGGCCGCAGCCGGGCCGGTGGGCCGAACCGCGGAAGCAAACACGGACGCCTACTTGCGCTCTGAAATCCTGACTTACTCTCGCGCCCGCGGGCTGTTTGCCGGCGTCTCGCTCGAAGGCGCCTCATTGCGGGCTGACGATGAGGGCAACGATGCACTCTACGGACGGAAGATCAGCGCAAGTGAAATTGTGCTCGGTCCTTCGCCGGCAACTCCGTCCTCCGCGCAACACTTGGTCGCCTTACTGGAAAAAGCTTCTCCTACCTCAAGAGCGCATAATTAAAACCTGCCGAAAAGGGGGAAGAGAGTTCCCTTCCCCCTCCTTCCCATTCGTTCAATAGAAGTTGGCGCCTGCCGTCGCTTCCAGGCCATTTTGCAATTTAAGTCCTACTACCTTCCCGCGCATCGAAATACGACTCTCCCTCGATTGCGGATCTTGATTGCCGATCCTATATTCAGGATAGCTTCGGGCTTGAATTTTACGGAGGGGACTACAATGCGAATCACAAGAACGATCCTTTTCATTCTGCTGCTCCAGCCAATTCTGGGAACCGCGGCATTCGCCGCAAAGCAAAATGCGCAAGCCCACAGGGGCGCTCGAAACAGCGACGAATCATTGAAACGCGAAGTGCGCCACGAATTGATGTTGGTGCCGTGGTACTCCGTCTTTGACATCTTGCAATACAACGTGCACGCGGACGAAGTCACCCTCACAGGAGCCGTAGTCAACCCTACTCTGAAAATAGACGCGGAAAACGCGGTCAAGCACATCGAGGGCGTGGAGAAGGTCAATGACCAGATTGAGGTGCTGCCTCCTTCTCCCATGGATGATCAGATCCGCCGCGCCGAATACCGGGCGATTTATTCTCAAGGCACGCTTTCCCGTTACGGCTTGGGGTCGTTTCAATCGATTCACATCATCGTCAAGGGCGGCCATGTCACTCTCGAAGGCAATGTGGATAACGAGGCGGACAAAAACGCCGCGGGTATCTATGCGAACGGCGTGCCGAATGTTTTCTCAGTCACAAACAATCTGGTCGTGGGCGGAGGAAAATAGCGCGAAGTCCCTCGAATCGGTCCGCTAAAAGCCAATGCGGACCGATTCCCTGAAGAGCGGTGTTAAGAATCAGGAGTCAGACGCAATCAGCCAAGAATGACGACGATTTGATGCTCGACACCATCATCGGCGAGTGGAATGTTGGCGGGGCCTGGAACCGCGTTGCCGTCAAACTCCACCCTGGCAACCCCCCGGGAAACGCCGCGTGGATTTTCCACCCTGATCTTATAGGAAGCGGAATGATATCGAAAATGGATGGAATAGTTCCGCCAGGACCGGGGAACGCAGGGATCAATGCTGAGAATGGTTCCCCGTACGCGGAATCCAAGTATCCATTCAATTCCGGCGCGATAGAACCAACCGGCCGAGCCGGTGTACCACGTCCATCCCCCACGACCCGCGTGCGGAGGCTCACCGTACACATCGCCTGACATCACGTAAGGCTCAACTTTGTAACGCTGCACGCCCGCGCGGGAAGCCGAGTGATAAATCGGGTTGAGCATGCGGTGCAATTCGCCTGCCTTGTCCCCGTCCCCGAGCGCCGCGAATGCAATCAGCGTCCACACTGCGGCATGAGTGTATTGCCCGCCGTTTTCACGAATGCCGGGGACGTAGCCTTTGATATAGCCGGGATCCAAAGGCGTATGGTCGAATGGCGGCGTGAGGAGCAAGATCAGACCGTCTGACCGGCGCACCAATTGTTCATTCACCGCTGCCATCGCGCGCGCGGCTCTTCCCGGCTCCGCTGCGCCGCTGATCATTCCCCAGGATTGCGCGATGGAGTCAATCCGGCACTCCGAATTTGCAGCAGAGCCCAGGGGAGTTCCATCATCAAAAAACGCGCGGCGATACCAACCTCCATCCCATCCCTCACGCTCGAGTGCGGCTTTTAACGCGCTGACTTGCAATCTCCAAGTTTCCGCTCGTTTGAATTCGCCTCGCGCATCCGCAATTTTTGAAAACTCCCAGAGGATCGTATGCAGAAACCAGCCGAGCCAGACACTTTCTCCTTTACCCCCTTGGCCGACGCGATTCATGCCGTCATTCCAGTCTCCCGTGCCCATGAGGGGAAGACCATGGTTGCCCACACCGAGGCTGCAATCCAGCGCGCGGGCGCAATGTTCAAACAAGGATGCGCTTTCGGCGGATTTAGTCGGTTGGAAATACGATTCGCTATGTCCCTCGGCCAACTCGTCGCCATCCAAAAACGAAACAACTTCGTCCAGCACTTTCGCGTCCCCGGTAGCCTCGATGAATTGGATGACCGTATAGGGAAGCCACAGGCGGTCGTCGGAAATGCGCGTGCGCACCCCGCGGCCGGAATGCTCGTGCCACCAATGCTGGACGTCGCCGGCGGCAAATTGGCGGGACGCGGCCCTCAGAAGATGTTCCCGTGCGATTTCACGACGAGCCGTATTCAAGGCCATGACGTCCTGGAGTTGGTCGCGGAAGCCGTAGGCGCCGCTCAACTGATAAAACCCCGCCCTGGCCCAAACGCGGCAGGAGAGGGTCTGATAGAGAAGCCAATGATTGACAAGCAAATCCATGGCTCGATCGGGGGTCGTAATCTGTACGCCATCGAGGATTTCATCCCAGCGCGTCGTAACATCACGAAGAACTTGATCCAGATCTTTTGTTCGATATTGGCGGACCAAGTCTTGCGCCCGTTCTCTGTTTTCGGATTGTCCCAAAAAGAACACCACTTCAGCAGTCCCGCCGGCTCGCAAGTCAACAGGCGCCTGCAACGCGGCGCAGGGATCAAGGCCGGCGCCAACTTTTCCAGAGAGCGTGCGCCCGAGTTCCAGACCATAGGGTCGCTGCGGCGTTCCGTTCCTTCCTAAAAACTCCGTCCGGTCCGCCGTATGCGAAATTTGCTTTCCCGCAAGATCTGCAAAGGCGATGCGTCCCCCAAATTCATTGTTCAACGCGCTCCGGGCAAAGAGCGCACCTGAGTCCTGATCTATTTCCGTGATGATGAAGGGCGCCGACGCAGTCCGTGAACTTCCGAGAACCCATTCCACATAGGCCGTAACCGAGAGACGCCGCGCGCGGCCCGAATTATTCCGCAGCGAAAGGCGGAAGATTTTGATCGAGTCTCCGGGAGGGACAAATTCCAACAGGTCAAGAGCAACTCCATGCGATTCATGCTGGAAGCGGCTATAGCCTTGCCCATGTCGCGCAATATAGACGGCCGCTTCATCCCTGATCGGCAGGGCCGTGGGACACCAGACCTCGCCCGTCGCTTCATCGCGCACGTAAATCACTTCTCCGGAAGGATCGGTGAGGTGTTCGTTCGACCACGGTGTTAACTGATTTTCGTGGCTGTTCAATGACCAGGTGAAGCTCGAACCCGATTCCGAGACTAGAAACCCAAAGTTGGGATTGGCGATCACGTTGACCCACGGTTCAGGCGTGCGTAACCCCTCCCCTAGAACCGTCACGTACTCGCGCCCATTTTTGTCAAAGCCGCCGATGCCGTTGAAGAATTCCAGATCCAAGTCCGGCAGCGGCGTATCAGGTCGGTCCTCAGCGCGCGTTCGCCGCCGCGCGGGCAGCTCCAGAGTTTCGCGGCTCTGGGAATGGGATCGTCCAATCTGCTCGGACAAGGTGCCGCGACGGCCAAGAATCAGCACGCGGGCAAAGTTTTGAAGTTGCGTGCGAGTCTGCGGACTGATCAGATCTCCCCGCACAAGGAAAATCCGTCCCCGCGTATTTCCGGAATCCGGTGAGAGGCGTAGTTGACTTCCATGGACGAGCGCTTCCAACGATCCTTGAAAATCCTGGTTGTAGGAAGGCGGTTTTTCATTGACGATGACGAGATCCGCGGACAGTTGCTTCATGCGCCAATATTCGTGCGCCCGCAACAGTTGCCTGATCGTCTCAACATCCTCCTCATTGTCGATGAGCGCCAAAATAATCGGCAAATCACCCGAAATTCCCAGGCTCCACAATGTGGACACGTCCACGCTCGCGCGGCTGAGTTGGTCCGAAGCCGGGCGCAGCGAAATTTCCGGGTAAATCACGGCGTTGGCTAGCCTCTGGAACAGGTGCGCTTCGTCGGGACCGATCCCCAGGTGATGAAGCTGCACTTGCGCGTGCGTCCAGGCCAGTGTCAGGATGCGGTCAAAAGCTCTTTCGTCCCGGTAGCGATCCGCGAGGTCGAGAGCCTGCTCGCGGGTCTGAGCTGCAATCGTCGTAAATACGAGATGCGCGGTTTCCCCGGGAGAAACGCGCACCGTGCGGCGCAGACTGATTGCCGGGTCGAGGACGGAACCTACCGTGTTCGAGAGTTTCCTGCCGTCGACAACCGAGATGGGGTTTCGAGAATCATGCCCGCGCCCCAGAAACCGCGCGCGATCGGTTTCATATTCCAGCTCGCCGACGGTTTCGCCTTTCACGAAGAGCACGTGCGCAACCCACACGGATGGTTCGTCCGGCGATCGCTTGCGCCGCGTGGCCAGCAATGCGCCCATGTCTGAAACGAATTCCGTCTCCACGAATAAATTGGCGAATGCGGGATGCGCCACATCCGCAGCCTGCAAAGTCAGCGAAAGCTCCGCATACGAAGTGACCTGAATATCGCGTGTGCGCGCTCCCTGATTTGTAATGGAGACGCGGCGCACTTCCGCGTCTTCTTCCGAAGAAACGACAACCTCCATCTTGGTATTCAACGAGCGGTCGCGCCTGACAAATTCGGCGTGGTCCTCGTAAAACTCCGCTTCATAGGAATCCGGTTCGGCCCCGGTGGATTGGAACCCGGGCGACCATATATTTCCGGACTGCTCATCACGAAGAAAGAAGTATGCGCCCCAACAATCCCGCGTCGCGTCTTCTCGCCAGCGCGTTATCGCGATGTCACGCCAGCGGCTGTAACCCGATCCTGCCGCGGTGATCATCACGGTGTAGTTCCCGTTGGAAAGCAATTGCGTGCGCGGGGTCGGATCATCCGCCGAGATAAACCGGCGGACGACGGGTGCGATCACGTCGCGAACTTTTGCGGCGGCGGAAACTTCTTCCGCGCGGGGCCGCGCCACGAGCGCATCGCGAGGCGTGCGTTCCTGCAAAAGCAGTTCCGTGGCTTGTACGATCGGGTCGGCGTGGAACCGCGCTCGCATTACGCCATCTTCCAG
>Ga0187824_10000122_pt1 | contig 13186 bp, 11 predicted proteins | sample NC_wetland_sal_i_13_FD_132437 | JGI IMG/M metagenome (GOLD analysis project Ga0187824, IMG submission 132437) | Wetland sediment microbial communities from Neuse River Estuary, North Carolina, USA - SourceSoil_4 | ecosystem: Environmental > Aquatic > Freshwater > Wetlands > Sediment | place... | reverse complement strand
CCTTTACGCCGCCTACTCGCAAAAGCAGCAACTGGCGGATCAGCATCTGCTGGAGGCTATCCGCGCCACGGTTCCGCTTTCGACCACGCGCGCGGAAGAGATTCAGCAGTTGCGCGAATGGGCCGCGCAGCGTGCCGTTCCGGCCTCACTTCCGGACGCGAAAGCCGAAGGCAGGTAGGGTGGGTGTTTAAAAAGCCGAACGTTGTTACGAGAAACGCCTTAATTTGTACGGCGAGACGCCCGTCCCTCCATAAGATGATGGAGAACTATTGTGTAGGAATCCGGTCCGAGATCGGCCATGCCTGACCTATAATGGGGGACAACGCTTTTCCCCCCCGCGTGATTCATGGATGAAGCCCTGGAAATCCTAGCTTCGGAACGGCCAGTTCTGCGCAGGCCCACGCCTCGCCTGAAACTGCTCCTGGAGCGGGAACCCGCGCACCATGTCTTCTTCAGCAACCTGCTGGAGGCGCTGCACTTCCATCGTCCGCCGCCGCTTGACCTCACGCAGCCTCCCATGGATTTCTGGCGGAATGTTTTTCTTCCGTCGGAACTGCCGTGGAAATCCTTTCAGGAGTCGCTGCTCTGGCACCTGGTCGCTGCGATCGTAGCCTGGGGGATCTCGCAGGGATGGGTCAGTCGTCCACAGCCTCATGTAAGAGAAGCAACGTTCCGGGCTTCGGAGGCGCTCTACTACGCGCCCCCGAAATCGGCTCCTGCGGCCCGTAGCAATCCTCCAAAAACCAGGCAACCCGTCCGAGCTGAGGCTCGCGCTGCTGCCAAGTCAACGCCTCCGATGCCAGTCGCGGCGGAGCATCGCAAAGCGCCCGGCCTGGTCGTGCCTCCGGACTTGAAAGCGGCGGTGGGTGAGCGCGCTCCCAACCTGGCATCGACTCCCGAGCTGCCGTCCGTGCCTCTATCCGCGACCAACTCGGGGCGACAGGCACCCGGACTTGCTTCTGCCGTTGCGCCCCCGCCGCCCGAAATCGCGGCTGGAAGTAGAGGCTTTGGAAGTTTGAAGAATTCCGTCGTGGCACCGCCGGTTGGCATGGCTGGGGTGGAGGGCCGTCGCGCCCTGCGGGGACCTGGAGCCAACGTTGTGGCACCGCCACCACAGTTGGAGGCCGCCTCGCGTGGACTCTCCGGATTGGGCGGTGGCAGTTCTCGCATTGTCGCACCCCCACCGCAGGTGACGAGTGATGGCTTGCGCGCCGGATCTCCGGGCGCTGGTCTGGCTGCAGGAGGTGCGGTCGTGCCTCCGCCTCCTTCAATCGCGCATAACGGACGCGCCGGTTCAGTCAGCGGTCCGGGGCTGGCGGCGGTTCCACCTCCGCCCGCGTTGCAGGGTTCCGGTGTCGCAGGAGGCGGTGGCCGAGGAACCCAGGTTGCGGGCATGGGAGCGCCGGTTGTGCCTCCTCCGCCTTCAGTGCAAACTCGCGGTGGTTTGTGGGCCTCATTGGGATCGCTGTTCGGCTCGAGCGACACGAATAAGGTGGTGCCCCCACCACCCGGCCTGAACGATGGCATGGGTCAGGCCGGCCGAGGAGCGGGATCGGTCGGAGGTCAAGGCGGCAGCGGCGTGGTTCCACCGCCGCCTTCCATGCAGGGCGGAGGCACCGGGAGCGGGCGCATCACTTCGCTTGCCTCCGGAGGCTCGGCCGTGGTTCCACCGCCGCCTTCGGTCGCGGGCAATGGAGCCGGTGGAAAGTCCGCGCGCGGAGGTTTTGGCGGAGGACTCGGAGAAGGCGACGGAGTTGTGGCACCGCCGCCTTCCTTATCGGCCGGTAATGGCTCCGGATTCGGATCCGGAAAGGGAACTGGCAACGGTCGCGGGAATTCGCTCGGCTCAGGTGCCGTGCAAGTCGTGCCCCCTCCGCCCTCGATCAGCGGAGGTGGCGGAGGCGGGACCGGAACTGGCGGCGGGCGCCTGAACGCCCTCGGTACAGGTGGCGACGGAGTGGTTCCCCCACCCCCCGGAATGTCGGGGCTTGGAAACGGCTCCGGGAGTGGACCAGGCGGAACGGGACACGCTGGAAACTTGATCGCTGGTGGCGACGGCGTGGTCGGACCTCCACCATCGATCGGGGGCGTGGCCAACGGGGGTGGTGGCGGGAATGGAGCCGGCGCCAGCGATGGCCACGGAGCAGGTGTTCCCGGCGGTGATCTCAACGGTGGGATGCCTCCAGGCGGAGGCGGCGCAGGCGGATCGACCGGGCAACCACTGCAGCCGATGGATCCGCTCGACGTGCCGCAAAACCAAACTGCGGCTCCGGCGTCCTCCCCGGAGGATCTAGGTGTTCACTTGATGCCGATTCCGGGGGCGTCTCACGCCTCTTCGTTCTTCAAAGGCTTCGAGGCCGCAATTGCCGAGAGAAGCATCGGTGGAGGCAAGATCGAATACATCAAGCTGGTATACATCTCCCTGCCATATCAGAAGAAACTTCGAGATTATGATTGGAGCACGACGAAGCTTTACAAGATACGCGCAGTTCAAGACCCCGCCTGCGACGAATCTCTCATGCAAATGATGATGCCCGAGGGCGCCGGTATGATGGATGCCGAGAATCAGGCTGCCGCCGATGACCTGATTGCCAGGGTCGGCGACAAAAACACGAAGCTGCATTGTTATCGGACCACAGCCGAAGACTTCGCGCGCGCCGTCCAGAGAGCACGGTAGATTCCCGCTTTTTTTCCTCGATATTCAGGCTTGCCGTCTCAGCTTCTGCTCCCATTGACTCCCACCAGCACCCGGGGTACGCTAAACGCAATGGTAGTTGCTTGCACTCAGGAGCGAGCATTTCGAAGCGTTTCCCCTCCAGCGAAGATAACCGTTTGCAAAAAGTACGCTCGCCCGGGTCCACACTTTTCAGCATCTTTCCCTTGCGCCTTTTTTCGGTGTCTGTCGCTACGCGCGTGCGCGTGCAGGCGGACGTCGCGCAGCGCAGGGGCCCCAGAGAGGACCATATCGGCTTCTGAATGAAGAAGAGCATTGAAGTTCACTCCAACATCGAGACCCTTTTCGGCACGCGGGACGAAAATCTTCACCTGCTGGAAGACGGCCTCAACGTCACCATCGATCTACGCTCGCATGGAGTGGAAGTAGAAGGCGCGCCGCGCGATGTCGCCCGCGCCGAGCAGGTTTTCGCTGACTACGAGCATCTGCTCCGCTCCGGCTTCACCTTCAACAACGGTGATTTGAACAGCATGCTGCGCGTTGTGACCAGCGATCCCAAAGTCACTCTGCGCGGCCTCGCCGAAGCAGGACGCCAGCGTTCCTTTGGCCGCCGCACCGTGCAGCCCAAGAGCTCCAACCAGCGCCGCTATCTCGAAGCCATCGAGAAGCACGACATGGTATTCGGCGTGGGTCCGGCTGGAACCGGCAAGACCTATCTCGCGGTGGCCATGGCGATCTCCGCCTTGCTCGCGAAACGCGTAAACCGCATCATCCTGGCGCGACCAGCGGTAGAAGCGGGTGAGCGTTTGGGTTTCTTGCCCGGCACCCTGCAAGACAAGATCGATCCCTACTTGCGCCCGCTTTACGACGCCCTCTACGACATGCTCGATCCGGAGAAGGTCGACCGTTATCTCGAAAAGAACGTTATCGAAATCGCCCCAATCGCCTTCATGCGCGGACGCACCCTGAACGACTCGTTCGTCATCATGGACGAAGCGCAGAACACCACCTCCGAGCAGATGAAGATGTTCGTCACTCGCCTCGGATTCAACTCCAAGGCGGTGATCACCGGCGACATCACGCAGATCGATCTCCCCAACGCCCGGCGCAGCGGCCTGGTGGAAGCGATCGACATTCTCAAGCCGGTCGAAGGTCTGGCTTTCGTGTACTTCGACGAGTCCGATGTGGTGCGGCACCACCTGGTGCAGCGCATCATCCGCGCTTACGACGACCACAAAACCAGGCTCGCCGAGCAGCAAATGTCCTTGTCGCTGGAGTCCAAGCAGGCGGAGTCCAGGCCCGCGGAAACCAAGGCCGTTGCTCCCCCGGGTTTCGTCGCGCCCGACAGCGGCCCTGCGACCAGCTCGGGCGGCACACCTTCGGCATCGGCAGAGAACCGGGCCGGAGAATAATTTAGGATGGAACAAGGAAGGAGGGCCAAACTGCCCTCCTGTTTTCTTTTCAGGCATGGTCATTCTGAATAAACACGTCGCCGGGATGGACGAGACTATGCTGGACCGCTTTGTGACGCGGGCCCGGCGAGCCGTCGGTTTGCGCGGCAGCGTGACCGTTCTGATAACCACCAGCCGCGAGATGCGCAGCCTCAATGGGCGATTCCGCGGCAAGAACCAAGCGACCGACGTGCTCTCGTTCCCGCCGCAGTTCCATTCGCCCCGCTTCGCCGGCGACATCGCCATCTCAGGCGAGATTGCCTCCGAAAACGCCCGCCGACTCGGACATTCCCCCGCCGAGGAAGTCAAAATCCTCGCTCTGCATGGGGTTTTGCACCTGGCGGGCTACGATCACGAGTCGGACCACGGAAAGATGGCAAAGGTCGAAGAGCGCGTGCGCGAGAAACTTGGATTGCCCCCTGCTCTGATCCATCGGACGGTCGCTCCCGGGAACTCAAAATCCAGCCGGCCGAACGCGCCTGCATCCAGAAAGAGGCGCGCGCGATGACGTATGCCATCACCGTCGCGCTCGTGTTGCTGGTCGGGCTGCTTACACTCGTTTCTTACGTCGATCGCCTCTACGCCGAGATTGGTAAATTTCTGTCCCGCGAGTTTCAGGACAACATCGACGTCTTCGAACAGAAGATTGAGCCCAAGCTCAAGGTCAGCCGTGCCCGCGCTTCGCTGTCGATGGCGATCGCTGTACCGCTGGTGATGTCCGCCATCTCGCTGATCGTCGGGTTCTCGGTCTTCAGCGACCAGCCCTGGAGCCTCCAGGAAATCCTGCAAGCCACGCTCAGCCTGGTGCTGGTCATCATCGTGTTCAATCGCTTTCTACCGTTTGTTTTTTTCTCGCGGACCGATGGTGCCTGGCTGGAACACTGGCTGCCCTTGTTGCGCGTGCTGATGTACCTGATCCTGCCCGTTACCCTCATGCTTGGGTTCTTGCAATCGGTGGTTTCCCTGACGAAGCGGCCGGCGGAGGAAGCCCCCGAGAGTTCAGCCGAAGCGGTCGACGCGCTCATCGATGCCGGGCAGGAAGAAGGAATCATCCAGGCCACCGATCGCGATCTGATCCAGTCGGTGGTCGAGTTCAGCGCGAAAACCGTGCGCGATGCCATGAAACCTCGACCCGACATGGTGGCGGTTCCCATCGATACGACCGTGGAACAGTTTGTCGAGTTGTTGCGCACCAAACCGTTTTCCCGCGTCCCGGTCTACCGCGAGACCATTCACAATATCGTCGGTGTCGTTTATGCCCAGGACGTCCTTCAGGTCCCCGATACCGAAGCCCGCACCCGCACCGTCGAATCGCTTATGCGCAAGGACGTGTATTTCGTTCCGGAAAGCAAGCTGGGCAGCGATCTTCTCCGTGAAATGCGCAAGACCAACATCCGCATGGCCATTGTTGTGGACGAATACGGCGGCGTGGCGGGCCTGGTGACCATCGAAGATCTGGTCGAGGAAATCGTCGGCGAGATTCGCGACGAGCATGAAAAGCCGCAGGTCGTGAAAGAAAACGACCATACCTACGTGGTCACCGGCAACATGGATGTCGACCACCTCGATGAACTCTTCGGCATCCGTCCCGAAGCGAAAGAAGCCACCACCGTCGCGGGCCTGGTGACCGAACTGGCCGGGCGAATTCCGCAGAAGGGCGAAGTGATCGAGGGAGACGGGCTGCGCTTCGAGGTGCTGGACTCCACCGACCGCCGCGTCGAGCGCGTCCGGATCTTCGCCGCTGAGCCGCGCCAGATGAAGCTGATATAGTGGCCCAGAAAGTCTGTTCTCTTGGAGATTGCGTGCTCTCAATGTTCCAAAAGCCCTCTGTGCCCCACTGTGACCTCTGTGGTGATAGCCCTTGGTCACAAGCTTCCCCCCGCGAGATCTAATGGCCTTCCATTCCGGTTTCGTGTGCATCCTCGGACGTCCCAACGCCGGCAAGTCCACCTTGCTGAACGCGCTCGTGGGAGAGCGCCTGGCCATCATCAGCCCGAAACCGCAAACCACGCGCAACCGCATCCAGGGCATCCTGCACATTCCCAAGCAGGGCAAGCGCTCGGGCGCGCAAGTCGTTCTGATCGACACTCCCGGAGTCCACAAGCCTGACTCTTCCCTCGGCCGCAAGATGATGCACGAAGTGCGCGAGGCTATCGAGGGATGCGACCTGATCCTTCTCGTCACCGATGTCAATCGTCGGCTCAGCCACGAAGATCACGCAGCCATCCACATGGCACAGCAGGCGGAAACCCCGGTGTTCCTGCTGCTGAACAAGATCGACCTGCTCAAGGACAAACAGAAGCTGTTGCCCATCATGGACGAGTATCAGCGGCTGCATGCGTTTCGGGAAATCATTCCGCTTTCGGCACTAAAGAAAGACGGCCTGCAGCTTCTCCTGGAAAAAATCGTCAACACCCTGCCGCCCGGGCCGAAGTATTTCAGCGAAGACCAGATTACGGACCAGCCCGTCCGGTTTATGGCGGCTGAGATCATTCGCGGGCATGTCCTGCTCGAAACCTCGGAAGAAGTGCCGCACGCGACCAGCGTGATCGTGGATCAATTCGAAGAAGAACCCAGGCTCACGCGCGTGGCGGCCACGATCTACTGCGAGCGCGATGGCCAGAAAGCCATCCTGGTGGGGAAAGGCGGCCAGATGCTGAAAAAGATCGGTACCACCTCCCGACTAGACATGGAACGGATGTTATCGAAGAAAGTCTTTCTGGAGCTCTTCGTAAAAGTGCAGCCCGGCTGGCGAGACTCGCGTTCCTTCGTGGAAGAACTCGACTGGAAGCGTCAACTCGAAGTTCTGGGAGGCGGTAGGGCTGGCAAAAGCAAGTGATTGTCGGACAACGTTTCTACAGTTAGAATCGGTTGCACCGATTGCGGGGCAGGGGACACGATCAAATGCCTGGGGAAAGTTCGAGCGGGAAAGTGGACCTCAAGAACCTTGATCTGAAGCTGAAAGTCACCCTGGCGGCCGACCGCAATGCCATCGACCCGGTCGTGCAAAGCATCATGCAGGTGGTTCGCGACACCGCGTGCGCGGTCGGCAAGGAGGAAGCCATCGAACTTGCCCTCAGCGAGGCCTTGGCCAATGCCGTAATTCACGGCGCCAAAAACGACCCCCTCAAAATTGTCGAGTGTGACGTTGCCTGCGAAGAGAAGCTCGGTATGTTGATTGTGGTCCGCGATCCCGGCCCCGGTTTCGATCCCGCCTCGATCCCCAATCCCCTCGAAGGCCAGAACATCTTCTCCAATCACGGTCGCGGAATTTTCCTGATCAACCAGTTGATGGACGAAGTCCAGTTCAAGAACAACGGCAAAGAAATCCACATGCGGAAGAAGTGAAAATTCTTAACCGCAAAGTGCACGAAGAACATCCGCGAAGGCCGCGAAGAGAATCTACAAAGCTCGAACCCCATTGGTTGAACAGCGCCGGCACATAGGCGGAGCGATTCGGGTCAAGAACATCCGAAATTGTTTTCTCCGCGTCCTTTGCGAATCCTTTGCGTCCTTCGCGGTTAAAAGCTCTTGCTCAGCGCCACACAGCTTATTCCTTCGCCGAAATCCCCAACGCCCTCATCTTGCGATACAAATGACTCCGTTCCAATCCCAGCATCTCGGCTGTCCGGCTGACGTTCCCATGGTTCTCATCCAGCTTTTTCAAAATGTAGTCCCGTTCATAAGCATCGCGTGCCTGGTGCAAGGTCGAGAACTCGCCGCCGGTTCGGCGCGCGCCGTCACGATAAATCAGCTGGGGCAGGTGCTTGCGCTCAAACCGCAGCGTCGTGGGATTCATGATGACAATGCGCTCGATCAGGTTCCGCAGTTCGCGTACATTGCCCGGCCATGAATATCGAGTCAACGCCTGCACGGCATCGTCGGTGATCTCCCGCGAGCGCTTGCCATAAGCGGCCGCAAATTCCTTGAGAAAGTGCCGGGCGAGGAGCGGAACATCCTCCTTGCGCTCCCGCAGAGGCGGGACAAGGAAGGGAATTACATTCAGCCGGTAAAAGAGATCCTCGCGAAAGTTTCCCTTCGAGATCTCCTCCTCCAGGTCCTTGTTGGTCGAAGCGATTACGCGAACATCCACCGTAATGGGCTCCGCGCTACCCACCGGGGTGAAACGTTGTTCGTCCAGCGTGCGCAAGACCTTGGCCTGCGTCTTCAGGCTCATGTCTCCAACTTCATCGAGGAACAGGGTGCCGCTCGTAGCTTGCCGGAATTTGCCTTCCTTGTCGGACGTTGCCCCCGGAAACGACCCCTGCTTGTGCCCGAACAGTTCGCTCTCAATCAAGTCTTCCGGAATCGCTGCGCAGTTCACCTCGACAAAACCCTCGTCTTTGCGCAGGCTCTGCGCATGAATCGCATGCGCCACCAACTCTTTTCCTGTCCCGGATTCTCCGTAGATGAGCACGCGGCCGTTGGTCGGGGCCATGATGGCGATCTGCTGGCGCAACGCCTTCATGGGCACACTGTCGCCGGCGATGACGCTCTTGCTTTGCAGTTGGCGCCGCAGGTCGCGATTCTCTCGCCGCAGATTCCGGGCATCGATGGCATGCCGCATCAGGATGAGCGTGCGGTCAATCGAGAGCGGCTTTTCCAGGAAGTCATACGCGCCCAGCTTGGTAGCGCGCACCGCGGTTTCGATCGTGCCGTGCCCGGAAATCATGATCACTTCGGGGGGATTGTCGAGGTCGCGGATTTTCTGCAGGGTTTCCAGCCCATCGATGCCTGGAAGCCAGACATCGAGCAGAACCACGTCGAAGGTTTGCGCATCCAGAAGGCGCAGGCATTGTTCGCCGCTACCCGCCTCCTCGGTCTGGAAACCTTCATCGTCCAATACGCCGCGCAGGGAATCGCGGATGCCCGACTCGTCATCAACGATCAGGATTCTAGACATGTTGAACGGAAACCGGGGCCGCCTCCGGCGCGAGCGGCAATTCTACGACGAAGCGGGTGCCCGTCGGCTGATTCTCCTCCACCCGAATGGATCCCCGGTGGTCTTCCACAATGCGGCTCACGATCGCCAAGCCAAGGCCCGTGCCGCGCTTCTTGGTGGAGAAGTAGGGAAGAAAAAGTTTTTCTTTGAGTTCCTGGGTAACGCCGTGCCCGGTATCGGCCACCTGGATCTCGACCGCATCGCGGCTCGTGACCAGACTCGTGCTCACGGAGATTTCGCGTGTCAGGGATTGGGCTGTCGCCTCCGCCGCATTGTCCACCAGATTCGCCAGGGCCCGCTTGATGGCATCCGCGTCCGCCATTACCTTGGGAAGATCCGGCGCCAGGCTGGTTCGGAGCGTAACGCCCGCAAGCCTGCCTTCGAACATCGCCAGCGCGCTCTCCACAATCCCATTGATGTTTGCCGGAGAAGGGTGCGAGGCCGGAAACCGCGCCAGCGTCGAAAACTCGTCTACCAGCGTCCGCACCGTATCGACCGAGGACGCGATCGTTTCGGCGCAGTGGCGAATGATTTCCACCGATGTAGGATCCGGGCGCGTACCACGGTCCAGGTGGCGGCGAATGCGGTCGGCGGACAGGGCAATTGGGGTCAACGGGTTCTTGATCTCGTGTGCGATCCTGCGCGCAACCTCGCGCCATGCAGCTTGCTTCTGCGCTTTCAGCAGGTCCGACAGATCCTCGAAGATCAGCACATACCCCATGTGCTCGCCTTCGTGCTGAAGGGTAGCTACGGTTAGCGCGACATTCAGCTTGCTGCGCGGCATCGCTACCTCGGTCTGCACCGTCGTCATGCCCATGCGATCCGCGCGGCGCAACAAGAGCAGGACATCCTCAACGAAGTCCGCGGGGAAGACATCGTTCAGCTCGGAATGCATCATCGTGCCGGCATCGTTGTCGGCAGATCCGTTCGGGTGAAACATCCGCAGCAGCGCCTGGTTCGCATGCGTGATCCGCCCCTCGGCATCAAGCGAGAGCACGCCCGTCGGAATACTCTCCAGGATGGTTTCAATATGCCGCCTGCGTTGTTCCAGCGCGGTATTGGCCTGACTCAGTTCGCGGCTGGAAGCGTCGATCTGGCGCCGGCTCGATTCCAGGTCATCCGCCATCTGGTTAAAGGAGCGGATCAGATCGCCCATTTCATCGGCGGCGCTGACCTCCACGCGGTAATCCAGGCGGCCGCGCGCAATCTCCTGGGTCGCCTCGGCCAGCGCTGCCACCGGCCGTGTCACGAGCTTGGATAAAAACAGCGCCAACCACGTGGTCGTAAAAAGAACCAGCACCGTCAGCAGCATCAGGAACGTCATGTAGGTGCGCCGCAGAAGCCTGCGCTGGCGATAGAGATCGAAGTAACGGTTCTGGCTGGCCTCAAGCTGCTTCACCGCAGCCGAGAACTTCCGCGGCAGCGGCATGGCGACCAGAATCAGGCCATCATTGCCAACCGGCGAAGCCCCCATGATGTACTCGGTATCATTCCAGGTAAATGGCGCCGGCGAAGGCCCGGAAAGCTGATCCAGGGAAGCGCGCGATTGCAACGAGGTCCACGGAGCGGGCGCCCGGAAGTTCGCTTTTTCCGAACCTTTCAGGAGTGCGACCACGAACCCGCCCTGCAAGGTTGCTTGGTGATTTTCAAAGACGGTATCCAGGGGCGAGAAATTGCCCGTCTCGAACCCACGTTGTGCCTCTGGAGACTGGGCAATCGAAACCGCCTCGGTGGTGGCATTCTCTTGCGCGTAGGTCGCCAGAAGTGTGGCCATGGCTCGCGTGTCTTCCCGCACTTCCTGCACCGGCCGCGAAAACCAGCGATCGATGGTCCGGTTCATCAGCCCGTAGGCGAACCAGAACATCATGATGACCGGAAGAAACGACAGCAGAAGTCCGGTGACGACCAAACGCGTGCGGAATTTCGAGCCTAGTACCCCCAGGCGCCGCTCGGCAAACAACTTCAGCAAATTGCGAGCCAGCACGAAGGTCAGCGCGACGAACAGAAGGAAGATCAGCAGCGAAAGCGCCGCAAAAAACAACAGCTGCCGATTGTTGTCGGGGCTCAGGAATGCCGGTTGATCAAAAGACGCCTGCGACAACAAGATTCCGAACAGCACCGCGATCGCCACCGCCAGTGGCACGATCACGCGCTTTCGATTCCGTTCCGCGTCCGGAGAGGGCTTGGGGGTCGTTGGCATGCCGCATCGGCCCGGCGCACCTTGCGCGCCAGGTGCTTGAATAGCGCCATTATAGCTTTAACGGTTCGGCGGCTTCGAGCTACGGGGTCGGCCGGGCGGGCGATACTGGCTCAGTCGAGAGCGCTTCTGTGAATGCGTTGTACGCCGGTTTCGGCACGTAGTTCCGATCGAAAAGCATGCCTGCACCCTTGGTGTGCTTGGTCGCCGATCCGATCCATGACCATTTGTCCGTAAATCCCCACATCTGGATGGCGGTGCAGCCGCGACTCTCCAGGCAGGCCGAAACAATCTGCCGGTAAATCGTTGCCTGCTTCATCAAGTCAGTTGGCGTCGCGACGCCATCCGAACTCACCGGCAGTGCGACATCGAGTTCCGTGATATGTACCTGAACTCCTAACGCTGCGAACCGTGCGATGTTCTTCCGGATTCCATCCACATCCGGATTCAGATCGAAGATATGCATCTGCAGGCCGACCCCATCGATCGGAACACCCCGCTTGCGGAAATCGCGAACCATTTCGTAAATCGCGTCCGACTTCGCGTTCAGCGTTTCCCCGCCTCCGTCGTTGTAAAAGAGCAGTGCCTGCGGATCAGCCGTGTGGGCCCATCGAAAACACTGCTCGATGTAGGCCGTACCCTTTCCTGCCAGCCCAATCCCCGGCTGGTCGTACCAGATCGAGTGTTTCACATTGCCGTTCTCATCGAAGCCTTCATTGATCACATCCCAGGCGAAAACCTTCCCGCGAAAGTGTGCGACCACATGCTCGATATGCTCCTGCAACAGCTGTGAAAATTCTGCAGGCGAGGCCTGTAGGTTCGTCAGCCACTCGGGATTGGACCATCCCCAGACTAGAGTGTGCCCGCGCACTTTCATGCGATGAACCTCCGCAAAGGCGACAGCCTGGTCGGCGCCGCTGTAGTCGAAAGTCTCGCGATTGGGCCGGAGATCGAACCACTTCATTGCGTTTTCGGGTTCTAGCAGGTTGAACTCCCGGGCCAGTGTCGTGGCATAGCTTGGTTCAGAAAACAGAGAAGGCCGCACCGCGGTTCCAACCAGCACTCCACGAGTGTCCGCGCGCTCGCGAAGCGTTTGGGTTCGAGCTGGACCGCATGTTACGGCGACTATAAAAGACAAAAACAGAAAGCGCGTAAGCTTCATCCTGGCAACTCCTGTCTGATCCTAGGGTTCCCGCCAGGCTGAAACCTGCCAAGGTAAGTCGTCACATAGGGAAGTGAGATGTCGCGCGCGCACCGCACCAGATTCTTCCCGAAGGCGAGGACCGATCGTACGAAGGTACATGTCCGTCGGGAATCCGACTCCGGTTTGCCACCCCACTTTCCCGCGAGAATCCGCCTTTTTCCGCGTGTGCTTTGAGCAGCATGCAAGCTATCGCAGAGGACAAGTACCGAAGTTACTTTTGCGATGTCTCGTCTGCGTTGACAATTTATGTCAACGCGAAAAGGCAGCGCTTCTCCCCCTGAAAACAAGCGCTTTCGCGCCAGGTCCGCAGTTACTTCTCTGTCGATCGATAGGAGATCGAACGTATGTCGCAACGGCTGGGCGACCTTCTCGTAAAAGAGAAGGTGATCACCACCGAGCAGTTGGCGCAAGCTACCAAGGTCCAGAAGGAGACCAACTGTCGCCTGGGCTCCGCCCTGGTGAAGCTGGGCTTCCTCACCGACGAAGACGTGACGAACTTCCTGTCGCGTCAGTACGGCGTTCCGGCTATCAATCTCTCCTACTTCGAAATTGATCCTGCTGTCGTCAAGCTGATTCCGTTCGAGACCGCCAAGCGCTACCAGATCCTGCCGCTCAGCCGCGTGGGCGCCTCGCTCACCATCGCCATGGTCGATCCCACCAACGTCTTCGCCATGGACGATATCAAGTTCATGACCGGCTTCAACATCGAGCCGGTGGT
>Ga0187824_10000121_pt1 | contig 13258 bp, 12 predicted proteins | sample NC_wetland_sal_i_13_FD_132437 | JGI IMG/M metagenome (GOLD analysis project Ga0187824, IMG submission 132437) | Wetland sediment microbial communities from Neuse River Estuary, North Carolina, USA - SourceSoil_4 | ecosystem: Environmental > Aquatic > Freshwater > Wetlands > Sediment | place... | reverse complement strand
GCGAGGACCGTGCAGACTACGCCGCTGACGAAGATCGCCAGCGCCCCGCTGCCCTGCAGGAGCGCCACGCGCGGGCTGTCGCCGCTCCAGGTGTGGTTGTTGTGATAGAGGATCGGGTGCAATCCCGGCGTGAGCGCCTTGGGCAGCACCAGGAACAGCTCCTGGAGGAAAAACGTCAGATTGAACGCGAGCGTGTAGAGCAGCGCCGAGCACGCCGTCAGGTGCCAGTCGCGGCGTGCCTCCCCGCCCGGCATCACGGCAGCCGTGTGGGTGCGGAATGCGCCTGCGGCCAGCAGCAGCGGCCCGACCACGAACACCAGGAGTACGCCGACCCCGATTACGGTCACGCTCGATAACTCGTCCTGCCGGGCGCGAGCCCGTGCGGATCATAGCGCCGGCGCAGCACCGTCATCCCGGCGAGGCAGTCCGCGCCCAGCACCGCGGCGGCCTCACCGTCGTCGGCGTCGGTGAAGTTGAGCAGGCGCCCGGGATTCGAAGTGCGTGACCACCCCGAGGCCGCCGCCGCCACGCAGTCCATATGAGAGCTCATCGTGGTCCTCAGCGCTGGCGCGGAACCACGCGCCCGTCCCCGGACAGGTTGTCGATCGCCAGCCCGCCGCGCCCCATCAGCCACGGCGGCCGCGGGCGGATTGAGGCTTCGGTGAGGGCCACCGGCCGGGCCCCGTGCGCGCGGTCGGCTGCGCCGGCGCTTTCCCTTATAGTGCCGCTGCGCAACCTGGAGGGGCGGGATCTTGACGGTGGTTTGCCTGATCGGTGCGCCGACCGACTGCAACAGCAGCTACCTGCGCGGACCGGCGAAGGCGCCCGCGCACATCCGGGCCGCGCTGCATTCGGACTCGGGCAACCCGGCGAGCGAGCTCGGCGGCGAGCTCGGCTCGGGCATCGAACTGCGCGATATGGGCGATCTGCCGCTCACCGAGTCTGCCGCGGACGACGCGCTGATCGAGGCGGCCGTCACGCGCGCACTGAGTGCGGGCGAGGCCCCACTGCTCCTCGGCGGCGATCATTCCGTGACGCTCCCGAGCATGCGCGCAGTGGCGCGGGCCTTTCCGCAGCTGTCGATCCTGCACATCGACGCCCATCCGGACCTGTATCACGGGCTGCTCGGCAATCCGCGCTCCCACGCCTCGCCGTTCGCACGCATCATGGAAGAGCACCTGGCGCAGCGCTTGGTCCAGGTCGGCATCCGCACGCTGAATGCACACCAGCGCGCCCAGGTCGAGCGCTTCGGGGTCGAGATCGTCGGCATGCGCGGCTTCAGTCCCGCGCTGGTGCCGCCGCTGCCGGGGCCGGTGTATGTCTCGGTCGACCTCGACGGGCTCGACCCGGCCTTCGCACCCGGTGTCTCACATCACGAGCCCGGGGGGCTCACCGTGCGCGAGGTCATCGACGTGCTGGCGCGGCTCGCCGACAGTCGGGTCGTAGGCGCGGACGTCGTGGAACTGAACCCGGACCGGGACCTCAATGGCGTGACCGCGGTAGTGGCCGCGAAGATTGCCAAGGAGCTGGCGGCCCTGCTGGCGCGCTGAAGCGCCGCGGGCACGCATAAACCGGCGCCGGACAGCCGGGCTCCGCAGCCAAGGAGCGGGAAGCAGCTGCTCTCAGGGGCCTTCGAGCGCCAGGCCCCAGTGCCAGGGCGCCGCGGAAAGCTCGCACGCACGGACGCGCGCGAAGCCCGCCTGCAGCGCCCACTCGGCGCATTGCTGCGGATCGGGACGGATGTCGAGCGGCGGTCCGCGCGGAGTCGCGACGTCGCGCCGCCAGTGGATCACGCCCGCCGTGCCGCCGGGCTGCAGTACCCGGCGCGCCTCGCGCAGCAGTCGCAGCGGATCCTCCAGGTGCAGGATGTTGAGGAGCAGCGCGCAGCGCACCGACCCGGCCGGCCGCCCCGAGCCCGCGGTGACAAAGTCCCGCTGCAGGGCGCTCACGTTCGTCAGTCCCGCGCCGGCTGCACGTGCCGCGGTCGCCGCCACCATGAGCGGATCGATGTCGAGTGCGAAGACGGTGCCGGAGGTGCGCCGCGCGGCGGGGATGGCGAAGGTGCCGTAGCCGCAGCCGAACTCCACCACGTCACCCGTCAGTGCATAGCAGCCCAGGGCATCAAGGATGGCGCCCGCATCGAAGAAGCTCTCCCACAGCTCCTGCCCGGGCACCCCGCTGTCGCGGATTTTGGCCATGCGCCCTCCCCTCGTCCGCCCCTCACGGGTAGGGCGCGCCCGCGTCGGCGGCGGCGAGCGCGCCAGCGGCCGACCAGTCGAGGTGCCCGCGGCCGTGCGCCACCAGCGACAGCAAGCGGTCGCGCAGCAGCGCCGCCACGGGCAGCGGCACGGACAGATCCTGCCCGGCTCGCAGCGCCAGCTGGATGTCCTTCAGGCCCAGCGGCACCGTGAAGCCCGCCGGCTCGAACTTGCGCGCCGCGATCAGGGCGCCGTAGGTGCGCACCACCGGTGCGCCAAACAGCGTCGCAGTCAGGATCTCGAGGTACGCGTGCCCGTCGATGCCCGCCTTGCCGGTGAGCGCCATGGCTTCCCCCAGGATCTCGATCACGGCGCCGATCAGGAAGTTGCCGCTCAGCTTGACGAGATTGGCGAGCGGCGGCTGGTCGGCGACCACGAAGGTGCGCTGCCCGATGGCGGAAAACAGCGGACCCAGGCGCTCGAGCGCCGCGCGCTCGCCGGCGGCGACCACGAACAGCTTGCCGGCGGCAGCCGCTTCGGGCCGCCCGAACACGGGGGCCGCGACGAAAGTGCCACCGTTCTCGGCGTGCGCCCGCGCCAGGCGCTCCGCGAGCTCGACGCTGATGGTGCTCGAGGACACGTGTATGCAGTTGCGTGCCAGCGATGCGAGCACCCCGCCGGGGCCGAAGCTCGTGCTCTCGAGCGCCAGGTCGTCCGCCAGCATGGTGAAGACGGCATCGCCGCGGCAGGCTTCCGCGACGCTGCCCGCAACCCGCGCGCCCTGCGCGATGAGCGGCTGCGCCCTGGCCGCCGTACGGTTATGGACCGTGACCCGGTGCCCGCCGCGCAGCAGGCAGGCGGCCATGGCCGCGCCCATCTGTCCGAGACCGATGAAACCGACGTCCATATGCCATTCCCCGCCAATGCCGAGTGAGCTGCCATTCTAGGCCAGGGCGCTGAGCCCGCGAGCGCCCTCGGCCTCGGCCGTCCCCACGTGGACAGCGCGCCGCGACGCTGTGATCATCGCCGCGCGCCGCCGGCCACCGCGCGGTGCCGGTGCAAGCCTGCGGAGAATCAAATGAGACTGATGACCTGCCTCGTGAGCCTGTTGCCGGCGCTGGTGCCGGCCGCCGTCCTGGCGGCGCCGCCGCTCAACCAGCAGGTGCGTGCCTACCGCGTCCAGCACGAGAAGCAGATCGTCGGTGACTTCGTGACGCTGTTGTCGATGCCCAATGTCGCGACCACGGTCACGGACGTGGAAAAGAACGCCGCCTACATCGAGGCGCAGCTCAAGGCACGCGGCTTCACCACCCGGATCCTCGCGGCGGCGCCCGATACGCCCCCGGCGGTGTTCGCCGAGCTGCGCACCCCCGGTGCCCGCCGCACCGTCGAGTTCTACGCTCACTACGACGGCCAGCCCGTAGGCCAGAAGGGCTGGATCATCTCCCCGTTCACGCCCTCGATGCGCAGCGCGCTGCCGGAGGCGGTGCCGGTCGACTGGCGCGCGGCCCCGGGGCCGCTGGATCCAGACTGGCGCCTCTACGCCCGCTCCGCCGGTGACGACAAGGGCTCCATCCAGGCGCTGCTGTCCGCCTTCGACGCGCTGAAGGCGTTCGGGCGCAAGCCCTCGGTCAACATCAAGCTGCTCTACGAGGGCGAGGAGGAACAGGGCTCGCCGCACTTCGCGAAGATCGTGGCCGACAACCAGGCACTGCTGAAGTGCGACGTCCTCATCATGGGCGACGGCCCCATGCACCAGAGCGGCAAGCAGATGGTCAACTTCGGCAACCGCGGCATCACGAGCCTCACCCTCACCGTCTACGGCCCCATGAAGCCGCTGCATGACGGGCACTACGGCAGCTGGGCGCCGAGTCCGTCGGTCATGATCGCCGACCTCGTCATGAGCCTGCGCGACGACGACGGCCACATCCGCATCCCGCACTTCTACGACGACGTGACGCCGCCGAGCGCGGCCGACCAGGCGGCCATTGCCGCCATGCCGCCGGTCGAGGCGGACCTCAAGCAGGCACTCGGCCTGGGCCGCAACGTGGGTCCGCCGCGCCTGGCGGAGGGCTATCTGCAGCCGACGCTCAACGTGCGCGCCATCCACGCCGGCGACGAGGGCGCCAACGCGGCCAATGCCATCGCCACCGAGGGCCATGCGTCCCTCGACGTGCGCCTCGCCCCGGGCGAGACGCCCGCCCACGTGCGCGAGCTCCTCGAGGGGTATCTCACGCAGCAGGGCTGGTTCATCGTGCGCGACACCCCGGACCGGGCCACGCGCCTGGCGCATCCCAGAGTCGTGCGCGTGGTCTGGGACGAAGGCGGCGCGATCGCCACGCAGACCGCGCTCGACCTGCCGGTGTCCAAGGCGGTGGTCGCCACCATCGGCCGCACCGTCGGCTACCCGGTTATCAAGCTGCCGATCGTGGGAGCGAGCTCCGGAATGGCGGACATCGTCAACCAGCTGCACACCCCGATGGTGGGTGTGAGCATCGCCAATTACGACGACAACCAGCACGCGCAGAACGAGAACCTGCGGCTCGGCAACCTCTGGGACGGCATCGAGGTCTACGCCGGACTGCTCGCGGACCTCAACTTGTGAGGAACCGAGCGCGGCGGCAGCGGTCGTAAGGAGTCGGGAAACAAGAACGAGCCGCATCCCGTCGCATGTCGCCCCGTCAGCAGCGTTGTGCCGTTGCCGCGGCGATCGTCGCAGCGCACGCGATGGCGGTGCTGCTGCTGTGCTACGGCCGGCAGCTGTGGCTCGTGACCGGACAGTCGGCCGACGAGTCGCTGCTGTACGTCATCCCATTCCCGGGCACGCCGGCGCACCCGGCGCAGGGTACGCTGCACGCGCCGCCCGCGGCTGCAGCTGCGAGCGGCCCGCCGGCGCCGGCCGCGCTGTCCGCCGCGCCGGCGATGCTTGCTCCGCGCGAGCAGGCGCACATCGACTGGGACCTCGAGGCGGAAGTGGCCGCGGACGAGTGGGTGGGCGAGCTGGCGCGCCACGAGACGCGCAAGTGCGACGACTCGGACAAACCCGGCTCGTGGCTCCCCAAGTGCCGCAAGCACCGGTCGGGCTTCGAGTGGAACGCCGACCCGCAGCGCGCCGGGTTCGAGAACGGCCTGCCGTACGTGCGGCTCGGCAAGCGCTGCGTCCTGATCCTGGGGCTCGTGGGCTGTGCGCTCGGCGCCGCACCTGCCGCCAACGGTCACCTGTTCGACGACCTGCAGGATCCGGACCGCGACCGCAGCTCGGTGCCGGACATTGCCGCCATCAATGAACCGGTGAGCACCGCGCCGCGCTACCCAAGCATGATCGTGGGGCCGGCAGCGCGCTGAGCGCGCCTGGCGATCGTTCAGGTTGCTCGCAGGGCCGTCGTGACCGGGACCCGTCCGGCGCGCAGCGCGGGCAGAAGTCCGCCGACGAAGCCCATCGCGAGCGCCCAGACCACCCCGATCACGGCGAGGTCCGGCGTCACGGCAAGATTGAAGCTGAAGCCGAAGGGACTCGCCGCCAGGCCATTGAATAGTATCCAGGCCAGCGCGCCACCCAGGAGCGCGCCGGGCAGCGCGAGCAGAATCGACTCGCAGAGCACGGAGGCGATGATCGGGGCGGCGCGAAAGCCGATGGCGCGCAGCGTCGCCAGCTCGCGGCGCCGGGCATCGACGATGGCGTAGAGCGAGTTCACCGCCCCGAGTGTCGCCCCGATGGCCATGATGCTGCCGACGAAGTAGCTGATGAAGTTCAGCAGTGCATTCAGCGGCTTGAAGTCCTGCTCGACCGCTTCGCGCTCGCGCTGCACGTCCAGGTGCAGCGAGGGGTTGGACTGGACCGCCGCGCGCAGCGGCTCGAAGGAGCCGGGCGACTCCAGCATGGCGCCGAGGCGCGTGTAAGCGTTGCTGCCGAACGTCGACATGAGGACGTCGGCGTCGGTGTACACCACGCACTGCTGCCCCTGCCCCTGATCGAACAGGCCGACGATCGGCCAGTCGACGCCGTGCACCGGCCGTCCGGCGCCGAGCTCGAAGCCGCTGAACTGGCGGACACAGGTGTTGCTGGCGATGAGCTCATGCAGCCCGCGTCGAAACATGCGCCCCTCGGTCAGGCGGAACTCAGGCACCAGCGCCGGCAGGTCCCCGCTGACCCCGATCAGCGGAAAGAAGATCCGCTTGTCGGTCACACGCCGACGGGCTTCGAACGGCACCAGGGTGTTGAAGACCACGATCGGCTCACCCTTGGCGTTCTTGCGTATGCCGGGCATGTCGCGCAGCGTGGTGGCCTCGTCCTTGGGGATGCTGCCCTGAAAACGCGCACCGCTGTGGGTGACGATCACGCGATCGTCGCGCGCGTCGGCCAGCTCCTGGCGACGCGCGCCGGTGCCGATGGCGAGCATGGAAACCAGTACGCCGACCGCGCAGGTCACGCCGACCACGATGGTCAGGACCGCGCCGAGCCGCTGCCCCACGCCCGCGAGATTTACCGCCAGAATGCCCAGGAACTGTCGCAAGCGGCGGCCCCTAGCGCCCGGCAAGTGCGGCGGCGACCTGCACCCGCGCGGCGAGCATCGCCGGCACCGCCGCGCTGACCAGTGCAATGATCGCGCCGAGCGTGAGACCGGCGACGACGACGATCACCGGCATGGAGAGTCCGACCACGAAGCGCGCGGCGAACGGAAACGTCACGTCCGCCAGCGCCAGCCCGAACGCCGCCGCGGCCACACACACTGCAACGGCCTCCGCGAGCACCAGGCAGAACACCCTGCGGTTGGTGAAGCCGACCGTCTTGAGCACCGCCAGCTCCGGGGTGCGCTCGCGGATCGACTGCATCATCATGGTCGTCGTCGCGAACAGCAGCGCCACCAGCACCGCCGCCACGACGGCGCGGATCAGGAAGTTGAGGTCACCGATCGACTGCTCCTCCTGCTGCGCCAGCTCCAGCAGCGACTCGGTGCGCGTCTGGTTGGAGGAGTTGGCGAAGCGCCGGTCAATCTCGTCGGCCACCGAGGTGGCGCGCTCGGGATCGGTAACCGCGACGTTGAAGTGATTCACGGTGTCCTTGTTGCTGACCCGCGCCTCGTTGTAATAGTCGTAGTTGACGATGACCTTGTCGCCCTGTCCGCCGATGTCGCTGTCGGTGAAGTCACCTACGTCGTCGAAGGCCCAGTTGCTGGTACCGTCCCGCTGCGGCACCAGGCTCATGAGCGGCACCTTGTCGCCGACCTTCCAGCCGAACTTCTGGACCACCGCGCGCAGCGCCAGCATCCCGGTCCGCTGCTTGCGGAAGGCGGCGTCGTGGGCGGGCGACACCGTGAATGTAAACGCATCGAGCCATCCGGCATCCGGGCGGACCGCCACGACCACCATTTTCTGGTCCGGCTTCTGGTACATGGCGCCGGTCAGGTCGACGGCGATTGCCACCTTGACGCCGGGCACCGACCGGATCTGCTCGAGCTGGCCGAGCGGCAGGGGCGAAAAGCCACTCTCGCGACTGTGGACGATGAGCAGGTCGGCGCGTGCCGCGGCGACGGCATGTTCCACCCCGGTCTTCATGCCCTGCAAGACGCCGAACAGCGCGATCGCCACGCCCACCTGCAGGAAGATGAGGATGGTGCGCCCGGGCTTGCGCCAGATACCGGTCCAGATGAGCGGCAGATATTTCATGCGGCCGTCCGGCGGTCGAGTCTATCGCATCCCGCGGGCGCGACTTAGACTTCCGCAGCCCGGCCTACGTTACAATCTGCAAAGGACCCGGATGAAGCGCATCGTACCGCTGCTCATCGCAGCCACGGCACTCTCGGTCGCAGCGCAGGCCGCCACCCTCGGCGTCTCGATGGCGCAGTTCGATGACAACTTCCTGACCGCGGTGCGTGGCAGCATGCAGGCGCGTGCCCAGGAGCTGAAGGCCCAGATCCAGTTCGAGGATGCCCAGAGCGATGTCGGCCGGCAGCTGAACCAGATCCAGAACTTCATCGCGCAGCGGGTCGATGCCATCATCGTGAACCCGGTCGACGCCGATGCCACGCCACGCATGACGCGTCTGGTGACCCGCGCCGGCATCCCGCTCGTGTACGTCAACCGCATGCCGGGCGACAAGCAGCTGCCGGCCAAGGTCGCGTTCGTCGGCTCCGACGAACGGCAGTCGGGCACGCTGCAGATGACCGAGGTCTGCCGCCTCCTGCACGGCAAGGGCGACATTGTGGTCATGATCGGCGAGCTGTCGAACCAGTCCTCCCGCCAGCGCACCCAGGATGTCTACGACGTCATCGCGCGCCCCGAATGCCACGGCATCCGCGTGCTGGACAAGCAGGCGGCCAACTGGCGGCGCACCGAGGCGGCCGATCTCATGACCAACTGGCTGAGCGCGGGTCTGCGGCCGCAGGCGGTGGTGGCCAACGACGACGAGATGGCGATCGGGGCCATCCAGTCCCTCAGGCAGGCGAAGCTCCTGGCGCAGACCGTGGTGGCGGGCATCGACGCCACACCCGACGGCCTGGCCGCCATGAAGGCCGGCGAGCTCAAGGTCACCGTCTTCCAGAATGCGCCCGGTCAGGGCCGGGGCGCGGTCGATACCGCACTCAAGCTCGCCCGCGGCGAGACCGTGCCCGGCTTCAACTGGGTGCCGTTCGAGCTCGTGACCCCGGCCAACCTGGCGAGTTACCAGGGGCGGCGCTAGGCGCCCATGGCAGTGCCTGCGCACGACGCCCGGCAGGAGTGGCTGCTCGAGGCACGCGGCGTCAGCAAGTCATTCCCCGGCGTCGTGGCTCTCGATGACGTGTCACTCGGCGTCGCGACCGGCAGCGTGCACGCGCTGGTGGGCGAGAACGGTGCGGGCAAGTCCACGCTCATGAAGATCATCGCCGGCCTCTGCACACCGGACAGCGGCGAGCTGCGCCTGCACGGCCGGGCGGTGCAGCTCGACACGCCGCGCCGCGCGCTGCAGGCCGGCATCGCCATGATCCATCAGGAACTCAACCTGATGCCGTCCATGACCGTGGCGGAGAACATCTGGATCGGGCGCGAGCCGGTGAGCCGGCTCGGCATCGTCCGGCACCGCGAGCTGCGGCACCGCACCCGCACGCTGCTCGAGCGCCTGCGCATCGGGGTTGACCCGGACACCGCGGTCGGCGAGCTGCCGATCGCCGCCCGCCAGCTCGTCGAGATCGCCAAGGCGCTGTCGCACGAGTCGCGGCTCATCATCATGGACGAGCCGACCTCGGCGCTCACCGAGCGCGACGCCGAGCAGCTGTTCACCGTCATCGGCGAGCTGCGCGCCGCCGGCCGGGCCGTGCTCTACATCACCCACCGCCTGGACGAGGTGTTCGCCATTGCCGACCAGGTCTCGGTACTGCGCGACGGGCGGCACGTCGGCAGCGACCGCCCGGCGAACCTGAGCCGCGATGACCTGATCCGCATGATGGTGGGGCGCGAGCTGGCACGCATCTACCCCGGCGCCCCCGGCGTACCCGGTGCGGTGGTGCTGGCCGCGCACGCCCTGACCGGCGCGCGCTTCCGCGACGTCAGCTTCGAGCTGCGCGCGGGCGAGATTCTCGGCCTCGCGGGACTCATGGGCGCCGGCCGCAGCGAGCTGGCGGCGGCGCTGTTCGGACTGAACCCGGCGCGCACCGGGCACCTCAGCCTGGACGGGGTCCGGGTGCGCATCGACTCGCCGCGCACCGCCCTCGCCCACGGCATCGCGCTCCTTACCGAGGATCGCAAGGAATCGGGCTGCTTCCTCATGCTCAGCATCCTCGAGAACCTGGAGATCGCGGCGCTGGGGCGCGAGTTCGTGCGCGCCGGCGTGGTACGCGGCCGTGCGGTGCGGGAGGCCTGCGGCGCCATGAGCCGGCAGCTGCGCGTCAAGACACCCGGGCTCGATGAGTGCATCGGCAACCTCTCCGGCGGCAACCAGCAGAAGGTGCTGCTCGGGCGCTGCCTGCTGCTGCGCCCGAGGATCCTCATCCTCGATGAGCCGACCCGCGGCGTGGACGTCGGCGCCAAGTCCGAGATCCACGAGCTCATCGCCCGGCTGGCCGCGCAGGGTACGGCGGTGCTCATGATCTCCTCGGAGCTGCCGGAGATTCTTGGCATGAGCCACCGCATCATGGTGATGCACGAGGGCCGGGTGACCGGCACACTCGACCGCGACCAGGCGGACCCGGTGCAGATCATGCGGCTGGCCGCGCGCTAGCCTGCAGGAGGGCGCAGTGTCACAGGCGCGCACACTTGAGACCGCACCGGGTGCTGCCGGGCGGCGCACGCACCGCTGGCCGCCCGAGGCGGGGATCCTGATGGTGCTCGTAGGACTGGCGCTCGCCTTCGAGGTGCTCGGCTGGATCTTCGTGCGGCAGAGCTTCCTGTTCAACGAGCAGCGCCTGGTGGTGATGATCCTGCAGGTCGCCGTGATCGGCATCATCGCCGTCGGGGTCACGCAGATCATCATCACCGGCGGCATCGACCTGTCCTCGGGCTCGGTGGTGGCGCTCACCGCCATGGTGGCAGCGAGCCTCGCGCAATCGTCCGAGGCGGTGCGCGCCGTCTACCCGACACTCACCGACCTGCCGCTCATCGTGCCGCTCGCGACCGGGCTCGCAGTCGGCGCACTCGCCGGGCTGGTCAATGGCTCGCTCATCGCCTGGACCGGCATCCCGCCCTTCATCGCCACCCTCGGCGTCATGGTGACGGCGCGCGGCATTGCCAAGTGGTACACGCACGGCGCGCCGGTGAGCCTGCTGACTGACGCCTATGCCTGCATCGGCAGCGGCGCGGTGCCGGTGGTGATCTTCCTGCTCACCGCGGCGCTGTTTCACCTCGCGCTGCGCTACACCCGCTACGGCAAGTTCACCTATGCCATCGGGGCCAACCCGCAGGCCGCGCGCGTCTCGGGGATCAACGTCGGCCGGCATCTGATCGTGGTCTACACCATTGCCGGGACGCTCTCCGGGCTGGCCGGCATCGTGACCTCCGCGCGCGCCGAGTCGGGGCAGTCAGGCATGGGGATGATGTACGAGCTCGATGCCATCGCGGCGGCGGTGATCGGCGGTGCGTCACTCTCGGGCGGGGTCGGACGCATCACCGGTACCGTGATCGGCACCCTCATCCTCGGCGTGGTGACCTCGGGGTTCACCTTCCTGCGCATCGATGCCTACTACCAGGAGATCGTCAAGGGCGCGATCATCGTCGTCGCGGTGGTGGCCGATCAGTACCGGCAGCGTGCCCGGCGCCGGGGCGCCTGAAGGCGCCGCTAGCCGCCGACGTCCACGGCGCGGCGGGTGAGCAGGCTCTCCTCTGCGGCCTCCGCCAGACGCAGTGCCGCGAGCCCGTCGCCGAAGTCGGGGGTCATGGGTCGCCCCTCCTCGAAGGCCGCCACGAACGCGTTGAGCTCGGACTCGTACGCCTGCCGGTAGCGTTCCAGGAAGAAGTCGAGCACCGGGTCGCGCGCCGCCGTGCGCTCGCTGCCCCAGTGCTCCACTGAAGTGGCGCGCAGGTTGCCCGCCTGCAGCATGCCCTGCGCGCCGAACACCTCGATGCGCTGGTCATAACCGTACGCGCAGCGGCGGCTGTTGCTGATCTGCACCAGCGCGCCGGCGGCGGAGCGCAGCGCCACCGTGCAGGTGTCGATGTCGCCGAGCTTGCCGATGTCCGGGTCCACGAGGTTGGCGCCGAAGGCCTGCACCTCGGCGATGTCGCCGGCCAGGTAGCGCGCCATGTCGAAGTCGTGGATGGTCATGTCGCGCAGCAGGCCGCCGGAACCCTTGAGGTAGGCAGGCGGCGGCGGTGCCGGATCGCGGCTGGTAATCACCGCCAGCTCGAGCGTGCCGATCTCGCCGCGCTGCAGCCGCTCGCGCAGGGCGCGGAACGAGGGATCGAAGCGGCGGTTGAAGCCGATCATCACGCTCGGCTTGCGGTGCGCGATCTCGGCCCAGCAGGCGCGGGCGCGCTTGATGTCGAGGTCCACCGGCTTCTCGCACAGCACCGCCTTGCCGGCCTTGACCGCCGCGGTGATGAGCGGCACGTGGGTATCGGTGGGGGTGGCGATCAGTACGGCCGCGACCTCGGCGTCGGCGAGCACCTCCTCGAGGCTCTTGGCCGCGGGTACGCCGAGCTCAGCGGCCGTGGGCGCCGCCGCCTCGGCGCGCACGTCGAACACCGACACCAGGCGCGCACGCCGGTGGCGCGCGAGGTTGCGTGCGTGGATCTGTCCAATGCGGCCGCAGCCGAGCACTGCTACGCCAACCATCAGGGCCTCCGCGTCAGGAATTCGTAGCCGGGCGCGGTGGTGAACTGCCAGTTGCGCACCGGGCCCGCCATGACATTGAGATAGTACAGGTCAAAGCCGTGCGCCGCGCTCACCGGGTGGTAGCCGCGCGGCACCAGCACCACGTCGCGGTCCTCCACCGCCATGGTCTCATCGAGGCTGCGGTCGTCGGTGTAGACGCGCTGCAGCGCGAACCCGCCGGGGCGCGCCAGGCGGTGATAGTAGATCTCCTCGAGCTGCGTCTCGCCGTGCCGATCGCAGTCGTGCTTGTGCGGTGGATAGCTCGACCAGTGGCCGCCGGGGGTGAGCACCTCGACGAGCAGCAGGCTCTCGGCCGCGGCGCTCGCCGGCAGAACGTTGTAGATGTAGCGCGTGTTGGTGCCCGTGCCGCGCGTCTCCGTGCCGACCTCGTCGGGGCGAATCAGCCGTGGCGGCAGGCTACCTGCGGCCGGGGCCGAGCCGATCGCCACATCGCAGGCCGTCTCCGCCGTCATTACCAGCGCTGTGCGCGGCGGCACGTACACGGCATGGGGCTTGCCCTCGAACGGGGTGCGCCGCGCCCCCACGGTGCCGAGGTGCTGACCGCCGGCGCTGATGCGCGCACGACCCGACAGCAGTACCAGGCACTGCTCGCGATCGGCCCGCTCGCGCTCGAGGGTTGCCCCGGCTGCCAGGGCGAGCGCCTCGAACCCGACGTAGCGCCAGCCGGCGCGCTCGGGGCTGATGTCGTGCCAGCGCTCGCCGGCGGCGGGCTTGAGGAGCAGCGAGCCGCTCACGACAGCCGCCCCGCCAACAGCTG
>Ga0187824_10000118_pt1 | contig 13389 bp, 11 predicted proteins | sample NC_wetland_sal_i_13_FD_132437 | JGI IMG/M metagenome (GOLD analysis project Ga0187824, IMG submission 132437) | Wetland sediment microbial communities from Neuse River Estuary, North Carolina, USA - SourceSoil_4 | ecosystem: Environmental > Aquatic > Freshwater > Wetlands > Sediment | place... | reverse complement strand
CTAAGCACCCTCCATGCCTTGTTCAGCGATTCTGACATCGTGCACTATCAGTGCCTGGGACCGGCCCTCTTTTCCTTCCTTCCGCGCTGGTTCGGGAAGAAGACGGTGGTCACGGTGCAGGGGCTGGACTGGCAACGGCGAAAATGGGGACGGATCGCCTCCGCCGTGTTGCGTCTGGGAGAGCGGGCATCCTTCAAGTTGCCCGATTTGACCATGGTTGTGTCGCGCACCCTGCAGGGCTATTACCACTCGCGCTATGCGGCCGAAACCGCGTACGTGCCGAACGGCACCACGTTGCGCCAGCGACGCAGCACCGGCCGACTGCAAGCATGGGGCCTCGAACCCGGCGGGTACATCCTCTTTCTGGGACGCTTCTCTCCGGAAAAGAATTGCGATTTGCTGATTCGGGCCTATGAACAGATGGACACTCCGGTAAAGCTCGTGCTCGCCGGCGGGTCGAGTCATTCCGATGAATACGCCGAGGGGCTGCGCCGGCACCAGAGCGATCGGATCCGCGTTCTGGATTGGGTTTCCGGCGAAGCCCTCGACGAATTGCTTACCAACGCCATGTTGTTCGTGCTGCCCTCCGACCTGGAAGGCCTTTCCCTGGCGCTGCTCGATGCCATGGGAGCAGGCGTTTGCGTCCTGGCCAGCGATATTCCCGAGAATCGCGAACTGGTCGACCCGACGGGTTTCACCTTCCGGCGCGGGGATCAGAATGACCTGGAACGCATGCTGCGGCTGCTGATCGCCGAGCCTGAAATCAGGAAAGCTGCCGCCCGCAAGGCCCGGGAAAGAGTCTGGGAGCACTATTTGTGGGGCCGCGTGGCACGAGAAATTGAAGGCAGCTATCTGGCGCTGGCCGGTGGAAGCAAAGCCCCCAAGCCTGTCGCGGCGGCGCCGGCAACCGGTTATCGTCCGCGGGCCGCGTAGCCTGTGTGTCGAGATCAACCACCACGAACCACGTGGGGACGGCCGCCCCCGGCCGTCCAGTCGAGCGAAGCTCGACCATTTTCATGCCGACAGAGAAGTAGCGGAGCTTCGCTCCGCCGGACAGCCGGGGCGGCCGTCCCCACGTGGTTCGTGGTGGATCACCCCCTAAAAGCCACGCTCTCTCTCCTTTCTTTATTACAATCAGAGCGGCGTCGCCGAATGACTATCACCTACCCCGGCGCGACCTGCTCACATGGACAAAACGATACTGGTGACCGGCGGTGCGGGATTCATCGGTTCCAACTTCATCCTGCAATGGGCCGAGCAGGAAGCCACTCCGGTGGTCAATCTCGACAAGCTGACCTATGTCGGCAATCCCAATAACCTGCTTCGAGTCGCTTCCGATCCAAAATATTGTTTCGTCCAGGGAGACATATGCGATCGCGAACTGCTGCGGGAATTGATCAAGCAGCACCAACCCCGCGCCATCGTGCATTTTGCGGCCGAGAGCCACGTGGATCGATCGATCCACGGCCCTGACGACTTCATCCGGACCAATGTTTACGGGACGTTCTGTCTGCTGGAAGAAGTGCGCGCGTATTGCGCCGAGTTGACGGAGCCGGAACGCCGTTCGTTCCGTTTCCTTCACATCTCCACCGATGAGGTTTATGGGTCGCTCGGCCCGAATGATCCGCCGTTTTGCGAGACCACGGCCTGCGCGCCCAACAGTCCTTATTCAGCTTCGAAGGCGGGTGCGGACCACCTGGTGCGCGCCTATCACCACACCTACGGGCTTCCGACCCTGACCACCAATTGTTCGAATAACTACGGCCCTTACCAGTTCCCGGAAAAACTCATTCCCCTCGTGATCCTCAACGCCCGAGCCGGCAAGCCGCTCCCGGTCTATGGAGACGGTCAGAACGTGCGCGACTGGCTGTTCGTGGAGGACCACTGCGCCGCCATACGCCGCGTGCTGGCCCAGGGCAGAGTCGGAGAAACCTACAACATCGGCGGAGGCGGCGAAAAGCGTAACCTGGAAATCGTCGAGGCCATCTGCGCCATGCTGGATCAGTTGTGTCCTGACGATCCGGTTACGCCTCATCGAAACCTGATTGCTTTTGTGGAAGACCGGCCCGGCCACGACCGGCGCTATGCCATTGATGCTCGCAAGATCGAGCGTGAACTGGGATGGAAGCCGCGCGAAAGTTTTGCCAGCGGCATGCGCAAGACGATCGAATGGTATTTGCAGAATGAAGAGTGGGTGAAAGGGGTCACCAGCGGCGCCTACCGAAAGTGGATTGCCACCCAGTACTCATGAAGATGCAGGCCCGGCCTCGGCAACGCAGAGAATAGATCACATGCGAATCACCATTTTCGGCGCCACCGGCTTACTGGGAAAGGCGCTGATGCGGGAGTGGAAGGAAGACGAGGTCACGGGACTCGCCTCTGCGGACGGCGACATTCGGAACGCGGAACAGGTGCTCCACCTGGTCGAGCGCAGGCGGCCCGATTGGATTGTCCTGGCAGCGGCCTACACCGACGTTGACGGCTGCGAGACTGACCGTGACCTGGCCTTCGACGTAAACTGCCGCGGAGCCGTCAACGTCGCGCGCGGGGCCAAGCAGCAAGGGGCTCGTCTGCTTTTTCTCAGCACTGACTATGTATTCGACGGCGCCAAGACGATTCCCTACACGACCGATGATCCCCGGTCACCCCGCAGTGTCTACGGTGAATCGAAAGCGGAGGCGGAGGTGCAACTGCTCCGGGTTCTGCCGGAGTGCTGCATCGTTCGGACTTCGTGGCTCTTCGGCACCGGCGGCAAATGTTTCCCCGACACGATTCTGAACCTGGCTGCCAGTCGGCCACAGCTGGACGTAGTTGGCGACCAGCGCGGTTCCCCCACCTACGTGGTCGATCTGGCTCGCGCCCTGATACAACTTTGCCGCCAGCAGGCGAGCGGCCTGGTGCACGCCACCAACCGCGGCGAGTGCTCGTGGTACGAGTTTGCTCGCGAAATTATCGCGCGTGCGGGCCTCGACACAGTCGTGCACGAAACCACGAGCGACAAGTTTGTACGCCCGGCGGAACGTCCGAAGTATTCGGTCCTGTCGCCGGAAAGTCTGGAGAGGTGCGGCATCGCCATGCCCAGCTGGCAAGATGCGCTGCAAAGATACCTGGCGGAGAGAGCTTTTTCGTAGCGCCGCCGTCCCGGCGGCTGTCGGGGCGGCGTCCCGCCGCCCCCCCGGCGTGGAGGGCAAGATGCACTGCGGACAGCCGGCGAGACGCCGGCGCCACACCGCGGATCGTGGTGAATTACAACTGTCCGCGGAGGGCGGTTTGCATTTTCTGCTGGTGGCGAAGATCCAGCTTGGCGCCGGCACATGTCACGTGAAAGACGTCCGTGGCAGTCTGCCCCTGCGTGTCGATGATCGCAACTTCGATATTGCAGCCCAGTTCGGCCATGGCAGAACTGATGTCGTAGAGCAGCCCGGGACGGTCCTGGGCGATGATCTCGATCAGCGTGCTGTGTTGTGAACACTCGTTGTCAATCTGCACGCTGGGCTCGACCGTGATCTTCGGGCTTTGCGCTCCCGGCTTGAACTTCGTCTCCATTAATTCGACGACATCGATTTCGCCCGAAACGGCTTCCGCGAGTTTCCGCTTCAGGCGGTCTATCTCGGAGGGATTGAGTTCCAGCGTCCGGAACCGGTCAGAAAACCGGAAGGTGTCGAGCACCACGCCGGCCTTGTTGGAAAAGGCTTCCGCCTTCAGGATGTTCATGCCCCAGGACGAAAGCGTTCCCACCACGTGGGAAAATAAACCCGGGCAATCCAGGGTCAACAAGACAAGTTCGAAGTAGCCATCGCGCCGCAGGATGTCGATTTGTGGTTCATCATCCTTCTGTTTGAGGCGATCGTACATGCGGCAGTGGGCCACGATCTCGCTCGAAGTGTGCATCAGTAAATAACGTTTGGGGAAACCCTCCAGGAACGAAGTGATGTGCTTCGCATCCGTTTCGCCTGCGGCGGCCACGACTTCCTTGATTCTTTCGCTGTTGGAACTGCTTACCGTGAGGCGCTGGTCGTCCACGCTCCGGCTCAGATGGTTGAACGCGGCCGCATAGAACTGCCAGAGCAGCTCAGCTTTCCAGGGCGTCAGGGCCTCCGGGTTGACCGATTTAATGTCGGTGTAGGTCAGCAGCGTGAGCATCTTGAGCCGCTCGGTGGTGCCGACGCACTCGCTGAACTCAGCCACCACCTTGGGGTCGAAGATGTCCTGGCGCATGGTGGTCGACGACATGCGCAGATGGTTAGCAATCAGGAAGACCACCGTCTCGCGGTCAACCGGTTCCAGGCGAAGCCGTTCCAGGGCGCTGGCCGAAGCCTGCAGGCTTCCGGTCACGTGGTCTTCCGCGGGCATGCCCTTGCCCACATCGTGGAGCAAGAGCGCCAGAAAGAGGAGGTCGGGACGTTCGAGCCCGTCCAGAATGTCGCGGAAGCGGCGTTCCAACTCGCCGTCTGGAGTACGCAGCGCATGGATGTTTTCGATCGCCACCAGGGAATGTTCGTCGACCGTGTAGCGATGGTAATAGTCGCGAATGACCAGCGAGTCCACCGCCTTGAATTCAGGAAACAGCACCACCAGCACGCCCAGCCGGTGCATGGCGCGCAGCGCGGCTCCCGCGTGAGGAGACACCAGGACCCGCCTGAAATTCGACCACACCTCCGGAGACTCCTGGGCCCATTGTCGAAGCTTGGGCAGCGACGCTTCGACGCATCGTTCGGTTTCGGAAGTCAGCTTCAGGCCATGACGTCCGACGAATTCAAAAAGCCCGAGAAGTATCGCTGGATCCTGTACGGAAGAAAGCTGGCGCAGAAAAACCCGGCCTTCAACCACGGAAAAATCGGCGTTGGACAAGCGCGATTTGCGGTTTTCGAACAGGCGGTACAGGCCCGATCGCGACGGCGGCACTTCGTCGAACAGTACGGTCAGCCTGTAGATCGAGCGGACGTGGCGGAAATATGTTCGCATCCAGGCCGCGGCCGCGACCGGCGTCCCCTCCGGCAGCCCGATTCCGGCCGCAGCTGCTTCCGACTGCAGTTCGTAGGTCAGTTGATTCAGGTCGCGGCCTTGCCGATAGTGGAGGAAGCACCGCACGGCGGAAAGAAAGTCCAGGGCCGCGCCGCACTCCGCGCGGAACGCTTCCGGCAGCAGGCTCTCGGGCGCGGGCCATGCCCCGGTCTTTTCCAGCTGTGAAATCAGGCTGAGCCAGTTTGCGACCTGACAGTCGCGCAAGCCGCCCGGGCAATCCTTAATGTTAGGTTCCAGATGAAAGATGGTGTGACCGTACTTGTTGTGGCGGGCGGAGGTCAGATCGATCAGCCGCTGCTGCAACTCCAGCGCCTCGCGGGCGACCATTTTCGGAATCACCTGCGACCGGAGGCGCTCGAACAGCTCCGCATCGCCACACAGGTAGCGGCAATCCAGCAGGGAGATATTGAATTCGAGGTTGTCCCGGTACAGCTTGCCGCACTCCGCCAGGGAACGGGTGGTCGGACTGACCCGGAGGTGGAGGTCCCAGAGCGCCTGCGAGATTCGCGGGATGACGCGCCTCTGCGTATCCTCGCTCAGCGCCGACTCATGCAGGAACAGCACATCGACGTCGGAACAGGGAAACAGCGCACGGCGGCCGTAGCCGCCCAGCGCAGCGATGCATATCCTGTCCGGCGAGCCCGGCGAGAACTGATTCCATAACTCGCCGATCAGTGAGTCGGTCAGATTCGAGCGCTCCCGGATTGCGGCCTGTCCGTTGTGTGAGCGCTCGAATCTTTCTCGTATGCTTTCCGACTCGGTCTGGTATGCGTCCTGGGATATAGCGCGATTCGCCAGTACTGTCATCGGACTCCAGTGGTCTGCCGTGACGGTCGGTTAGAGTGCCGCCACCCCGCGCTCGTGATTCCGAATCCTGATGGCTTCATCGACTTTGGAGAGGAAGATCTTGCCATCGCCAATTTTTCCGGTACCCGCGCTCTTTACGATCGCGTCAATGGCGGCGCTCACCAGGTTGTCGGCCAGCACCATTTCCAGCTTGACCTTGGGCACGAGATCGACGGTATATTCACGGCCACGATAAACCTCGGTGTGGCCTTTCTGCCTTCCATGTCCGCGCACGTCCGATATCGTCATGCCGTCAACCCCCAGTTCCGCCAGGGCTTCCTTGACGGCCTCAAATCTGGAGGGCTGGATCACCGCTTCAAGTTTAGTCATTGTGTTTGTCCTCGATCATTCAATTTTCAGATCACACAGATTATAGTCCGCGATACACTCCCGTTCGATCGATCGACCGCGCTAGTCCTAGCGCAGCCACTTCAAAACAGCGCTTTCAGCGTAAAGAATCACCGCGATCACGCCGAGCATTTCGACGATGACCGGGGTCATCTCCTTGATCCACTGCACTGGCGTGTACTTTGCATCCACATCGCGCTGAATGAAGGCATAGGCCACCACGGATTGCGCCGACCCGATGTGAGTCCAGCATCCGCCGAGCGCATAGCCGGCAATCTGGGCGAGCGCGAACAGGTGCAGGGTGGAAGTCTCCAGATTATGCAGGCCGCGCGAGGCAAAATCGGCCACGATGTTGTTGTCCAGGATGGCCGAAAGGAAGGTGCAGCCGAGAAATTGCGCGAAAGCCACGTGGGCCTGGCCGAGGGTCTCAATCCCATGGTGGATCAAGCCCTGCAGTTGGCCGAAAAAACCGGCGTTGGTCAGAAGCGTGATCGACAGGAACAGGGGAAAGAGAAAGTAATATTCGGCGTACTCCTGCCGGGCTTCGCGCAGAGCCAGGGCGCGCATCTTCGGAATCGCCGCCACACCCAGCACCGCTACCGCAAATCCTGCGAAAGACGCCAGGAAAAGCGGCGTCTCATGGTGGAAACCGTGGAGTACGAGAAAGCCGGCAAAGGGAAGCAGGGCCACGGCCCCGATCTTCTGAGCGCGCCGGCGAACATGGGCCAGAGAAGCCAGCGTTTCGTCGACCGACCGTTCCGCCTCCAGGGCTCCCTCGTGGTCTCCGGCAGCGTCGAGAATGTAATGACGGTCGAGTGCGTCCGCAAGATCTTCGCTTACCAGATGACCCAGCAGGCTCTTCCGGATGGCTTCCGGCACGCGTTCCCGCACCAGGGCAAGGCCCAGCGAATCACCGCCGCGCAGACGCTGCAGGACAAGTTCAGCCTTACCGTCTAATTCCGCGGCGTGGTCTTCAATGAGTTCAACCGGGGTGACCACCTCGCTATGCCGCGTCGCTTGCAGAAACCGCACGTCCTCGGCATTGGCGTCGATCACATCCATGGTGTCGAGGTTGACCTGGCGGCCGCGCAATCGCTTACGAATGTGCCGGGCAACCACCAGGTAGGCTGCGATCGCGACGGGCGCGCAATAGATGAGGAAGAAGGCGTTTCCCAGGCGGGGATACAAGTTCGCCTTCATGATCAGGTTGGGGGGCTCGCCGTAGGCCAGCCAGATGCCGCAGATGGTCGTCACCGTGGTGCAGACCATGACCGCGTGGCGAATATCCGCCATCGGCGCTGCCGCCAGCAACAGGATGATCACCAGCGTTCGGATGGTCAAGCCGATCATCGAAACCCCGTCAAGCACGCCTGAAGCCAGCGCCACGACCGCCGTCACTGCAATCACGGTGGACAGGATATTGCCCTGGTTGCGCCGCAGCAGGGAGAACGTGAGGCCTTCCAGGAGCCGGGTTTGGGCAATCACTGAAACGAAGAAAGTCAGGCCCAGGATAAACAGCATGGTGTCCGCGTGGACGAGGTCGTCCAGTCCACGGAACGAAAGCAGGTGCTGTTGTGTCCAATACCACCACCCGCGCTGCGTGATCTCCAGGTGCCACTCCGAACTCTGCAGCCCGCAAAACGTGGAGACTACGATCAACAACATTCCGTAGGTGAGCGCGTTCTTGTGAATCTGATATTTGAAGGAGCCAAAAAGGAACAGCCCCAGGATGGTGGCCAGCACCTCGGCCCCGAGCAACCACATGGGAAGAAACGCGACCCGCCCCACCAGCCCGATCAGGCCGGCAACAATGGCGCAGCCCAGCACGAAATTCCGTCCCGACAGCATGACTACCGCGGGAGGGTCCAGCGCGCCGGTTACCGGCGGCTCAGGAAGGGGACTGGGGATCGAAGGCATGGCTTCACGGTCCACGGCGCGCCGGCCCGTGGTCTCCGGAAGCATGGCCTCGTCCACTACCCCGTCGATCGCGTCCGTGCGTGACATCAGGGTTTTCATTTGTCCGAGTTACACCACTGAAGACGGCTAAGCCCCTCGAATGGGAGATTTTCCCATCCGGTGAGGCCACGCCCGCAGGACGGAGATCCCGACGGCCAGCAGGCATCCGGCGAAAACCGGCAGGACGGGCGCATGTCCGGCAACGATCAGAAAGAGGCCGACGATCACGGCCCACGACCAGGCCATCTTCTGTTTCTTCAAGACCTCGAGCAGCGTGTCAAGCATCTGTGACCCCTTTCGTTACCAGCGAACATGCAGCAGCAGTGCCCCGATGACGGCGGCCAGCCCGCTGCCCGCAAGAAATAGTCCGGGCTTGCTGTACGACTTGTTGAACCAGGGCCTCGCGATTCCATTGCGTTCGCGGGCCCGTTCTTCCTTGAGCAGTTGGGTCAACAGCTTGCGTTGTTCCAGTGTGCTCACGCAGCGCAATGCCTGCTCCGCGGCGACATAGCCTTTCTGCGGTATCCGCAGTTTGAAATTCAGCTGTGCCAGGGAGTAATGCGCCGCAAAGCTGTCCGGCTGGAGCTGGGTCGCAAGTTCCAGGTGATCGATCGCAGGATAAATGTTGCTGGTCAGCGCGTTCGCCAGGCCCAAAAATACGTGGGCCTCTCCGAAGCTGGGAGCAAGTTCTGTGCTCCGGGAGAGCGCTGTGAGCGCTGCCCCCGGATCACCGGTTTGAAGCCGTTCCACGCCTTCCCGAAAACATTCGATGGCTTCGGGAGGGTAGGCCAGCCCGGACGGACATTTCCAGGTCACGGAATGTCCGCCCAATTCGCCATTGATGGGAAATACGCTGGTCATCAGGCTGTCTCCCGCGCGACCTGCAAGCCGGCCTTGAAATCGGCTGCTGCCGCGCCGCTATGGGTAGTATCCGGCTTCAACACGAACTCGGGATAGCACAGGGCGCCCATTTCCGGGATGTCCAAGCCCTCCAGTTCAGCCGCTGCCGAGACCCGCTGCCCGACAATGGCGTGAATCGCCGTGTTCGCCACGTAGGAGGCAGTGAAAACGAAACCCAGCAGAGTACCTACGCCGATCAGCTGCGCCACCAACTGAGTCGGATCGCCGTAAAACAATCCCTTAACGCCATTGGTGCCGTCGGCAAACAGACCGACGGAAATTACTCCCCACAGGCCGCAGGTTCCGTGCACGGAAATGGCTCCCACTGGATCGTCTACTCGAGCCACCCGGTCTATGAACTCAACACTCAGGCAGACCAGCAGGCCGGCAGCGAAACCGATAATGACCGCACCCATGGTGTTGACATAGCCGCTGGGAGCGGTAATCGCCACCAATCCAGCCAGCAGGCCGTTACCGCACATGGAGGCATCCGGCTTTCCGTACTTGATCCACATGTAGAGGAGCGCGCCGAAAGATCCGGTGCAACCCGCCAGCATCGTGTCTACCGCAATCGTGCTGATGCGCAGGGCGCCCGAGGCACCGAGCGTGCTGCCCGGGTTAAACCCGAACCAGCCGAAGGCCAGGATGAAGCAGCCGGTCAGGACGATGACCAGGTCGTGCCCCGGCATTGCATTTGATGACCCATCGCGGTTGTACTTGCCGATACGCGGACCGATGATGATCGAGACCGCCAGCGCAGTAAGCCCGCCCACGGCGTGCACTACGCCCGATCCGGCGAAGTCGGCGTAGCCCGCGCCCAGTCCGTAGTTTGCGCCCAGTTTAGAGAGCCACCCGCCGCCCCAAGCCCAGTTGCCGTAAAGGGGGTAGATGAGCGCTCCCAGAACCACCGAGGAGACGGCGAAGGAAACGTACTTCCATCTCTCCGCCGCCGCGCCGGTCACGATGGTCAGTGCCGTGTCCATGAAGACCATCTGGAACAGGAAAAGAACCATGACGCCCACGTCGTAGGTTGCGCCCGAGAGGAAGAAACCCTTCGTGCCCCACAGCCCCCAGTCGTGTCCCAGCAGATGAATCGTGAACTCGTGACTGAGGGGGCTTACGCCTCCCAAAATCGAGGTGCCGGCCGCGCCGCCCATCTGGATGGCGAAGCCGCACACCCAGTAAGCGAACAAGCCGAAGCCGTAGACCATGAAGTTCATCATCATGGTGTGATTGCCGTTCTTGGCTCGGCACAGCCCGGTTTCCACGATAGCGAAACCGGCCTGCATGAACATGACCAGGAAGCCGGTGACCAGCGTCCATACGAAATTGATGGCGATGCGGTTCTGTCCCGCCTGGTTCACCAGATCCACCAGGGTGAGAGGTTTATTCGGGTCCGCGTGCACCACGTCATTGGCGGTTCCGGTCTTGGTCCCACTGGGGTCGCCCGCGGCCAAGTCGTCGGCGGATGGCCCGCTGACCGGCAAGGGCGCGTCTACTGCAAGGGGTGGTGGGGCAGGAGCAGCGGCGGCCGGCGCGGCGGGCGCCGCAGTTTGACCGTGGGCCCCGGCCGGCAGACCACATACGAGCAGCGCTACTATGGCCGCCCACAGATATGGTTTTAACCAAGTGCAACTTTTCATTACGTTGTCTCCTCGTGAGGTTGAACGCGAGCTTGACCGTCGCCGCGCCCTCGATGTCTCAAAAATATCGGCCGGGCTGCACCAATGCCGTCGCCCTACTGTTTCCAGATTGCTTCCTTCTCATGCGCCTTGTTCAGCACGCTCAAAATCGCGACCAGCGTAATGCCGATTCCCAGAATGCAGAGAAACATCCTCACTCCGGTGGAGGATGTCATGTTGAGCGCGACCACCGGAAGCAGCCATCCAAAAACTGCCAGCAAAACTCCAACGAGCTTCATGGGGTTCCTCTCTTTATTGGTTCTGTGTTGAGTCGCTGTGATCTATACCGCTTTGATCTTGTAAAACCCGGCCGCGGAGACGAACAGCAATCCCGCTCCGACGATGGCAAACACCACGCCCAGGCCACCGCCGCTGTGCAAGCCTGCCACGAAGGAAGTGAAACCGATCAGCGTCGTGCCCAAATACGTTCCCTGCTTTGCATTCGCACCCATTGCTTTGCTCCTTACGTCAAGGATTTGAACCGGGGCAAGCTTCGGCCCCGGTCCACTGCGTCGGTCAGGACTTGAAGGCAAACCTGCCTCCTGGGCCCCGGTTTACCTGCTGCAAGACCACAATTGGCGCGGGCACGGCCTGGGCGCTGGTACTAGGGGTGGTTTGAGTTGAGCCCAGGCCGTGAGCCCACATGACAGCGGCATCGCTGCCGCTGGGTGAAAATCGTTTTTCCGGCATGCCACGGTCCTCCGACATCCGGCCAAGCTGCAATTTCAATGCGGTCATCTCCTGGCTATTTGGCATCGGCGCTCGTGAACGCATACACCATGCCGAGGGTCACGGTGTTCTGCGCGTCCTTCAGCAACCCTGTCCGGTATGGAAAAACGTCGTGGTCCGACATGTCGCGGCGGAATTCCAGCCGGGTCATGAGTTTGCTTGCCAGCATGCGCTGTAAGGTGAAAGTGAATTCGCTCAACTTCTGCGGCGTCCCCGTCTGGGTGCCGCCGTTGTCGCTGAAGTACTCGCCGCGTGTGGCTAGCGCCCACTTGTCGTTCGGCGCGTACTTGATGTACCCGGCAATGCCGCTCCAGTGGACCGAAGTTGAAGCGATCAAGGGCGAACCGCTGGGCACGTGGTCCTTGCCATAGTCGTAGTTCGCCATGAAGGAAAGCTTGGCGTTGGGCGAATAGGTCACGACAGTGTCGGACAAATGTCTGAAATCGCCGTTGTCGTTGGTCTGCTCCGGTCCGACCAGATAGTTCTGGACCAGGCTGAACTTGGCGTTCGGAGTCCAGGCGGCGCTGAAGCCGGTGGTCTTGCCGCTGTTGTTGTCGACGCTGTTGTTCCAGCCGTTCACCAGGTATCCGGTGACCGCGAACTTGGGATTGAACGCGTACTTCGCGCTCGCGCCGAAGTGGAAGTAGGGAATCGCCAGGGCGAAAAGCAGGCCGCGCGAATAGTTCCAGTTGTCCTTGGTCTCGATGACTTCCGCGCCGGCTGGGGTCACGAACTTGCCGACGTTGATCTGCAAGCCTTTGCCTACCGGTGCCAGGTATTCCAGATATCCTTCCTTCAGGTACTGATCGAAATTTGCCTCGGTTCCGCCGGGGCCAATCTCGGTCGAGTTCACCGCGTTCATGGCCTGCCCGAAGCCCAGTGCGACGTGGTAGCCGAGACGGCTTGCGGTCGCGTCCGGCGCCTTGTCAGCCACCAGTTCGATCATGTTCAGTCCAAACTGGCCCGAGTTGATATCAAAGTTGCGAAATGCCGTAGTGCGGCCGGCAGGTTGGTTTGAGTTATAGCCGTAGTAGACGTCAACGAATCCACTCAACGTGGTCGGACCCAGCAGACCGGCAAGTCCGGTGGGTGCTGGAGTAGCCGCGGGCGCCGCGGAAGGGAGCGCTGCCGCAGCCGGGGCTGGTGCCGCGGCCGCAGCAGCGGCGGTTTTCTGCGCTTCCATCTGACTTTTGAGATCTGCCAGTTGTTTTTCCAAAGAGTCGATACGGCTCGAAAGATCCGAGGCCGGCTCGGTTTGAGCCAGTGCGGTCCTCCCGGACCCGCAAACAATTCCTAGACTTACAGTGAGAACCAAAACCCTCCAACGGAAGGCACTCATCATCTGGACGACCCTCTTTCTCCCCTAGCCACGTTATGTGGTGCACAGAAAGTGCACACCCCGGTAACCAGCGTGGTGCACAGTACCGCCCGGCGCCTGTGAGAGTCCAATGCATAATTCTTTTCGCCCCTATCACAAATACTTTTAAAAACATTAATTTATGGACGAGATAAGAGAAATTTATTGAGTGATCGCCAGACAGGGGCTTCGACCACCGACGAGAAGGTCCTCGCGCCACAGATTTGTCGGCTAACCGCTCATCCGAAGAGGCTCTTCCCGTGGGAGCGGTTAACGGTCGTTGGCGGTTGGCCGCTGGTCGTCGGCCGTTGGTCGTCGGCCCTGGATTGTCGGCCAACGACCAAGGACCAACGACCAACGACGAGCCCTCGTCATTTGCCAGGTGATTTGTACCTTGGTACACTGGTAACAAGATGAGCGGGGATAAAATCCCGGTCGTGCGCGTGCAGACCGGCGTTCGCATGGAAAAACGTCTGCTCAAGGTGCTCAAAGCGTTTGCCGAGTATCGCGACCTGACCCTGGGCGATCTGCTCGAAGGAATTGTCT
>Ga0187824_10000117_pt1 | contig 13425 bp, 9 predicted proteins | sample NC_wetland_sal_i_13_FD_132437 | JGI IMG/M metagenome (GOLD analysis project Ga0187824, IMG submission 132437) | Wetland sediment microbial communities from Neuse River Estuary, North Carolina, USA - SourceSoil_4 | ecosystem: Environmental > Aquatic > Freshwater > Wetlands > Sediment | place... | reverse complement strand
TGGTGGATGACGCCACCGTGGAAATCGAGAACATCAACCGCAACCTGGCCATGGGCAAGGAAGTGGAGCACGCGATCCTGGATGGCGCGCAGCAGATCGCGGTGCCGGCATTTGTTTCGACGATCTCGATCTGCATCGTGTTCGTGCCCATGTTCTTCCTGTCGGGCGTCGCGCGCTACCTGTTCGTTCCCCTGGCGGAAGCGGTCTGCTTCGCGATGCTAGCCTCGTATTTCCTTTCGCGCACCGTGGTTCCGACCATGGCGAAGTATCTGCTGCGCGGGCATGAGGCGGAAGCCGGACAGATTGCGCTGGAAAGCAAGAATCCGTTCGTGCGCATGCAGGCTCGGTTTGAGCATGGATTCGAGCGCTTCCGCGAGGGCTACCACGGTTTGCTGGAAAGCTGCCTGCATCATCAGAAGCTGTTCCTGCTCGCATTTTTCGTCATCTGCGTGTTGTCGCTTCTGCTGATCGTTCCGTTTCTTGGGCAGGATTTCTTCCCGGCGGTCGACAGCGGACAATTTCGACTGCACATTCGGGCGCGTACCGGAACGCGTATCGAAGAAACTGCACGTCTTTGTGATTTGATGGAGCAGTCGATCCGCGAACAGATTCCCGCGGATGAAGTCACGAGCATCATCGACAACATCGGGCTGCCTTACAGCGGTATCAATCTCACTTACAGTACCTCCGCGCCGGTAGGCCCCGGGGACGCCGATATTCTGGTGAGCCTCGCCGAACATCACCGGCCCACCGCGGATATCGTTCATGACTTACGGATCAAACTGGCGGACGAATATCCCAGCGTGACGATGGCCTTTCTGCCCGCCGACATTGTCAGCCAGATTCTGAATTTCGGGCTGCCCTCCCCGATCGACATTCAGATCATGGGCAACGATCTCGAGTCCAATCGAAAGTTCGCGGACGTGCTGCTGCAAAAAGTGCGTTATGTCCCGGGAACCGTGGACATGCGCGTCCAGCAAAGCTTCGATCAGCCGAAGCTGTACATTGACGTCAACCGGACCAAGGCTGGGCAAGTCGGCTTCTCGGAGCGCGACCTCGCGACGAACCTTCTAATTTCCCTGAGCGGCAGCTTCCAGACGACGCCGACCTTCTGGCTGAATCCGAAGAATGGGGTCAGCTACGCCATCGCCACCCAGACTCCGCAGTATCGCCTGGATTCTCTGCAAGGACTGCAGAACATCCCAGTGACGAACAACACCAGCGGCGTGCCCCCGCAGATTCTGGGGAGCCTGGCCGCTATTCACCGTGGAGTGGGGCAGGCCGTGGTCTCCCATTACGACATCGCACCGGTCATCGATATTTTCGGCTCGGTGCAGGGGCGCGATCTGGGAGCGGTGGCGCGGGATATGGACAAGATCATCGAAGCCAGCCGCAAGGATCTGCCGCGCGGGTCGCGACTGGTCGTGCGCGGGCAGGTTCAGACCATGAAATCGTCGTATGTGGGCCTGATCGGGGGGCTCTTCTTTTCGATCCTGCTGGTCTACCTGCTCATCGTGGTGAACTTCCAGTCATGGCTGGATCCGTTCATCATCATCTCGGCGTTGCCGGCTGCGCTGGCGGGAATCGCATGGTTTCTGTTTGTGACCCACACTACCTTGAGCGTGCCGGCGCTGACCGGATCGATCATGTGCATGGGCGTGGCAACCGCGAACAGCATTCTGGTTGTCAGCTTCGCGAAAGAGCAGTTGGAGGAAGGGAAAGATGCAGTGGCAGCCGCATCCCAGGCGGGATTCACGCGTTTCCGCCCGGTATTGATGACAGCGTTGGCCATGATGATCGGCATGGTTCCGATGGCGTTCGGTCTGGGCGAAGGCGGGGAACAGAACGCGCCCCTGGGACGTGCTGTGATCGGCGGCCTTTTGTTGGCAACCGTGTCGACATTGTTTTTCGTGCCTGTATTCTTCAGCCTGCTGCATGGGCGAAGACTGGCACGCCAACAGGCCAGTAGCTCGAACATTTGATTCTTTGAGCGTAACATTTGGGAGTCCGGATGCAGGTGGAGCAAGAAAATAGGCAATACACGCCGATGCAAGACGAGAACGGGCAACGCGAACCACAGACGCCGCGCGGCATCAAGCGGCCTTGGCTGATCGCCTTGGTGGCTTTCCTGATCGTCGCGGCCGTGGTCATCTCCGGTATCGTACCGCGAGTACGTGCGCGAGCAACCCTGCGCAACGAAACCAATCAGCTCGCCGTTCCTGCCGTGATCGTGGTGAAGCCAAAGCCTTCGTCGCCGGGACAGGAGGTCATTTTACCGGCCAATGTACAGGCGTATCGCGACGCGCCGATCTACGCGCGGACGAACGGTTATCTGAAGCGCTGGTATTTCGATATCGGCGCGCGCGTGAAGCAAGGGGCTTTGCTCGCGGATATCGATTCTCCAGAAATCGACCAGCAGCTACATCAGGCCCGTGCCGATCTCAACACGTCCGAAGCGAACATGAAGCTCTCCGAGATCACCGCCAACCGGTATCAGGGTCTGCTGAAGACTGATTCCGTGTCGCAGCAGGAAGCTGACAATGCGACTGGCGACTATGCCGCCAAACGAGCCATCGTGCAGTCCTCGCAGGCAAACCTGAGGCGGTTGGAGCAATTGGTTTCGTTCGAGAAGATCTACGCGCCCTTCGATGGCGTGATTACCGCACGCAATACCGATATCGGGCAGCTCATCGATTCCGGCAGCAGCGGCGGCCCGCGCGCCGAGCTCTTTCATATCGTGGACCCCAATCGGCTGCGCGTTTATGTGAATGTTCCTGAAGTCTACTCACGGCTGACGCGGCCGGGCCTGAAAGCGGATCTCATGCTGGCTGAGTATCCAGGACGGCCCTTCGAGGGAACGCTGGTGCGGACCGCGGAGGCGATTGATCAACCGACCCGCACTTTGCTGGTTGAGATTCAAGTGAACAATCCGACTGGCGAGCTGCTCTCTGGCGCCTATGCCGAAATGCATCTCAAGCTGCCGGGGAGTATCTCAAGCTTCACCATCCCGGTGAACACTTTGATCTTTCGATCCGAGGGATTGCGGGTTGCGGTTGTGAACGAAGGCAAGGCCGATCTGGTGCCCATTACGCTGGGGCGCGATTATGGAAGCGAAGTAGAGGTTCTGACGGGGCTCAACGGCGGCGAAAGTCTCATCGTGAATCCGCCGGACTCGATCGTGTCGGGACAGCAGGTCCGACTGGCGCAGAACACGTCTCCCCAGGGGAGTTCGAAGTGAATCGCTGCGCTGACAGGATAAAGGTGAGCGCTGCGCTCCTGTTTGTGTGCTCGCTTTCCTCGATCGGCTGCAGCGTAGGTCCGCGCTATGCCAAGCCGACTGCGCCGGCTCCTCCGGAGTACAAAGAGCTTCCACAGAATTGGAAAGCGGCGCAGCCCAGTGACCAGGTGGCAAAAGGCAAGTGGTGGGAGGTCTTCCACGACGGGCAACTGAACGCGCTGGAAGAGCGCATCAACGTTTCCAATCAGTCGTTGAAGTCGGCTCAGGCGCAATTTGAGCAGGCGCGGGCGGCGGTGCGCATCAATCGCTCCTTTCAGTATCCAACCGTTACCGGTGGGGTTAACGTTACGGAGTACCGCCTGTCGACCAATCGTCCCAATGGCAGATTGGCTTCCAGCAGCACATACACCGATCTTCAGCTTCCAGTGGATGCGTCATACGAATTGGACGTTTGGGGCCGGGTGCGTAAGACGGTGGAAGCGGCAAGAGCCAATGCTCAAGCGAGTGCTGCCGACCTGGAAAATGTCAGCCTGAGTCTGCATGCTGAACTGGCCAGCGACTACTTCCAGTTGCGTGCGCTGGATACAGAAGAGGACTTGTTGAACTCGACCGTCGCCGCGTATCAGAAGGCGCTCGAATTGACCCAGAATCGCTACAGCGGAGGCGTTGCGTCGCAGGTCGATGTTGCGCAGGCGCAGACGCAACTGGAAACGACGCGCGCGCAGGCCATCGATTTAGGTGTGCAGCGGGCACAGTTCGAGCATGCGATTGCCGTGCTGATTGGGCAGCCTGCATCCAGCTTTGCACTGCCTCCTTTAACCATGACTCTCGCCCCGCCCGTGATTCCTGTTGGAATGCCCTCGGAGCTTTTGGAGCGTCGTCCGGATATTGCCGGCAATGAGCGGCGAATGGCCGCAGCCAATGCGCAAATCGGAATCGCGAGGGCAGCGTACTTCCCAACTATCACCTTGAACGGTTCGGGGGGCTTCGAAGGCACTTCGATCACGACCTGGTTCAATGGCCCAAGCGGCTTCATCACGGCGGGCGCTTCCGCGGTGGAGACGCTGTTCGACGCCGGGCGGCGGCATGCCATCAGCGACCAGGCAAAGGCCGCCTTCAATCAGTCTGCGGCGAACTATCAGCAGTCGGTGCTCGGGGCCTTTCAGGAAGTCGAAGACAGCTTGGCGGCGCTGCGTTTACTGGAAGGGGAAGCGAAGACGCAGGATGCCGCGGTGGCTTCGTCGCAACAGTCGCTGTCGCTTTCGAACAACCGCTACAAGGGCGGGGTCGCTACCTACCTGGAGGTAATCACCGCGCAGAGCATCGCGCTCAGCGATCAGCGTGTGGCCGTCGAGATCGCGGGGCGGCGAATGACCGCAGCCGTTTCCCTCATCAAGGCGCTGGGTGGCGGATGGAATGCGTCCGACCTTCCGATGGTGCAGAAAGAATCTCGTCCTCCGGCAAATAGCGGCCAATAGAAACAAGCTGAGCACTTAGAAGCTGTCTCACAACATGGTTCTGGGAAGGGCACGACTTTAGTCGTGCCGTACAAGCGGTATAAATACTGGGCTTTAGCCCCTGGGGGGAGCCGTTGCTTCCCGCGAAGCCATTTATGAGACTACTTCTTAGCATTTGGCATTCAGCCGATCGAGCCCGGTGCCGATTGCTTCCGCGAATCCGTACTGCCATGTTTAGTTCTGTCGCCGCAATCTAGTCCTATCCTGACGACCTCGCCGCACCTCGTTTGGGGGGCGCGTTACACTTCTTGCTGGAATCTCAGCTCTCGATGAAGACCCGCGTGGAAGTGTGGCGCGACCTGGAGTCACGGGCGTTCGACGTCTGTGTGATTGGTGGCGGAGCCACCGGCGCAGGCTGTGCGCTGGATGCTCAACTCCGAGAGTATAAAACCGTTCTGTTGGAAGCGGCCGATTTTGGCGGCGCAACTTCCAGTGCGTCAACCAAGCTTGCCCACGGCGGCGTTCGTTATCTCGAGCGGGCGGTCAAGAAGTTCGACTGGAAACAGTACGGCGTGGTGCGCGAGGCCTTGCGCGAACGGCGCCGCATGCTCAACAACGCTCCCCACCTCGCCCACGCCCAGGAATTCCTCATTCCCTGCTTTGGTAGAGCGGAAGTCTTGTACTACGGGCTGGGAACAAAACTCTACGAATGGATGGCGGGCTCCGACTCGCTGGGCCGCAGCCGTACTCTTTCGCGCAATGGTGTGGTAGCTCGCCTGCCTGACCTCAAAGGTGCCGCGCTGCAAGGGGGTGTCCTCTTCACAGATGGGCAGTTCGACGACGCACGCTTTTGCCTGACCTTGATCAAAACGTTCTGTAACACCGATGGAACCGCGATCAATTACGCGAGGGTGGTTCGATTTGAAAAGACATCGGATGGGAAGATCGCCGCGGCCATTGTGGAAGATGCATCCTCGGGAAAACAGGCTGCCGTACGCGCTCGGGCCTTTGTGAATGCCACCGGCCCCTTCTCGGATTCGGTGCGCGCGATGGCCATTCCAAAAAGTCAGCCGAGGCTGGTTCTGAGCAGGGGTGCGCACATTCTGTTGCCGCTGAAGCACGAGGGTCCGGCTCTGGTCATTCCGAAGACAGAAGATGGTCGGATCATTTTTGCGATTCCATGGATGAACCGGTTGCTGGTTGGGACGACAGAGGAGGCCGTCAGCAGCGGTGAGGAGATCTCGGTCACACGACAAGACGCCGAGTACCTGCTCTCGCATTTGAATCACTATCTCGCCGGCGAATACTCACTGGCCGATATCGTAAGCGCGTTCGCAGGAGTTCGGCCGCTGGTGCGCTCGAAGGTCAGTGGGAGCACGAAGGACCTCGCTCGCGAGCACGACGTTGAAATCGATGAAAGCACCGGGCTGGTGAGCATCCTGGGAGGGAAGTGGACTTCTTATCGCGCCATGGCGGAAGACACGATCGATGTCGTGCAGAACAGGCTCGGTGCACGTGCCCCATGCTCCACGCAGGACCATGGTCTCGCCGGAGCCGAAGGCTATCATCGAAAACTCTGGCAGGCGATGGCAAGCGATGGAGATCTCCCGGAAGCGACGGCCCGGCATCTTGTGAGTAAGTTTGGCAGCGAGGCGTCGGCCGTGTTAAGCCTCGGGCGCAAGCACCCAGAGTGGAGAACTCCCATCGTCGCGGGTTCGCCGGCCATTCAGGCGGAGGTCGTTTATTGTGTTCGCGAAGAGATGGCGGTAAGCGTGGAGGACGTTCTCGCACGGCGGCTGGGACTGCAACTTTATGATTGGGAACTGGCAATGAAGGCTGCACCCATCGTGGCGGAACTTCTTGGTGCGGAGTTGGGTTGGTCCACCGACCAGATCTGGCGTGGATCGCAAGGTTACATAGAAAAACTGGTCCGGCAAAAGAGGCTCTTGCAGGGGGATTCCTCAAAGCATGCCTGAGAAGCCGATCGTGAACAGCAGCCAAGCGAGGAACCGCGCGTGACCAGGTATCTTGGCGCCGTCGATCAGGGTACGACCAGCACGCGCTTCATCATCTTTGAACGGTCCGGGAAAATGGTTGCGTGCGAGCAACACGAACATAAGCAGATCTATCCGCAGCCCGGGTGGGTAGAGCACGATCCCGAGGAGATCTGGCATCGAACGCAGGAAGTGATTGCCCGGGGCATGCAACAGCGCGGTCTCCAGCCAACAGATTTCGCGGCGATCGGCATTACCAACCAGCGAGAGACCACAATTCTATGGGAGCGCGACACGGGACGCGCTGTGCACAACGCGATCGTCTGGCAGGACACCCGCGTCGCCAGTTTAGTCAGCGAATTCGCGAAACACGGCGGGCAGAACCGCTTTCGGGATCGCACGGGCTTGCCTCTGTCGACGTACTTCAGCAGTCTCAAAATCGTGTGGCTGCTCGAGACCCTTCCCGGCCTGCGCCGCCGAGCGGATAACGGCGACGTTCTGTTCGGAACCATCGATACGTTTCTGGTTTGGAAGCTCACCGGCGGGCCCAAGCGCGGCACTCACATCACCGATGTCACCAACGCCAGCCGCACGCAGTTGATGAACCTGCAAACGCTGGATTGGGATCCGGAACTTCTTTCCGCGTTCGGTATTCCGCGGGCCATGCTTCCCGAGATTCGATCCAGCAGCGAACCGTACGGAACTGCGAGCGAGAGCACATTACGGGGAGTGCCGATTGCCGGCATCCTGGGCGATCAGCAGGCGGCGCTGGTGGGGCAAACTTGCCTGAATCCCGGCGAGGCGAAGAATACCTATGGCACGGGGTGCTTTCTGCTCATGAATGTTGGCGGGAAGCCGGTCCCGTCGAAACATGGTTTGCTGACGACGGTCGCCTACCAGATGGGAGAGCAGCCCCCGATTTATGCGCTCGAAGGAAGCGTGGCCATCACCGGGGCACTCGTGCAATGGGTCAGAGACAATCTGGGTCTGATCCAGACAAGTTCTGAAATTGAGCAACTGGCTGCCACGGTTCCCGACAATGGCGGCGTCTATTTTGTCCCGGCGTTCTCGGGCCTCTACGCTCCTTATTGGAAGGACAGTGCGCGTGGTGTGATCACGGGGCTGACTGGCTTCGCAAATAAAGGACATCTGGCGCGAGCGGTGCTGGAAGCCACCGCTTTCCAAACCCGGGATGTTCTGGACGCGATGGAAAAGGATTCCGGAGTGAAGCTGGAATCCCTGCGCGTCGACGGAGGGATGGTCGAGAACAACCTGCTTATGCAGTTACAGGCAGACATCCTCGACAAGCCAGTTGTCCGACCTACCGTACGGGAGACTACGGCGCTGGGTGCTGCCTACGCTGCGGGGCTCGCGACCGGCGTCTACAAAAGCCTCCAGGAATTGCGAGCGAACTGGCTGATGGACCGGACATGGCATCCCACGCTCCCGGCCCAGGAACGCGAGCAGATGTATCGGCAGTGGAAAAAGGCCGTGACGCGTTCATTGGACTGGGCCGAGTGAACGAAGATCCGATTACCACAGGGGGCACGGGTTCCACAGGGAAGTCCTCCGTGTTCCTCTGTGTCCCCCGTGGTGAGCGATGTCTCATGAAGATCCGATTACCACAGGGGGCACAGGGTTTCACAGGGGAAGTCCTCCGTGTTCCTCTGTGTCCCCCGTGGTGAGTGATTCTGGTTAGTGCGTAAACGATATGTTCAGTCCAGTTGTGAACACGAGGTCGTTCTTCTTCTTGCCCGTCGGCGGGTTGGTGACGTAAACGTCGCCAAAGGAATTCTGCCATCCCAGCCACTTGTTGAACTTGGTCACGGTACCGAAGTCGAAGGTGGCCCGATATTCGCCGCCGCTGTCGAAGTCAGGGAAGAAGAATGCGCGCTGCGTGATCACGGTCGACTTCCCGATTTTGTGCAGAAACTCGTCGCCTACCTGGGCGGCGGAGAAACTGTGGATCAGGTGCGGAGCCGGGGCCGGTTGCGTGTAGTCTTCGTGCGTATAGTTGGCGCCGCCGAGGATGTCAAGCGTAGTCGCATCTCGTTTAATCAGGTGGACACCCAGACCTCCGCCAAACACGTAGCGAAGGTTGAGGTCTTGCAAAGCATCGGTGGCGAAGTCGGTATTCACAAAGCCAAATAAGCGGCCGGTGATGTCGCGGTCATAACGGGCACCGCCGCGATTGCTGTTGGCCGTCACGCGAGTGGCCGCCGGAGCGAGCTCGTTGGTCGAGTACACCGAAGCCTCGTGAAGAGTCACCTTGTCGTGCAGTCCTGTGCGGATCCCGTTGAACGCGAGTGCCAGGTTCTTGGTTTCGCTGTTGCCACCGGTCAGCCCGAAGCCCAACGTGATGCCACCCTGCCAGCCTTCCAGCAGTCCGGGACGCTGCTCCTTTTCCCACGCCTTTTGCTCAGACTCGCTGCGCATGACGACAATAGACTCCTTAGCTACTTCTATCTTCTCGCCACTTTTGGCGGAGACCTCGATCTTGCCATCCGTGCTGGCGACAGGTCCGACGACGGCCTTGCCATCTTTTAGACCGACGTGCAGCGGTTGCTCGGACTTGATTTCCTGCACCGCCGGCCATTTCACGGTTACTTCGCCGGCAAACTCAGTCTTGATCACCAAGGACTTGTGGTCGGACTTTTCAATTGTGCCGGTGAGGCGGTCGCCATTCTTCAACACGATCTGGTCGGCGAATAACGAAGACGCGAAAAGGACGAATACCATGGGCAACACAAATCGGGAACCGCACACAGAAACACCTCCGCGAACAGAAATAGGAACCGGTGTCACCTGGATCAAGCAATCGCAGATTTTGAGTTTCGACGCCCGGGATACTCAGGCGAGATGTGGAAAATAAAGGATGATTCGTCGCATGTGCGGCGAATGCCTACCGAACCGTTCTGATGTGAGAGTTTTCCTGCGCGAGGAACGATCGCGCCCCAGTCGACCGATACGGGGCAGGTTAGCTCTTAACTTCAGGGTTAGAGCTCTTCGAAGCCTCGGTCCGCGGCTCCTTCATGCCCTCTTTCAGGCAGCGAATGCCTTCGCCCAGTCCCTTGCCCAGCTCGGGCAGCTTCTTGGGACCAAAAACAAGAAGGGCAATAAAGAAAATGACCAGCAGGTGCATGGGTTGGAACAGACCTTCTAGCATTACAAACCTCCGGGGGGTGCGGCTTCCGACATCAAAGTTACTGAATTGGAACCAGTTCCGTCAACGTGCGAGATCACAAGGGATTCTAGCCTATATCACAGCTTCGCCGCGATTTTTCGGGTTACTTCGGGCCGAACAGGGGCTTTCCAGCCGGACAATCTTACCCCCCGATTACCTCCGTGACCTACCTTGGATTACGAACGCGGGCTATGGTTCGAAAAGCCCGTGGCGCAACCACCCTCCCTTTGCGCAAAAGGAGTTGCCGTGAATTGCCCCAGAACGTCCCTGCGGATTGCCTTGGTCCTGCTGCTGTTGACGCCTGCTTTTGCCGAGGTTGCCAGGTCTCAGCCGGTGGATCGCTGCCAGCTGACCACTTGGATTGCCGGGCGAATTTCGGAGCCGCGGATCGGGCGTCTTTTAAAGGAGCGCGGGGTCAACTTTGTTTTGACGCCTGCGGCTGAGAAGCAGCTTCGCGGGATTGGGGCCGACCTGGATCTGCTTCGCTCCGTCCGGGCCGCTCGGTTGGTTCGGGGAAGTGGGGCGAAGGAATGCCCGGCAGAGCTTTTTAGGGCTGCGGACCTGCTGCACAAAGAGACATACGACACGGCACAGACTTTAGTGACTGCATTGGCTCAGTCCCAAGCCGCAAACGCCGACCTTCATTTCCTCGTGGGAGAAACGTTGCTGCTGCAGGAGCAGTGGGACGCGGCTCTCGACGAGTTTGCGGAATCCGCTCGCCTGCAGCCGGGGTTTCCTGAGACTCACGACCGCATGGCCTACATTTTCTACCGGTCGGATGATGCCGAGAATTCGATTGCGGAAGCCCGAACTGCGTTGAGCATGGACCCGTCGAACGCCGAGGCGTATCGCTACCTGGGACTGGGCCTGTATGCGACCGGGAAGAGCTACGCGGCATTGCATGCGTTCGAGGAATCGTTGACCAGAGAGCCTGAAAATGCGGACGTGTACTACGACATCGGCATTGCCCACCGGGATCTGGCCGATCTGCACGGGGCCATGCTGGCCTACAAGCACGCGCTGCGCCTGCGGCCGAACTTCTGGGAAGCGCACTCGAACCTGGGCGTCGTGCTGCATGATCTGGGCCGGCTGGACGAGGCAGTCGTCGAATATCGGGAGGCCAAGCGGCTCGCTCCGGACGAGGCTTCCATTCGCAACAACCTCGCCAACACTTACTGCGACAAGCAGCAGTACGATGCGGCCATCGCCGAGTTCCGGGACCTGTACAAGGTGGATGCGGGCTGGGACCGGGGCCACGCCTGCCTGGCGCAAGCCTACATGGCGAAGAAAGAATATCCAGCCGCGGTTTCTGAACTACGGAAATCGGTGCTGCTCAATCCCACCGGGGCCTCGGAACACCGCGTTCTCGGCCAGGCGCTGCTGCTGACCAATCAGCCCGAAGAAGCTCTGCAGGAATTGAAGATGGCGGTCTATCTCGCGCCCGATTCCGCTGTCACGCATCATTACCTGGGGACTGCCCTTTTTGAGACGCAAGCCTTCGAGGAAGCCTAGAAGGAATTCCGCGAGGCGGTGCGGCTGGAGCCGACGGCCCAAAATCATTACTCGCTGGCCGCGTGCCTGATGGCGATCGGTCACAACGATGAGGCACTGGCGGAGTTGGAGAACGCTGCGCGACTTGATCCGAGCCAACCGATGTACCGCGCGCGCGCCGAAGAATTGTTGAAGGCGATGGCCCCCAACGCCAGCCACTAAAGGCGTCAGGCTCACTCACCAACTTAGTGTGGCACCACCGAGTCGTCCCTACCCCTGTACCAGTGGACGTTTCCCGAGTGGACTCCCGTTCGTCGGTATTTCGCGCCTGCGCTCCTAGAATGCCGTTATACAGCAACTTGCAAACCAGAGGGCTCCATGAATTCCATGCGTCCGTTTGTATCTACTGGTGGCGGCGCCGCCGCAGGAACCGCTCTTGCTCCCGTCGAGAACCCACAGGTTCCGCCCGCACGCGTGCCGGTCGCCAAAGTAAGTGAACCTCCAAAGTCGAGCACAGGATACGGTCTGCCTTGCGCCAAATGCCGGCAGTACTATCCCGCGAGTCTAAGTGCTTGCCCGGTCTGCAAGACGGCTCAACGTGTTTCTCCTGTCGATCTGATTCCGAGCCATCCTCCCGCGGTGTCGACGGATCCGGCGAAAATCAAGGACGAGCAGAGGGAACGCATCCTTCGGGAATTCAAAGCGCAGATGTATGCCAACCACTCCCAGATCGCGCCCACAACACAAAACGCTTGTGCCCACGCCAACGGACCTGGGAAGCACGAAGCGGCCACTGTCTGCAAGGCTTGCTACACGCGCCTGCAGGAGCGCGTGGATGTTCTGGAAGCGGCGTTGCTGATCGATCCGAAAGAAGCGGCGCAGATCGTGTATAGCGCAGTTTGGGCGGATACTTCCGATTGCAACAAGACTTACCACAATGCTGCGCAGGCCTTGCTGAACGAAGTCCGACGCCGGGCCGGCATGAAACTTGTGATGAACCGGGCACAGAGTCTGCCGCACTAGGCCTATCGATCACTTGGCGGGCGCGAAGCGCATGCTTCCAAACGCCGCGGGAACGTGGAAGTTGGGTTGTGGAGTGTGCGTAGGCCGCCACGCGTAGTAGCCACGCGGTTCCAGGTTTCCTTCGACGCGAAAGAAATTCACCCTCCAGACCGCTCCAGGATCAAAACTCGCGGTCAGCGCTTTCATCGGGATCGCTAGCTCGGCGGCCCAGGTTTTTCCCTTCTCGTTCAGCCAGACGGATCGCGTCATTCCACTTTGCAAGTCGGGTTTGTTGCCGGGGGAGATGTCCAGATCGATCCACATGCCATTTGGGCTGACCTCAAACTCCTTGTAGGCGTTGGGCCGCGAGGGATCGGGCTGGAGAAAGGCTTCGGCCACGTCGCGATCCCAAAGGTGGTCGCGGCGCCCGTTCGGCTCCGAGTCTGGAAAGACGAACAGCTCGCGGTAGTGGCATTCGAAGCGAAGATAGAGGGTCGTGGGGGACCACAGGACTCGAACCCGGGTTTCACGCTGCGGGTCCGGGTTCTGCCCTTGCCAGTCGGCACAGAAAGCCACGGCCTGAGCCGATTGCCAAAGTGCATCCGGATTGGCGGCATCTAATCTAATTTCATGCGTGGCAGGGGCGGCCACGATCTGGGTGGCGCTTTCCGAGCAAACGGCAGTGTTCGTCTGGCTCATCATCATGGGGCTGCACATGCACACCCAACCGCAGCACAGCAGAACAGTTTTCACGCTTTGGATCGCTGGCTGCATCTTGGCAGGAAACCCAGTTTGACCGCAAGGTCTGGATAGTTCTCAACTCGGCTCCAGCCTATGCTCTCAGCATGACAAACACGAGTACGATATTGGAAGACGGACTGAACGAAACCATGGCAACGGGCAAAGACGTACGAGCGTTGTCATCCACCGATAGCAACCAGTGGGAGGCGGTGCTCCGGCGTGACGCGGCGCGCGACGGGGAATTTTTCTTCGCCGTCTCCACCACCGGTGTGTATTGCCGGCCTTCGTGCCCATCCCGGCGGCCGCGGCGGGAAAATG
>Ga0187824_10000116_pt1 | contig 13463 bp, 8 predicted proteins | sample NC_wetland_sal_i_13_FD_132437 | JGI IMG/M metagenome (GOLD analysis project Ga0187824, IMG submission 132437) | Wetland sediment microbial communities from Neuse River Estuary, North Carolina, USA - SourceSoil_4 | ecosystem: Environmental > Aquatic > Freshwater > Wetlands > Sediment | place... | reverse complement strand
TAAGTGGGCAATTTCAGATTACGCACGCATGGTTCACTAACCGCGAGACGCAAGCAAGAATCGACGCTCTCAGCCGCCGCGCACAAGGAAGGCTTGGGGATGAAAGCATATCGGATATGCGTTCCAATATTCGCGGGAATCTTAGAGTGGGCGAGTCGAGCGCTTACTTCTCGGCCCTTCAATTCACCGTTCCAGGAGCATTCCTGTCTCTGAACGGCTCGTACGGACTAAAATCGGAGGAGCTCGATTTTCGCGGCAAGCTTCAATTGTCGTCTAAGCTTTCACAAACAACGGTGGGCGCAAAGTCCGTTTTGCTAAGGGCGCTGAATCCATTTTTCAAGGATGGGAGCGGCGGGTCGATCCTGCCGATCAAGATTACAGGATCGCGCTCCAATCCTTCTTTTGGACTCAATCTGCGAAAACCTGCCAAGCCCGCGTAAGATTATGAAACTCGCGGTCCTCAATTAGGCCAGCCAGGTTTGGTCGAATCGCCGTTCCATCACTAAAGAGCCGGCCGCCTCTTCTGAAGTCGGCTTGCTCGCATTCTGGAGAATTTCCTTCAACTCTCGCCGAGCACGCCGCATGCGGGTCTTCACTGTGCTGACGGAGACTTGCAGCGCCTTTGCGGTTTCCACCACGGAAAGGCATTCGACTGCGCGAAGCAGGAATACCTCGCGATGAAGTGGGCGAAGTCCCGCGATCGCCTGCGACAACAAGTTTCGGAGTTCCTTTTGAGAATATGCCGTCTCGGGATCCTGAATATTGGAATGTAGCTCGAAGTCGACCGGTGAAGCTTCATCTTCCGGGAGCGCGTCTTCCAGCGGTACATGCACAACGTTGCGGCGCTTTCGCAAGCACATAAGCGCTTCGTTAATGGCTATGCGCGAAATCCAGGTTGTGAACCGGGCGCGTCCTTGAAATTGATCCAAATTGCGATGCGCCTTGAGCAAAGCTTCCTGTTGTGCGTCCTCAGCGTCCTCTTGATTGCGCGTGATTCGAAATGCCAGGCGAAAAGCGCGCTGCTGGCAGTTCTGAAGGGTTTGAGGACACATAACAACTTCGCGTTCCCTCCGAAGACGTGCCGAGATTGGGCGATTCACAATTCACCTCTTCCGTGAGCAGTTTTTGAGTCACAAGCCGCATCGCTGACGATCATTGGGAGCAATGCATTCATCGTAGGCACGCCGCACTCTAATCTCACGGCGTAGGGGAGTCTATCGGTGTCGGGCTGTAGCGCCCTAGATTATTAGATGTAGGATTTTCCGTTCCGCGCCCGGTCTGCTACAGCGGAAAACTGAGGTCCGTTCTGCCAAAACTTTCATCATCCTGCTCTGAGTGTGGCTAGCGGCTGAAAATGCATACCGTGTTCTTCGAATTTGCCCGCGGCTGCCCTCATGGCCATGCACGCACGCAAGGCGAAGATTTCGTGTATGAGTGCCGGGACGGTGACTCGCCCCGAATTTATCAGGAGTACAAGAATCAGAGTGCGCTAAGAGGTATTCGTTCGAGCAGCTACTTGAGCATACGGAAGCGTTCACCGCATTCTCTTAAGGGCACAGGGTCAAGGAGGAATTCACGCGTCCCGGACGAGCCGAAGACTTGCTCAGGCAACTGCGCGCGCGACTCTCTTGATCCGCCAAGTCATGCTCTCTGTACCTGGACTTCGCTGGGGTTCACTGATTTCGCGAACGCTCATCTTTGCTCCACGGCGGCAAGTCACCTGGAAGATATGGCCGTACGGAGAGGTCACTTCAAAAATGCCATCCTGATTGCGAAGAATCTCGGCAGGATTCAGGACTTCGACTGTACCGTTGACGGCTTCGATCATTGCGCCCCCCAAGTTGTTCAATTTGGAGAGGCTATTAACCGCGAATATGCAGTCGACTACAATACTGCCTTTTTTGTATTTCTGGCCATTGATAATAAAAGGCTTACGGTACAGATGCGCGTCGCAATCGCTAGCCAGCAGCTTTAGCTGCAGGAGCCGTTTCTTCTCCGGAGACGGAAATGTCGTCTCCGCCACTCTTCTCTATGATTTCCTTTGCACGGGCGACTTCATCCGGCTTATCGCAGTGAACTGACAGCAGAATGCCACCGCTACTGAGGCGCCCTTCATATCTCTTCGCTTCATATTCCGGAATACCGGCGCCGATCAAGGCACCAGTGATTCCGCCCACTAGGCCGCCGACGCCTAGTCCCGCGAGAGTGGCCATGATTGGTCCTGCTGCTATGAAAGGCCCTATACCCGGCAGAGCAAAGGCACCGATTCCAACCAGCCAACCCAGTGCTCCACCGATCAGTACTCCAGAGCCGGCTCCAGCAGAAGCTCCTTCGGGAGCTTTTGTGGATTTCTCAGTAACCAAGTCTTTGGGTCCGAGATTTTCCGGCAACAGGACGGAGATATCAGAGCTCAGAAAGCCGCTTTCACGCAATCTGTCTATCGCAGCTTCAAGCGCAACACGGGTCGGATAGATACCCCATACAGATCTCTTATATTTCGAGGCCATACTCGCTGCTCCCTCAACGTAATCACGTATTAAAGCCTTGATGCAGCGGCCAAGAAATACGCCGAAACCGTCACTTGCTGGGGGCAGATTCCATCACGCGTACGCCAACCCATTTGAGCGACGTCGGCTCTCCGCACTTTTACCGTCAACCCTGTAAGTAATCTAGGGGCACAGTCGTATGGTCAAATGGACACCGAGGAAGATATCTTCTCAAGTGCATACGCTGTGGCCCTACGAGTCCGCGCACGCCGCGATCTCCACCAGTAGAGAGCGGGTGTTAAAGTCCACCCGCACCAGTGGAAGCCAAATAAACGAGGCCACGGACAGCTGTTAGAGGCACTATGGATACCTCAACTCCTTTTTTAAGGTGTGCTCTCGTGTACGGCTGAGTGGTGACGTTGGGCAACTCCAGCTAGACGGCCTCACCGAAGCTGACAAAGCTAAACCCGAGAAAGAATCCCGATCCGCGCTCGGAAGAACTTCTCAACTTCTCTAGATCAGAAAGGGGACCTCCACTGAAAATCGCACAGGTCGCACCACTTTACGAGAGTGTTCCGCCGCGGCTCTATGGAGGAACAGAACGTGTGGTTTCCTATCTGACCGAAGAACTAGTAGAGATGGGGCATGACGTCACGCTTTTCGCCAGCGGTGACTCCACTACCCAGGCTGAATTGGTAGCGGTATCCCCTTGTGCATTGCGTTTAAACCGCGAATGCGTTGATCCATTTATCTACCACACGCTGCTATTGGAACAGGTGTTCCAGCGTCATGAGGCATTTGACTTGATCCATTTTCATATCGATTACTTGCACTTCCCGGGGAGCCGAAGACTGGAATTACGTCACCTGACCACACTTCACGGCAGACTCGATATACCGGACCTCGTGCCGTTTTATCGCGAATTCGCTGAAATGCCTTTGACGTCCATTTCACTCGCCCAACGCAAGCCTTTGTCCTGGGCTAACTGGGTGGCAAACGTTTACCATGGCATTCCGCGGGACCTCTTCACGCCCCGTGCTGAGCCCGGCGAATACTTGGCTGTGGTCGGCCGTGTGTCACCGGAAAAACGTGTCGACCGGGCGATTCGCATTGCGCTGCGAATGGGCATGCCTCTGAAAATCGCCGCCAAAGTCGATAAACCAGATCGGGAGTACTTCGCGCAGGTAATTGAACCGATGCTTCACGAGCCTTCGATAGAGTTTCTGGGCGAGATTTCCGAGCCTCAGAAAAATGAACTCCTGGGCCATGCCTATGCTCTGCTGTTTCCTATCGATTGGCCGGAACCCTTCGGGCTTGCCATGATCGAAGCCATGGCTTGCGGGACCCCGGTTATCGCCTATCCCTTCGGCTCCGTGCCGGAGGTCGTAGATGAGGGGCAGACCGGATTTCTCGTAAACGACGAGGAGGAGGCAGTGAAGGCTCTGCGGAAAGTGGAAAGTCTGAACCGTATGACCTGCCGCCGCGTCTTCGAAGACCGTTTTTCCGCCGACCGTATGGCTCGAGAGTACCTTGCCGTATACTCCTATCTATGCGAACCGGAGAGCACGTCCAGGATGATTTCCTAAACGGAGGACTGGCTTGGACGAAGTCATCCGCATCAAGGAAGAATTCTACGTCCTCGCCACCTCAGCTCTAGCTGATAGTCGCCCGCGCGTTCTTAAGTTCGGCGACACGTGTGGTGTCTTTGACTGGCACGGCGACATCCTCTCAGCCGCGTATCTTGCCCACGGTCTTTATCACCGAGAAACTAGACATCTTTCCAGATTGGCCCTGCGATTTGAGAACCGCCCGCTTGAGCTCCTGAGCTCCACGGTCAAGAACAAAAACTCATTTTTTGCCGTTGACCTCACTAACCTGGATTTGCCCACGGACGGTAAGGTCGAGCTTCCGCGTGGCAGCATTCATTTCTTTCGCTCAAAGTTTATATGGCAAGGCGTCTGTTACGAGAGATTGCGGCTTATGAATTTCACGTCGGGCAACGTGAGCCTCTGTTTCAGTTATGAATATGACGCTGATTTTGTGGATATCTTCGAGGTTCGCGGGTCAAGGCGCGAAAGGAGAGGTCAGCAGCAGGAGCCGAAGGTCAGTCCAGCCAGTGTGCAATTCACTTATTGTGGCCTGGACAAAGTTGTCCGCGAAACACGGTTGGCCTTCTATCCGCAGCCCACACGAATTTCTGCCAAAAGTGCCTCTTTTGACATGGACGTGCCATCTCGCGCCGAGGCAAGTGTCTATCTAGATGTCTGTTGCGAAACGACGCGCGAATGCCGGCCGCCTCGCAGTTACAAGCAGGCGATGAGCGAAACAAAAAGCCTTCGTGAAAGGATCGATGCACATCTTTGCCGAATCACGAGTTCGAATGAGCGGTTCAATGATTGGATCAGCCGCTCAGAGGCCGATCTGCAAATGATGACGGTTGGGAATCCCGAAGGCTACTACCCCTATGCCGGTGTGCCCTGGTTCAACACCGTGTTTGGCCGTGATGGCCTCATCACGGCCTTTGAGGTTCTCTGGGCCGAGCCCGCTCTGGCCAAGGGTGTGTTGCAGTTCTTGGCAGAAACGCAGGCCGATAGAGTCATACCGGAGCAAGACGCAGAACCGGGAAAGATTCTTCACGAAATGCGAAAAGGCGAGATGGCTGTCCTGAAGGAAATTCCGTTCGGCCGTTACTACGGCAGCGTGGATTCTACTCCTCTTTTTGTGATGTTGGCGGCGGCCTATTACGAGCGCACGGGTGATTTGGAATTCATCAGTTCGATTTGGAGCAACATCGAACGAGCTCTCCAGTGGATGGATAGCTATGGGGATGCCGACCACGACGGCTTTTTGGAGTATTCCCGCCGGTCAGGTAAAGGGCTTGTCCAGCAGGGTTGGAAGGACTCACACGATTCCGTTTTTCATGCGGATGGAACGTTGGCCGATCCCCCTATCGCGCTGTGTGAAGTTCAGGGCTATGCCTATGCAGCGAGGAAAGGTGCCGCTGGGTTGGCGCGTAAACAAGGGTTAATCGAATTCGCGGAGCATCTATCTGAACAGGCAAGGGTCCTCGAGGAGCGTTTCGAAAAGGCTTTCTGGATGGAGGATCTGGGAACTTATGCTTTCGCTCTGGACGGAAACAAAAGGCAGTGTCGCGTGACCGTATCTAATCCAGGCCATTGTCTTTTTACCCGAATCGCTCGTGTGGGCCGCGCCAAACGAGTGGCAGAAGCGCTAATGGACGAAAACCTTTTTTCGGGATGGGGTGTCCGTACGGTAGGCCTCCGCGAGGCGCGTTACAATCCGATGTCCTATCATAACGGCTCAGTATGGCCCCATGACAATGCACTCATCGCCATGGGGCTGGCTAATTACGGATTTACAGGCTACGCCCTCCGCCTTCTGGAAAGTATGTTTGAAGCAAGCCTTCATTTTGACTTTCAAAGGCTACCCGAACTCTTTTGTGGTTTCCGTCGCAGGATTGGAGATGGTCCTACGCTTTACCCGGTGGCCTGTTCGCCGCAGTCTTGGGCTGCCGCGGCTGTCTTCATGATGCTGCAGGCGAGTTTGGGCATAACTGTGTGCGGCCCGACTCCCTATGTCCACTTTCGCGATTCCTACCTACCGCCCACAGTCGATTACATTTTGGTGGAAAATCTTAGGGTCGGAAAGTCAAAGGTAAGCCTGATTGTCCGCCGGCAACCGCACGGAGTAGGCATCGACGTCATTCGCAGGGAAGGGGAAGTGGAAGTAGCGGTCCTGAAGTGAAGCGAATTGGCCTGGGTCACAAACTGCGCTAGTCACATGCGTGCGAGACTAGAGCTCTCCGCGGCACAACTGCTCTTATAGTCGTTCCGCCCCGCGAAGATCCGATTTCGAAGAGCCCGCCTGCTTCTACGATCCGTTGCCGAAGCGTCGCCAAACCTATTGCTGACGGCGTACGCGATGAGAGCATAAATTTGTGGGGGTATAAGTCCGTACCGTCGGGCCCTGCCACCTCCACAAAAATGCTCGTTTGCCCCGCACCGATCTTGATGCGCACGTCCTTGCCCGCACATTGCCGCTCCATGCTCGCCAATGCCTGCTGGACGACGCGAAAGAGAGCGATCTCTAAATCTCGATCGAGGCGTCCGAGATTCGGCTCGATCTCCAATTCCACTCTCGCCTTGGTCCTTTCCATGAACCGGTCTGCGTGCAGGTGGATGGCTGACTCCAAGCCGAGATCATCGAGCAAAGGGGGGTAAAGGAGATGGGATATTGCGCGAATCTCCCTGGAGCACCTCTTCACGAGCTCCCGGCAATCATCTACGAGCGGGTTTTCGCAGCCTGCCTTGGCAATTGAACTTCTCTGCAGACCGTCCAGCTTCAATTGTAAAGCGACAAGGTATTGTCCCGCGCTGTCGTGGAGACCGTGAGCAATTTTTCTCTTTTCCTCATCCTGGATACGCAGGGATAAGCCAAGTAACGCATCTTGCTCTTTGGCTGTAGCCTCAGCCTTTCGCCACTCTTCCACATCGGTACAGCAAATCAGCACGTTTGTGATGCCGTTCTGTTCATGCCGAAGCACAGAGCAGCGCAACAGATGGCGGCGATAGCTTCCGTCGCTTGCGCGCCGCAAGCGGGCATCGAATTCCAAGCCACCGAGCTCGATTGGTTTCCGGAATAGCTCTATAAAGCTGTCAAGATCTTCACGATGAAGTGCGCGCATCCAGCCCGAATCGAGGCTCTCTCGCTCGGAAAGAGCCGTATAGTTTTCCCAATACGGATTGAAGTATTGCCCCTTTCCGTGTGAGGTCACAACGCACACGATCTGTGCCATGTGGTCAGCTAGATTCCGGAAGCTAACTTCGTCTTGGCGAACCGAAGAAGCCGATTCCCCACAGGATTCTCTATTCGGTGTGATCGGACGCTCGAATATTTTTAATGAGGTTTCCATTGCAGCCGCAGACAAACTTACCGCGCAGCATCGGCGCTACAGATTTACTCAGGTTGCCGATTGACGGAAACCATAATAAACAGCGAAAACCCCTATCCCTTCAATACACGGTTTTTTGTATTTCTGAAGACTCCGCGATTTTCACCGAAGGAGCGCTGTTCATAACTAAGCATTTCCATAGGTCTGATGTCCGATTTTGTTACGGCCCTACTGGAACCCCGCGTTCAATCTTGAAGCTTAGGCCGGATAGTACGTGCGCTGTGCGCTATCTACACTCCGCCTCGACGCCGAGAGTCGGAGAAAACGGAGGCCTTATGAAATCTTCATCTTTGCAGGACCTTTTTATTCTTGAACTGGGTGACCTCTATGATGCCGAGAATCAATTAATTAAGGCGTTACCCAAAATGGCGAAGGCAGCCTCTTCGGAGGGTTTGCGCGCCGCCTTCGAAGAGCATTTGGAAAAAACGAAAGAGCAGGCCGCTCGAATCGAACGTATCTTTGCTGACCTCGATATGTCGGCCAAACGCGAGAAGTGCAAGGGCATGCAGGGTCTCATTTCGGAAGCGAACGACCTGCTGAAAAAGAAGCTGAATCCTGAAGTTCAGGACGCCGGGATGATTGGGTCGGCCCAACGGGTCGAACACTACGAAATTGCTGGATATGGAACCGTGAGGACATGGGCCGAATTGCTTCAGAATCGGCAGGCGGTTGACCTTCTGGAACAAACCCTTCAGGAAGAGAAGGACGCAGACGAAAAGCTAACTGAACTGGCCCAGCAAATTAACGTCGAGGCCCAGGCTCCCGAAGAGGGTGGCGACGAGGAAGCCGAGATGAAACGCAGAGCGAAAGCTGCTTCCTAAGTCCCAGGTGCTTAATACATCCTAAACTGTGTACTGTGCGTCGCCGTGCGGGCCGTCGCCATAGCCGTAAGGATCAGGATGAGTAAAGCAAGGCTACAGGAAATTGGCTGAAGATGCTGCTGAGCAGAATCTGCCCGTAGCCTGCCCCAAGCTTGATCTCCTCGCCTGTGAGGATGTTCTTCCAGTTCCGAGCCGTTCTCGTGGGTAACTGTATGCCGTTCTTGCGCCAGACTGCTGCGCCCATAGGAAATTCCCCGGTTTCCGTGATGGCTGTAGTAAACCGTGGCACGGCCACTAGAATTCTTTCCCTTTTGTAAGCGCGCATAAACGCACAAACATGTTGGAACATCCTCCGGCTCGCGTACAGTGGAACATAGTCGCCTTTCAGGAAAAGGTCCGCGTGGCTTCGCCGAAACTCGAGAGCTCTGTTAGTGAGGAACAGTTTGAGGCGCCCGTCCGTCCAATTGTGCAGTAAAGAGGCTAGTTGTGGGCTCTCGCGGCCCGAATGGCGAAGGTTCTCGAAAAACCTGGCTCTTGTTTTGAAGTCAATAGGTCGTCGATTATCCGGATCAGTCATGCTGAAATCCCAAAGTTCGTTGCCCTGATAGAAGTCTGGATTTCCAGGTGCGGCAATCTTTAGAAGCACCTGAGAAAGCGAATTGAGCGCTCCATGGAACGCAATGCGGCTCTGAAATCTTCGGAAATCAGCCAGAAAGCGCCCACCGTTCGAACGATCGAGTATCTGTGAGACAAACTGCCGCAGCGCTCTCTCGTACGCGTCATTAGGATTAAGCCAGCTCGTGGATTGCTTGGCTTCACGAGCCGCTTTCGTGACGAAGGCCAGCAGGCGGTCACGAAATCCGTCGATTTCGGCCTCTTCGAGCGGCCATGCGCCAAGAAGAGTTTGGTAGATCAGCAACTCCGCCGGAGCTGAAGGAACCATCCCGCCTTCGTCCATCACTTTTTTATCGCGATTCCAGGAACTCCAGCGCCGGAAATGGGTGTGCCATTCCTGGGGAATTTCCGACAACACATGAATACGAGCACGGACGTCCTCGCTCCTCTTCGTGTCATGTGTCGAAGTGGCATTCAGGGTCTGAGGCCAATATTGCTGCCGGTGCTCGTTGAAGCGATGGAACCTTTCCAGCCCGAATATCTGCTCCGTGCGAAAAGGGTCACACCCCACTTCATTCAAAGAGATCAGTGCGGTATGAATGTAGAAGGCTGTATCTTCAAATCCCTTGGCCATCACTGCCCCGGTGAACATTTGCCACCGAAGCATGAAGTCCAGCCATTCCTGGGGCCATGAGCATTCAACTGTATCGGGCTCCCGCCGGAAAACCCGCCGGAAAAAAGCGAAAATATCTCGCTTGATTTGGCTTTTCTGGGCCTTTCCGCGTGCCGCATGGATCGCCCTTTCCAATTGCAGCAGATCGCGTTTGGATACTTTTTGCTCCCGAACGTAAGTGCGATAAACGGGGAGCGAGGCCGTAATCTCTTTGAGAGCTGTCTGCAGTTCAACGAAAGGCAAATCGCAGGCCCTGCGGTCCATCAATGCGAGCCGCACGATTCGACGGCTTAGGGACCGAATCTCACCTCCAAACAGCTGCTCCATGACCTGTTTTTTTCCCCGATACCAGGCCTCCGAAAAGGAACCGACGTCCCCGGTAAGTCGCTCATAAAGCCGCTCGAGATAGCCATAGCCCGCTGGTTCGACAAAAAGAAGGTTGGCCGCATTTACAAAATCGTATCCCGTGGTGCCGGACACCGCCCATTCGGGAGGCAGGTCCTCCGAACCGCTGAGTATCTTTTCCACAATGACGTACGGTTCCGATCGGCTATTTTGCGCGGGAGCCACTTCTTCAATTCGCTTTCGGAGAGTGGACAAGTAGTCGAACGGATCACGCAATCCATCTATGTGGTCAATACGCAGAGCATCAACCGCACCTTCCTTCATCAGCCGGAAGATTGGGGCATGTCTGGCTTCGAATACCTTCGGGTTCTCGATCCGAATTCCAACCAGTTCATTTATGTCGAAGAAGCGTCTGTAATTGATCTCCTCGGACGCTCGCCGCCAGTAGGCCAGCCGGTAAGCTTGAGCAGACAGTAGCTTATCGAGCCGGTCGAAAGACCTACGCACCCCTTTTACTCCATTGAAGAGCGTCAGCACGTGGTCCAGTGCTGTTTGGAATGCTCCAGGATCGCGATAAATCTCCCAAAGTTCGCTCTTCAGCTGAGAGATCTTCGAACGGCGACCGTTCCCCCCGGACGAACCCGCCTCTGACTCCGCCGCAAGTTCATCGGAAATCTCGCAGGCGCGCTTGACCGTCCTGCGGATAGCGTCAACGGATTCATCACTCGCTTCCAACTCCTCCAGGCAAGCAGCCAGAATGTACCGGTAGGTTTCAGGCCGAATCGGAAAACGCATCTCGTAGTAGCGGGCGAAAAATCCTTGGTCGTCATAGTGTAGGCTGATCCCCTGATTTTCGAGCACTCTGCCGTATGTATCCCCAAGAACCGGGAGCAAAATGCGCGAGCGCTGGAGAGGGTCGGCAGCCCAGTCGATATCGAAATACGACGCAAATTGTGATTTCTGGCCGTTCTCGAGCAAATCCATCCACCAGGGATTTTCCTCACTTGCGGCCATATGATTGGGAACAATATCCAGCAACAGTCCCATCCCATAGTTGTGCAGCCGATTGACTAAGCTTTCGAACTCCTCTTCAGTTCCTAATTCAGAATTTACGCGCGCAGCGTCAGCCACGTCATAGCCGTGGAGACTTCCTTTTCGGGCACGGAAACGGGGCGAAGCGTAGAGATGCGTAATGCCCAGCGCGTGAAGATAAGGCACCAGCTCTTCCGCATCTCTGAAGCGAAAGTTGAGATTGAATTGAATGCGATAGGTAGCGCAGGGACGGGGCATGGGTTACGACATCCGCATTCCCAATTGCTCCCCCAAGGATCGGAAGGTTTGATTCCACTCCGGCAGATCGCAGCCTTCTCCGTGAGGCCTATTTCCATTCGCTGAGCTTGTGAGGACGGAGTGGTAGATATTCTGAATTTCCCATAGACGCACTTCAAATGGGAACGAACGTGCCAGCCGTACCGCCGCTTCCAGCGACGCCACTTTCTCCACATCGCATGGTTGCGATTCCCATGCTTCCGCCATGGTCTCCAGCTTGCGGCGCAACGCGAACTCCAGAGTCGCCGCATCCAGGTTGACGTGCACGGCACGGGCTTCTTCCATTAACGCTCGGACCAAATCGACGTTGACACTGTCCGCCTCGATGGCCCGGCGCAGTTCGGCATTCAGTGTAACTTCCGCGGCCGCCTGAAAATGACGGATAAGCGGAAGCCCGTGGGCAGCTACGAAGCGCATCAGCGGCGCCCGGCTGTCATAGAGTTGCCGATAGGACGACTCTGCTTCTTCCAGCGCCGAATTTAGAATGATCTGCAATATCTTTCTTTGCTCATCTCTGAAAAGAAGCTTCAGGCTGTAGCTGCCTGAGCCGAAAGCCACATCGATTGCTCTGATCAAGTCTGTGAAATCGCCGCTTTCGAAGACCTTTGTAATGCGCTCGGTTATTTCTTTATAGGCTTGCTCATCTACGAATTTTCGAACACCTCCCGTGACGTAATGATCTCCGAGATGGACCGCCCCGAAGGTTACGCGAGAGGACTCGAGAGTGATGTCGGAGGTAATTCGAACGCGGCCAAAAGAGACACGGGATTTGCCGGAGGATAGCATTGTGTGATCTTCCTGATCTATCTGGTAACAATAGGTCTGACTGTGCGGCGGGTAAGGTTCAAAGAGGGAGCTGATCGCGTAATGCGCGCCGACTTTGTTCAGATCGATGATTGCAGGCCGGACGAAGTTCTCGTAAATCTTTCTGCCGTCACCTTGCTCGGGGATGTTGCTGTGAGCCAGCGATAGCTTATTCAGATATTCTTCTTCGACTTCGGCGCCATCAAACAAACCCTGCGCTAGCTGAACGGCCCTCCCCGAATATTGGATCGATTGCACGGTCTCCAATCCTGAGAGCTCATCGAAGAACCACCCACAGCTCGTGTACATCAACATCAGGTGGCGTTGAAGCTCCATCAGCTTTAGCGCTCGTACCTGTTCACATTCTTTTAGCTCGCGACCAGACTCCTCGTGAAGGAACCGGCTCACGTTGTCTCGCGAGCGATTCAGAATCACCGAAATGTAGCGATCCCGAGCCCGCCAAGGATCGACGAATAGCTTGCCTGCGGCTTCTTCATATCTTGGGGTGAGCGTGTCTCGAAGCCAATCAAACGCATTGCGCAATGGCGTACGCCACTCTTGATTCCAACCTGGGCGGCCGGCGTTACACCCGCAGTTGAAGCGCCACCGGTCAACGCCGTGGACGCAACTCCACGAGGTGTTCTCGACAATTTCCACCTCGTGCGTAGGCGGATGCTTTTCAAGAAAATCGGCATAAACGGTGAGTTCAGCGAGCTTTTGCGTTTCGATATAGCGCAGCGCATAGCCCAAAGCCATATCGCCATGGGGACGATGATGCCCATAAGTTTCTCCGTCCGTGGCGATATTGGTGAGCTGAGGCCACTTCCGCGTGTCGGAGAATCCTCCCATCAGACGTTGCGCAAAATCTTCGCCTCGCATCAGGATGTTTTCAAATGCCACCGCGTGCGAAATGGGTCCGTCAAAAAAGAACAAAACGATGCTGCGCCCCGATGGCAGATTAGCCAGGTAGGCGCGTGAAGGATCGATCCGGCCGCCGCTCACATCTTTCCACTCACGCTTTCCGATGGTCCGCACTCGCTTCGCGGCATGCTGCGGAAGCACCGTAAACCGGATCTTCTGTGCTGCCAACGCCTCGAGGGTTGCAACGTCTACTGCGGCCTCTGGCAGCCACATTCCTTCCGGATAACGGCCAAAACGGTACTCAAAATCCTGGTTGCCCCAAATAACTTGCGTGGATTTATCTCGATCGTTCGCGAGCGGCATAATCATGTGGTTGTAACCTTGGGACATGGCAGCGCCGTGGCCCGCGAAGCGTTGGCATGTTTCCTGGTCGGCCGCCTGAATCGCCTTATAAAGGCGCGGCGACTTCGCTTCAATCCAGGAGATCAGCGTGGGTCCAAAATCGAAGCTGATTTTCGAGTAGTTATTTACGATGTCGATGATCTTTTGTTCGCCGT
>Ga0187824_10000114_pt1 | contig 13516 bp, 11 predicted proteins | sample NC_wetland_sal_i_13_FD_132437 | JGI IMG/M metagenome (GOLD analysis project Ga0187824, IMG submission 132437) | Wetland sediment microbial communities from Neuse River Estuary, North Carolina, USA - SourceSoil_4 | ecosystem: Environmental > Aquatic > Freshwater > Wetlands > Sediment | place... | reverse complement strand
TTCTATCGCCCATCAGCGCTAAAAGGAAGCGGAGATAGAACCCGGTTGTGACAATCATCAATCCGACGATCACCACTACTCTCATGAATGTTCCTCGCCGGCCAATCCCCGGCTCTATCTGGCAGGCGGTTGTCCTGCCGCTTCCTTCCCCAACTCATCCAGGGCCAGGTTCAGCTCCAGCACGTTGACCCGCGGTTCCCCCAAAAAGCCGAAGGTGCGGCGCTGCGTATACCGGCGCACCAACTGGCGCACCGTTTCCGGTGAAAGGCTGCGGGCATGGGCCACGCGGGCGACCTGGAATTCCGCCGCCGCTGGAGAGATATCAGGATCCAGGCCGGAAGCGGAAGCGGTCACCAGATCCACGGGAACCGGCGCGTTCGGATTCTCTCTCTCCGCCGCCGCCGCATCGTCCTTCACGCGCGCCATCAGCTTGGAGTTGGTAGGACCCAGATTTGACGCGCCGGAACTGCCGGCGTCGTAGCCGTTGCCTGCGGCGGAAGGCCGGGAATGAAAGTAGCGCGCAGAGGAGAAGGGCTGGCCCAGGAGGCGTGAGCCCACCACAACCCCGTTGCGCCGTATCAGTTCGCCATTGGCCTGGTCGGGGAACATCACTTGGGCTACTCCGGTTACGGCCAGTGGATAAAGGATGCCCAGCAGAATGGTAGTGGCGAGGGTCATCAATACAGCAGTCAGTAAATTTCTTTTCATAGCCAGGCCTCTATGCCAGCCTTACGTGAGTAATCAGCATGTCAATCAGCTTGATCCCGAGGAAAGGAACGATGATTCCGCCAAAACCATACAGCAACAGGTTGTTGCGCAAGAGCGCGGCCGCGCCCAGCGCGCGGTACTTCACGCCGCGCAGCGCCAGCGGGATCAGGGCCACGATGATCAGCGCATTGAAAATGACCGCCGAGAGTACCGCCGATTGGGGCGTCCGCAGATGCATGATGTTCAGCGCATTCAGCACCGGGAAGGTTCCCGCAAACATGGCCGGGATGATGGCGAAGTACTTGGCCACATCGTTGGCAATCGAAAACGTGGTCAGCGCGCCGCGCGTCATCAGCAACTGTTTGCCGATTTCTACTACTTCAATCAGCTTGGTGGGGTTGGAATCCAGGTCCACCATGTTGCCGGCTTCCTTGGCCGCCTGAGTGCCGGTGTTCATGGCCACGCCTACGTCGGCCTGGGCCAGGGCGGGGGCGTCGTTGGTGCCGTCGCCGGTCATGGCTACGAGCTTGCCCTGGCCTTGCTCGCGGCGAATCAAGTCCATCTTGTCCTTGGGGGTGGCCTGGGCCAGAAAATCATCCACGCCGGCCTCGCGCGCGATCGCGGCGGCGGTCAGCGGATTATCCCCGGTAATCATGATGGTCCTGATGCCCATGGCGCGCAGTTGCGCGAAGCGATCACGAATGCCGCCTTTAACGATGTCTTTGAGTTCGATTACGCCCAGCGCGCCCCGGCTTTTCTCGGCTACCACCAGGGGCGTTCCGCCGCTGCGCGCAATCTGTTCGACTTCCGTGTTGAGTTCCCGGGGCAATAAGGAGCCGTTCGCGGCCAGGTATTCGGCGATGGCGTCAGCCGCTCCCTTACGAATTTCGAAGCCATCCAGGTTCACGCCCGACATGCGGGTCTGCGCGGTAAAAGGGACAAATTGCACGTCGTGTTGTCCCAATTCGCGTCCCCGCAGCCCGTATTTTTCTTTGGCCAGCACCACAATGGAGCGGCCTTCCGGGGTCTCGTCGGGCAGCGACGAAAGTTGCGCCGCGCTGGCCATTTCCTGCACGGTGATTCCCGGGGCCGGCACGAATCGCACCGCCTGCCGGTTCCCCAGCGTGATGGTGCCGGTCTTGTCCAGCAGCAGCGTGTTGACATCGCCCGCGGCCTCCACTGCCCGGCCGGACATGGCCAGAACGTTGTGCTGAATCAGACGGTCCATGCCGGCTATGCCAATCGCCGACAGTAACCCGCCGATGGTGGTCGGAATCAGGCACACCAGCAAGGAAACCAGCACAAACACGGTTTGCGGCGAGCCCGAATAGATGGCGAACGGCTGCAGCGTCACCACCGCCAGCAGAAAGATGATGGTCAGTCCTGCCAGCAGAATGTTGAGCGCGATTTCGTTCGGTGTCTTCTGCCGTTCCGCGCCCTCCACCAGGGCGATCATGCGATCCAGAAAAGTCTCGCCGGGATTAGAAGTAATGCGGACCTTGATCTCATCGGAGAGCACGCGTGTGCCGCCGGTGACGGCCGAGCGGTCGCCGCCGGATTCACGGATGACAGGCGCCGACTCGCCGGTAATGGCGGATTCGTCCACCGAGGCCACACCCTCAATCACCTCGCCGTCGCCGGGTATGAACTCGCCGGCGCTGACCACAACCACATCTCCGGTGCGCAGCTTCGATCCCGGCACCTCCTCCGTTCTGCCGTCAGCCAGCAACCGGTAGGCCATAGTTTCGGCTCGCGCTTTGCGCAGTGAATCGGCCTGCGCTTTGCCCCTGCCCTCCGCCATGGCCTCGGCAAAGTTGGCGAACAACACCGTGAACCACAACCAGAGCGTGATCTGCAGATTGAAGCCAAACTGACTCCCGCCCCTAAACAGCAGAATGGTGGTGATGGCGCTGCCCACTTCCACCACAAACATGACGGGATTGCCCATCATGTGCCGCGGGTCCAGCTTCAGCAGCGAATCCACAATCGCGCGGCGAACAATCTTCCAGTCCCACACAACTCTGGACTTTTTTTTCGGCCAGGCTGGCTCTACCTTCGGCGCCAGCTGCGAAAAGGACGTATTTTCCGATTTCGTCGCCATGAGAATCCTTAGAATGTCTTTCCTGCCATCATCAGGAGGTGCTCCAGAATCGGGCCCAGGCTGAGCGCCGGGAAGAAGGTCAGCGCGCCCACGATGAGAATCACGGAATCCAGCAATACCGTGAACAGCGGGGTAGTCACCGGGAATGTGCCCAGCGAAGGCGGAACCGCCTTCTTGCGGGCCAGGCTGCCCGCAATCGCCAGCGCCGGGATCACCATCAGGAAGCGGCCAATCAGCATGTCAAAGCCAATGGCCGCGTTGTACCAGAGGGTATTGGCGCTGATTCCGCCAAACGCCGAACCGTTGTTGGCGGCGCCCTCGGTGAAGGCGTAGAGAATCTCAGAAAAACCGTGCGGGCCGGGATTCAGGATGCTGCCGGTGCCAAACGGCTTGAGCACCGAAATCGCGGTGAAGGTCAGGATGATCAAGGGGAAGATGAGCGCTACCAGCATGGCCATTTTCACTTCGTAGGCTTCGATCTTTTTCCCCAGGTATTCCGGCGTGCGCCCCACCATCAGCCCGGCGATAAAAACCGCCAGGATGATAAAGATGATCATGCCGTACAATCCCGAGCCCACGCCCCCAAACACCACTTCGCTCAACATCATGTTGGCCAGCGGCACCATACCCCCGAGTGGTGTGTAGGAGTCATGCATGCTGTTGACCGCGCCGCAACTGGTGTCCGTGGTCACCGTGGCCCACAGGGCCGAATCCACGATGCCAAAGCGCACCTCTTTGCCTTCCATGTTGCCGCCGGATTGCAGCCGGCTCGCGTGCTGGTCCACCGCCCGCGGCAGCAGCGGGTTCCCCCGCGCCTCCGCCCAGTAAGCGGTGCTGACCGCGGCCACAAAAAGAACCGCCATCGCTCCCCACACTGCCCAGCCATGGCGCTGCGACCCAGTCATCCTCCCCAGGGTGTAGGTCAGGCCGGAGCCGATGGCAAAAATCGCCAGCATCTCGAAAAAGTTGCTGAACGGGGTTGGATTTTCATACGGGTGCGCGCTGTTGGCGTTGAAGAAGCCGCCGCCATTGGTGCCGAATTCCTTGATGATCTCCTGCGAAGCCACCGGCCCTTGTGCCATGGTCTGTTCGCTCACGGTATCCATCAGTTGCTTGCCGTCGGCTCCCAGCACCGGCTTTCCGTTGCTGTCTACTTTGGCGACCTGGAAGGGTTCGACCAGCCTGGCGGTGTCATAAGGCTTCAGATTTTGTGGCACCCCCTGCGAAACCAGCACCAGCGCCCCCACGAGGCTGATGGGCAGCAGAACCCACAGCGTGCCGCGCACCAGGTCCACCCAGAAATTTCCGATGGTCTCCCTTTCCCGACGCGCGATGCCGCGAATCAGGGCAATGGCCATGGCGATGCCGGCCGCCGCCGATACGAAGTTGTGGTACGCCAGTCCCGCCATTTGCGTGAAGTAGCTCATGGTGGTTTCCGGCGTGTACGCCTGCCAGTTGGTGTTGGTGGTGAAAGAAGCGGCGGTGTTAAATGCCAGGTCCGGCGCCACCCCGCCCAGCTTTTGCGGGTTAAATGGCAAGATGGACTGCAGGCGCTGCAGCGCATACAGCACCAGCATGGAGACGCCGCTGAACAGCAGCACGGAGACGGCGTACTCCTTCCACCCCATTTCCCGCTCCTCATTCACTGCTGTCAGGCGGTAAATCAGCCGTTCCACCGGCCGCAGCACCGGGTCCAGGAACGTCCGCTCCCGGTTGAACACCCGGGTCATGAAAATGCCCAGCGGCTTGGTGAGCGCAAGCACGGCAAGCAGAAAAATCGCGATTTGGAACCACCCGTTCGCGGTCATCTCAAAACTTCTCCGGACGCAGCATGGCGTAGGTCAGATAGACCAGCAGCAATATGCTGACGGCAAGCATCACCAGGGACTCAAGGTTCATGGTGTTTTCCTTACTTCACCCGCTCGCAGAAATACGCATAGCTGAGCGCAACCAGAAAAAACGCTAGGGTTGCCGCCGCGAATACAATGTCAGTCACACCAGCCTCCCACTCCGTTTTGTCTGTCGTTCCGAGCGAGTCGCGCTTGCGCGACAAGGCTGAGTCGAGAGACCTTGTGTTTCGGGACCGGTGCGAACGCCCCGTCCGCAGAGGACCTTGCTGGGGCTGGTCTAATTAGTCCGTTGTGATAAAAATCGTGTCGCTGTGCGTTCATGTAAAAGTCCCGTGCCACTCACCCCTATTGGAAACGCCGGTCCATAAAACCGGACTAAGGGATCCATAAAACTTTCGTAAAGGTCGCTCACCCGTCACTGCGGTTTCCTTATGGAACTTTTATGCGCAATTTACGGCCGTCTGTTATGGAATGGGGGTAGCTGAAAATCGAACGGCGTGGGGCAGGAACTTATGAATGAAATGTTAGCTGTGGTCGCTTTTCTTACTTTGTTGGCCTTGCTTGTGCCGCGGATGATATGGCAGGGAGAACAGCCGGCGGGCAGATCATCGCCAACCGCATCCCTTCCTCCGACCGGCGCTCCCACCTTTGTCCCATCTGCATGCGCGATTCACTCCCCCGGGTCAAAGCGATAGCCGACCCAGGGTTCTGTCTGCAGATAACGTGGCGAGCCCGCTTCCGGCTCCAGCTTCTTTCGCAGTTGGCCGATAAAGACGCGCAGGTATTCTGGCTGTTCCATGCTGTTCGCGCCCCACACCGCCGTCAGCAGCGCGCGATGGGTGACCACCTTTCCCGGGTGCCGCGCCAGGTAAACCAGCAGGTCGAATTCTTTGGGCGTAAGGTGCACTTCGCGCCCGCGCACGCTTACCGTATGCGCCTCCTGATCAATGCGGAAGTCGCCCACCTCGATCACGCCGCCGCTGCTGGGTTCGGCCGCCGGTGCCCGCCGCAGGTTGGCCCGCACCCGCGCCAGCAGTTCGCCGATGGCAAATGGCTTGGTCACGTAATCGTCGGCCCCCAGGTCGAGCGCCCGCACCTTGGTCCGCTCCTCGCTCTTTACCGACAATACGATGATCGGTAGCTGCGAGCTGGCGCGCAGCTTGCGGCACAGCTCCAGCCCGTCCATGCTGGGCATGGCCAGGTCGGTTATCACCAGGTCCGGCGTCCAGTCTTTCAGGATCTCCAGCGCCGTCTCGCCATTATTGGCCACGCGGATGTCGTAACCCTGCGACGAGAGGCTGGTGCGCAGCACGCGCGTGATCTGCGGCTCGTCATCAACCACCAGGATCCGGCGGGGCTCGTTCACTTGCTCTCCTGGGTCACGATGTGCACGTCCACCGGCGGCGCGTCACGAAGAAATTTGTGAATGGCAGAGAGGTAAAGATACTTGCGCCAGCCTGAACTCGCGGAACGGCCGAATACCACTTGCGTGATATGGGCTTCGCGCACGAAGGCAGCCACCTGCTCGGCCACGCTCTTTCCCTGCCGGCGCACCACTGCGGCCCCCAGGTTCTCGGCAAAGCGGACATTGTCTCCCAGAGTGCGCCGGTCTTCCGGCGAATTGTCGGAGCCGATGTCCACATACATCACATAGAAATCCGCATCCATGGCCTGCGCCATCCGTGCCCCCCGGGCGATCAGGTACTGAGCGGCGGGATTCGAGCTGATGCAAACGGCTATGCGCTCCCGCACCGCGGGGTTGCGCTCCAGCCGCTCCGCTGCCAGATAGGATTCCAGCGTCTTGTCCACCGCTTGGGCCACCTGGCGCAGCGCCAGCTCGCGCAGCGCAATCAGATTGCCGAGCCGGAAAAAGTTCGTCAGGGAACGCTCGATGCGTTCTTTGGGGTAGACGTCTCCCCGCCGCATGCGAGTCTGCAATGCTTCGGGTGTAAGGTCAGCCATGACGATCTCACCCGCGCGCTGGATCACCCAGTCCGGAACGGTCTCGCGCACCGGCACTCCAGTCAGGCGCTGCACAGTGGGCCCCAGACTCTCGATGTGCTGCACGTTCATGGTGGAGAGAACGTCAATCTTGTGGTCCAGTAGCTCCATCACGTCCTGATATCGTTTCCCGTGCTTGCTGCCTTCGATGTTGGTGTGCGCGAGTTCGTCCACCACCACCACCTGTGGGTGGCGGGCCAGGATGGCGTCCACATCCATCTCTTCGAAAATTGTGCCCTTGTATTCCACCTTGCGGCGCGGAACAGCATCCAGGCGGGCCGCCAATTCCGTAATCGGCTTGCGTCCGTGCGTCTCGATGACGCCTACCACCACATCCTCGCCCCGGCTGTGTCGGCGGATGGCCTCGCTGAGCATGCTGTAAGTCTTGCCAACACCGGGCGCATATCCCAGAAACAGCTTGAAAACGCCCTCCGTTTTCTCGGGGGCGGTCTCGGCCAGCCACTGTTCCGCGCTCTTCTGCGTCATGGCGCCTATTCTGAGGCAGCAACAGGCAATTGTCGATGTCAGCTACAATGCGGGCGTGAAGCAGCCTCTCTCCAGGCCGGTGCGATTCCTCATCGCCGCGGCAATCGTTATCCTTTTAGTGCCGCTTTACCGGATGGTGGTGCACGTCAATCCCACCACCGTCGCCCTCAGTTTTCTGCTCGCCATCCTGGTGGTTTCCGCCACCTGGGGTCTGCGCTACGCGGTATTCATGGCGATTCTGGCTACCGCGGTGTTCAATTTCTATTTTCTGCCGCCGGTCGGAACCTTTACCATCGCCGACCCGCAGAACTGGATCGCTTTGGCTGCCTTTCTTGTGACCGCCATCATTGCCAGCCAGTTAGCTGAGCGTGCCCGCCGCCAGGCTGCGGAAGCCAACCGCCGCCGGCGGGAAGTTGAGCGTCTCTATTCCTTCAGCCAGAAGCTGCTTATTGCCGACAATGTGGTGGAACTGCTGAACGCTCTTCCCGCCCACGTGGTGGACTCGTTTGCTGTGGACGAAGCCGCTATTTTCGTGACCGGGCGCGACAACGTGTATCGTTCCCGGCCGGACATTCGTGCTCTGCAGGTGGAGCAACTCAAAGCGGTAACCGCGCGCGGCGATCCAGTGGTGGATCCAGAACACCGGCTGTGGCTGATGCCGCTGCGCCTTGGTGTCCGCACCGTGGGTGCGATTGGAATCGCCGGCGGCTTGTTATCCCGGGAAACCCGCGAAGCCATCAGTAGCCTGGCCGCCATCGCCATCGAACGCGCCAGCGCCGTGGAAAAACTCAGCCAGGCGGAAGCGGCCCGCGAGTCGGAGAATCTGCGATCCGCGCTGCTGGACTCGGTGACCCACGAGTTCCGCACACCCCTGACCTCGATCAAGGCTGCGGCCACCAGCCTGCTGTCCGATCGCAACTTGAGCCCGGAACAGAATCGCGATCTGCTGGCGGTAATTGACGAGGAAACCGATCGTCTTAATCACCTGGTGGAGGAGGCCGCGGAAATGGCGCGCCTCGATGCCGGACAGGTGGAACTTCGGGCGGAAGAGGCTTCCATAGAGATACCCATTTCAGCGGCGCTGGAAGAGTCCCATCAGGTGCTGGCAGGACACCCCGTTGAAGTCGTGGTTGCGCCTCAACTTCCGCTCCTCCGCATGGACGTGGAGCGCATCAAGGCCGTACTGCAGCAACTGCTCGAAAATGCGGGCAAGTACTCCCCGCCCGGCTCACCGGTTCGTATCACTGCGGAAGGAAGAGACGGAGCCATCGCGGTGAGTGTCTCGGACCGGGGCCCGGGGATTGACTCCTTCGAGCAGTCGCTCATTTTTGACAAGTTCTATCGCGGCCGTGGGCATCGTTCGACAATCCAGGGAACCGGCATGGGACTGGCAATCGCCAAAGCCATCGTGGAAGCCCATGGCGGCACAATTAATGTGACCAGCCAATTGGGACAGGGCTCAGTATTTTCCTTTGCTCTCCCAGTGCGCGCGGCCAGGCACGCACACTGAGGGCGCTTTGCCCGGTTGGAGCTGTTTAAGAAAAAACTCCTAAGCCCGCACAACCTGGAGACAGCAATCAGTGTTGCTTTACCGCAATAGCGGAGATTTCAATCTGCGCGTGGTTCACCAGGCCCGCGGCTTGCACCGTGGTGCGCGTGGGCTTGGGGTCGGGAAGAAAACTCTTGTAAACCTTGTTCATCTCGGGAAATTCGCTGATGTCGGCCAGGTAGACGTTAACCGCCACGATGTCTTTGAGTTCAAAGCCGGCCTGCTTCACAATTCTCGCAATGTTCTCCAGCGTGGCCTGGGTCTGTTGGCTGATGCCTCCGGGCTTCAACTTGCCATGCTGGTCAGTTCCCTGCTGCCCGGAAATGTAGAGCGTATTGCCAACTACTATGCCGTCACTGAATGGAAGACCTTCGCCCCCAGCTATGACCTTCTTCTGCTGGGCGTAGCCAGGTTGTACGAAAGGCATGCACAAGAACGCTAAAGCTGCCAGAGCCAGGACTGCGGAGTTCACAAATGGCGCCTTCATCTTTAATTTCTCCTTTGCGGCCAGAAGCGGTTCCCGGCCTGCTCTTTCACACACCGCAAAACGATGGTAGAGTCCGCGCACATATATACAACCTGGAGGGTTCATGAACAAATTTTCTTTTGCAGCAGGGACAAGGCGAATTACAGGGCCATGCCTGTTGCTGTTGATGCTGGCACTGGCGGCTCTGGCCGGTGCCGTGGAATACGCCCAATCTCCGGCCATTTCTTCTCCCGATGCTGGCCGGGCTCTGCTCGACGGATTCCGGCACGTCGAAGTCGCTTCGGTTTCCGACGCGGTCGAGCAGATCACCGGAAGGAAAATGTACATGACGCATCACATGCTTCCCATCTTTCCCGCCAAGTTCGCAGGGTCGGCCCTTACCGTATTGCTGAAGAAGGACGAGGGGAACCGCGATCCCCAAGCGCTCAGCGGCATGGTGGCCGCCATTGACCAGGGCAAAGCCGGATCAGTTTATGTCATGGTGGTCGAGGACGGCGCCAACATTGCCGGCATGGGCGGATTAATGGGGACGGCGATGGCGGCAAGGGATTTTTCGGGCGCCATCATTGATGGGGGCGTCCGCGACCTGCCGCAGCTTCGCAAAATCAACTTTCCAGTGTTCGCCACCGGCGTCGTTCCCTCCACGTCGGTGGGACACTACCGCTTTGCCGGCGCCAACATTCCCGTGGTTTGCGACGGCGTCACCGTCAATCCGGATGATATCGTGGTTGCCGATTCCGATGGCGTGGTCGTAGTTCCGCGCGCCAAGGCCCAGTCCGTTCTGGCCTTGGCCGAAGAAATGGACTTCAAGGAACACTCGATGTATTCCTACATCGAAAAATACAAGTCGCTCGGTGAAGCCATCCGCAAGTTTGGACGCCTGTGATTGCGGCCGGTGATGAGGCCAATGCCAAACCACATCCAGGCAAGAATCAATTCGATGCCGGTAGCAACAACCCTGGGCTCCAGGAAGCATCTGCGCAGTTTGTGTTGGATGGCGCTTCTTTGCGCATCGCTGTGCCCTCTGGCGGTCTCTCAGAGCACGTCGGCGATTTCAGCCGTCATGGACGTTCAGCCCGCGGATCTGCTGGCCCAGCCGGTAGCCGCCAACTGGGTTTCCTATAACGGCGATTATACGGGCCGGCGGTATAGCAGCCTGGATCAGATCAATACCGGTGACGTTTCCCAGTTGCGTGCGCAGTGGGTATTTCATTCTCCGCTGCCCAGCGTCCTGGAAGTCACGCCCGCCGTGGTCAACGGCATCATGCTGGTTACCGCCGCCAATGACACCTTCGCCCTGGATGGCCGGACTGGCCGCGTGATTTGGCGCTACAGCCGCCCCATCAGCGAAGGGTTGATAGATGATGCCGCACAGCACGTAAGCCGCGGAGTGGCGCTGTGGCGCTCCAGAGTCTACGTGGAAACCGACAATGCCCACCTGCTCTGCCTGGACGCCCGTTCCGGCCACCTGCTCTGGGATGTCTCCTATGCCCCGCCGGGAAATTATGGCGCCACCAGCGCGCCTCTGGTGGTCCGCGATAAAGTGATGGTTGGAACTTCGGGCGGCGATGATGGCGTGCGCGGGTTTCTCGCCGCCTTCGACGCCCGCACCGGCAAGCTGGCGTGGCGCTTCTGGACCATTCCGTCTCCCGGCGAGCCTGGCTCCTCCAGTTGGCCGGGTAAAAGTTTTTTGCGTGGCGGCGGGACCACCTGGATGCCCGGCAGTTACGATCCGGGACTGAACACGCTCTACTGGACCACCAGCAATCCCTCTCCTGACTTCGATGGCAGCGTTCGCCCGGGCGACGACCTTTATACCGACTGTGTGCTGGCGCTCGATCCCGATACCGGAAAACTCAAATGGCATTTCCAGTTCACTCCCCATGATCTGTTCGATTACGACGCCACCGAGACCCTGGTGCTGCTCGATGCCGCTTACAAAGGGCACGCACGGAAGCTGCTCCTGCAAGCCAATCGCAACGGTTATGTATACCTGCTGGATCGCAGCAATGGGCAGTTTCTGTCGGCAACTCCGTTTGTGGACAAGCTCAACTGGGCGCATGGTGTGGATTCGCAGGGCCGCCCCATTCGCACCGGCATAAAGCCGACCGCCAACGGCACACGCATATGCCCGAGTTATGCGGGAGCCACAAACTGGTTTTCTCCCTCGTATAATCCCACCACCGGGCTTCTGTATTTTCTGGCGCTCGAGGATTGCGAGCTGTATTTCACCAAACCACAATCCTTTGCCCCAGGACGGACCTATTATTCCACCGGGGTGCGGAGAATTCCCGGCGAGCATGCGCAGAAATCCTTGCTCGCTTACGACTTAAGAACCGGCAAGATTGCCTGGAGGTATAAGCAGGTTGGGCGCGGCCATTCCGCGGGGGGAACTCTGACCACCGCGGGAGGACTGGTATTTTTTGGAGACGATGCGGAATCATTCGAAGCCGTGGATGCCGGGTCGGGAAAGCCGCTGTGGCACTTCAACACCGGCCAGACTCTGCATGCTTCACCCATGACCTATGCCATCAACGGGAAGCAGTACGTGGCCATTGCCGCCGGCAGCGATATTTTTACTTTTGCTTTGCCTTGATCAGCAGCATGGTTTCAGATTTATGAACGCTACTTCAGAGGGAGGACACTATGGCAGCACAGTTCACAAGAAGGAAGTTTGGTTTTGGATTGGGTTCCATTCTCTCCGCTGCCGGGTTAGCAGGCGGAGTGGGTCTGGCCAGAAATGCGGAAGCGCAGGTCGCGAATGGCGTTCAGAAGCTTGATTACGATGGCAAGCCGGCCAGCGGCAAGCAGATGATCACTTCACTGATCGTGCACAACGGTTTGATCTATATCTCCGGCCAGGGCGCCAACGATGCCGGGGCTGTCCAGCACAATAATATAGAAAGCCACACCCGCAAGGTGATGGACAACGTCAAGAAGCTGGTGGAGGCCGGGGGCGGCACCATGGACAGCATCCTGCAACTGACGGTTTATCTTGCCAAGCTTGACGACTATGATGGCATGAACCAGGTGTTCAAGACCTATTTTCCAAACGGCGGGCCGGCGCGCACCACCATCGCGGTGGCGGGCGTGCCGGGTCATTCGCTTCTGGAAATCAACTGCATCGCCGCCGTAACCCGGAAGTGAAGAGAGGAGAATCATTGATGGCACTTCGTGACAAATGGAATCGTCGCAGTTTTCTGGGCACGCTTGGGGTAATTGCCGGCTCCGCTTTCAGTGGGGTGAAATTGCTGGGTGAGCCGCAGCCGCGCGGCGGGCTCGGCGCCAGGATTAGCGGGTTCGGCGCATCCGGCAATGTTTACGAGGAACTGGGCGTGACCACCGTCATCAACGGCCAGGGCACCATGACCTACCTGGGCGGCTCGCTGATACCTCCCGAAGTTGAGGCGGTGATGGCCGAGGCGGGACGCCACTTTGTGAACATCGTCGAACTAGAAGAGGCTGCCGGCAAAAAAATCGCCGCCATGCTGAAGCTTCCCCAGGGCTATTCCGCCCTCGTAACTTCTGGCGCCGCCGGCGCCATGCAGTCCGGGCTGGCCGGGATTCTGACCGGCGATAATCCAACCCTAATTCAGCGCTTGCCTGACCTGACCGGCATGAAGTCTGAGGTCATCATCCAGAAAACCCACCGCAACGCTTTTGATCACCAGCTTCGCGCCACCGGCATCAAGCTGATCGAGATCGAAACGCCTGACGAACTGCGCCGGGCGGTGAATCCCCGCACCGCTATGATGCATTTCACCAATTTCGCCAATGCGGCCGGCCAGATCAAAGTGGACGAGTGGGTGAAACTGGCGGCAGAGTACAAAATTCCTACCTTCATTGATGCGGCGGCTGATACGCCCCCGGTTTCCCACCTGTGGGACTATGCCAACATGGGCTACGACCTGATCGCGTTCAGCGGAGGCAAAGCCCTGCGCGGTCCCCAGTGTGCCGGGCTCCTGCTGGGAAAGCAAGACCTGGTCCACTATGCCCTGCTTAACAACAGCCCGCACGAGGATACCCTGGGACGGGGCCAGAAGATCGGCAAGGAAGAAATTGTGGGCATGGTCAAGGCGCTGGAACTTTTCCTTAATCAGAACCATGAAGCCGTAACCCGCGAATGGTGGAGCCAACTGGACGCGGTTTCCCGCCAGATCACCCGGGTCGCGGGCGTCAGCACCGCCTATTTTGTCCCCGACATCGCCAATCACGTGCCCCACATGCAGATCAACTGGGACCCGCGCCGCATTTCTCTCACTCCCGACCAGGCTTCTAATGCTTTGAAGGAGTCCAAACCCTCGATTATCCTGGCCACAACCGAGATTGGATTG
>Ga0187824_10000112_pt1 | contig 13528 bp, 10 predicted proteins | sample NC_wetland_sal_i_13_FD_132437 | JGI IMG/M metagenome (GOLD analysis project Ga0187824, IMG submission 132437) | Wetland sediment microbial communities from Neuse River Estuary, North Carolina, USA - SourceSoil_4 | ecosystem: Environmental > Aquatic > Freshwater > Wetlands > Sediment | place... | reverse complement strand
TCCCGCCACGATTCCCACCGATCTCATTGCGCCGCGCACCCGGTCCACCAGCCGGTGCGCGAACTGCATGTCCACGAATCCCTCCATTTGCCTTGTGAAGGCCTCGCCGTAGCCGTACCACCAGACCTTTTTGATCCCCGGCATGCGGTCGCTGTCGAGGTACTTGGGCCGGACCATCTCTTCCATGCCGAAACGTCCATGAGCCCGGCCGATCCCGCTCGCTTTCACTCCGCCATGCGGCGCTTCGCTAATCCCGAAACACGAGATCACATCGTTGACCATCACCGTTCCCGCTCGAATCCGGCGCCCGACCGCCTCGCCCCGCCTTCGATCAGGGGTCCACACGCTCGCAGCCAACCCAAAGTCAGAGTGATTGGCCAACTCAATGGCTTGCTCCTCCGAATCAAAGGGGGCGATCGGCAGCACCGGGCCGAAGGTCTCCTCGCGCATGATGCGCATTTCCGGTGTCATCTCCGCGAGCACGGTTGGCGCATAGAAATTCGAACCCAATTCCGGGAGCCGCGATCCACCCGCCAGCAGGCGCGCTCCATCACGAATCGCTTCATTTACCTGGCCTTCGACCAGGCGTAACTGGCGCTCGTGGATCAGCGGCCCAACATCGGTCTTGGGATCGAGCCCGTTGCCGACCCGCAGGTCCCGAGTCTTCGCAATACACAGCTCCAGAAAACTGGGATAAAGCGAGCGGTGCACATAGCAGCGCTCGACCGACAGGCAAGCCTGCCCGGCGTTGACGAACGCCCCCCACACGGCTGCACTCGAAGCCACATCAAGGTTCGCGTCCTCGAGAACCAGCATGGGATCCTTGCCGCCGAGTTCCAGCACAACTGGCAGGAGCCTGGCCGCGGCGGCCTGGGCGATGCGCTTGCCGGTCGGAACACTCCCGGTGAAGATCAGCTTGTCGACTTCGGACTCAAGCAGCGCAGCACCCGTAGAGCCGTCCCCAACAATCACCTGGAAAATGGATTCAGGAACTCCAGCCCCGCGCAGCAATTCCTGAAGTTTCAACGCCACTAACGACGTGAGCTCGGAGGGCTTCAGCACCACCGCGTTTCCGGTCACAAGAGCTGCTAAAGCGTCAACCGCGGGGATCGAGAATGGATAGTTCCACGGCGAGACGATGGCGATCACGCCGTGCGGCTCGCGGACGATCCTACCGGCCTTCAGCTTCATCGCCAGGCTACCGTGCGGAACGGGCTGATCGCGCAGAAACTCGAAAGCGGTGTCGATCAGAAAGCGCGTGGCATCCAGTACCACCAGAACTTCCGTGAGCAATGCCTCAACGTAGGGTTTCCCGGCTTCCTTGGTGATCAGGGTCGCGACTTCGGATTTCTGCCGCTGGAGCAATCGCTGAAACTTGCGCAGGATTTCGATCCGACGCTCCACGCCGAGATCCGCCCAGGAAGGCTGTGCCTGCCGCGCACGCGCGACGGCCGCTTGCACCTCAGCCGCAGTAGCCGATTCCATTGCGGCAAGCGATTCGCCGGTCGCAGGATTCATGGAGGTGATTCTGCCCGCGCGAATTTGCAGATCCGTAACCATGTTCAATTAAAAGTGTACGCGGGCCGGAGTGCCCGCGCCAGAAGGTAGCGCCGGCGTCGCGCCGGCTGTCCTGAGGACGTCTCGCCCTCATGAGGCAAAGCCCGCGCAGCGCTTCGATACCCGCGAACAGTTTCAAGGTACTGACTCCGCGGGCGGGGACGCCGGCGGGACGCCAGCGCTACGCGTACTCCACACTCACCAGGCACAAACCACTTGCTGGAGCAGTGGCTCCTGCCGCGGAACGCTCTTGCGCCCTCAGAATTCGAGTGATGTCGGAACTCCGCAGCGTGCCTTTCCCCACCAAAATGAACGTGCCCACCAGGTTCCGCACCATGTGGTGCAGGAAGCCGCGCCCGCGGACCGTATAGATCAATTCCTCTCCCTCCCGCCCCAAACGGGAAGAAAAAACCGTGCGGATGTTGGACACTTCCCGGCCTTCCCGATCCCGCTCTGGGTCCACCGCCGCAAAAGAAGTGAAGTCGTGCTCACCTTCGACCAGAAGGGCCGCTTCCGCCATGGCTTCTTCCAGCAAAGGATATGGGTAATGCCACACATAGCGGGCCAGGAAGGGCGAGCACACGTCCCCGCGAAAGATGCGGTAGCGATACGTCTTCGCCTGCGCAGATTTTCGGGCATGAAACTCAGGCGCAACTTCTTCTACCTGCATAATGCGAATGGCCGGCGGAAGCACATCGTTCAGGGCACGCAGAAAATTCGCCGTCGGGATGACCGTTTCGGTCAAGAAATTCGCCACCTGCCCGAGCGCATGCACCCCGGCATCGGTGCGGCCCGATCCCTGTGGCAGAACATTTTCGCCCGTGATTCGTCCAATGGCTGACGAAAGTACGCCCTGAATCGTGGCCATGTTGGGTTGCACCTGCCATCCCGAGAATTCGGTGCCGTCATAGGCAATAGTCAATTTGAGATTGCGAGGCACGATAGTTTCGAGTCCCGGGCCCGGGGCCCTTCATCTAAGCCAACTTGCGAACGCTTTACAAACTTTTACCCGCGTCTGTGCGGGGAAGGTAGGGGAACCGCGAATCCCTTCGATATACTAAAAAATTCCCTGGCGGGCGGCAGACTTTTTTGGCATCTCAACCGTTTCAGCCGTGTCCTAAGGAACCTTCTGGGCCTGGTTTGCGTATTTCTGGAAGCCGGTTCTGACGGCCGAGCCGCGCTCGCGATCAAAGGCAATTGATAACAATTAGCTTTCATGGACGGAGAATGCGAATGCAACTGCCATGTCGGAAGTCATTTCTTAGCTTTTGCTGTTTGCTGGCCCTAAGCATCGGCCTGGTCGGGAGCGGCTGGGCGCAAACCGACCAATCGGGCTCCATGCCGCAAGCACCTTCGGCCAGTAAGCCAGCACCTTCGGCTCCTCCCAAGCCGTTCGTGGTGGGTGAATATTCGAAGCCGCGTTCGCATTTTCCCAACCCGATTGCACCTTACGAAGGGCGCTCCGTGACGGTGCCCAATCTGAGCAACACGCCTCGACTCGATCAGCTCATGCAAAACGGCAAGCTCATGCTCTCGATGAACGACGCGATCGCGCTGGCGCTCGAGAACAATCTTGACATTGCCATCTCCCGCTACAACCTGAGCATCGCTGACACAGACGTCCTGCGCACCAAGGCAGGCGCAACCCTGCTGGGCGTCAATACGGGTGTGGTTCAGGGCACACCGGGCGGCGGTGTAGGTGGATTCGGTGGCGCCACCACCACCAGCGGCGGCGCTGGTGGAACCACAGCCGGTCTCGGCGGAGCCGGCAGCGGCACCCTCGGTATCGTCAGTTCGACGCTAGGTATCGGCTCGCCAGTGAACTCTTACGATCCCATTGTGAGCGGCACTCTCCAGATGGACCGAAACAATCAGCCGTCCACCTCCTTCTTCTCCGGTGGATTTCAAACAAACACTACGGTCAACTGGGCCTACCAGCAGGCTTTCACGAGCGGCACGCAGATGTCGGTTGCGTTCAACAATAGCCGAATCGGCTTTGCGAATCCGGCCTTTAAGGTGAGTCCTGAACTGCAGTCGAACTTTCGCCTGCAGCTCACCCAGCACCTCTTGCAGGGGTTCGGGTTTCTTCCCAACAAGCGGTTCATCATCATCGCAAGAAATAACCGGGAACTGACCGATGTTGCCTTCCGCCTTCAGATCACAACCACGGTCGACCAGATCCAGAACATGTACTGGGACCTGGTAAACGCCTACGAGAACGTGAAGGTGCAGCAGGATGCGCTCGCTTTGGCGGACAAGACGCTTTCCGACAATCAGAAACAGGTGCAGATCGGCACGCTCGCACCGATCGAAATCGTCCGCGCGCAGAGTCAGGTATCGACCAGCCAGCAGGCGCTAATCGTCGCGAAGACCAATCTCGAGCTGCAACAGCTCCTGATGAAGAACGCGTTGAGCCGCAGCGTGCAGGATCCCGCCTTAATCGACGCCGAAGTGATCCCTACCGACACGATGCGCATTCAGGCGGAAACGACTGCCGCTTCCAGTCAGGATCTGATCACAGACGCTCTGGCTCATCGCCCGGAGCTGCTGGAGTCGCGAATTGATTTGAAGAGCCGGGAAGTGAGCATGAAAGCGGTCAAGAACAGCCTGCTTCCCAGTGTGGATTTGTTTGCGTACTACAGCGGTCAAGGCCTCGGCGGACTCCAAAACCAAAGCAACCTGTGCAGTAGCCCAAATTCGTTTCCCGGTTTTTGTACCCCGGACGGTTCGCCCGAAGTCTTCCAGCCAGTCAGCATTGGAGGCACCATCCACCAACTGTTTGACTCCACCCATCCAGATAAAGGGGCCGGCATCAGCCTGACAATCCCTCTGCGCAATCGCGTCGCGCAAGGGAACCAGATCCGTTCGCAGCTGGAATTCCGCCAGGCACAGCTTCGCCTGCAGCAGGTGGAGAACGAAATTCGTATCGAAGTCCGCAATGCGCAGTTTGCCCTTCAGCAAAATCAGGCTAGCGTCGCCGCGGCTCAGGCCGCCGTCGATCTCGCGCAGCAATCCCTGGAAGCTGAGCAGAAGAAGTACGCGCTGGGCGCATCCACCAGCACGCTGGTGTTGCAGCAGTCCAGTGCGCTGACCCAGAGCCGCTCGAATCTCGTGGCCGCGCGGGCCGCCTACGAAAAGGCTCGCGTGGAACTGGACCGCGCGACCGGTCTGCTGCTCGAGCACAACAACATCGACCTCGCCGATGCGCAGAGTGGCGTGGTCTCCAAGTTGCCGAACGTTCCCTACGTCATCCCGCGCTCCGAGGTGAAGCCGGAACCGACTCCACAGCTGCCGACCCAGCAACTGCCAGGTGATCAGACTCCGACGAACCCCCAGCCACAGACTCAGACCCCGCCGCAAAACTAGACATCATTTGCTGTCAGGATCAGGCCCGGCTCGCAGGAGCCGGGCTTCTTCTTTTGCAATTTCTAGTATCCTAGTGGCCTTCACGGCCATCGGATGAGATCAGTGAGTACTGAGACGAGCTTATGAAAATTGCAAATGACGTCACCGAACTGATCGGCCGCACTCCCCTGGTTTTTCTGAACAAGGTTACGGCCGGATGTCAGGCGAAGATCGCAGCCAAGCTCGAGGGCTTCAACCCGTGCGCCAGTGTGAAAGATCGTATTGGCGTGAGCATGATCGAAGATGCCGAGCGCAGCGGAAAAATTCAGCCCGGCAAAACCATCCTCATCGAGCCCACCAGCGGTAATACCGGAATCGGACTGGCCTTTGTCGCCGCCGTGAAAGGGTATCGCCTGTTGCTGGTCATGCCCGACACCATGAGCCTGGAGCGGCGCGTTCTTCTGCGTGCCTTCGGCGCGGAACTGGTCCTGACCCCTGGCCCCAGCGGAATGAAAGCGGCCATGGCGAAGGCGAACGAAATCCTAGCCAAAACCCCGAATGGGTACATCCTGCAGCAATTCTCCAACCCGGCCAATCCCAGGATTCACGTCGAAAACACCGGACCGGAAATCTGGGAAGACACTGACGGCAAGGTCGACATCCTGATCTCAGGAGTCGGCACCGGCGGCACGATCACGGGCGTGACCGAATACATCCGGCCGAAAAAGCCCAGCTTCCGCGCGATCGCGGTCGAGCCCAAGGACAGCGCCGTACTCTCCGGCGGTCAACCCAGCCCGCACAAGATTCAGGGCATTGGCGCAGGCTTCATCCCGGAAATCCTGCGCACCGACTACATCGCGGAAGTGGTCCAGGTCTCCAACGAAGATTCGATCAACATGGCGCGCCGTCTGGCGGTAGAAGAGGGACTCCTCGTGGGAATTTCTTCCGGAGCGGCCGCGCTGGCTGCCATTGACGTCGGCAAGCGGCCGGAGAATGCCGGCAAGCTGATCGTCGTCGTGCTCCCCGATTTCGGCGAGCGCTATCTGACCAGCGTCCTGTTCGATCATCTTCGCAAGGAAGCCATGGAGATGACGACGGTGGCTGTCTGATTCGCGGGCAATGATCGGCTTCTGGCAATCCGTGCGGGAAGACGTCGCGTCGGTCTTCGAGAGCGATCCGGCCGCGCGCTCGTACCTGGAGGTCTTGCTCTGCTACCCCGGGCTTCACGCCCTGTGGGCTTACCGCATTTATCACTGGCTCTGGATGCACAACTTCCGACTGCTGGCGCGATGGCTGTCCCAGGTTTCGCGTTTCTTCACCGGAGTCGAGATTCACCCTGGCGCGCAGATCGGGCATCGCCTGTTCATCGACCACGGCATGGGCGTTGTGATCGGGGAGACCAGCATCGTCGGCGATGGCGTCGTTCTCTACCAGGGCGTCACGCTCGGCGGAACCGGCAAAGAGAAAGGCAAGCGCCATCCCACCATTGGCAATGACGTGATCATCGGCTCGGGCGCGAAAGTGCTCGGCAACATCACGGTGGGCGACAACTGCCGCGTGGGCGCTGGATCGGTCGTGCTGCGCAGCATCCCCGAGAACTCGACCATCGTCGGAGTGCCGGGGCACATCGTGCTCCGCAACGGCAAGCGAGTCGTGATCAGCGATCCCAAGGAGATCAGCGATCCGATGTCGGATGTGTTCGCGCGCCTTGCCGGCGAGGTCCATCAGATCCGCGAACAACTGCAGCAACACACCCAGGCCACGCTGGCTCCAGAACCGGTGCTGACCATGGACGTGGAATGGGATACCTACGTCGACGGCGGTGGTATCTAAGCTCGCGTAGGGACAGACGCCTTGGCTGTCCAGCGGAGCGAAGCTCCGCGACTGAGCACTAACCCTCCGTGAGACAATACGCCGTCTCTATCGATGCAGAAGCGCACTCGTAAATCTCCAAAGAACCCTGACGCAACCGCATGACCCTTTCCGTCGCCATCGTAGCCATGGACGAGGAATCTAACATCGGCCGCACGCTCGACAGCGTGCGCTGGGCCGACGAAATCGTGCTGGTCGACTCCGGCTCCAAAGACCGTACCTGCGAGATCGCGCGCGGGTACGGAGCACGTGTGATTGTCGAACCGTGGCGCGGCTACGTTGCGCAAAAGCAGTATTCGATCGAGCTATGCACAAAAGAATGGGTGCTGCTGCTCGACGCCGATGAGCAGATCAGCCCGGAACTCGCCGATGAAATGCGCGCCGCAATAGCGAGCCCGGGTGACATCAACGGCTTCTGGTTACCGCGCAAGAATCTTTTCCTGGGCCGCTGGATCCGCCACGGCGGCTTTTATCCCGATCCGAAGCTGCGCCTGTTCCGCAACGGCATGGGATTCGTCACTGGTCACGATCCGCACGATCGCTGCGAGCTGAAACCCGGCGTTCCCCAGCGCACCCGCCAATTCAAGGGCGCCATGGTGCACTACACCTATCCCACGCTGACCTATTACATCGGCCACATGAACCGATACTCGTCGCTGGGAGCCGAACTGGCAGTTGCGGAAGGCAAGACGGGCTTCAGCATCGCCGACATCGTGGTCCGGCCCCTGGCAACGTTCTTCTACAACTACTTCGTCCGCCTCGGATTTCTGGACGGACGCGAAGGTCTCTTGCTGCACCTCTATCACGCCGTGTACGTTTCGTGGAAATACGCGAAAGCGTGGGAACTGGCGTGCCCCAGGCCTCCCAGGAACGCGCATTAGATCTCCGAACAAATTGTCATCCTGAGCGAAGCGAAGGACCTGCTTTTTCTCTCAAGTTCCCGACCAACCATCCGGTAGGCACGCATTTCGTCATCTTGTTCGCTCATGCGCGCGTCCTCTATCATCCAAGGAGAAGACGTGGGGAATCATGCCCGATCACAAAAAGCCATATTTCAAGCCGCAAGTAGCTGAGAGTCCGATCAGCGATGTCTTCGAGGGACGCCATCCCTCCGAGCGCGAAAAACAGTGGGCCGAGAAGACGCTCGCTCCCACCCTCGAGAAAGCACCCGAGAAACCGATCGGCGCGACCTCAGGGACTAACCTTGACGAGCAAGGCCACGCCCGCTTCAGCACGATCTCGAACGTGCCCGTGCGGCGGCTCTACACCGCGGCCGACCTCCCGGAAGATTGGGATGCGGAGAAGTATCTTGGCTTCCCCGGCGAAGCCCCCTACACGCGCGGCATCCACGCCACCGGGTACCGCGGCAAGCTTTGGACCATGCGCATGTTCTCGGGATTCGCCTCCCCCGAAGAGACCAACCAGCGCTACAAGTATCTGCTCGAGCATGGCGGAGGCGGACTTTCGGTGGCCTTCGATCTGCCTACGCTCATGGGTTATGACTCGGACCATCCTGCCAGCGAAGGCGAAGTCGGCAAATGTGGCGTCGCCATCGACTCGCTCGAGGACATGGAAATTCTGTTTGATGGCATCGATCTGGAGAAGACGACGGTATCGATGACCATCAATTCTCCGGCCAGCGTGCTTTGGGCAATGTATCTCGTTGTAGCCGAAAAGCAGGGCGCAGACTGGAAGAAGATTTCCGGAACGATCCAGAACGATATCCTCAAGGAATACATCGCGCAGAAGGAATACATCTATCCGCCCGCGCCCAGCATGCGTCTGGTGGTGGACACATTCGAGTTCGGCTCCCAGTTCACTCCGCGCTTCAATACGATTTCCATTAGCGGCTACCACATTCGCGAAGCCGGCTCGACGGCGCTGCAGGAACTGGCATTCACCATCTACGATGGCGTGGAGTACGTGGAGTGGGCGCGGCGCCGCGGGCTCGACATCGACGAGTTCGGCCCTCGGCTCAGCTTCTTCTTCAACGCGCACAACGACTTCTTCGAAGAAATCGCGAAGTACCGCGCTGCGCGCAAGATCTGGTACCGCCTGACCAAGGACCGTTTCGGCGCGAAGAATGCTCGCACCTGGCTGATGCGCTTCCATACCCAGACGGCAGGAGTCTCGCTGCCAGCCCAGCAACCCAGGAACAACATTGCGCGCGTCGCCCTGCAGGCGCTGGCGGCTGTGCTCGGCGGGACGCAATCCTTGCACACCGATGCCTACGACGAAGCGCTGGCCCTGCCCACTGAGGAAGCGGCCCGCATCGCGCTGCGCACGCAGCAGATCATTGCTTACGAATCCGGCGTCGCGCAGACCGTCGATCCGCTCGGCGGATCCTACTTCGTCGAGAAGCTCACTCTCGACATGGAACAGGGCGCGTTCGACTACTTTGGCAAGCTCGATCAGATGGGCGGCATGGTGAAAGCGATCGAGCGCGGCTACCCGCAAAAGGAGATCGCCGAGGCTTCTTACCAGTATCAGCGCGCCGCGGAAGCTCGCGAGAAAGTCATTGTCGGGGTGAACGAGTTCACGATCGAAGAACAATCGCCGCACATCCTCTATATCGGTGAAAGCGTCGCCCGGGCTCAAAGCGCGAAGCTCAAGGCTTTGCGTTCCCGCCGCTCAAATGAGGAAGTACAGCGTCGCCTCGAAGCCCTGAAGAAAGCCGCCGCACAGGAACCCAAAGCGGGCAGCAACGGCGCCGTCTCACCCGCGAATACCATGCCCTACATCATCGACGCGGTGCGCGCGTACGCAACCGTGGGCGAAATCTGCGAAGCCTTGCGCCAGGTCTATGGGACGTACACGGAAGTGAGCGTGACGTAAACCAGTCGTCAGAGCGCTACCGCATCGCGTTTCCGAATCATTTCATTCATTGCCGGCGTCCAATCGAGATGATGCCCACCGATTCGATTGTGATGGACCTGCTTCGAGAAGCCGAGCGGCGCTCCGAGGTGTACCAGTCGCGAATACGGGAGCGCCGCGTCGCTCCCGCCCCCGAAGATGTCGCACGCCTCGAGAAACTCGCCGGGCCCCTTGCCGACGATCCCACCGATCCGATCGAAGTCCTGAAGTTGCTCGACGAGTACGGCTCTGCGGCCACCGTCGCCTCCGCCGGAGGCCGCTACTTCGGATTCGTTACGGGCGGTTCGCTTCCGGCCGCGCTGGCAGCGAACTGGCTGGCCGCCGCGTGGGACCAGAACGCCGCCTTCCGCGTGATGTCTCCGGTTGCGTCACGGCTGGAAGAGATCGCCTCGGAGTGGTTATGCGAACTCCTCGGCCTCTCCCGGCAGTCCGGCGTTGGTTTCGGCACCGGCGCCACCATGGCCAACTTCGCCGGATTGGCCGCGGCGCGCCATGCCTTGCTCGCGCGCACCGGCTGGAATGTCGAGGATCAAGGCCTGTTCGGCGCGCCCGAGATCCGCGTCATCGTCGGGGAGGAAGTGCACATTTCGCTGCTGAAGGCTCTCACCCTGGTGGGCTTCGGCAAAGCGCGCGTATCCACGGTGCCGGCCGATTCGCAGGGACGCATGCGGGCCGAGCAATTGCCTCCGCTGGACGACCGCACGATCGTCTGCCTGCAGGCAGGAAATGTGAATACGGGAGCCTTCGATCCCATCGCCGAAGTGTGCGCCCGCGCCAAAAACGCCCGGGCATGGGTGCACGTCGATGGCGCATTCGGCCTGTGGGCGGCGGTGGCCCCGGCGCGCGCTCATCTGGTCGCCGGCGTTCGCGAGGCCGACTCCATCGCCACCGACTGCCACAAGTGGCTGAACGTTCCCTACGACTGCGGGCTCATTTTCGTCAAAAAATCCGCCCACTTGCGCAACGCCATGACCTTTAATGCCGCTTACCTGCAAGCCACGGTGGCGCGGGAACCCTCGCACTTCACTCCCGAAGCCTCGCGCCGGGCCCGCGGTGTGGAAGTATGGGCCGCACTCCGATCGCTCGGACGCCGAGGCCTGGCCGACATGATCGAACGCAATTGCCGCCAGGCTGCCTGCTTTGCCGAAGGCCTTCGTGCCGCCGGATTCTCCATCCTCCACGACGTTGTGCTGAATCAGGTATTGGTTTCGTTCGGAACGCCGGAGCAGACCCGACGCGTCATCGACGAAATTCAGCGCGAGGGTACCTGCTGGTGCGGCGGAACGCAGTGGCAGGGACAGACCGCCATGCGCATCAGCGTCTCGTCCTGGGCAACGACGGATGAGGACGTGAAGCAGAGCCTGGACGCAATGGTAAGAATCGCGCGGAGGGTGCTGTCCCAAAAATAGACCGCTTGGGCCGTCGGATTTACCGTTGGCGTCCTTTGCGGCTGTTCTTTGCGACCTTGGCGGTCAAAATCTTTTCTCTGCGCCCTCTGCGGCGGTTCTCCGCGCCCTCTGCGTTTTGAGATTTTCTTCGATACACTCCTGCCCTTCCGCGTGCGTTTGAGGTCGCAAATTGCAACCTCAAAGCCCGGCTCCCGGATAAAATCCGGGCATGCCTGCTCCCAAGTCCGCACTTGCGGTCCCGGTCGAGTCCCGAATTTTCGTCCTACGCGGACAGAAGGTTATCCTCGACAACGATCTCGCTGAGCTGTATGGAGTGCCCGTCAAGCGCCTCAACGAGCAGATCAAACGCAATCGAGAGCGCTTTCCGCAGGATTTCATGTTCCAGCTCAGCGCCGAAGAGCAGCAGTCTTTGAGGTCGCAAAATGCGACCTCAAAACGAGGCGGCCGCCGCTACCTCCCTTATGCTTTCACCGAGCACGGCGCCATCATGGCGGCAACCGTCCTCAACTCCGAGCGCGCTGTCGAAATGAGCGTTTTCGTAGTGCGGGCCTTCGTACGCCTGCGCGAAATGCTCTCCACTAATCAGCAACTCTCAGGCAAAATCGACGAACTGGAGCGCCGCCTCGACACCCACGACGCCTCCATCCAGGACCTGATCGAAGCCATCCGTGAGCTCATGGAGCCGCCGCCCGCTTCTGGCAGGCCCATCGGATTTCAGCTTCCCGCCCCGAAGAAAGAATCCTAGCCGCCAGCCCCGAAATCAAAGACGTGACGACGATGGCTTGTTTCGTGTTTTATTCGCCATCGACTCATTTTCGTGATACACCATTGTGGCCATGCGAAAAGCCATCAATCATCTGAAAAAGTCTGATCCTACTCTCGCGGCTATCATCGAGCGCGTCGGCCCCTGCCGCATGGAGTTCGGCGAACCGACCTTCCATAGCCTCGCCGAATCCATCCTCTACCAACAGCTGAACGGCAAGGCCGCGGTCACGATTTTCAACCGCTTTACCGACTTGGTGGGAGATCCCGTAACCCCGCACGGCATCCTCAAGGTCACTGACGCGCAGCTGGGCGCCGTCGGGCTCTCCAAGCAGAAGACTTCCTACCTTCGCGATCTCGCGGAGAAAACCAACGCTGGGCTGCTGGAATTTGAGCGCCTTGCCGAACTTCCCGACGACGAAGTGATCGGTCACCTCACGCAAGTAAAGGGCGTGGGTGTCTGGACCGCCCACATGTTCCTCATGTTCACCCTGCGGCGCCCCGACATCCTGCCTACCGGCGACTACGGCATTCAGGCCGCCATGAAGAAGCACTATCGCAAGCGCAAGCTGCCCAAGCCCAAAGACATGGAGAAGATCGCCAAATCGTGGTCGCCCTATCGTTCCGTGGCCTGCTGGTATTTGTGGCGCAGCCTGGATATCAAGACGATGTAATGGGGACAGTCCTGTCCATAATGTGGTTTGGACACTCCTGAACGATCGCCCATTATGGTTTGGTCGAGGATAGGTTTCCGCCCCACGTCCTTGCGCTCGGAACCACTGCTTGTGATTAAATGGCATCGTGCCGAACCAGCAAACTATCCGTGTTCTGGTAGCCAAGCCTGGCCTGGACGGACACGATCGCGGCGCCAAGGTAATCGCGCGCGCCCTTCGCGACGCCGGCATGGAGGTCATCTACACCGGACTGCGACAGACCCCGGAGATGGTAGTCAACGCGTCCCTGCAGGAAGACGTCGACGTCATTGGGCTTTCGATTCTCTCCGGCGCCCATAACGCCATCGTGCCCAGGGTGGCCGAGCTCCTGAAGCAAAACAAAATGGATGACGTTCTGCTGCTGGTGGGCGGAATCATTCCTGACCAGGACGTCGAGGGCCTGAAGAAACTTGGAGTGGCCGCGATCTTCCAGCCGGGCACTGCCATGGACGACATCGTCAAGTTTATCCGCGAGAACGTGAAGCCGCGGGGCGTCCCGACCTCGTGACCATGTGCAAGATAATTTCTCTTTTGCGCTAGTTTTCGTCTTCAGACACAATCGCCCCTATCGTCTCAACGCAGATCACACCTCATGACAGATGCCGCGCGTCTTCGGGACAGCATCGACCGAGCCATTGGGCCGGCGCCTTGGTATTGGGAAACTTTCCCCGCGATCACGTCGGCAGCGGGTCAGCGCTTCGAGTGGCGCCATGAGGGACAGAACGGCGCGGTTGCTTATGTCGTGACCCTCGCTTTAGCCCAACAACCGGACCAACCGCGCCTCGCCCTCAACACCTATTGCCGGCCTTTTTTCGTTTCTCCCTCAAAGCTAGGCATCTGGTGTCCCGAGGGACGGCATCTCCGGTTCACCTGTTTTGATCTCGACACGCTCCAGGTCTTCGATCTGGCCGAAATCGCAGGATGGTTCAAACAGTCCGGTGACCGCATCTATAGCCATACGGCTCCGCTGGCGGAATTTGAAATTCCCCTGGAACT
>Ga0187824_10000111_pt1 | contig 13555 bp, 12 predicted proteins | sample NC_wetland_sal_i_13_FD_132437 | JGI IMG/M metagenome (GOLD analysis project Ga0187824, IMG submission 132437) | Wetland sediment microbial communities from Neuse River Estuary, North Carolina, USA - SourceSoil_4 | ecosystem: Environmental > Aquatic > Freshwater > Wetlands > Sediment | place... | reverse complement strand
GGAAGTGAGGCGGTTTCGGAAGGGCGCGGCTTCAGCCGCGCCGCTCCGGCTCGAATTTCACGCGGCTTTAGCCGCTGAGGGATGTTTGAGTTATGAAACAGTTAATCGCAGACTCGCTGGCCGGCGCCGTCGCCAGCCAGCTAGCTAGCCAGTCAGCTAGATAGCTATCTAGCAAGGAGGTTCATCATGGCATTACTGGAACGGGTTTCCACGCTGATTCGCGCTAATCTCAACGACCTGGTTGACAAGGCCGAGGATCCGGAAAAGATGATCAAGCAGGTGATCCTCGACATGCAGAACCAGTTGCTGCAGGTGAAAACGCAGGTGGCCATCGCGCTGGCCGACCAGCACCTGCTGGAAAAGAAGCAGAAGGAAAACGAAGAGCGAGCGGCCGATTGGATGCGCCGCGCCGAAAAAGCTGTGGACAAAAAGGAAGACGACCTGGCGCGCGCCGCCCTGGAGCGTTCCATGAGCTATCGAGTGATGGGGGAGAGCTTTCAGCAGCAGGTGGCGGACCAGAAAACCGAAGTGGAAAATCTCAAGGGCGCGCTGCACAAGCTGGATCAAAAGCTGGCGGAGGCCCAGACCAAGAGCGACTTGCTGCTGGCGCAGCACCGGCGTTCGCGGGCGGTTTCCAAAGTCAGCGACGCACACATGGCCCTGCGCGAGCACGACCACAGCGCCGGCTTCGACCGCATGAAGGAGAAAGTGACGCGCGCCTCGGCCGTCAGCCAGGCCAAGGCCGAGCTCGCCGGCGACAGCGTGGAGGACCGCCTGGCCGCGCTGGAGAAAGAAGATGAACTCGATAGGCTGCTGGCGGAACTGAAGGCGAAGCGGGCCTGACCGCGTAGTCACGCGCGAGAGTAATCGGCGGGGTGCCCTATATTTGGCCGTTCCGCGGAGTTGATTTGATTACGAACATGGGCGGCCAAATGTGGGTATCTATCGAGACGGAATCCCGGTCGGGAGCCTTCCCCACATTTGCCCGCCGGTAATAGGTCATGGCGCCTGCCATCTTTTGTGCGGGCAAATGTGGGGCACCCTTATCTTAGAGACGGTGCAGACGGCGCGCCTGTTGCGGGCAAATGTGGGGCACCCACAGGGCTCATCGGTCACTGCCAAAGGGAGCTCGAATGTGTATCGTGGCCGTATGCCGCTCCGACTGGTGCGCTACCAGCAATCGCAGCAGTCGCACTTTGTGACTTTCAGCTGCTATCGCTGTCTAGCTCTCCTCAAAACTCCTGCCATGCGCAATCTTGTGGTCGCTGCGCTGGAACAGACGCGGCGCCGATTCTCGTTTCGTGTTTACGGATTCGTGGTCATGCCGGAGCACGTGCATCTGCTGGTATCGGAACCGGAGCGGGCGCTGTTGGCCAACGCCATTCAGTCGCTCAAGATTGCGGTGGCAAAGCGCAGCGCGGTAGCTCGCGAGTTCGATGGGAAGCGCGCACGGCTCTGGTACAAGCGTTATTACGATCGCAACATCCGCAGCTACTCCGATTTTCTTGAAAAGTTACGCTACATTCACCGCAATCCGGTGAAACGTGGGTTGTGCGAGCGCCCAGACGAGTGGGAATGGTGCAGCTTTCGGCACTATGCAACCGGAGAAGATTGTGGCGTCGAAATCGAATCGGAGTGGGCAGCCCGAAAGCGGGAGCGCGCCGCGGGACGACTCGGGCCAGCAATCAAATTGCCTTGCTAGAGGCGGGGTGCCCCATATTTGGCCGCGTTCCGCGGAGTTGATTTGATTACGAATCATGGGCGGCCAAATGTGGGGTATCTATCGAGACGGAATCCCGGTCGGGAACCTTCCCACATTTGCCCGCCGGTAATAGGTCGTGGCGCCTGCCATCTCTTATGCGGGCGAATGTGGGGCACCCGTATCTATGCGGCGGCTGAAGCAGCCCGCTCCGTCGGTTGCCTAGCCGGTGCCAGCGCCAGCAGGGCCACGCCGATGAACCCCAGCACGCCCACGGCCACCAGCAGGCCGGTGCGCTCTACCGGGGTCTGGACGGCCATAATGGCCATCACCGCGCCGTGAGCGAAGCTCGACCAGGCGGTGAAGGCAATCAGGCTGCGATGCGCGGCGGGGTTGCGCACGGCTAAGAGCACGAAAACCCCGAGCGTAACGTAAATGCTGAGCATCATCTTGTCCCCTGACGAGACCTCAGAGTGGACGTTCGCGAGGGACGGCAGCAAAGGATAGAGGCCGGCTACAAAGAGCAATCCCACCAATACCAGCAGAACTTTCAGCGCCCGATCTCGATTCATGGTCATTCTCCTTAAGCGACATATTTTCTGCCCACTCCAGCCAAAAGCTGGAGGCTCCCGCTTCCCATGGGGCGGTTGGAGCCAACCTATTGCCGCGATTCTCCAAGCATAATAATTTTGGTGTCGCTGCCGAACTTCTTGTAGTCGCGGTCGGCGATGTCCACATTGAAAGCGAAGTTTTTCAAGAGCGCCAGGCGAAAGTCCGCATTCAGAGCGATGTGCTTCTGCAGCCAGACTTCGTTGTTGACCCGGGTCTGCTCAATGACGATGCGCGAGCCTTTGTGCACGCGCAGCAGGAATAATCCAAAGGAAACCGTGTCAATGCACTGTATGTCCAGCTTCCGCCACTGGGTCTCATCCTTGTCAATCCAGGCGCGAAAGCGGAACTTGGGCAGGATTTTGGCCTCTTTCAGACGGGGTTTGTAATCCGGCCTCGGTTCGGCGTCAATCACGTAATTTTCCCGCCCATCGAGGCTTTCCATGCCCAGAAAACGGAAGTTGTAGGCGTCGGCCACCTCGCCTACAAATTTCCTGCCGTCCTCGCGGTCTTTTTCCTCTTTCTGCAATCGCTTTTCGCGATCCGCCGCCGATTCCTTCCGTCGCTTGTCAATCAGCTTCTGGATTTTTTCGTCCTCTTTTTTGGCCTCTTTCTCGGAGAGCGGCTTGTCGTCTTTGGAAATCAGCTTCTGCACCTGCTCCCCGTAAATCTCCATCACGTCATAGGTTTTAATCTCCGTGGACTTCACCCGGCCTTTGCCGTCTACCCGGTGGTCTTCCTCGCGTTCCACGTAGGTGTAGTCGCGCTGCTTCTTTTCGTTCGCCATGTCGTGGTCAGCGGTTTCGCGAATGAGTTGGCGAATCTGGTCCTCTGACAACGACGGCGAGCCTGAGGCGGTAGCAGCGACCGCGTCAGAATTGTTCTGCGGAGTACTCGCCGCCTGGCCAAAGGCCATGGCCGACAGAAGAATCGCAAAAAGCGCGCATTTGAACCGCATGGTCATCACTACGCGTTCAGAACCGGCGGCGGTTCCATGAAATATGTGCACAGTCGGGGTGCCACTGCAGGAGTGCAAGCGAAGGCCCACGTGCTGCCTTTCGCAAGTAGCTGAAACAGAACGGGATGCCAAAGGTTTTGGGCTGAGGTAGTAAAGAAAAATGTCCGAATCCGAACTGCCCTGTTCGAAAGCGCACACTGTCCATGATGTATCGAGTCAGAGTGTGGAACGGTCTGAGCTATTCCACAGTTGGCCGCCCCAGGTGCGAAATGACGCAGAAGGTTCCCCGTCGCGGGCCCAATATGGGCACCCGTTATTTTCCGCCCAGCACCAGTTTGGCAATGGTCTGTAGTTGCATGTTGGAGGTGCCTTCGTAGATTTTGCCGATTTTGGAATCGCGAAAATACTTCTCCACCGGATAATCCTTGGTGAAGCCGTAGCCGCCGTAGATTTCCACCGCCAGCGAGGTCACGCGCTCCGCCACCTGCGAGCAGAAGAGCTTGGTCATGGCCGCTTCCTTCACGAAGTTCATGCCCGCGTCCTTCATGCGGGCGGAGTTGTAGACCATCATGCGGGCGGCCTCGATCTCGGTGGCCATCTGTGCCAGTTGGAACTGGATGCCCTGGAACTCGGAAATGGATTTGCCGAACTGCTTGCGCTCCTGGGCGTACTTGGCGGCGTACTCCCAGGCGCCCCGGGCCACGCCCGCCATCTGCGCGCCGATGCCGATGCGGCCTTCGTTCAGGGTTTCGATGGCGATCTTGTAGCCCTTGCCCACCTCGCCCAGCACATTGTTCTTGGGCACGCGGCAGTCTTCCAGGATGAGCTCGCAGGTGCTGGAAGCGCGAATGCCCAGCTTGTCTTCTTTTTTGCCCACGGAGAAGCCGGGGAAGTCGCGCTCCACCAGGAAGGCGGTGATGCCGCGGTAGCCGGCGGCCGGGTCCACGGTGGCGAAGAGCACGAACAGGTGGGCTTCCTTGCCGTTGGTGATCCACAGCTTGCGGCCGTTGAGCACGTAGTCGCTGCCGCGCAGTTCCGCCCTGGTCTGCAGCGCGAAGGCGTCCGAGCCCGAGCCCGCCTCGCTGAGCGCGTAGGCGCCCGGCCATTCCGAGGCCATGCGCGGCAGGTAGCACTTCTTCTGCTCCTCGCTGGCCCAGCGCAGCAGGGCATTGTTGACCAGCGTGTTCTGCACGTCCACCACCACGCCGGCGGAGGCGTCCACCCGCGACATCTCCTCCACGGCCAGCACCGCCTCGAAGAAGGTGCCGGCGCCGCCGCCGTACTGCTCGGGAATCTCGATGCCCATCAGCCCCAACTCGAAGAACTGGCGGATCAGGTCTTTGTCGAAGACGCCTTTTTCGTCCATCTCCCGCACCAGAGGACGGACCTTGTCCTCGGCAAACTGGCGGATGTTGTCGCGGAACAGGACCTCGTCTTCCGTCAGCGCAGTGAGGGGAGCAGGCGCGGCGGCTCGTTGCAGCGTGCTTTCGGGCATGAGGGCACTTCCTCGGCGAGAAAATAGGAAACGGAGAATTGTACTCAATTAGAGGGGCCAAAGTGGAGCGCAGGCGCAGACGGCAAAGGATTACGCGATTGGGCTGGAGACCCAAGGTCCCGCGACTCGCGCTTCTTCGCTGCGCTCGGTCGCGCTCTTTCGGGGATGACAGCTGAAAGGATTATTTGCCGCGGTAAACAATCTTCAAGGCGTCGCTGGTGAGGATGCGGCGCACCTGGTTGCGGGCGTGCACTGACCACGGCCCGGTGCTGTCCAGGCGCACGTAGGCGCGCCAGTGCTTCAGAGCATTGCGCGGCTGCTTCATCTTCTCGTAGGCCAGGGCCAGGTTGTAGTGAGCGTCGCCGTAGGTGGGGGCCAGCATGAGCGCGGTGCTGTAGGCCTTGATGGCCTCGGGGACGCGCCCGGTTTCGTCGAGCACATTGCCCAGGTCGAAATAGGCGAGGGCATAACGGGCATCGGCCTCGATGGCGGCGCGATAGTGGTGCTCCGCCTTCACATAATCCTGCCGGTTGTAAAACAAAGTGCCCAAATTGATGTGCGCGGCCGCGTGCTGCGGTTCCATTTCCAGCACCTTCTCGTAAAGGGCAATGGCTTCGGTCTGGGTGCTGGGCTCCTCCTCCAGCGCGATGCCGCGGGCAAACAACTCGGCCACGCTCTCGTCGCTGGTGAGGGCGCGCACCCTGGAGTTGGCGGCCACCACCTTGTCCGAAGGATCGAAATCCATGACGAACTGCCCGGCAATGGGCTCCAGCGCCTTGCCTTCGTGGCGGAAGACCACGCGCGCTCCGGTGGAGTAGGCGCCCGCTTCCAGCAGCGGATTTTCCATGCCCGCCACTTGTTTCTGCATGGCCTGGAGCGATTCGCGGATCACCGCCGGGCGCACCCGGCGGGCGCACAGGTCGCGCACCTTTTTTACCTGCAGAAGGTCGAAAAAGGAGTAAGTCTCGGCCGAGGCAAGAAGGCCGGCTTTTTCCCATGCCGTCAGCTGTCGCGCCGTCAAGCGAAGGATGCGCAGCAGGTCAGTTCGACTGTATCGATGCACGGCTTTTAGGTTTCTTCCTGCGCGTATTATGTTGAGACGGCCGCCTGTTTGGCAATAGGGAACTCAGCTTAATTGTGGAAAATCAGTACCTTGTGAGCCAAGAGTGGAACGGTTTTTGCACACCTGGCGGAGGAAATCTGGAATTCGAGGGCAATTAGCGGATGGCTCCCTCCGCCTGACGCCGTATATAGCTATGACATCATCTACCGAGGAGGGTAGTGATGCTGTGTGCCGCACCTGCTGCCGAGAGTACCCGGGCTGAGGCCCCCATGCCGCCGGTGAAATTCACTTCCACCATTGCGCAACGCATTCAGCAGCTGGATTGGAAGGCGCTGGAGACGGCGCTCTCAGAAAACGGCTATGCCCAGACCGGGCGCGTGCTGACGCCCACGGAATGTCGTGAGCTCATAACCCTGTATGGCGATGATGCAAGCTTCCGCAGCCACATTGATATGGCGCGCTTTCGCTTCGGACTGGGGGATTACAAGTATTTTGCCGACCCGCTGCCCGCGACAATTCAGCAATTGCGAAACGCGTTTTATCCGCCGCTGGCTGGACTGGCCAACCACTGGATGGAAAATCTGGGCAGCGGCGAGCGCTTTCCCGGCCAACTCGCCGAATTCCTTAAAGTCTGCCACCGGCACGGGCAAAAGCGGCCCACGCCTTTGCTGCTGCGGTACACCGAGGGCGGCTACAACTGCCTGCACCAGGACATTTATGGGGAAGTTGCCTTCCCTCTGCAGGTCGCGATCTTCCTCAGCCAGCCGGGGCGGGACTACACGGGCGGCGAGTTTCTGCTCATGGAGCAGCGGCCGCGCGCCCAATCGAGGGGCGAGGTGGTGACGCCGCAGCAGGGCGAGGCGGTCATCTTCACCACCCGCTACCGGCCGGTGCGCGGCAGCCGCGGCTACTACCGCGTCAACATCCGCCACGGCGTCAGCACGGTGAAATCAGGCGAGCGCTACACCCTGGGCATCATCTTTCATGATGCGAAGTGAGATTTCGAAGACTCTCTACCGCCCCTTTTCCGGCGGTTCCCGCGCCTGCCGCAGGGGAGGCAAACTCCTCTCCCATCCAATGCTGGAAGGCGGTCATGTTTTGCGGCCGGCCCAGGAAATTCCGCACCAGCGTGTTGGCCGAAACCGAACCGCCCGGCTCCAGCACCTGGCGGCGGTAGCGCATGGAGGCTTCGCTCGCCAGCAGGTTGGCGGGATCGAACTGGGCAAAGAAGTCTTCCGCAATCACCTTGTCCCACAGGTAGGTGTAGTACGCGGAGGAGTATCCGGCGAGATGGCCAAAGGCGGCGTAAAAATGCACCCCGGGGAGGGGAGTGAAGCGGGTGTAGGTGCGGGTGGCCTGTGGACACACCGCCTCGATATCAATCTCCTGGGGCTTGGTTCGATAGAGCTGGTAAGACATGGCGGTGTAGGAGTTCTGCTGCTGCACCCAGGTGGCGCGGCCGAAGGCGGAGGCGCGATTCATGCGCGCCACCAGTTCGGCGGGAATGGGCTGGCCGGTCTGGTAATGGCGGGCAAAGGAGGCCAGCACCTGGGGGCTGCGCATCCATTCTTCCAGCATCTGCGAGGGCGCTTCGCCAAAATCGGCCTCCATGCTGATGCCGCTGATTCCTGCCCAGGCTTGCTGTCCGCCCAGAATCCAGTGCATGAGATGGCCAAACTCGTGGAAAAACGTCACCACATCGCCGTATTCCATGAGGCCGGGGTCGGTGGCGGTGGGCACGGCAAAGTTGCACACCAGGATGGCCTCCGGCAGCTGTTTTCCGCGGATGCCATCCAGCACCGGCGCCATTTCCGCATGGCTGTACTTGCCGGGGCGAGGATGCAGGTCGAGATAGAAGCGCCCGATCATTTTTCCGCCATCCAGCACGTCCCAGGTTTCCACCGCCGGATCCCAGGCAGGCACCCCGCTCTCCTGGCGGAAAGTAAGGTGAAACAAGGTAGCCGCGGTGTCGAGAATGCCCTGCTTGACGCGAGCGAAGGGCAGGTAGGGGCGCACAGATTGTGAATCAAAGTTGTATTCCGAGCGCCGAACCTGTTCCGACAGATAGGAGACCTCATAGTCGTCAACTGCGCTAGCCTGGGGATCGAGCTTCTTTTTCTGGGCCAGCAGCATGGCAAACTCACGCTCCGCGACCGGCTGGGAGGCGCGGTTTACCTGCTGGATGAAATCGGCGATGTTCTCGCCCTTCTGGATCATCTTGTCGGCGGCGTTGTAATCGGCCCAGGAGCTGTAGCCCAGCAGGGATGCGATCTGGTAGCGCGTCTGCATCATGTTGCTGAGAACATCATGATTTTTGGGATAGGCGCGGGTGGTAAATGCCTCCCACAGTTGCCGCCGCAGCGCGTCGCTTTTGGCGAACTTCATTACCGGAACCAGGTCGGGATAGTCGGTGGTGATGCGCACCTTGCCGTCGGCGCCAGGCTTGTGGCGGTCAATGTAGTCCAGCGGCAAGCCTGCCAGTTCCGTGGGAGCGGCCTCTACAGTTTTGGTGCCGTCGGAAATGTTGCGGTCGTACATGGACTGCTCTTCGGTGAGCTGATCGTTCAGCTGTTTCAGGCGGGCCCGGGTGGCATCGTCCTTGTCCACGCCGGCCAGGCGGAATTCGAGCAACTGCCGCTGCACGTAATAGCGGGTAGCGGCATCGGCGCGGGAGAGATCCAGGGCCGCCAGCGCGTGATACACGTCCCGGTTCAGGGCCAGCGCAGTCTGCGCCGCGCTCACCTTGCGTATCATTTCGGTGGCGTGATCGCGAAAGCCGGCATCGGGATGCACTTGCTGCATCAACCCCGCAAAATAGGCGGCGCTATTCAGTTGCCGGCTGGCCTCGTCGAAAGGCGCAAGCGTGTTGTCCACCGTGCGCGCGCCCTTCACCGCCAGAATGCGGTCCACGGCTTGCTGGGCGGCAGCCAGACGGCCGTTTTCGGTTTTCTCGAACCCCGCGACGTCGGGTTTCGCGCTCCACAAAGGCGGCTGCATTTTGCTCCAGTCCTGGGCTCCGGCAGAGATGGCGAGAAACGGCAGCAACAGCAGGCTGACAAGGCGCACACAGGTCGGCATGGAAATCCTCACGTTCTGCAGAAACTATCCAGGCAGAGACGAAGATAACAGGGAAATGTTAGCAGCCGGACCGGCGCATTCTTGTCGAAAACTTCGACCGGCGCAGCAACATAATGGGCGCTTGCGCCCCGTGCTCGCGGCGTTGGCTGCTGACGCCTTCCCCGCCTTTACCCCGCCAGCGCTTCAATTTAGAATTAAGCTCGGGCCGAGATAGCTCAGTTGGTAGAGCAGCTGATTCGTAATCAGCAGGTCGCCGGTTCAAGTCCGGCTCTCGGCTCCAGTTTCCCTGTCCCGCTCATCGGCCACAGTGGTTCGTGCCGTCTAATATTCTGCAGCACCCGGGCCACAAAAATAATCTATGGCAGGGAAGTGCCCAGTTGTCGTGTGGGCACGGCATTCCCCGAGCAAGGGAGGAGCAAGATGCCTGAAAAAAGCCGCTTAACCGTGGTTGGCTTGGGGGGCTCACTGGCCCAGCATTCCAATAGCCTGGCCGCCTTGAAAATCGCCTTGCAGGGAGCGGAGGAAGCAGGAGCAGCCACCGAACTTCTCGACATCCGCGAGCTCGCGCTTCCCATGTTCGAGCCTGAGAACGACCATCCTCCAGAATCGGTCCTGAAACTCTGCGACGCCATCCACAGGGCGGCCGGGCTCATCTGGAGCAGTCCCATGTATCACGGAACCATCAGCGGCTCCTTCAAGAACGCGCTGGACTGGCTGCAACTGCTGGGAAACCGCAATCCTCCTTACCTCACCGACAAAGTGGTGGGACTGATCAGCACCGCGGGCGGGGTGCAGGGCCTGCAGGCTGTAAACACCATGGAGTTCGTTGTCCGCGCGCTTCGCGGCTGGGCGGTACCCCTGGTGATGCCGATTGCGCAAGCCTGGAAAGCGTTTGACCAGCAAGGCATGCCCCAGGACAGCCAGTTGACCGAACAGCTCCATGCTCTGGGAAGGGAAGTGGCGAGGGCCTCCTGCCAATTCGCGCTGGAGCCGCCCACCAGGGTTGACGCCCGAAGAGCGGAAGCCGAAATTACTCCCGCCAGCGAGCGCGAGGCAAAGTCGGCTTAGCAGCAAAGCTTCGGCCCGCGGTTGAGTCGGGGGAAAAGCCTAGACGGTGTTAAGGCGCGAAATATGCGGGGTAGATGAAGTGGTTCAGGTATATTGGACAGCAATCCTGGCCTGCCCAGTATTCCCATGCGAATTGCCACTTTTGTCCTGCTGCTTTTGTTTGCCGCGTCGTTAGCCCAGGCGCAGAAAACCTACAACAACATTGACGACCTGCAGAGCGGGTGGGGCTCGTGCTCCACCTGCGCCGGGGGAGCCAATCCAGCCGACGTGTGGTGGATGGCGCAGAACCAGAGCACGCCTTCGCTGGATGGCGCCAGCACCCAGTTCTACATCTCGGCCAGCAAGCCCTACGCCGATGTGCTCTTCTACAACAAACTCGGCCCCAACGACTCCGTCAGCCAGTTCAACTGGAACTTCTGGTTCCGGGTAGACTCAGCCTCGCAGAACGCGGAGGCGCTGGAGTTCGACATTTTCCAGTTCATTGTGCCCACGGAGTACATGTTCGGCTCGCAGTGCACCTACTCCACCGGCAAGTGGGACGTGTGGAACGCCGGCTCTCATCAGTGGATTCCCGTGGCGGTGCCCTGCCCGCGCTTTACCGCTAACACATGGCACCACATCATCTGGCAGGTGCACCGCACGAAAAATAAGATGATGCATTACGACACGCTGACCGTTGACGGCACTACCTACACGGTAGGCGTGGCAGAACCTTCGGGCGCGCTGCCCTCGGGCTGGTCGGACATGATGGGAGTGCAGTGGCAACTGGATGGACCGGGCAATCCCAACCTGCTGCCCATCTCATTCAATGAGTGGATTGACAAGGCTTCCCTTACGGTCAGGTAGCCGGCGTTTCTCAAATCTGCGCTGCCAAGCTAGCGGCGGCAGCCATGCCGCATTTCTCCGCCTGCGATAAGCTGGAGGCAGCGCCTGTGCCCGCCACGAAAGGGCGCGCGACGAGAGATTCGATGGAACCAAAGCAATCCCCCGACCAGATTCTGCGCCAAGAATTCAACCGCTGGGCCGAGGCTGGCCGCGGCGAGGAGATGGAGCGCCATCACCTCGACATCACCGAAAAGACCATTCGCCTTATGGATTTGCGCCCCGGCGAGCGCGTGCTCGACCTGGGCTGCGGCGCCGGCTGGGCCACCCGCCTGCTGGCCCGCCTGGTCTCGGACGGCCCGGAAGGTTTCGGCCAGGTGGTGGGCCTGGACGTTTCCGATGAGATGATTCGCCGCGCCCGCGCCGCCTCGCGCGACTTCGAAAACGTCATGTACGTATGGGGCTCGGCGCAGCAGATTCCCTGGGAAGAGAACTTCTTCGACAAGGTGCTGTCCGTGGAGTCGTTCTACTACTATCCCGATCAGGAGCGGGCGCTGGCGGAACTGTTTCGCGTAATGGCGCCGCATGGGCGGCTGTTTATACTCATTAATCTTTACAAGGACAATCCCTACTCGCTGCGCTGGCTGGAGGAGTTGCAGGTTCCCGTACACGCGCTCTCCGAAGCCGAGTACGTGGAGATGCTGAAGCGCCACGCCTTCGAGAAGGTGGAGGCGCGGCGTATTCCCGACGACACACCCACGCCCGACGAGTACAGCGGCAAGTGGTTCAAGAACGCAGCCGAGTTGCGCGACTTCAAGCGCATCGGCGCCTTGTTGCTCATGGCTAGCAAGCCCGACGTGCGTGTGCCTGCGCCCGGGTATCAGATTTATTAGTGGCCGGTGCCGGCGTCCAGTATCGGTCCCACCCAGTTCTCTCGTGCAGCTGAAGCCGCAAGCTTTCCCCTCGGCAGAGATTTAAAAGAGGGGGAGGCGCCCTGGCCATCCGCGCCGCAGGGGCGCCGTTGTAATATGAAGCTTCGTCCGCATGGCACCCGGTTCACGTCCCGAAACCGCAGAAGCCGCGCCCTCCATCCAGGAGATCGCCCGCCTGGCAGGACTCCCGCCGGTGCAATCCGCATTTCGCTGGTTTGTTGCCCAGGAACCCCAAATCGCCGGGTGGCAGATGCAGCTGGCGGGAATTGCCGGACCTCCTTTTGGGGAGGGCGAGCGTGCTTTCTGGCTGGCGGAGCGTTTTCGCGAACTGGAACTGGATGACGTTCACATAGATGAAGTGGGGAACGTGTTCGGCGTCCGGCGGGGCATCGAGGCCAGCAACCGCTTTCTGGCCATCAGCGCTCACATAGACACGGTGTTTCCCGCGGGGACCACGTTGCGCCCGCGGCGCGAAGGCAGCCGTTTGTATGGCCCCGGTATTTCCGACAATGGCGCCGGAGTGGCCGCGCTGCTGGCCACGGCGGGCTCGATGCAGGACTCCGGCATCCGCCACCTGGGGCCGCTGGTGTTTATCGGTAATGTGGGGGAAGAAGGCGAGGGCGACCTGCGCGGCATGCGCCACATTTTTTCCGACCCGCACTGGTCGGAGGCTATTAAGGCCACGCTGGTGCTGGACGGGGCGGGTGCGGACTCCATCGTGGCCGAGGCCCTGGGCAGCCGGCGCTTTGAAATTGTGGTGCGCGGCCCGGGCGGCCATTCCTGGAGCGACTTCGGCGCCCCCAATCCCATCATCGTGCTGGCCCGCGCCATCGAGCGCTTCACCCAGGTGCGGGTGGCGGCCGTGCCCAAGACCACCTTCAATATCGGAGTCATCCGCGGGGGAACTTCAGTGAACTCCATTCCGGAATCGGCCAGCATGCGGGTGGACCTGCGTTCCACCTCTTCAGCCGAGATTGACCGCCTGGAAACGGCGTTGCGCGTTGCCCTCGACCAGGCCTTGATGGCGGATGCGGGCAGGGTGCGCAACGGCGCTCTCACCTATGAAGCCAGCGTGATCGGCAGCCGGCCGGCGGGCGAACTGGATTCCAGCGCCCGCATCCTGCGCGTGTTGCGCGCGGTGGATTCGCACCTGGGTAATCCTTCGCAGGTGCAGCGCGCCTCCACCGACGCCAACATTCCCCTGTCGCTGGGCCGGGAGGCGGTGGCCATCGGCGGCGGCGGCACGGGCGGCGGCGCCCATACCCTGCAGGAGTGGTTCGACTGTGCCGGCCGCGAACTGGCGCTGAAAAGAATTCTGCTCGCGACTCTGGCTCTAACCGGAGTGGCAGCGTGAAGCCGGCAGTTTTATTTGCCTTTCTAATTGCAGCCATGATGGCCGCGCACGCTCAATCCGCCTCCCCGGACACAATCTACCTGCACGGAAACATCTATACCGGCGCAGTGCAGACTTTTTCGCCTCCCTACGTGGAAGTCAAACCAAGGGCCCAGGCCATGGCGGTCGGCCAAGGGCGCGTGATCGCGGTCGGCTCGGACGCGGAGATCTCCAAACTCAAGGGCAAGCGTACGCGGGTGGTGGACCTGCGGGGACGCTTTGTGATGCCCGGCTTCAACGACGCTCACACCCACCTGGCCTCCGCCGGCTTCGGCAAGATGAATGTGGACCTGACCGGCACGCGCTCCCTGCAGGAAATGCTGGCGCGCATCGCCGAGCGGGTAAAGAACGCGCAGCCGGGCGAGTGGATTCGCGGGCGCGGCTGGGACCACACGGTGTGGCCGGGCGGAAAGCTGCCCACGCGCCAGGACCTGGATG
>Ga0187824_10000110_pt1 | contig 13560 bp, 11 predicted proteins | sample NC_wetland_sal_i_13_FD_132437 | JGI IMG/M metagenome (GOLD analysis project Ga0187824, IMG submission 132437) | Wetland sediment microbial communities from Neuse River Estuary, North Carolina, USA - SourceSoil_4 | ecosystem: Environmental > Aquatic > Freshwater > Wetlands > Sediment | place... | reverse complement strand
GAAGCCATGGCGGCGGGAGTGCCGGTGGTGGCAACTGCCGTAGGGGGCATTCCGGAGATTGCCACAGACGGAGAGCAGGCGTTGCTGGTGCCGCCGCGCGATCCGGAGGCGATGGCGCGGGCCATTGCTCGGCTGCTTTCTGATCGCGCTACAGCCCATCGCCTGGCGGAGGCGGCACGCCGCCTGGCGGCCACGAAATACTCGCCTGAGCAACGCGCCCTGTGGCTGGCCGGACTCTACCGGAACGTGCTGGCGAAATGGCAGTCACAAAATGGACGCCGGAGCGGGACCTCCGTGGGGAACCAGACCGAACGGGAGCCAGCATCGGGTGAGCGGAATGGCTGAGATCAAAGACAGATTCTCCGTGGTGGTCCCCATGCTCAACTCCAAAGAGCATATACGCGGCTGCCTGAACTCCATTCTGGCTGCCATGGATCGTTACGGCAACGCCGAGCTGATCGTGCTGGACAACGGGTCGGATGACGGCTCGTATGAAATCCTGTGTAAGGAATACGCCGGGCGCGCCCGAATCGAGCAGATACGAAGCGTGACCGTGAGCGCGCTGCGGAACCGCGGGGCCGAGCTGTCGACTGGCGAGTTCATTGCGTTTATCGATTCCGATTGCCTGATCGGCCCGGACTACTTCGAACAGGCTTTGCCGGTATTGCGCCAGCGTGCCGATGCCACCGGGTCCGAATACGCGCTCGAAGAACCTTGTCACTGGATCCAGAAAGTCTGGTACAGGCTGCACGTTCCGGCGAAGGACGGCATCGTGAACTACATCGTGTCCGGCAACCTGGTGATCAAACGCCAGGCCTTGCTCGCGGTGGGCGGCTTTGACGAGAAGATGGTCAGTTGCGAGGACAACGATTTAGGACTGCGGCTGAACCGGGCCGGATTCAAGGTCTACCAGGCGCACGCCATCCGCGCCCTGCATCCTGGCGGGGAGCAGAGCTTGCGCGTTTTTTTCCGCAAGACGGCATGGCGCAGCATGGGCATGTTCCAGATGATGAAGCATTCCTGGATGAACAAGCCGCTGGTCATTACCCTGGCCCATTTCGTTCTGGTGGCCGCGGCCCTGGCCAACCTTTTCCTCGGGTACGCGTCCCTGCCCGCGCGCATGCTGGTTTCGCTGGTGCTGGTCAACCTGGCTCCGGCCTTTACCATTCTTTTTTATGCGGCGCGGGTGAAACGCCTTTATGCGCCGTTTCGATCGATGTTGCTGTACCACCTCTGGTTTCTGGCGCGGTTTTATGCGATTGCCATGATGCTGGCTTCAATGGGCGCTTCGAAAGAACGCAAGGTAGCCATCGGGGCGCGACTGCATAGTCCGGCGCATACTCCGGAATAAGGCGGGCGCGGCCCTGGGCCCGCAGCGGCGGAAGGTTCGACATTTTTCCTCCCCCAGATAGGAATCCTATGGCAGACAATTCTTTCATCCCTTTTCACCGTCCCTCCATCGGGACCGAAGAAACCGATGCGGTCATGCGGGTTCTCCAGTCCAAGTGGCTGACTACGGGGCCGGTCACGCTGGAGTTCGAACGCGAGTTCGCCGCTTACCTGGGCGTAAAGTATGCCCTCGCGGTAAATTCCGGAACGGCTGCGCTGCAGCTGGCGCTTGATGCCATCGGCCTCAAGCAGGGGGATGAAGTCATTGTCCCCACCAACACCTTCACCGCCACCGGCGAAGTCGTGACCTATTTCGGGGCGCGGCCGGTCCTCTGTGACAGCCTCGCCGGCGGGTTCAATATGGACCCGGCCGACGTACGCAGGAAGATCACCAGCAAAACCCGGGCGCTGATTCCGGTGCACATCGCCGGGCAGTGTTGCGCCATGGACGAACTGCGGGCGATCGCGGACGAGCACCGCCTGCACATCGTCGAGGATGCGGCCCACGCGCTGCCGACAACCTACCGCGGCAAGAAAGTGGGAACGATTTCTGACCTTACCGCGTTCAGTTTTTATGCCACCAAGACGCTGACCACGGCGGAAGGCGGGATGCTGACCAGCAACGATGAGGGCTACATCAAGCGGGTTTCACTCATGCGCCTGCACGGTATCGGCGGGGATGCCTGGAAGCGCTATTCCGCCACCGGTTCGTGGTATTACGAGGTGCAGGACGCGGGATACAAAATGAACCTGTGCGACATTCTTTCCGCGCTGGGCAGGGCCCAGTTGAAGAAGGTCGATCAATTCTGGCAGGAGCGCTGCCAGATCCGGGCGAAATACGACGATGCTTTCCGGTCGATGCCGGAATTGCAGCTGCCGCCGGCCGATGCCGGCGATGTGCATGCCTGGCATCTCTACATTCTTCGCATCCGTCCCGAACTGCTGGAAGTAAACCGGAACCAGTTTATCGAGGAGTTGAAGAAACTGGGCATCGGCACCAGCGTGCATTTCATCCCGCTGCACCTTCATCCCTATTACGCTCGCACCTATGGCTACCACGAAAAGGACTTTCCGAATGCCAACGACGCCTTTTCGCGCTGCCTCTCGCTGCCGATTTATCCTGATATGAGCGAGCAGGAAGTGCAGCGGGTGATTGCCAGCGTCCAGGGCGTGGTGCAGAAGAATCGGAAGAGCAAGTCGGTCGCGGCGATGCAATGATTACAAATAGCACAGTACTTCCGCAGTCATGATGTGACCCATACCAAACCCATGCAGAAAGAAACATGAGCTATTACGGACGATTTCTATTTCAGGTGACGCAGAGGCTGCGCCGATCGGGCACGCTGGATATACTTCAGGCCATCCGGCCGGAACCAGACCGGCCTCGGGCCCAAATACTCGAACGGCAGTTTTCGCGGCTTTCCCGGTTGCTGGCGACCGCGGAGGCTCACGTCCCGTATTACCGCGAGATGTTCCGCTCGTTGGGAATTCAGAGTCGCGATATTCGGAACCTCGAAGACTTCGCCGCACTGCCCGTGCTGACCAAAGATATCATCCGGGAACGGCAGGACGATCTCCTGCGCGAGGATGTGCCCAAGAGCAAACTCATGGTTGGCCATAGCGGCGGCTCCACCGGTGTGCCTTTAACTTTCTATCGCTCTCGTGCCGATTTGGATGCGTGCGATGCCGGCACTTTTCGCAACTGTCTGCAGGCGGGCTGGAAGCCGGGCGACATGGTGGCGTTCATCTGGGGATTCAACCAGCAGTTGTGGGACATGCCGGCGTGGGAATTCGAACTTCGCCAACATCTGCGCCGGATGTACCAGTTTGACCCCTTCCATTCAAGTGCGGAGCAGATGGATCGCTGGGTAAAAAAGTGGAAACAGATCCGGCCTCGGGTGGTGATTGGCTATGCCTCGGCCGTGGCCAGGTTTGCCGAGCATGTTGAAAGTACGGGGCAGCGCGTAGAGCCGATGCTGGGGGCTTTTACCACGGCGGAGAAGTTATATTCAACCCAGCGCGAGGTGATTGCGAGGGTGTTCGGCTGCCAGGTTTACAACATGTACGGCAGTTCAGAGGTGAACAACATCGCGTGCACCTGCCGCCTGGGAAAAATGCATGTAAGCGCGGACTGCGTGGTGCTGGAAGTGGACCGAAAGCAGGCCCTTCCCGGCCTGCCACCACCGTTTATCGTGACCTCGCTCTGGAACGAGGTGATGCCGTTCATTCGCTATCAGAACGAAGACTGCGGAGAACTGCTCGATGGCGGGTGCGATTGCGGGAACCAATTTCCCCTCATGGAGCTCAACATTGCGCGCGTGTACGACAACTTCATCATGCCCGATGGCCGCTATGTGCACGGACATTTCTTTACCCGCGTGATGGAGCCGACCGAGGGTGTAGCCAACTATCAATTTCGCCAGACTTCACCGGAGTCCATTATCTTGTTTATCGTCCCCAGCTTGGGGGACCAAGCCGCCCGGCGTGAGTCCCTCCGAACGGTTGTCGAGAAGATAAGGAAACTCGATCCCTACAACCGGATCAGCGTGGAAGTGCGCGAAACTGATACCATTCCACTTTCCCCCACGGGCAAACATCGGTTCACAATTTCCGAGGTTCGGCCTGGAACCCCGTCTAAGGTCTCGGGTTGAAGTGGCTTGGCTGCGATGGTTTTCTGAGGCGTTTGTGATCCTGAAGAAGATTCCCGGCTGGTCATTTTGATGCCCCGAGTCCTGCTCATCACCTTTTGCTATCCGCCCACCGAAGTGATCGGGGCGGTGCGACCTGCCGCGCTGGCCAAGTACTTGCCGCGGTTCGGCTGGGACGCCGTGGTTTTGACGCCGCGCGTGAGGCAACCGCGTTTGGATTCAAGGATCATCGAGACCGACTACCGCGACGTAATTTCGGGTTGGAAAGCCCGACTGGGACTGGACCACAAACGGAGCGTGCACGAGCAACTCCGGCTTCCTATATCGTCAAAGCCGGGTGCGGGTTTCCTGCACTCGCGGGCGCTCGAAATAGGCAAGTATGTGGTGAGCTATCCCGATGCGACCAAGGGGTGGACGCCGTTCGCCGTGCAGGCGATCCAAGCGATCCGCGAGCAGGGCCAGAAAATCGATGCGATCATCACCACCTCTCCCCCCATTTCGACCCATCTCATCGGAAACCAGGCGAAAAGCATCCTGTGCTGCCCCTGGATTGCCGACCTGCGTGATCTATGGACCCAGAATTTCGCCAGTTCGAACCGGCTCTTGAACCGTTTGCAGGCGGGACTGGAGAAAAGAACACTGCGGGCAGCGGACGCTTTAGTGACGGTTTCGGCCCCCTGGGCGGCGCGGCTGCGGGAAAAGTATTCTTCTCAGACCGTCGCAACCATCACCAATGGTTTCGATCCTGATGACTTTGCGGATATTCCGAAGAGGCTGACCGAGAAATTTACGATTACTTATGCCGGGCGGCTCTATCAAGGCGGGCGAAATCCCAAAGTGCTGTTCGAGGTGCTTCGCGATCTGTTGGATGAGAATATGGTCAGTCCCAAAGATACGCGGGTTCGATTTTACGGCGAGGTCGAGCCCTGGCTCAGCGCGCTGGTGCAGCAGTATCGACTGGAAGAAGTGGTTGAGCTGTGCGGCCTGGTTACGCGCCACGAATCTTTACAGCGCCAGGCGGAGTCCCAGGTTCTGCTTCTGTTGGGTTGGGCTGATCCTCGCGAAACTGGCCAGCATAGCGGCAAGCTCTTCGAATACTTCGGCGCCGCCAGGCCGATCCTGGCGATCGGCGGCGGGCGTGGTGTCCTGACCGAGGCCCTGGAGGAAACGCATGCTGGGGTGCATGCCCTGGCCAAAGAACAGGTACGAGACTTCCTGATCACGGCATATGGCGAATTCAAGGCCCAAGGCTGCGTTTCCTACAAAGGCAAGGAATCCGCGATTGACCGCTATACGCATCTTCGGATGGCGGGGGAGTTCGCCGACGTACTGAACGCGGTGGCCCACAGGCCCCAGCCTTCCGAGATGGCCGCGAAAGCGTCGCTGTAACCGGGTGCGACAAGATAACCCATGCTGTCGACTGAGTCCGAAGTGAAGAGCGAGCGCGGCGGTCAGGAGAAAGCCAGCTCCAGCTGTCCCCTGGTCAGCGTGCTGGTGGTGGTGCGGAACGGCGCCGGGGATATTCCGGGAGTTCTCGATTCCATCCGTGAGCAAGACTATCGGCCGCTCGAAGTCCTGATCGTGGACGGCATGTCGGACGACGGCACCCGGGCCCTGGTCGAACAACAGGCCACCGGCGATCCGGAGTTTTCCATTCGCCTGCTGGACAATCCCGGCCGGATTCAGGCTACCGGCTGGAATGTGGGCATTCGCGCCGCGCGCGGCAAGTACGTGCTTCGGATCGACGCCGTGCACTGCCGTTTGCAGCCCAGCTACATCCACTGCTGCCTGGAGAAGCTTCTCACCCTGCAGCAGGACGATCCCAGCGTGGCCGCCACCGGAGGCCGCCGGCTGTCGGTCGATCGCGCCCAGACCGCGTGGTCGACGGCCATTGCCGCGGCTCAATGCAGCCGCTTCGGGGTGGGAGGCGCGGCTTATCGGATGGATACGGAGGCGGGCTTCAAGGATACGCTGGGCGTTCCGCTGTACGACCGCAACATACTGTTTCAGGTGGGACTCTTCGACGAGTCCCTGGGCCGGAGCGAAGACAACTACCTTCATGCCCAGATGCGATGGCAAGGATACAAGCTGTATTTCATTCCGGATGTAGTCGCCGTCTATCATCCCCGCACCACGTTGTCGGGGCTGGCCTCGCAGATGTTTCACAATGGCTGGTGGGTGTCAGCGACCATTCTGCGCAAGCGCAGCTTTCCCTTCGGGACCCGGCACCTGGTTCCGTTTGCGTTCTATCTGACGCTGGCGCTGCTCGCGGGTTTCAGCCTGGCCGGCTTTTTCCCCGCCAGGATTCTGCTGGGCGCGCTGCTGACCTTATATTTCTGCGCCTCGCTGGTGGCGGCTTTTCAGGCTTCGCCGTCCGGGGGCTTCTGGCGGGTGGCGGTCATATTCTGGTTGATGCATTTCTGCTACGCGGCGGGAACCGCGGCGGGAATGTTTGCTGGCCGGGGCGAGGGTGCTGCGACCGGGACGATCACCGCGCCCGGCGCGCATTCGGGATCATGAAAGCTTCTGGATCATGAAAGAACGGCTCCGGTTCGAACTCGGATTTTTGGAAATCGGGCGGAAGCGCGAGCCTGGGGAATCGGCCATGCGGGTAATTCTGGATCATAAATCGGACGACCCTGCCTCTATGGTCATGTCGGAAGCCGGCGTTCCTCAGAGCCTGAGCCCCTGGAACCATTCCCGGGGCAAGCGCATGTTCGACTTTGTCGCGGCCGGTGTCGTCCTGCTGCCGTGCCTGCCCCTGATGGCGCTGATTGCGGCGGCGGTGGCGGTGACTTCGCGCGGTCCGGTGCTGTTTCGCCAAAAGCGCGTGGGCGAGAACGAGCGGGCCATCGAATTGTTGAAGTTCAGGACGATGCTGCACAACCTGGGCAGTGCCGGACCAGGTGTGACGCGCAGTGGCGATCCCCGGATTACGCCCATCGGACGCTTCCTCCGCCGTTGCAAACTGGATGAACTGCCGCAGTTGCTGAACGTCCTGCGGGGAGATATGAGCCTGGTGGGGCCGCGTCCGGACCTTGAGGAATTTTGCCAGGCGCTCGGTCCCGAACATCGGTTGGTGCTTACGCTGCGGCCGGGCCTCACGGGCTGGGCGACACTGCACTTTCGCAACGAGGAACAGTTGCTGGCTGCGGTCCCGAAAGAGCAACTCGTATCTTATTATCGCGAAACCATTCTGCCGCAGAAGGCGCAGCTGGATATGGCCTATGCGGAACGTGCCACATTTCTGGGTGATCTTGCCATTCTGGGAGGGACTTTTCTCACCCTGTTTCGATAACTTAGGTAACGTTCCTAGTCCGGGTCGCTCCGCGATAAAATGACTGCGCTCCTTGCCACTTCACGACGGTCCGTAATTCGGTCTATATAAACCACATGCACGACGATGTCCTAGTTCGTAAAGGTCCGGCGTTCGGACACTGGGCAGCCCCTCTGGCCATCGGAGGGGTTGCGGTCTTGATTGGGGTTGTGGTGGGGCGGGGAGGATGGTTCTTTTTACCAGCGGTAGCCGTGTTGCCATTGCTCTGGTTTTGGCCGGTGGAAGTCGCCATGGGGGCAGCGGTCCTGCTATTGCCCTTTGAATACGTTACGTTGCTGGGAACCAGCAGCAGCGGCGGCGGCGACCGAACCCTGATGTCGCTGGCAATTGTGCTTGCGTTCTGCGTTCTCGTGGGTGCCGGAGTGGTGGGACGCCGCCTGCAGCAGCCTTCTGCGACGGTGGTGTGGTGGCTGTTGTTCATAGCCTGGGCAGCGGCATCAACCGGATGGGCAGTCGAGCCCCAGATGTCCCTGAACTATCTGCCTTCGGCTATTGCTCTGTTTCTTTTCTATCTTGCGGCAAGCTCATTCCGGATTACCGAAAAAGAATTTGACCGGATTGTTTGGCTGACCATTCTGGGAGGAGCGATGGCTGCGCTCCTGAGCGTGTACGGTTTCTACTTCGGCGCGGGTTTCGCCCAACATGCCACCCGGGCCACGTTGGCAGCAGGCGGCGGATACGTAAATCCGAATCGATTCGGCAGTTGCCTGTTAATCCCGATGGCGTTCGCCATGGCTCGTTTCCTGACTGCTCGCGCCCGGTGGACACGAATTTTCGCTCTTCTTCTTTTGGGGATCACCGGACTGGGGTTGCTGCTTACCATGTCCCGCGGTGTCACGCTTGCTGCCATTGTTATGGGCCTGGTCTTTTTCTATCGACTAAATTCCCTGAGATTGGGGTCACTAAGACCAAAGGTCCGCCGCCTTCTTGTACTGAGTGTTGTGCTGGTCATCTGTCTGGCTGCAGTCATGCCAGCCAGCCTTTTCGAGCGTTTTCAAAAGTCCGCTTCTGACCGAGGTTCGGGCAGACTCGACATCTGGACAGCCGGCTTGGTCATGTTTACGCACTATCCGATTGCCGGGGCCGGACTTAATAATTTTCCGGTCGTTTATACAAAATACGCTGGGTATGCTTCAAAGCTGTATTCCAGCGAAGGTGCTGATGCTCACAATGTCTATCTCGCTATTTCGGTGGAAGAAGGTCTTGTGGGGCTGCTCTTGTTTCTGATGGCAATCAAGGCACAATTTAAAGCGGTTTCCAAGTGTAGAGCACAAATCGTGGGTAGTCCGATCATGCTGGTCTGCTGTGAGGCTGCATTTTGCGGCATGTTGGTGGTTTGCGTCTTCGGAAATTTCCTCTGGGACAAAGCATTCTGGTTCGCCTGGGTGTTGTTGGCGTTCGCGATCACCGTTCAGACCACCAGGACATCGCGAGAAATTGCCCTCCCCCGAAGGGCAGAACCGATTTTGTGATGACCGCCGTCGTTAAAGAACAGTTCATTGGTGCGTTCACCCGCTTGTCCACGGTTCGAATCCGCCGTTTCAAGCCCGGTATCGAGATCCCGGTAACTCGCGACGGACCGGAAGAAGAAGCGAAGTTGCGCGGCGCGGAAGGCGGCAGGCGATGAAGCCGGTTGCCACGGATTCCCAGAATATGAGGGTCGCAGACATCAAAATAGAGCTCGCAGCGGGAGAAGCTGGGCGCGAAATGCACCAGCTGATCGCCGAACTCTATCCGATATGCCGCAGCATTACGGGCGACGGGCTGCGCGACACTTTGCGGCGGATCGGCCAGCAGATTCCCCTGAAGGTCTATGAAGTGGCCAGCGGCACCCCGGTGTTCGACTGGACGGTTCCGCAGGAATGGAACATCCGCGACGCTTACATCAAAGATGCCAGCGGCAAGAGGGTGGTGGATTTCAAGCGCTCCAACCTCCACGTCGTCAATTACAGCGTTCCGGTGCAGCGCACGATGTCGCTGGAAGAACTCAAGCCTCATTTATTCACGCTGCCGGACCATCCCGACTGGATTCCGTATCGGACGTCTTACTACAAAGAGAGTTGGGGATTCTGCCTGAGCCAGCGGCAATTGGCGGAGCTTGCCGCGGGAGAATATGAAGTCTCTATCGATTCCTCGCTGCAGGACGGTCACCTCACCTACGGAGAGTGCTACCTGCCGGGGGAAACCAGCGACGAAGTGCTGTTTTCCAGTCACGTCTGCCATCCGTCGCTGTGCAATGACAATCTGTCGGGGGTCTCTCTGGCGGTCTTTCTGGCAAAATATTTGCAATCGCGCCCCCACCGCTATTCTTACCGGTTTCTTTTTGCCCCCGCGACGATTGGAGCCATTACCTGGCTGGCGAAGAACGAACGCCAGACTGCACGGATCAAGCATGGCCTGATCCTGACCTGCGTCGGCGATGCGGGAAGAATGACGTACAAGAAAAGCCGTCGAGGCACCGCGGAAGTGGATCGAGCCGTGGCGCACGTGCTCAAACACGGCGGGGACCACGAGACTCTCGAGTTCTCTCCCTGGGGATACGACGAACGGCAATTCTGTTCTCCCGGCTTCAATCTTCCGGTCGGTTGCCTGATGAGGACCCCCAACGGACGTTTTCCGGAATACCACACCTCCGCCGACAACCTGGAGTTTGTTCGCCCCGAGCATCTGGAGGACTCATATCGCAAATGCCTGGGCGTCGTGGACATTCTCGAAAACAACCGCGTCTACCTGAACCAGAATCCAAAATGTGAACCGAGGTTGGGCAAGCGGGGACTGTACGGCGGCCTGGGCAGCAAGGCCCAGGTGGAACGCCACGAACTGGCCTTGCTTTGGGTGCTGAATTTCTCGGATGGCGAGCACGATCTGCTCGAAATTGCGGAAAAGTCAGGTTTGGAGTTCTCGACCATCCGCCAGGCGGCCGACGCGTTGTGCCAACACCAATTGCTGGAGTTGAGATCGAACTAGCAGTTCCGGCTGCCAGCGAATTTTTCTGACGTAATTATCGAGTTCCTGAATTCTATGCCGCGCCCGAAACGCATTGCCCAGAACATATTGTCGAATTGGCTGGCACTGGCCGTGACCACGGTGGCCGGTTTCTTCCTGTCGCCATATGTGGTCCACCATCTGGGAAACCTGACTTACGGCGTCTGGGTGATTATCGGCTCGCTGGTCTCGTACATGGGCCTGCTCGACCTGGGGCTTCGGGGCGCGGTCACCCGCTTCGTATCCAAGGGCGTGGCCCAGAATGACCACGAAGAATCCGGCAGCGCCGTCTCCGGCGCGCTCTGGATACGCCTCTGGATCAGCCTGGCCATTGTCGGAGCCGGCCTGGTGCTGTCCGTCGTGCTGCACCATATCTTCGTCATCCCGCCGGAACTTCAACAGGCGGCCCGGATCGCGGTGCTGGTAACGGCGATCACGGTGGGCATCAATCTCTGGTGCGGTGTTTTCGGCGGGGTGCTGGTTGCTTTACATCGCTACGATTTAACCAGCCTGGTTTCCATTCTGCAGACCGGCGCGCGCGCCGCCGGTATCGTGTATCTGCTGCGGACTGGACACGGCATCCTGGCCCTGGCCCTGTGGGATTTGTGCAACTCGGTGCTGGCCAACGCGGCGCTCATCTTCTTCTGCTTCCATGTATACCCGGCCCTCAAGATCGTGTTCGGCTCGCCCGGCCGGGCCACTCTGGCCAAGCTCTGGAACTACAGTTTCTGGGCGTTCCTGATCAACGTGGCCATCCAGGTGACGTACTACACCGACAACCTGGTGGTGGGCGTATTCCTGTCCCCGGGCGCGGTCACGCTGTACGCCATCGGCGGACTGCTCATCGCGTACGCGCGCCAGATCGTCAACTCGATGACCACGACGTTTACGCCGCTGGCCAGTTCGTTCGAAGCCGAGGGCAGCTATGAGAATCTGCGCCGGTTGTTGACCCATGGCACCCGGGCTGCCCTGATCGTCTCGCTGCCCATCGAAGTGGCGTTGTACTTCCGCGGGCACACCTTCATCCGCTTGTGGATGGGCGAGCAGTACGCCGGGCCTTCGGGAACGGTAATGAAGATCCTCCTGCTTTCGGTGGTCATCGCTTCGGCGAACACCACCGGTGGAGGCATCGTTTACGGAATGGAGAAGCACAAGCGCCTGGCCTGGTGGGCGATTCTCGAAGCGGTATCCAACTTCGCGCTCAGCATATTTCTGGTGCGGCGTATCGGGATCTACGGCGTGGCCTGGGGCACCACCATCCCGAGCGTGCTGATTGAACTGATCCTGTGGCCGCGCTTCATCTGTAAGCTGGTGATGATTCCGGTGCGGACCTATCTGTGGCAGACCTGGCTGCGCACCTCGCTGGCCATAATCCCCTTCGGAGTGGCCTGCGCCCTGGCCGAGCGTTACTGGCCCACCCATAATCTGTTCTTTTTCTTCGTGCAGATTGCCGTCATACTGCCCCTGGTGCCGCTCACCCTGGCGCTGGTGTTCCGGCAAGAGGCGGCGGTACAAATCCGCGAGTGGAAAAAGCGTCGCGCCAAGAGCAGAGCTTTGAACACCCATGCCTATGAGTCCTCAACCACCACGGTGGGCTAACGTCGGCGTGATTGCCCTGGTCCCTGACACCTGGAGTTCGGTGTGGATGGACCGGCATCATGTGCTGACCCGGCTGACCAACTATTTTCACGTGGTCTGGATGCATCAGCCCGGATGGCGGCAGTGTGCCGCCAAGCTGCGCCCCGGCGCGGCCGCCCCAGCGGCGCCTTCCGGAGCCCTCGAAATCTACGAGCCCGGCTTCTGGCTGCCCCGGCTGGGAAGGCCGGGCTGGCTGGCCCGCTTCACGGCGCAGCGCCGCTTCGAACAGGTTTACCGGCGCTTGCGCGCCCAGGGCTGCACCAAGATCGTGCTCTATCTCTGGGGGCTGGAATTCGCGGAAGCTTTGGACCAGATGCCGCACGACTTCAGCATCTACAACGTGAGCGATGAGTACTCATTCTCGTCGAAAGAAGTTGAGGTGTCGGCCCGGGAGCGCCGGCTGCTGGAATCGGTCGGGCAGGTCTACATCATCTCGCCCGCGCTCATGAAGAAGAAGGGACGCTTCAATCCCCACACCGACTCGCTGCCCGCCGGCGTCGATTACTGGCGCTACGCTACGCCCCGGCCGGAGCCGGAAGATATGCGGACCATCCCGCATCCCAGGATCGGTTATCTGGGACACTTAAAGAGCCGGCTCGACTGGCCTTTGCTGCTCGAATTGAGCGCCCGCCATCCCCAGTGGTCGTTCGTGTTTGTCGGACCCAAGAGTCCGCATCCCACCATTGACGCGGCGCTGGCAGAAATGTCCAGCCGCCCCAATGTTTACTTTCTGGGAGGACGGCCGGCGGAAAAGCTGGGGGAATACATCCAGCATTTTGACGTCTGTACCATGCCCTACGTGGTCGATGACTACACCAAATACATTTACCCCGGCAAGATGCACGAATATCTGGCCAGCGGCCGGCCGGTGGTGTCGACCCCCATCCACTCGGTGGAAGAGTTCAGGAATGTGATCAATATCGCATCCGGTTCCCAGGAGTGGTCGAACGCGCTGGAGTTTTCGCTTTCCGAAGAAGAGAATGCGCCTGCCCGACGCGCGGAACGGCAACGCGCCGCCCGCGAATACGACTGGGATCCGCTGGTCGAAAAGATTGCCCGCAACATCGCCGGACGCCTGGGGCTTGAGGATCTACCCGCCAGCGGGGTGGGCGCCGAGCGGGTCTTGACGCAGTCGTCCTAGAGCTGAATTTTGACTTTCATAATCTCCCCTAAACTGAAGCTAAATAAGGCATTATGCCGTCATCACAATCCCCGCATGACGGCGCGGAAAATGCCACTTACCAAGGTAATGGCGGACAATCGAGGCGGTCTCGGGAGACCGTTCTGCGTATCGTAGAATGCAATCCATAGGCTAACTGGAACGCTCATCCATTGGTCTGCCACCGATCCTGGGACCTGGGACTTCACACTGACGTATGGGACAGAGGACACTCATCACCGGAGCTAACGGCTTCATCGGCTCGCACTTATGCCAGCGCCTGGGCGCGGAAGGGGCGGAGGTGCATGCCGTCTATCGCAGCAATCGCCCACGCCAGGAAGGCCAGGCCCGCTGGTGGCAGGCCGACTTGTCGGATGAGGCCTCGGTACGCCGGCTGTTCCGCG
>Ga0187824_10000109_pt1 | contig 13562 bp, 10 predicted proteins | sample NC_wetland_sal_i_13_FD_132437 | JGI IMG/M metagenome (GOLD analysis project Ga0187824, IMG submission 132437) | Wetland sediment microbial communities from Neuse River Estuary, North Carolina, USA - SourceSoil_4 | ecosystem: Environmental > Aquatic > Freshwater > Wetlands > Sediment | place... | reverse complement strand
CTCCGGCGATGTATGGCGGGGGCTACCTGCATTTCATCACCTCGAGCTGTTATCACGCCGAATTGAAGTTCCGCAAGCTGGAAAGCCACGGCGGCTCACGGGAAACCATCCTGGCAACCCGGAAAAAGCAAGAGTGGGGTAGCATTGCTGAGTCTCCTCACTCCCACCCTTGCATAAAGCGCAAGGGTGGGGCAGCCTCAGATTAAGATGCCGGCGGCGAAAAGGGTGGGCCAGCCTGCCTCGGCCCCCACATTTTGTTTTCGTGTGTCTAGATGTCTCGCCCCAGCTAGTTGGCAGATTCTTTGGGAATTAGGACGCTAAATAGGAACTTCGCACGTCCAATTCTCGTAGGTCAGTGTATGCGGCGATTTGTGGACAGCTTCGGCCAGGTCCTGGCGGCCATGTGGGCGCATAAACTGCGCTCTTTCCTCACCATGTTCGGAATCGCCTGGGGCGTCGGGTCGCTGCTGCTCCTGATCGGATTAGGTGAGGGTTTTCGCGCGGGAACCGCGAAGAATCTGGCGAGCTTCCTCGGCGAAGATTACATGCAGATCTACAACGGCCGGGTGCCGGCCATAGGCAGCAGCCAGCGTTCCTCTCGCCAGTACTACCTGAACTACCAGGATTTTGTCGACATTCGCAACTCGCCCTACGTGCGCGACGCCGCCCCGGTGATCTACCGCGGCGACCTTCGTCTGGTGAGCGAGTACGGCAGCAGCAACGGCTACGTGGATGGCTCGGAGCCGCAGTTCTACGACATTCGATACCAACCCCTCGACCAGGGGCGCTGGCTGAACTGGGACGACGAAAAGCAACGCAACAACGTCTGCATCATTGGCAAAGAATTCGTGCGCATCCTGTTCCCCGGCCGTCCCGCCCTGGGCGGCAGAATTCTGATCAATGGCGTGCCTTTCCTGGTGGTTGGGACGATGCAAGCCACAGGCCACGGCAACAACAGTGACCAGAACATGCGGTTAGTGATGCCTTTTGCCACCATGGCCGTCTATTTCCCGATGCCGGGAGAAGGCAATGCCAAGGCGATCAAATATGTTGCCTACCGGCCGACCACGCGCAGTCAGCACGAACAAGCCAAAGATGCTGTGCACCGCATCGTGGCCCGAAATCACGCGTTCGATCCCAAGACGCCTGATGCGTTTGACGAAATGGACACCATCGCCATCGTCGAAATGGTCGGCAAAATCTCAGACGCCATGGATGGATTTCTGGGAGCCGTCGGCCTGGTGACACTGGCTCTGGGAGCAATCGGGGTGGTGAACATCATGCTGGTCTCGGTGGCGGAGCGCACGCGTGAGATCGGTCTGCGCAAGGCCCTGGGCGCTACCCGGCGAAACATTCTGTTCCAGTTCTTTCTGGAGGGACTGATGCTTACCGCAATCAGCGGCGGCATCGGCGTGGCCGGGGCCTATGCGGTGACCCGGCTCCTCGGACTTGCGCCACCGATCGATGGATTCGAATTGCCTCACATCTACCCGGCGAGCGCGGCCCTGGCCATGGGAACTCTGGCCGCGGCCGGCATCATCGCGGGCTTGTATCCCGCGCGACGGGCAGCCTTGCTCACGCCGGTTGAAGCGCTTCGCCAGGAGTGATGGATGATCCGTGCGAAAGATGTGTTCTCGGAGGCTTACGGCGCGCTTCGGCAAAACCGCCAGCGCACCGCGATCACCATGCTCGGCATGGCATGGGGAATCGCCACCGTGGTCTTGTTGCTGGCCTATGGAACGGGCTTCTCGACTGCCATCGTCAACATCTTCAGTGCCTTTGCCAGCATGCAGTCGGCTGGTGTGATGGGCGGCCGGACCTCGATGCAGGCCGGCGGAAGCAAAGCCGGGGCCGATATCAAACTGACCCGGGATGACCTGGACCGCCTCGTGACCAACGTACCGCAAGTCACGCGAATTGCGCCGGAATCGTTTGTCGATGCGCGGGTCACCTACGAAGGCCGTTCTTATACCTGGAATATCTCGGGCAGCACTCCCGTGATGCCCGACATTCAGAATCTGAAGCTAGACTATGGCCGCTTCTACAATGCCGAAGACATGCAGTTGCGCGGCCGCGTCTGTGCGTTGGGTTCGGAGGCAAAGGAGAAATTGTTCTCCGGCCGTTTCCCCCTGGGAGAGAGGATTCGGATCAACGGCATTCCCTACGAGGTAATCGGGGTGATGAAAGCCAGGCCGAAGGAGGGCAATGACAACACCATCAACCGCGTTGTCTACATTCCCTTTTCGACCCTGAGCGACTTTCGCGACACACGTTATGTTGACATGATCTGGGTGGATTTTATGGGCTCCGACTACCCCGCGGTGAAGCGGTCGATCCGCAATACGCTGGCCGCGGCCCACAATTTTCGTCCTGACGATGAGCGCGCGCTGCGGGTTTTCATCCTGATGGAACAACTCTCGCAATTCGGAATCATCAGCATGGCTTTGCAGGCACTGCTCGCCTTCATCGGCACGTTGACGCTGGGCATCGGCGGCGTGGGTCTTATGAACATCATGCTGGTGAGCGTGACCCAGCGGACGCGCGAGATCGGCCTGGAAAAAGCGGTAGGAGCCCGCCGCTTTGACATTCTCCTGCAGTTCCTGTCGGAGGCTCTGGCCATCACCTTCCTGGGCGGCCTGTTAGGGATTGCGCTTGCCTACGTCGTCTCGTACTCGGCAGGGACCCTCACCTTCTACAGCGCTCTTGCAGAGCACGGCGAGATGGGGGACATTCGCCTCATCATTTCACCCGCCAGCGTGTTGGTCTCGACCGCCATCCTGGCGCTGGTCGGACTGGTCAGCGGCATGATCCCAGCGATACGGGCGTCACGTCTCGATCCAATAGAAGCATTGCGCTACGAATAGCGTTACGGCCGCAGGCGGGTGGCCCAGGTATTCCGAGGGCCACCCGGCAAGGTCGCGCGATTGGGGATAGAAAGCGCGGACCACCCCTCCGGTACGGGATCCAGAAGGCTATCGCGGCACCGCAGTCTTTTGCAGAGAATCCACCAGATCCTTTGCCTCGGCTAAGCTGCAACCGTACAGCGTGCGGGCGGCGTACACGGCCGTGATGTTCTGGCCGCGGGCGGCCAGTTCGCGGAGTCGCTTCTGTTGATCTTCACGGTTCAGTGATTTCAGGCGCGTGAAGTCCTGCGTCAGGGAAACCGGATCGGCAATGACCGTGTACGGGCGCAGGGCATCGAGGAACTTATGCGCGCCGGGCACAACATCCCAATGAATACGAAGGAACGTGGGCGAGGTCAAGGTGACGGGATAGTCCCGGTACAGGGTCGAACTGCTGCCATACCACCGTTTTGTCAAGGGCGCCTGTTCGCCGCGCTCAGCCTGCAGGGCGTCCGCAAGAAGAGCGGTATCGCCGGATAACTCGAGTTCGACATAGCGGAGATATTGGGTTTGGGTGGCGCCGGATCTTGCCGGATCCGGTGTCTCGACGCGCTCCTTGACCAGCCGGGCCGACGCGATCTCGCCGAGCGAGAAGAAAATGACGGACGGGTCGTCGGCAGACAACTGGTAGTTCAGATAAGAACGGTACTGCACGAAAAATCCCGTCTCGTTCATGCGGACAAGCCAATTCGAGGGATGGAATCGCGCCGTGACCATTCTGAGAGTCAGAAGCATGAAAAGCAGCAGGAATGAACCGAAGAAGTAGCCGGGCAGCCACCGTCGCATGTAGACGCTGAAAAAGAAAGCCGCGGCAGCCGCGAATCCCGCAAGCCAGACGATCAACGCGCGGATACGGGAGTGGCGGAACACGCGGTCTCCGGAGCCGATTGCGACTTCTTGAAGGCGCAGCACACGCATGGAAACTCCCAACGACGAGAAGAGTTTACTGCGCTGTTAGCGGCTTGCTCAAGCAGCGCTTCGCCCACCCGGCGATGAAAGTCCGGCCTGCAGCAGCTTCGGAGAAGGCAGCCTTTCCCCGTTTTCGGGCTCGTCCCCAAGGTAACTGTACCTGGCTTGTCCCGAAGGTAACTGGACAGTTGTTACATTCGTGGGTATTCCAGACATGTAGTGGTATTTCGTTACCCGAGGAGCAACCATGTTGACGATCATCTGTGTCTACCTAGTTCTGCCCGCTGCCATCTGCGCGGCGGTCAGTGTGCGTAACCTGATCTTTGGCGATGTCGTCTAGGCTTTAACACCCCGGCAGAATAGGGAAGGGTCGAGATTAGAGCTTCGTCCCGCCTCGCCATGAATGGCTCCTGCGTCTCTGACCGTGTATCGACCTGGTCAGCCCGGCCGTCCTCCCCGATCCGCGCGCTCGTTCTGATTGTGCCCATAGTACCGGCGCGGGGGACTGAGATCTCCGGGGGCAAGTGTATGAGGGAGTGTCAGTTCGTCGGGAAATGGAGACTCGTCTAAGCTCAGGGTCCAGTAGTACCTGAAAGCGCCGCTATTCGCCGCTACGCCATTTACCTGTCCCTCTTTTAGCGAGTATTGAATGGTCTTGGATCGTTGGCTCTCGCTGGGAGTGAAACTTTGCACGAAGTGCTCGCCTGCTGGAGAGTCCTGATAAATGAGCTCCAGTTCGTTCGGGGCATTAACGGAGAACCTGAAGTTGATCTTGGCGTAGATCGTTTGGCCGTAGCCAAATACCATGTCACCCGAACCAGTTGTCCGAAAGCTGAGACCGATACAACTGTTGTAGTCCCAAGGAGTCGCGACCCATGCACGGGTAGTTGTCAAAATGTCGAAATCCAACATCAAATACCACCTCCGACATAACTTCCAACCGAAGGCGACTGATGATGCAAGCCGTAGGCACCGCCACCCATCGCAAAGTCCGCGATCTGCGAGCACCCCGGCGACGGTTTACAGTGGGTTGGGGCGTCTAGGGAAACGTGCTATTGATTAGCTGCCATTGTCCATCGCGTTTTGCCCATGTATTCACATACAGGCCACTTGCGCTGATGTCCTTGCCGTCGCTGGTGCCTCTCTGTGAATACGCCCCCGTCACAGTCGCCAGATCTCCGTTGAAGAGCACCTTCAGATCGTGGATTTCGACTGAATCGTACTTCTCGCGTCCTGAGCGAACCTTCTCTACCCAACTTGACTTGCTGGTGATGTCAAATTGTGGCTGTCTGCCTGGACTGACATTCACTTCGATTAAGACATAGTCATCCGACATGTACTTGGCGAAGGTGGCGATATCGCGATCCACAGCGGCCTTGGCCCATTCACGTTCGGCGGCGATGATCATATCCGACTGCTTGCGGGTGTCAGATTGGGAGCAAGCGTGGGCATGAAAGATAACAACGACAGCCAGTGCAGATACAAGAGAGAGCAATGTTTTCACGAAACACCTCGTTGCGACAGTCACTTTGAACAGATCAAGCGAACTGCCTCTGACCCATTTACGAGAAAGCGCATAACCATGAAAACCGGACGGAACTTTACCATGAAGCACCGTCAGATTGTCGTAACATCGCCACGACACTCATTGACCGGGTCGTGAGTGTGAAGGTCTGTTTTTCAGGACGCAGAAACTGTGAAGCGCTGCCTATCGTGCGCTGGCAGGCACTTCGGTGATTCCGAGCTGTGAACGGCCGCGTTCGTTCAAATCCGCCACCGTGCCGCGCCCCACGAAATTGACCTCGAAATTGTCGGCGGGAAAGTCGGGCGGGGTCTTTCCGGAGAGGAAAGAGACCGCCTGTTTTTCGAGGTAGGCGCTGTTCTTGGGGCAGCCGGGGGCCGAGGGGATGTACATCACGTTGCTGTAGCCCTTTCCCCGGTGTTCGTTTTCGACGGCGTGAACCACGTCGCAGTGCCAGAAGATCGTGTCTCCGGGCTGCATCAGCGGGATCGACGAGAGCGCCTTCACCAGCGTGCCGTGGTACTGATCGTTGATCGAAAGCGCTCTTCCCGGCAGTGCGCCGCAAAGGTCATCTTCGGGCACATCGTCCTGCATGGCGCGCAACAGCACATAGACCATCGATTCGGCGATGGGAATCAGTTGCAGGGTTCCGTCTCCCGGGCCCTGGCGGGTGAGCGCCGTCCAGCCCTGGAAGGTGCGAAACATCGAGCACACCGCGGGCGACTCCACTTCCTGCACCTGGGGACGGAAAGCCGCGGCGAAGGCGCTGTACTTCCGCCAGTCGCCCGCGAACACATGGCGGTACACCTTGCGGAAATTCTGGTCGAGCCAGCGCTCGACCGAGCCGCCGTCCACGTGGGGCGAGAGGCCGAGCGATGCCGAACCGGGCGGCCGGCGGCGGATGCGATCGGCATAAGCCGGAGTCTGGTCCGGATTGATGTAACGCACTCCTTCATGCTCCGCCTGCCACAGTTTGTTCAGGAAAATACGGACATTGGTCAGCGACTCCGACTGCCGCGCTTCGACCTGCGGGCGTGACCAGTAGATTCCGTAAATCTGGGGCTTGGCCGCGGCCAGCGTGCCAAAATACTTGTCCTCGGCGCGATTCGCCAGCTTGGCGTCGAGGTCGTTCTTTTCGACATAGGCCGCGATCTCATCATCCCAGCCGGTAGCCACTTCCTGGGGGAAGGTGCCGCGCACCACGCAGGCCCCGCGCGACCGGATCTTTGCGACCAGTTCTGCCGGAACTTTCCCCGATGCAATATCCGGATATTGGACAATGGGAATGACGTCGCGTCCGGCTTCACGCTCGGAGATAATTTCTTCCACCCGCCGCCGCATCTCGGCCTCGACCTCGCGGAAGACCTGCTGGTATTCGGGCAACGCAGCCCGCAGCTGTTGCTTCGTGGTCCGGATGGCCTCCGGAAGATTCTCAATGATCAAAGACATATATCGTGACTCCTTGGCGCGAACGCAACCGGGCTTAGAGCACTCTGCTTGGTGAGGGCGAGTTGCGAAATATGAAGCCGGAGCGAGGCGCGCCCGAAATGCAGCTCTTCGGCGAGTACCACAAACGATTTCAGCGCATCGATGTCGAGGCTCATTCCGGGATGTTATCACCGTTGAAATAGCGGTGTTCAATCCGCGGGATCCACACCAACCTTCAACTTGCTGCGGAGAATTGACCCGAATAATTCTTACCGGGGAGACGGCTCGTGCACTTCCGCCTCGGGATCGTCGCTGAGCGCCGACGCGGCCCTGGCGTAGTATCCTTTTCGCGCGCGGATCTCCACCTTATCTCCCGCTTTCCGCGCTTCGATTTTGATGGTCCTGTAGTGGCCGTCCGGCGTGAACTCGGAAGGCTTGTAGGAAACCGCGTAACGGCTGCGCAACTCCTCCTCTATTTTGGCGAAAGCCTTGGCCACTTCTTTTGGGTTACTGGGAAAAAGGACCCGGCCGCCGCTCTGCTCCGCCAGCTTGTGAAGATTTGCGTTGCCCTCCTGGGCGGCGAAATCGTGCTCTGGATCGTACGCCGTGTAGTTCGTGCTGATGGCGTAAATCGTCACTTCGGCTTCCTGCGCGGCGTCGATGGCCCGCTCCAGGGTCACAACGCCGGCGTTATTCTGGCCGTCGGACAGCACTACCAGCACCCGCGCCACCATGTCCTGTTCCGAGCGGTTCCGCAGTTTCTGGCAGGCGGCGCGGACCGCGTCGTAGAGTGCAGTTCCTCCTCCGACCTTCAACCGCTCCACCCCCTGGGACAGCAGCTCGGGGTCGCCGACGAAATCCTGCGTCACCGTAGGATGGTTTTCAAATCCCATGACGAAGCCGAGGTCGCTGTCTCGATTCACGGTCTGGTGGAAAAATGCGCTGGCCGCCGCCTGCTCAAAGCGGAAACGTGAGGTTACCGAGTTGCTGGTGTCGATCGCCACTCCCACGCGCAAGGGGAGAGATTGCTCGGTGCGAAATCCCAGGATGGCAGCGGGCGGCTTGTCGTCGTCCCGAACCGTAATATCGTTCTGCGACAGGTCGCCAGCCGGTTTGCCCTTGCGGGCCGCCATGAAGATCACGTTGACTTCGTTCACCTGTTTCGTCAGCAACCATTCCCCGCTGGACACAGGATCTTCCACGGCAGCTTCCGTGGCGCATCCGGGACAGTTCTGCGGGGAAGCGCTTTGGACGCTCAAGCCCAGCATCGCGGCCAGCGCCAACCGCAGCCACCAGCATTCGCTTCGATCCCAGAATTGCCCCAACCCGCGGACCGAACGTTGTGTTTCCATGATCCACCTCGGCGAATGCCCCCAGCAGGCTGGAACCCGAAGTCCGCCCTGCTTTCGTGAATGGGTGCAGTTCGCGGGCCAAAATATCGATCGGTTTGTAACGCCCTCATTTGCCGCTCAACTCGCGGATTCGAGAGAGCCTTCCAGCTGGAGCCGGTCGGAGGCGCTTCGTGGTTGGGTACCGCTCTGGTGCCCACGCTAACCCACCGGTTAGGCCGGCTATCGTTTCGGTTCACTCTTTTCGCCTCCACCCATCGCTCCATCCGCGCTGCCTTTGAAAGGAGACTTACCGGCTAGCTCCTGCCGAAATGCAGCAAATGCGCCCAGATCCTTCGCGGCGGCCGAGGCTCCTCTGCGGCGGGTGCTGGATCTTCCAGACACGCGAGATGCATCGGCCTTTCCCCCGCCGAATTGGTGGTAAATGGCTTGCCATCAGCGATGGATCCACCGCACAACTCGCAGCACTCGGACGGCAGTGCCGTTCTATTGACTGCCTCGGCTGGCATTGGCCAATCGTGCGTAGGGCCAAGGAGAATACGCCATTCGAATCCATGGTTGTTGGCATCAACCCTTGTAGCCATAGCCGAACCTCCCGCCGTCGCAGGGTCGCTATCTAGCATCTACCTAGCCAAAGGTCACTTGCAGGGTTCCAACAGACAATTCACGGAACGCTCGAACGTCGCGTCTTCGGTCGCGCAGGCAGGGCCCCAACGCCCATTCCACGGCAGTCTGGATTTTCCAACCACGGGGTCGCCGGAGACGGTCTAACCGGTCATGGTCGGGCGAATCTTAGGCGGATTTCGCGGGCCTGTCAATGCCTGGCAAGGGTGTTCGATTATGAGATCAGTCACCACGAACCACGTAGGGGCAGTTGTCCTCATCTGCCCAGTCGAGCGCAGCTCGACAGGATTTTGATGCCAAGCTAAAACCAGTATGCCGGGCGACAACCTGTACGCTGGGCAAAAACGAGCGGAGCTTCGCTCCGGCGGGCAGATGAGGACATCTGCCCCTACGTGGTTCGGGGCGGATCGCTAAGGTAAGGGTATGACGGAGTCTCGAGCGGGGCAGGCTTACTTTCTCTTCTTCTTCTCTTTGTCTTTCTCTTTCTTTTCCGAGCTCATCTTCTTGGCAATTTCTTCCACCAGCTTGGGCCGCAGTTCTGCCAGCATGGTATCGACGATGCTGGCGATTGCTGTCGACTCTCCCGGAGCCTCGTTGCGGGCAGCTTCGACCTCGACGGTCTCAGTATCTGCTTCCTCAGGCTGGGCATTCGCTTCCGGTTCTTCCTGGGCCGCGGCGCTCTCGGCCGGCGCCTCTGCCGCTGGAGGCTGCGTGCTGACGAACGATTCCCGTATCTGCTTCCAATTTTGCCAGGCGGCCGCCAGTTCCGCCTCGCGTTGAGGGGCGGCCTCCACGCTCGCCACCGGCGCGCTCTCCGGGATTTGAGGTGACACCGCGGCAGAAGCCACCGCTTCGACGGTGGACACGTGTTCCGAAGTCGAGCCGGCGGCCGCGGCAGCGGCAAACGCGGATTCCTGTTTCGCGACTTCGGGCTCGGCGTCTTGAACCGGCGCAGATTCTGCGATGACGTTCTGCGCCACCACGCTCTCGGCCGCAACCACCGGCTCGGGAACCGGTTCCGTGGCGGCAATTGCATCCGTGACGCTCGCCGCCTCGGCCGTCGCTGGTTCAGCGGCTTCAACCACCGCGGCCGGAATCGGAGCCTCGACTGTCGCCGGAGCTGCAAGATCGTTGCGGGCCGCTTCGGCGGCGACCCTGGCCGCAGCGGCTTGTTCCATTTCCTGTTCGAGTGTCGGCGCCGATTCTTCCAGCGTGACTGCGACCAATTCGGCGATCCAGCGCGGCCCGGTGACGCCCGCTTCGGCGGCGATTACGGAATGCGCAACCACAGCCGCGCCTTCACCCGCCTCGACGGCGGTTGACGCCGACGGCACGCTCTCACTGCCATGACCATTCGACGGCGCTAAAGAAGCGATTGCCGCCATGACCTCGGCCTCGCGGCTCGAGGATTTTTCTCCCTCGTGAACCTGCGCTTCAGCAGCAGCTTGGGGCGCGGAACCAGTTTCGGCGGCGGCTGCCGGCAATTCCGTTGCAGCAGTTTCTTCCGGCTTCGGAGCTTCGCTGCCGGCTGTCGTTTCGCAAACGGTTTCAGCGGCCACTGGCGCGGGATCCGCGACTGCTTCGACGAGAGCCGCCGGCTCTAGTTCTGCCGCAGAAGCTAACGTCGCTGCCGGAACCTCGGGCTCGCTCGATTGCACGGCAGCAGTTTCCTCGGATGCTGCCGGTACGCCGGCGCCAGACTCGGGTGCCGACGCCACCGGGATCGAGGTTGACGGCGCGCTCCTGCCGTCGAAAGATGCTGCCGCAGCCGTGATGGCGGCGATTTCCTCGGGCGTGATGTCGGCCGGCAGGCCCGCCGGAATCGGACGCTCAAATCCCTTCGCTTCCACCGGCCGCTCCGTCTCGCCGCGATCCAGATCGCGGGTGGGGCCGGCAATTGTTTCAGGTGCTTCTGCTTCGCTTTGCGGTTTGGGATTTGGGCCCGGAATGGTGAGGCGAGTTTTCCAGCCGGTTTCTTTGTCCCCGAAGCGCTCGCCGGAAGACTGTTCGACCGCCGCCAGCGCCTTGGCAAAGCGGCCGGACTTCTGCGCTTGCGGACCCGCGACAATTTTATCTTCGAGCTTGGTCAGCGCGGTGAGCAGTTCGGTCGCTTCGAAGGGCTTCACGATGAAAGCGTCGGCCCCGGCGCGGCGCGCTTCTTCGGGCTTGAACGGCTCCAGCTTTCCCACCGTAAGCAATACCGGGATTCGCGCCGTCTCCGCGGCTTCCTTGACTCGCTGACAAACCTCCAGGCCGCCGTAGCCCGGCATGTAGACATCCAGCACAATGATGTCCGGCCTGCTTTCCGCAATCTTCTTGAGCGCCGCGGAACCGTTATTTACGGTGACGACTTCGTAACCCGCATCGGTAAGGATGCGGCGGCCCATGTTCTGAGCAGTCACGCTATCGTCGGCAAGCAGTATTCTTCGCGCCAAGGGGTATCCTCTGGTGAGGGGGAGACAGCCTGAAGTTAATTGGTGCTGGATCGTAAGTCAATGACAAGAAGAGAGTAAGGAGGTTACCACTGGTCAGTGACGAGTGGGTGCAACGGCCTCTAATTTGCCTGGGAGGGTCCAATCCCGCCCGAAATCGAGCCCGCCCTACCTGCCTAGAAAGGAACGACTTTGCGTAGGCCTTTCTTTTTCTTGTGCTTGCTGGAAGACATCGCATCTTCGACTTCTTTGTCGTCGGCCGTGGATGAAGCTGCGTCGGCAGTCTTGCCGCCGGTGGCTGCGGCCTGGCCGCTGGTCGCGGGGTCAATCTCGTTGACCTGGGTGGGCGCGGGCACTGGCGCAGCGCCGTTATCGACATTAGGCTTCAGTTCGTTCGGGTCGGCCGCGACGTTGGGCTTCAACTCATTGGAATCATTCGCCGGCGCCGCCGGATTGTCCGCCGGCGTGGCCGCGGTCTCGGGCGCGGGCGCGTCGGAACGGGGCGCCGCCTGGTCCGGAGGCAGGGCTCCCTTGCTCACTGTCTCGACGGCCACCGAACCGGTGCCCGCCGCGGCCGCCCCTCCCATCATGGCTCGGGTCGCTTCCTGCACCACGGACGTCGCGCTCACCACTTCCGGATCGACCAACGTGGGCTCTCCGACTCTGACAGCCTGGGACACGTCCGGGTGCTTCTGGAAGTTTCCCATCACCTTGGCGACCGCGCTGGCTTCCCGGCGGCTGTCTTCCTCTGCTTTGTTTTGGGCAAGCGCCGCTTTGGTCGGCCGAGGTATGGGCTGATGCAAAGCTTCCAGCCGCGCCTTGGCGTCCGCATTCCGGTCCATCAGCGGATAGCGCGTCAGGATGCGGGAATAAGCATCCGCCGCGTTCTTGGTGAAGTCGTCGATCAGGCGCGTTTTGTCAACTTCCTTGCCCGGCTTGGAGCGCACGATCGCAACTTCGGATTCGTAGGCTTGCCCTAAAAGGTACAGGGCTTCGTCTGCTTTGCTATACAAGGGGTACTTGTCGATCAGGGACCGCAGCCGCGCAATGGACGCGGGATACGACTGACGCAGATAGTAGAAGCGCCCCACCCGGTATTCGCGCTCGGCGATCACTTCCTGAACTTCCAGCAGGCGCTTCTTGCCCTCTTCCACCACTTTCTTGTTGTCCGGGTATTGCAGGATCAGCTGGCGGTATTCTTCTTCGGCCCGCATGGCATGGGTGTAGTCGCGGTCCGGCTTTTCCATTTCCTGATAATGGATGTTGGCAATCTTCAGCTGCGCCTCGGCCGCCTCCGGCATGTTGGGGAAGAAGGTCTCAAAATCCTTGTACTCGATTTCCGCCTGGGCCAGCGAAGTCGAGTCGCCCTCGGCGTACCAGGAATCCGCCACCGCCAGTTTGGCGCGCGCAATGTATTCCGAATCCGGATAGGTATTGATCAGGGTCTGCAGGGTGATTCGCGCCACATCGAAGCGATTGTGCTTCATGGCATCCATGGCCCGGTCGAACAGGACCTTATCGGGCTGCTTGGAGCCTACGTTGGCCAACGGATTATTGACCTTCTTGTTGGTGCAGCCGACGGCAAACGCCAGCACGCCCAGCAGAAGAATGACCGGAATACGACGTGACATTAGGACCTCGGAAAGCAGTCTTCAGTCTTCAGTCGTCAGAAAAAAACAGGTTCTGCTGACGACTGAAGACCGACGACTGTTCTTAGACTTTCTGCAGCGTGGCTTCCACCGCAGCCTTCAACATCTCCTGCGCATTTACCTTTGGATCGCCTTTACCGAAGATGGCGTTGCCCGCCACCAGAATTTCTGCTCCGGCGCGCACCACGACGGCCACGGTGTTGAGGTCGATTCCGCCATCTACCTCAATACGATAGCCCAGTCCCCGCTGCGTCCTGAGATCGGCCAGCCGGCGGATCTTATGCACCGCCCCGGGGATGAATTTCTGCGCTCCAAACCCCGGATTCACCGACATGACCAGTATATAGTCGGCCAGGTCCAGCACCTCGGTCAGGGTCTCCACCGGCGTTGCCGGATTGATCACCACACCCGCCTGGCACCCGTGGTCCTTGATGAGATGCAGAGTGCGATTCAGATGAACGCAAGCTTCCTGGTGCACCGAAATCCAGTTCGCGCCGGCAGCAGCAAATTCCGGGATAAACGCGTCTGGGTCCTCGATCATCAGATGGCAATCGAGAGGCAAATCGGTCGCCTGGCGCAGGGACCTTACCAGCGGCGGCCCCAGCGTGATATTGGGGACAAAATGGCCGTCCATCACATCCACGTGGATGACTGTGGCGCCGCCGGCAGCGGCAGCGCGAACCTGGTCTGCCAGGTGGGCGAAGTCCGCCGCCAAAATCGAGGGTGCGAGATCAATCAACCTGGGT
>Ga0187824_10000107_pt1 | contig 13650 bp, 8 predicted proteins | sample NC_wetland_sal_i_13_FD_132437 | JGI IMG/M metagenome (GOLD analysis project Ga0187824, IMG submission 132437) | Wetland sediment microbial communities from Neuse River Estuary, North Carolina, USA - SourceSoil_4 | ecosystem: Environmental > Aquatic > Freshwater > Wetlands > Sediment | place... | reverse complement strand
GGCGAGCAAAGAAATCAGGAAGAGCGCTTCGAGGGGCGGTGTCTCGAACAGTCAATAGCCAGGAAGCGTAAGTAGAAAGATTTTACTGTCAAAAGTAACAGTTGTTAATTCTGACATCGGAATTCATCTTGCCGTTGGACTGATTCCTGTGTCGATTGCCAATTATGCCGTCCGTTTGACGTTTACAGCTAGTCCCTCTCTCATTGCCATTGCTAAATTTGGCAGCCGCGGATCAGGCTCGAAGGACACCGCGAAATTAGCCCAGCCTCTCGATCAGCAGCTGAATAAAAATTACCAGTTGCTGGAAAGAAATCGGCATCTGGTGGGCGAGATTGCCTCCCTCCGAAACAACCTGTTGGCCTCCATCCCCGTGAACCAGGTCCAGACTCTCGGTCACCTGACCGACAAAAACCAGCAGTTGCAAAAAGAGAATCAGGAGCTAGTGGACGAAGTGGCCGCAGTTCGAGACAAGTTAGCCGGACCTGCGAAAGCCCGTACCAAAGTGAAAGCAGGAAAAACCATCGCGAACATTCCAGTGTGGCTTTTTTCAAGCGTTCGGAGGACTTGAGGTGATCCACGCATGGATTCGGATTAACTTTGCGTTGGCTATCGCACTCACCAGTGTCGTCATTGCCGTTGCCCAAGAATCTGCTAACCCTACCGCGGGCCCGAAAAGCACTCTGAACACCACCCAGGCTCTCGATCAGCTGATTGAACAGAATCAGCAACTGGAGAAACAAAATCAACAGATCGAGAAGCAGAACCAGCAACTAGAAAAGCAGAACCAGGAATTGATGGAACAGATCAAAGCCCTACGTGGTGATGGGGCTCAGGATGCCAGTGCCAGTGGGAGTGGGCAAGCAGCGGAAGCGACGTCGGCTCAAGCCACTGCTGGGGAAAAGACCGAACACACCGGGCAATCTTCTCCCCAAGCACCCAACGAAGTCGATGATAAGACGGCGTATCCACAAGCCTCAGAAGGGAATCCCGCCATTTTTGGTGAATTCAACCCGGGCCGCGGATTTACTGTGGCCAGGGGCGAAAACGGGGAACTGAATCTCAGCGGCTATATGGTTGCGCGATATCTGAATCAGTTCCCGGGCGACCAGTCGGCCACCGACCATTTGGGCCGCCCAATCGCAGTAATGCCTCGCAATGACTTCCAATTCCATCGGGTCATGTTGTTTTCTCAAGGATGGCTCTTCTCTCCCAAGTTTTTATACTCTACGTTCCTGTGGACAGTGCAGGATACGAATCAGGTCGCAGTAGGTGGTGCTTTATATTACGCCTTCGGCAAATACTTGATTCTCGGCGGGGGATGGAATGCCTATCCCGGCACAATGTCTTTACAAGGCTCTCACCCATATTGGGAATCCTATGACCGCGTGATGGCGGACGAATTCTTTCGGCCCTACTTCTCGCAAGGTGTGTTCGCCAAAGGGAACCTGCTTCCAAAACTTGAGTACAGGTGGATGATCGGAAATAACAACAGCAACTTGGACGTACCGGCGATCAAACTCGACCGGGAACTCTCCGGTGGCGCAGCCTTAACGTGGTTGCCGACGACAGGTGAGTTTGGCCCGCGCGGTGCTTTTGGAGACTACGAGGATCATCAGAATCTTGCGACACGGTTCAATCTGGCTTACACATACAGCCCCGAAGATCGCCAAGCAGCAATCGGCACACCAGCAGGCAACACAACCCTGCGTCTTAGCGATAGCCTCAACGTGTTCGATACGGGAGCCCTCGCGAATGGTGTGACAGTAGAAAGGGCGCATTATCAGCTTGTTTCTGCAGCCGCAGGGATGAAGTACCACGGTTTTTGGATCCAGGGTGAAGGTTATGGAAGGCTACTAGATCATTTTGTTGCAGACGGAAAGCTACCAGTGAGTGCCATTCGAGATTCTGGGTTCTACGTTCAGATCGCGGACATGATCGTACCGAAGAGGTTCGAATTGTACGGGGGTACGTCTTATATTTTTGGCAAGTATGGAGACTCCCACGAATTTCTCGTGGGAAGCAATTATTATCCTTGGAACACAAGGAACATTCGGATGAACCTCCAGCTGATCAACGTGGATCACTCGCCTGTTAGTAGCACTTTCGGCTTCTATGTGGGCCAATTGACCGGGCATATTTTTTCTTTTGGCGCGACCGCCTTTTACTAAGAACGAGGACTACTTCAGAACACAGGTTCGAGCCAATTCGGCGGCTGGGTTAGGCCCAGCACCCAAAATCCACCCCTCTGGAGGCGCGTGCCTCTAGCGTTTTCTGCCCCCCTGTAAGTAATTAACGGTACCCTTTCCAGCAGCGCTGCCTAGTTTTGAGCTCTCGTGTTAATTCTCTGGGGGCGACACCAGTGCTCGCCATTGACTTTTCCATGAGGGCGAGTAGCCCACCTGTAATAACTACCAGTTTGCCGTTGGGCATTGCTGCCATACTCTTTAGCGAGATTCGAAAACACGCGGCTTGGGTCGTCTTCCTCTAGTTACTCTAGCGTCTCCGCCATCTGTGGAGCTCTTCAGTGACGTTAGTTGGCCGAGTCTTCCAGGATCAAGAAGTTCGCAAATGGGGTGATTCTATGAATTCCTTCAATTCAGGATTTCCATGTTGTATTCGTAGTTCGATGAGGCGAGCCGCAGTGCTGCTGAGTGCAACACTGGGCGCGTTTTTGATTTGTCTGCCTACTTTCTCGCAAGGCAATTTCGGCACAATTCTCGGAACGATAACGGATCAAAGTGGTGGTGTTTTAGCAGGCGCAACCGTGATCGTGACAGATACACAAAGAAATACTGCGCGAGATTTGAAAACCAACGACGCTGGTGAATATGTCGCCGCGACGCTGCTGCCCGGCACCTATATCGTGCGTGCCGAGAATACGGGGTTCAAAACGGTGGAGCGCCAGAATATTGTGTTGGAGGTGGGCAAAGAAATTCGGGCTGACCTCAGTCTGCAGCCGGGCGAGCAGACGCAAACTCTTACGGTGACGGAATCGACTCCGCTGGTCGAAACCACCAATGCCACGCTGGGAGGCACGCTCAATAACGCGGACATTGTCGATCTGCCGCTTAACGGCCGCGACTACCAGGACCTGATGGGCTTGCGCCCCGGCGTCATGCTCCAGCCAGGTGGCGGACCATGGACCCAGAGCACCAACGGCGTCCGACCCGACGAATCAGTGTGGATGGTCGACGCTGTGCTGAACGCCAACTTTTTTGACGCGCGCCCCGTGGCAGGTATGCCCAGTCCATTCCAGGATTCGGCGACGATCCTGCCCATCGACGCCATCCAGGAATTCAACCTAATGCAAAACCCCAAGGCGGAGTACGGTTGGAAGCCTGGCGCTGTGGTGAACGTGGGAATCAAGTCAGGAACTAACACTCTTCACGGCACAGCTTACGCCTTTGGCCGGACCTCCGACTGGGATGCGCGCAACTACTTCAACATCCCAGCAAGTAATGGAGTCTGCGCACTTAATTCGTCCCTCGTGTCCGCGTGCGATAAGGTGCCGGTAAGTTTGGAGCAGTTTGGCGCTACGGTAGGCGGGCCGATCAAGAAGGACAAGCTCTTCTACTTCGGCGCGTATGAGGGAGCGCGTTCGTCTGTGGGTGCAGCAGCCGTGGCGCATACTCCTGCGACCGCAAGTACCGGGGATCCGTCGAAGAGCATGGTAGATGCAATCAACGCTTTGCTAGGGGCCGGAATACCGGTAAGCCCGGTCAGCCTAGCGATTGCGGGATGCCCATCGGGTCCATCTCCAGCATGTACGGGCGGCCAGTTCCCCAATGTCGGTACATCCAACAACTTCCTCAGCACCTTCCCCAATATCAATACGAGCGACAATGGAATAGGTAAGATCGACTACCACCTCAATCAGAAGAACACGATTTTCGGCACGTTCTTTTACGGACATTACGATTCGGTGGGAGAAGATCACCCTTTCCTGAACCAGGCCAGTACGGATAATGCTCCAATCCGCACCCTGTCTGACGTCGAGAGCTGGGTTTACACACCCAACTCGACCATGGTGAACGAAGCGCGGTTTGGTTACGACCGGATAAGCTTCAACTTCGTCAACGTGGACATCAACACCTTGGCCGACGGCAAAGGCTACCCTATTAACACCGGCGCCACCGTTGGCGGTTTTCCAAACGTCACCATTTCCGGCTTCGTGAACGCGGGAGTAACCTTGGGCACGGCCGCAAATCGTCCCCAATATAATTCGCCCAACCCGTATTGGGACCTCCAGGACTCGTTTTCGTATTTGAAGGGCAAGCACGCCCTCAAGTTCGGTGGCGAGTTTACGCACATCGAAGCCGATAGCGCCATCTTTGTCAACGGCCGGGGCCTCTTCAATTTCAACGGAGGCCTGTTAACGGTCGGCGGGGCTCCTTCAACAGCTCTCGAAGAATTCTTTTCCGGAACTCCAACAACCGGAACGCTCCTCGCGGGCAACGCAGACATCAAAGCGCATTGGACATCGACCGCCGGGTTCATTCAAGACGATTGGCGCGTGACGCCGAAGGTCGTTGTCAATATGGGGCTCCGCTACGAATACGTTTCGCCCATGAAGGCGGCCAATAACAGCTTCGGCAGCTTCGATCCGACTTTGGGAATGGTCCAGCAAGGCGGTGCGATCTCAAGCGTGTGGAAGGCGAATCCTCACGACTTCGAGCCGCGCGTGGGGTTTGCCTGGGACGTTACGGGTAAGGGGACAACTGTCGTGCGCGGCGGGGTCGGCCTGATCTATACCCAATGGCCTCTGCTCACCTGGGACGGAGAATTTGGGCTCCAAAACGACGGTGCAACAAGCATCGCTGCCGTACCCACAGGAGCTGCTATTCAATGTACTGCTTTCAACACCGGCTGTCCGGCCACGGGTGGCGGCACGATAGGCCTCGGCACCGCCACTTTTGCTCCAAGCCAACTCTGCTGGGACCCTGCCCTCACGACGGGCCCTGCGGCCACGACGGCTTGCGCAAGCGGTCAGAAAACGGTTTTCCCCGTTGCCGCCGCCCAGTGTGGTGATGGCTTAGCCAATGCGGCACGCCCCAGCGGCCATGACGCATCCCCGTGCGACATCATGGGCGCGAATCCAGAGCTCCATTTACCTTACGTTGTGAATTACAACCTCGGCGTTCAGCACCAGTTTGGCTCCAACCTTTCGCTCGAGGTTGCCTACGTCGGCAATCGCGGATACGAACTGCTTAATTTTCACGACATCAATCAAGCGCCGCTTGGCGCCGGGTGGTGCCTGAATGCGCTTACGCCGGCGCAGCTAGCAGATGCCTGCAAAGGAGTAATGCCAGGGACGCCGCTCGCCGCATATAATCCGCTAGCCACGCAGGAAGCGCGGCCGTTTTATAGCAAATTCCCATATCTGGGATTCATCAATTACGCAACGAATTCGTCCCATTCCAATTTCAACAGCGCGCAGGTAACCCTTACCAAGCGGATGTCTCAAGGCTTGTCGTTTACGGCCGGATACACTTACGGTCATGCCCTCGACAATGGCTCCCTGAATCGATTCGGAGGACTGCCGCAGGACAGTAATGATCTGGCCGCCGAATACGCAGCCAGCGACTTCGACATCCGTCATCATGCCACTTTCACGGTCACTTACAACATTCCGGGCAAGAAAGGCTTCGGTCAGATGCTGGAAGGCTGGCAGGTCAACACTATCGTCACCCTTCAAACGGCCCAGCCCTGGGCAGCATGGGACGCTGGGGACAATCTCAGCGGAACCGGTGAGAACGCCGATCGCTGGGATATCGTTGGCAGTGGCGCCGATTTTCCTTCCGGCAAGAACAGCATTCCCTACTGCAGTGGCTTCGGTACGCCGGGGGCGGATTGCGTGGTCACATCTATATACGGCACGTTCCCGTTATCTGCCGCACAGACTGCGAGTGATCTAAGCGGGTGCGCTGCGAGTGCCCCGAGCGCGGGTACGCTGGGCACCGCCGGATGCTACGCTTCGGCCAACGGAAAGTCGTTCCTCGTTCCTCCCCCCTTGGGACAGTTCGGCAACATGGGCCGAAATGTCTTCAGAGATTCAGGTTACAGGAACTGGGATTTCTCCGTGTTCAAGAACTTCACCTTCCATGAACGCTTTGGCGCGCAGTTCCGGTGGGAGGTCTTCAATGTGCTCAACACCCCCATTGCCGCAAACCCCTATGGCGCCTCGAGCTTCGTCAATGCAGGGAATGCTTTTCAGGGCGGTGGCCCTCTCGGCTTTTCAGGCTTGACCCCAGATTTCGCGGCAGGCAATCCGCTCGTCGGCTCGGGAAGCCAAAGGGTGATGCAGCTTGGGTTGAAGTTGACGTTCTAATTGAAACGTTCAGCTCGAGGGAGCGAGAACGTTGGGGCCAGTCGGCGGTCGGTGAGCCGCTGGGCCCAGCAACTCGAACAAGGCGGCCGACGGGCAGGCGGAGTCCACTACCATCCTTCGCAGGCCTGTCGCATCCTGCAGCAACTGGGATGGAGCTGCCAGCGTCCGGCCGGCGTGCGCTGGAACGGGAAGAAGCGAAGGTCCGTCAAGGGAAGCAGATGCGCTGGGCGCAGATTAAAAAATGCCAAAAACAAGGACGCACCGTCGTCTTCCTCGAGGAAAGCGGATTGAGAAGGAGTTGGGCTTCTTAGCTCATCCTATTGCCCGGTATCGCCATTTGCCCGCCGATAAGCGAATCAGTCCGTCGATCTGGTCGAGTGCAATAAGTGTCTGTCACTTTTGACACTGATGTCCCGTTGCCGCTAGAGCCAGTATTTTGTCTTTGTCTTCGGAGGCGAGTGACGCTTCAGTTGACTCTGACTAGACGAGTTTGTTTTTCGACCTGCGAAGGGAAGTGTGGCGAAGGACTCGCGATAACGCAGGATACGAGAAGTGGAAGGACTTGTGACTTTGTGTTTCAGAATTTAGGTACCTACGAGTGCCGTGTGCGACTGAGACTGCGTTAGTTTCGAGCCTTTTGTACCGGCCGTTCCAGTTCCTGGACGAGCTGATTTTACAAATAGTTATAGAGAGCGGAATATGAATATATGGGAAGTGCTGTTGCTAGTGGCGTTCGCGATTGGCGGAATCTATTACTTTAGGAAAAGGGAATAATGTGACGTTGTTCGGTTTTGGCCACAGAGAAATCCTCTCGGAATGTCCGAACCGACCGAAGGCCAGGTTTTCATCACGTTACTTGGTCTTTGCTGCGACTTTCTTTCAAGTTGGCGCTGGATGGGTGATGCCGGACCGGACTCGTAACCGGACGGCAGGCAAGTGCTCAGTTTTGCGGAAAAGCTGGAGTAAGGGGTGGAGCAAACGAGATCGAGCTGACCGTGCATGATTCGGGGGTTGGTTTTGAAACGACGAAGCCATCAAAGGGCCTGGGCTGGGCCTCACCAGCATGCAGGAACGGTTGAAACTAGTCGATGGGAAGCTTTCTATCGACTCAAAAGCCGCAGCGCGGAACAACGATTTAGCCCGCGTGCCTCTCAATCCTAAGATGAGATCTGCAGGGGCCGTAGGATAAATCGACAGCTCGTGCTTCAGAAATCTGATGTTGAGCAGCTACAGAAAGTGGCCTTGATACGTGATTTGCACCGCGACTAGACTCGCCCAGGGGTGTAGCACTTTTGCCGCCGTCGTACGCTAACCCCTGAGTGACTTGATGGGGTTAGAACACAACGGGATCAATTCGGCTACACCTACGGATGGCGCTTGAGCCTGGTCCCACCCGCGAATTTGATCAAAACGGCATGGAAGAGGGTGTCTCACGAGATCAGTGGGAAAACGAGTGCAACCTGATGACGCGACTCGGTAGGAAGATCAATGGGGATTTGCCTTAATCGTGTAGCCGTGAGTCTTCTCCCATGACCGCACCTTAAGTCGAGCCTCGTCGAAGAGCCGCTCATAGTTCTCCAGCCGCACTTTTTCGCTCGCTTCTTTGCTAAGCAAACGGAATAGCGGCGCGTACATCGTATAAATCCGCAAGTATTTCTCTTGATCGTGCGGTGCCACTTCGTCAGTACCGAACAAAAATCGGTCCGGGTAGCGATTGATCAAATTGGCAGCAATCTGGGTCGACTCAGGCGTGGCGACAATATATTTGGCGACCTCAGTCCACGAAACATCAAAATATAGATTCGCGAACGCGGGATCTCGTAGCATGGATTCCAAGATAGCTGCATGGCCTTTGAGTGGACGCACTACTCGACCCACCCCTGTATGGGCCCAGATGATGATGGTTTTGGGATGACGCTTGATTAGAGATTGCATTTGAGAAAGATATATCGGTTTGGCAACTGGTTGATAACTGCCCGTATCGGATTGATTTGGAGAAAAGGGTGTATCGATGTCATTGTGGATGATGACGACGAGTCCTACTTCGGCGGCAAAGTCCAGAATCCTGTCGAGGGCTGGGTTTAGAAGTGAAGCGGGCTCGCCTGCTACCTTTGCGGAAACAAATTCTTTGTGAACCGTGAATTCGCCTATTCCCGAAAAAACGCCTGGAAAAGTCTGCAACACGCGCCGAACGTGATCGACAGCATACATGTCAGCCGGATTGAATCCAGTAATCATGGGGTCGAATCGTGCCTGCTGATCTCTAGGAAGCGAAAGGTACGCCATGGCGATGAATGCGTCAGTGAAAGAATAGTAGTAGAGCGGCGCATCGGTCTGCAGGTAATACGTTGGGGCAAAGTCGCCTGAATTCTCGTATGACCATTCTTGTTGTAATGGGATCCCGAAAAGTGCCACTCGTCCGACTTTTTTACCCATGATCTTGAGAAAATCATGGATATCCGTACCCTCTTGAATGTAGTTGGTTAAATGGAAGTGTGCGTCGTCGACTTCGTAAGCTACTGTCTCCGAAGGCACGGATCGAGATTGTGAGGAAATCCGGGTCGACCCAACGGAGCAAAGCGCTCCGAGGAGGAGGACACACGTGAACTTCCGCTTTAGGGACGAAGCTCGTTGCGTATCCATAATCAAATTTCCCAGATTCGAATAAACTGTGCTGGCGATTTAAGCAGTACGAATAAAGTGTTCACAGTCACAGGCTCAGCTGAGAGCTAGTCATCCAGTCTTGCAATGGCCGTACATTTCGTGCCGATTGCTTATTAGCCTGAAAGGTCCTCCTACGTGAATCGAACCTCTTCAGAACAGAGCGGTAGCTCCAATAGCGAGGCTCACTCCTCTCAATCCGCCGGTGTAGAAACCACAAATGCTGCTTACCAGTGAACTCGCGTGGCTGTTTGACCAAGAGTGTCATCACCAGAGTGTGAAAGGTTCCGACGGTCATTTGCCAGCAACTCTTGCTCTGCTTCACTGGCTTATTTAGTTTGGGATACTTACTTCCACCCGACTGAGCTCGGCGAATAGAGGTCGTAGTTGAGCTTGTTGGCGACGTACTCAATCACTTTTTGCGCTTTCACACTATTACCTGCTTCATCCAGCGGAGGCGCAAAGACGGCAATAGCCCCCTTCCCAGGGACGACGGCCAAGATCCCGCCACCTACTCCGCTCTTCGCAGGAAGTCCCACATGCCAGGCCCAACCGCCAGACCCGTCGTAGAGACCGGCCATAGTCATCGTGCTGAGGATATGAGGAATGTCTTCAGCCTTGATGACCTGTTGGCCGGTGGCGGGGTTGATGCCGTTGTTCGCAAGAGTCGCACCCATGCGAGCGAGCTGAGTGGCGTTTACGCCGACAGAACATTGCTTGGTGTAAACGTCCACTGACTCAAACGGGTCCGCGTAAATCCGGTCATACTTGGCCAAGAGCATAGCGAGCGCCTTGTTGCCAGTATTCGTTGCGGCCTCCGATTTGTAGACATCCTTGAGAAGCGTTAATTTCTCACCGGCTACTTTGCTGTAGAAGCTGAGGATTTTGTTCCACTTTTCGTCAGCGGTTTTGCCCGATATCAAGCTGGCCGTTGCAATGGCGCCTGCGTTGACCAGCGGGTTCCCAGTGTGAGTCGGCATGTCCACAACTGCGTCTGGAGAGTTGAAGGCGCGTCCTGTCGGCTCAGAGCCAATCTTCTGGAAGACCTTGTCGGGTCCCAATTCGCCCATCGCGAGCGCGAGAGTAAAGACTTTAGAGATGGACTGGATGGAAAACGGCTGAGTTACGTCGCCCATTGCAAGCGACTGGTTGTCGGTCGTCACAATGGCAACGCCAAACAATTTCGGATCCACTTTAGCTAGTTCGGGGATGTAGTCGGCGTTTTTGCCGCCAGTATCGTTCTTGAAGTTTGTGTATGCTTCGTTCACAATTGCTTGTACTTGCTCTCGATTCGGTGCAACCGGACTTCGCTTCGTCTGAGCCAGGCCGGTCATCGAAAGACAAAACGCACCAACGAGCGCAAATGTCATCAGAGTTTTCGGAACTTTAACTTTTATCAACATCGCTTGCTGCCTCCTATAAACACTAAGTCAAACCATAGCTTTGCTCTCCGCGCGCTTCGCGACTAGCCTCCGACACGTGCACTGAAGCTGTACTTGAAGGAAAACTGAATTCTGTAGTCATTCGCGTGAAAGCCGTCTGAGAAGTTCGTGCGGCGGGCCCATTGGAATTCGCCACCAGTCATAAAATCCTTAAAAGGTGACCAAAGCAGGTTGACCGTGGCGTACTGACCCTTGTGGAAGGCGGCTGGAGTTTGGAGAATCGTATTGTCGACTATCAGTTGGGAATAACCCACTGATGTGGTCCATGCGTCAGTCCAACTGTGATCGAGATATGTAACGAAGCTACGCATTGGCAGGGCTTTCCCCTTCACAGGCTTGAGTGGATTGCCGAAATTGGGCTCGGCGGCGACGTCCTCCGGCGCATCATTCATATAGTTCTCAACTCCGTCGCCGAACACGTACTGCAACCGGAGAACATCCTTGTCGTTGCGAAATTTTAGGTTGGAACTGAGATCGACGCCCCATCCGACTATGCTCTGATCGAGATTGATGGTACCGGTGGCTGTATGATCGAGCTTGATGCTGCGAACAATCGCTGCGCCTTGGACGTAGCCTCGCTTCCAGGACTGTCGGTACTGTGCTGACAAGTCCGGAAACTGGAATCGTCCCTGCACATTTTGAATCTCGATGCGATCTGCAAGCACGCCCGCATCCGCGGATGCACCGGGCCTCTCCAACGCGATCCACAAATGTGTGTCTCCTCGGATCGGCATCCAGCGCAGCTGCGGATTACGGAAAAACACCATTCCGTTCGGCCCCCAATAATCGAGAATGTTCGGAAAGACATCGATATCCATGAACACACTGTTTGTTTGACCTGCGAGGACGGGGCCCAACTCACCGTAGTAGTGCCGCGGTCGAATAGTCGTCTCGCCGGCGTCCGGACCTACACCGAACATGTCGAACTCGAATGTAACTTTAAGGTCTCCCCAAGCTGTAGGCTCGAACCCCTTGACGCCGAAACGTGTCTGCCGCACGCTGGCATATGTCCTACCATCGCGGCCAAACTCACCCGCAAACGATGGCAGCTTGGAAGGTCGGTTGACATCAAACCAGTTGGGATCATTCGTCTTGACGTCGTAGCCAAGATCCAGCTGCGCGAAGCCGTAGATATCTAAGTATGGCTTTGGCGGAGTTTGGGCTTGGGTAGGCGCTGTCTGCGCATCACCCTGAGGTTCATCCCTTGAGGGCGGCTCGGCTGTCGTGTCGTATGCATTAGGTGCCGTGGCGCTCGCATCATCTGACGTGGTGTCCGCATTAATTGCGATGTTGGACTGTGCCTGTGCATGTCCTGAACCTAGCAACAGCGAGAAGACGGACAGCCCACCATATAGTACGGCTAGCCACCACCCGCCTAACCTCGTCGTTTTTCTGCTTGCGCCTCTCTCGAATGTCATAGCGCAACGAGCCTCCTTTCGTTTACGGTACTCTCGGAGCTCAACTGCAGTTCGGTTCGCGGCTTTCGCGTCGTATTTCTGTGGTTTATTCTTGAGGGCGAACCACGAGGCAACAACTGGTATTTCTGACAGGAAAATGTGATTGAGTACGATAACCTTCTAATACTGTGCTAATACCGTGGAAACTGTCACCTAATCCAGCCGATCAGCGGCCGGGCAGCTGGAGTGCGATCATCAAATAGGGGAGAAAGCGCTTGGCGACTGATCGCTGATCTAAGAAGGTCCTCCCAAATTCAGGGACGACCAGTCGCATCCTGAAACCAGGCCTGCGCGCTCTCAACTTTAGAACCACGTCCACACTATTTACGGCGGATTGAAGCAAATCGAGCCGTTGGCCTCGACTCACCGGCGGAACCGAATTTTCCGACCAGTACTATTACGTAGCTCATTAGGCTGTCCGGAGACAGGAGAGCTTACTGTACTTTTTGCCAGCTCACGAGACGAAGCAATATGAGTATGGTGGGGTTAGCTCGCTTACATTGTCGAGGATATCTCTTGGCCTAGACTAATGCCGATTCGGGGACGGATCCGGGAATCAGAGAAGCGATGCCCATGAAGGCCAAACCAAAGCATGCTATCTTCCGATCTCTGCTGGCAATGCTCTGCGCACTCGCTGTCGTGCCTAGCGACACCCCGGCATATATGCGGTCGCCTCAGGCAAAGCAGGCGCCCCCGTCAAAAGATCAAGCTTCGAAGATCGCGCCCGACCACTTGGATTCTCTGGTGGCGCCCGTTGCTCTCTATCCAGACCCCTTGCTGGCCCAGACTTTGGCGGCATCCACGTATCCCCTGGAAATTGTCCAGCTACAGCAGTGGTTGCAGAAGAACAAGAATCTGAAGGACAAGGCCCTTGCTGATGCTGTGGCGAAGCAGCCCTGGGATCCAAGCATCCAGGCCATGGCTGGTCTTCCCGATGTGGTCAAGCGCTTAGCAGACGACATTCAGTGGACCACCAACCTAGGCAACGCGTTCCTTGTGCAGCAAAGCGATGTCATGGATGCCGTGCAGCGTATGCGGAAGAAGGCCCAGGACAAAGGGAATTTGAAGTCATCTGAACAACAGAAGGTGGAAACTAAAGTCGTCGAGAGTAAGAGCGTGATCGTGGTTGAACAGGCCAACCCGCAGGTCGTGTATGTACCTTCTTACGATCCCGTTGTAGTGTACGGGGCACCGGTTTATCCATATCCTCCCATCTACTATCCGCCAGCAGGGTACTACGCAGCGGGAATGGCGATTTCTTTCGGGGTGGGTGTGGCCATGGGCGCGGCCTGGAGCGGTGGTTGGGGGTGGGGCTGTGGCTGGGGAGGCAACAACAATATCACCGTCAATCGCAACAACAACTTCAACCGTAACACGAACATTACCGGTGGAAACCGCGGCGGAAATACAAGCAACAGTTGGCAGCACCAGCCTGCACATCGAGGCGGTGCCCCGTACGGGGACCGAGCAACCGCAGACAAGTTTGGCGGTACGGCGCGTGGGGACTCCCTAGCCAACCGCCAGGCTAATGCAAGCGGGGGAGGCCGCGGAGGGGACAGCATAGGAAGCCAGGATCTCTCGCGTAGCAGCGGCGGAAACCGGGACGCTTTCGGAGGGGGCTCCAAAGGCTATAGCGGATCAAACGCACGTGCCAGCAGCAACCGCGGCAGCTCAAGCATGGGATCTCGAGGAGGCGGCGTCAGTCGTAGCGGTGGAGGGCGGCGCAGGTAAGCACACTGTGTCTCGTGAAGGATATTATGGG
>Ga0187824_10000104_pt1 | contig 13709 bp, 13 predicted proteins | sample NC_wetland_sal_i_13_FD_132437 | JGI IMG/M metagenome (GOLD analysis project Ga0187824, IMG submission 132437) | Wetland sediment microbial communities from Neuse River Estuary, North Carolina, USA - SourceSoil_4 | ecosystem: Environmental > Aquatic > Freshwater > Wetlands > Sediment | place... | reverse complement strand
CTCGGTCACCGGCAGCGCGTCGCCCGTCGCGGTGTCGACGACGAAGACTTCCGGCGGCCGCGTGGGCTCGTCCCATACGAGCGCGAGCCTGGAGCCGTCGCGCGAGAGCGAGAGCCCGGCACCGAGCACCGAGACGGCCCCCTTCGGCAGGCGCGGCGGCGGCAGGTCGACGCCCTTCTCGACGTCCCGGACCTGGACCCGCGCCCAGCCGTCGACGTTCTCGAGCCAAGCGATGACGCGGCCGTCGGCCGATCCGACCACCTCCTCGATGTCGTGGTCCGGGGACGCGATCGACTCGCGCGCGCCGGTCGCGAGGTCGTGGAAGGTGAGCCCGGCGAACTCGCGCCCCTCGTCGGTGAGGACGTAGAAGCCGGAGCCGTCCCGCGCCCACGGGCCGGGCATGAACTTCACGTCGCCCTCGTGCGGCGTCGCCTCGGTCGCATCGCCCGACGCGACGTCGATCACCCACAGCGACATGTCGCTGTTCGAGCGGAACTCGATGGCGAGCAGCTTCGTCCCGTCGGGCGAGAAGCTGATCGCGAACGTGTACATCCCTTCGCCGAACACGTAGCGCGGCTCGGCCTCGCCTTCACGCCAGATGAACACCTCGCCGTCGGTCGGCCTGCGGAGGTTCCCCGCGAACGCGAAGCTCTTCCCGTCCGGAGCCCATGCGCTGCCGGTGATCTCGTGCTGCACCTGCGGCGCGTCGGTGAGCTGCTCGGGCCAGCCGCCTTCGGCCGGGATCCGGTACAGCTGGTGGAACTCGTCGCCGTCGTGGTCGGCGTTGAACAGGATCGTCCCGTCCTCGCGCACGGCGACGCCGCGCACCGTGTTGTCGAGGAACGTCGTCAGCTGTTCCGGCCAGCCGCCGTCGAGATCGACCGCCCACAGGTTGAACTGCCCGGAGATGTTGGAGACGAACAGCACGCGCTCGCCGTCGGGCGTGAGCTGCGCGACCGGCAGGAAGCGGCGGTAGGCGAAGAACTGCTCGAACGGCGGCTTCTGCACCGGGCCAGCCTATAGACGCAATACCGCCGCGCCGCGGATGCCACCGCTGCGCAGCCGGGCGAGCGCCTCGTTCGCGTCCTCGAGCGCGAACGTCTCGATCTCCGTGCGGACGGGGACGCGCGGGGCGACGGCGAGGAACTCCTCGCCGTCCTGCCGCGTGAGGTTCGCCACCGAGCTGATGCTGCGCTCCTCCCAGAGCAGCTCGTACGGGAACGACGGGATGTCGCTCATGTGGATGCCGGCGCAGACGACACGTCCTCCTTTCGCGAGCGCACGGAGCGCGACGGGGACGAGCGCGCCGACGGGCGCGAAGAGGATGGCGGCGTCGAGCTCCTCCGGCGGCTGCTCGTCCGACCAGCCGGCCCATTCGCAGCCGAGCTCGAGCGCGAAGGCGCGGGCCGCCTCGTCGCCATGGCGCACGAAGCCGAAGAGCCTGCGGCCCTGGTGGCGCGCGACCTGCGCGACGATGTGCGCGGATGCGCCGAAGCCGTAGAGGCCGAGGCGCTCGGCGTCGCCGGCGAGGCGGAGCGAGCGATAGCCGATGAGCCCCGCGCACAGGAGCGGCGCGGCCTGCACGTCGTCGTAGCCGTCCGGGATCGGCAGGCAATAGCGCTCGTCCGCGACGACGTATTCCGCGTAGCCGCCGTCGAGGTCGTAGCCGGTGAAGCGCGCGCGGTCGCAGAGGTTCTCCCGGCCGCTCGCGCAGTAGCGGCAGGTGCCGTCCGTCCAGCCGAGCCACGGGACGCCGAGGCGGCGCCCGTCGTCGGTCTCGCCGACGACCTGGTGGCCGAGGACGAGGGGCAGCTTCGGGTGCGGCAGCTCTCCGTCGACGACGTGCAGGTCGGTGCGGCAGACGCCGCAGGCGCGGACGCGAAGGCGCAGCTGGCCCGGGCCGGGCTCGGGGTCCGGCAGGTCGCGCAGCTCGAGCGGCCGGCGCTGCGCGGGGAGGACCATCGCGCGCACGAGTAGATTCGTACCTGTGCAGCACACCCTCCCGTACAGCTGGTACACCGACCCCGAGGTCCTGCGGCGCGAGCAGGAGCGCATCTTCCGGCCGGCGTGGCAGTACGCCGGGCACACGGGGCAGCTGCCCGAGCCGGGGACGTTTTTCACGGGACGCTCCGGCCGCACCCCGATCGTGGTCACGCGCGCGCGCGACGGCGAGCTGCGTGCGTTCGTGAACGTCTGCCGCCACCGCGGCTTCCCGGTCGCCGAGGGCCAGGGGAAGCGCGAGACGCTGCAGTGCCCGTATCACGCCTGGACGTACGGGCTCGACGGCGGTCTCCGGAGCGCGCCGCGCTCCGACGAGGAGCCGGACTTCCCGCGCGACGAGCTCGGCCTCGAGCCGATCGCCGTCGGGACGTGGGGGCCGTTCGTGTTCGTGAACACGTCGGCCGATCCCGAGCCGCTCGCGGACGCGCTCGGCTCGATGCCGGCGCAGATCGCCGAGCTCGGGCTCGACGTCGACGACCTCGTCTTCCACTCGCGCTGGGAGGCGGAGCTCGACGCGAACTGGAAGATCGTCTGCGAGAACTTCCTCGAGTGCTACCACTGCCAGGTCGCGCACCCTGCATTCGCCGCCGTCATCGACACGTCGACGGACGCGTATGCGCTCTCGACCGAAGGACGGCTCTCGAGCCAGCGCGGGCCGGTGCGCGAGAACGTCCGCGTCGAGGGCGAGCTGCAGCGCTCGCAGTTCCATTTCCTCTGGCCGAACCTCGGCGTGAACATCTTCGCCGGGCGCGCGAACATCTCGATCGGGCCGATGGTGCCGCTGTCGCCCGACCGGACGTATCGCTTCCTCGACTACTTCTTCGGCAGCGGCGTCGACCAGGGGTGGATCGACGACCTGATGGCCTTCGACACGCAGGTCGGGATCGAGGACCGCGGCCTCGTGGAAGGCGTCCACCGCGGGATGGCGAGCGGAGCGCTCGAGCACGGCGTCCTCATGGGCCGGAGCGAACAGCTCATCGGGCACTTCCAGGCCCTTACGGCGGCGGCGCTGCAGTTGTAGATTCAGGCCTTCCTGCAACTCGGAGGAGGGCAACTTTGAAGCGACTTTTCTCCGTCGTCCTGCTGGCGGCGCTCGTCGCCGTCCCGGCAGCGACGGCCAAGCGCTCGGCCGCGCCGACACTGGAGCCGGGCAAGCTGATCGTCGCCTTCGGCGATCCGGCGGTCGGCTTCGCGTCGGGCACCGTCCGCGGAAGCACGGTCACGAACCCACGAGGCTACGAGGTCGACCTCGCGTCGGCGATCGCGAAGGGCCTCGGCCTGACGCCGGTCTGGATGTACTCGTCGTGGAACGCGCTGTTCCTGCCCGGGACGAAGAAGTTCGACATCTCGTTCCAGGAAGCGACGATCACGGCGCAGCGCAAGCGGACGGTCACGTTCTCGAGCTCGTACCTCAACGCGAACCAGGGCGTCCTCATCTCGAAGCAGACGACGGCGCCGAAGAGCATCGCCGACCTGAAGAAGCTGCAGACGTGCGCGCAGACGAACACGACGGGGCTCGACTGGATCAACTCGAAGCTCCATCCGTCGAAGCGGCCGCTCACGTATCCGACGACGACCGCTGCGTTCCAGGCGGTGCAGCTGAACCAGTGCCAGGCGCTGATCCTCGACGTGCCGATCGTCGCGCTCCAGGCGAAGGCCGACCCGGGCAAGTACGGCCCCGTCGCCGGTCAGATCGACACGCACGAGCAGTACGGCGCCGTCATGCAGAAGGGGTCGAAGCTCGCTCCGCTCGTCGACGCGCAGATCAAGAAGCTGACGGCGAACGGGACGATCGGGAAGCTGCAGAAGAAGTGGTTCAACCTCAACTTCGCGTCGATCCCGACCCTGAAGTAACGACGTGCACGCGCTCCACCAGGTCTACCGCACCTTCTTCTACCCGCACAGCTTCCGGCTCTCGCTGCCGGACGTCTGGGCCGGGTTCCAGCTGAACATCAAGATGATGGTCATCGCCGAGGTGCTCGTCCTGGTGCTCGCGCTCGCACTTGCGATCGTCCGCGGTCTGCCGGGGCCCGCAGCGAAACCGCTGCGGGCTCTGGCGATCGCGTACACCGACTTCTTCCGCGGCACGCCGCTCATCCTCGTCGCGTTCATCATCGGGTTCGGCGTGCCGGGCCTGCAGCTCGGCTTCATCTCGAACCAGCACGTGATCGTGTACGGCATCACGGCCCTGACCCTCGTCTACACGGCGTACGTGACCGAGGTCTACCGCGCCGGCATCGAGTCGGTGCACCCGAGCCAGCGGGCCGCCGCGCGCTCGCTCGGGCTCAGCTACGCGCAGACGATGCGCTACGTCGTCGTCCCGCAGGCCGTACGGCGCGTCATCCCGCCGCTCCTCAACGACTTCGTCGGCCTGCAGAAGGACACCGCCATCATCTCCGTCATCGGCGTAGGCGAGGCGACGCAGCTCGCACAGCAGTTCTCGACGCAGAACAACGACTTCCCGTCGCTCGTGGCCGCTGCGGTGTTCTTCATCCTGCTCACGATCCCGCTCGCACGCTTCACCGACCATCTCGTCGCGCAGCGCGAGCGGCGCGAGCGCGCCCAGGCGTTCTGAATGAGCACGAACGGGAGCACGCCGTTCGTGCACATGCGCGGCGTCAGCAAGTGGTTCGGCTCGCTCAACGTGCTCGACAAGATCGACCTCGACGTCGCCGAGCACAACGTCGTCTGCCTCATCGGCGCGTCCGGATCGGGCAAGTCGACGCTCCTCCGCTGCCTCAACCGGCTCGAGCACGTCGAGGAAGGCGAGATCGTCGTCGACGGCCAGCAGATCACCGATCCGAAGCTCGACGTGAACGTCCTGCGCCGCAAGGTCGGGATCGTGTTCCAGGCGTACAACCTGTTCCCGCACATGACGGTGCTGCAGAACGTCGTCCTCGCGCCCCGCAAGGCGGGCGGCTTCAGCCGCGAAGGCGCGGAGTCGCAGGCGCGTGCGCTCCTTCGCCGCATCGGGCTGGAATCGAAGGCGGACGAGTATCCCGACCGGCTGAGCGGCGGCCAGCAGCAGCGCGTCGCGATCGTGCGCGCGCTCGCGATGGGGCCGAAGGTCCTGCTCCTCGACGAGATCACGAGCGCGCTCGACCCGCAGCTCGTGTCGGAGGTGCTGAACCTCGTGCGCGAGCTGGCGGAGAGCGGGATGACGATGATCATCGCGACGCACGAGATGGGGTTCGCGCGCGAGGTGGCCGACAAAGTGTGCTTCCTCGACGCCGGCCGCATCCTCGAGGAAGGGACGCCGCAGGAGATCTTCAGCGCGCCGAAGGAGCCGCGGACGCGCGAGTTCCTCTCGCGCGTGCTCGAGGCGGAGAAGCTCGGGTGACGGCCGCTCGGAGCCGCGCGGCGCTCGGGATCGCGGCGTTCATCGCGATCCCGCTGTTCTTCTCGTCGCTCATGTCGGCGTCGCTCGCGGTGGAGAAGCCGCGCGTCGTGCAGTGGCGCGACGGCTCGGTGCTGCACTCGAGCTTCCACGATCCGGCCGCGTCGACCGAGCTCCGCATCTGGCTCTGGGCGCTGCTGCCGCCGCTTCTGCTCGTCCTCGTCGGCTGGGCGGCGACGCTGCTTCCGTTCGGGTTCTACGTCGCCTGCGTCGCCGCGATCGTCGACGGGATGGCGGTCGTGCACGACACGAAGACGTGGGCCGCGCACCATACGGCGCGTTTCCCCCAGGGCGTCGACCTCATCCCGACGAACAGCATCTCGAACCGGTACGACCCGGGCGAGTGGGAGGGCCAGGCGCGGCAGACGGCGCTGAGCCTCGAGCACTGGACGATCGGCCTCGCGCTCGCCGCGATCGCCGCGGTGGGGCTGTTGGCGCTGCGGCGGCGCTACTTCTCGCACCGCCTCGTCGAGTCGACCGGCCAGCTCGAGGGCGTGCACGCGCCCGACGCGACGCCGCCCGGCCTCGGCTGAGGCTAGCGCCTGTCCAGGAGGGCGCGGGCCGTGTCGTGCGCCGCCGCGTCCTTCTCCGCCCACAGGCGCTCTGCGAGGAAGGCGAGCACGTCCTTGATCGAGACGACGCCGACGAGGTTGCCGCCCTCCACGACGGGGAGGTGGCGCAGGTTCCGCGCGCCCATCATCTGCGCCGCATCCAGGATCGATACGTCCGGCTCGACGCTGAGCGGTCGAGGCGTCATCACGTCACGCAGGAGCACCGTCCCGAACGACGCGCCGGCCCCGGCGAGCCGCAGCACGTCGCGTTCCGTGAAGATGCCGACGAGCTCCGGCCCGTCGACGACGAGCACCGAGCCGATCCCGGCGTCGAGCATCGTCCGGATCGCTTCGGCCGCGGTCTGATCGGGCCTCGCGGTCACGAGCTGCACCCGCATGACGCCGCCGATCTGCATCGTCATCCTCCCGTGGTCGCTGGTGGCAATCCGCACGTTACTCGACGCCAGGCCCATATGTCTTTAGGATCGCTGGCCTTGGGAGTCGACTCTGGAGGGGGTTGACGTGTGGCTGGAGTGACGTTCGACAAGGTCACGAAGACCTACACCGACGGCACGACCGCGGTCAATTCCCTCGATCTGGACGTCCAGGACGGCGAGTTCATGGTGCTCGTCGGCCCGTCCGGCTGCGGGAAGACGACGGCGCTCCGGATGGTCGCCGGCCTGGAGGACATCTCCCGCGGCGTCCTGAAGATCGGCGACCGGGTCGTCAACCACGTGCCGTCCCGCGACCGCGACATCGCGATGGTGTTCCAGAGCTACGCGCTCTATCCGCACCTCTCGGTGTACGACAACATCGCGTTCGGCCTCAAGATCAAGAAGCTCCCGAAGGACGAGATCGACAAGCGCGTGCAGAACGCAGCACGCATCCTCGGGCTCGACCCCTTCCTCAAGCGGAAGCCGCGCGCGCTCTCGGGCGGCCAGCGGCAGCGCGTCGCGATGGGCCGCGCGATCGTGCGCGAGCCGGCCGCGTTCCTGATGGACGAGCCGTTGTCGAACCTCGACGCGAAGCTGCGCGTGCAGATGCGCGCGGAGATCGCGGGCCTCCAGCGCGAGCTCGGCGTGACCACCATCTACGTCACCCACGACCAGGTCGAGGCGATGACCATGGGCGACCGCGTCGCCGTCATGCGAAAGGGCGAGCTCCAGCAGGTCGCCGACCCGCAGACGCTCTACGACCGGCCGGTCAACCTCTTCGTCGGCGGCTTCATCGGCAGCCCGGCGATGAACATGATCGAGGCGACGCTGCAGCGGCAGAACGGCGGGTTCGCCGCGAGGGTCGGCGACCAGACGATCGCGATCGAGTCCGAGGAGGTGAAGGCGCGGCCCGGGCTTGCCGCCTACGACGGGAAGCAGGTCGTGCTCGGCATCCGGCCGGAGGACCTCGAGGACGCGGCGCTCGCGCCGGGCACGGAGCGGCAGCGGCTGCACGGCAACGCACAGCTCACCGAGGCGCTCGGCTCGGAGATCATGGTGCACTTCAACATCAAGGCGAGGCACGCCATGACGGAGGACGTCCGCGAGCTCGCCGAGGACGTCGGCGACGACCGCGCACTCGACCAGGCGGAGGACGAAGCGACGCTCGTCGGGCGCTTCGGCGCCCGCTCGCGCGTGCGCCCGGGTCAGGCGATCGACGTCGCCGTCGACACTCGCTCACTGCACTTCTTCGACCCGCAGACGGGGCTCGGAATCTATGACGGACATGCAACGAAAGGAGCGGAATGACTCGCACACGCGTCGCGATCGTCGTCGTCATCGCCTTGGTGACGGCGCTGCTCGCCGCAGGGCTCGCAGGCGCGCGACCGAGCTCGCATCTCACAGGGAATGCGAGCGTGAAGGGAACGATCTCGTTCGACGGCATCTGGACGTCGTCGTCCGGCCAGAAGCAGTTCCAGGACGTCATCAACGCCTTCCACAAGCTCTATCCGAACGTCCACGTCAACTACAAGCCGGTCGGCAACAACCTGCCGACGGTGCTCGCGACGGCGGTCGCCGGCGGGCATCCGCCCGACATGGCGGACATCGCGCAGCCGGGAACGGTGGCGCAGTTCGCGAAGGAGGGCAAGCTCAAGCCGATCACGTATGCGAAGTCGACGATCGCGAAGAACTTCGCTCCTGCGTGGCAGCAGCTCGGGACGTACAGCGGCAAGCTGTACGCCCTCGTCTTCAAGGCGGCCAACAAGTCGGTCGTCTGGTACAACGTCCCCGCCTTCAAGGCGGCGGGCGTCACGCCGCCGAAGACGTTCTCGCAGCTGTTGAAGGACGCACAGACGATCAAGGCGTCGGGCACGCCGGCGTACTCGATCGGCGGCGCCGACGGCTGGACGCTCACCGACATGTTCGAGAACATCTATCTCCGGACATTCGGCTCGGCGAAGTACGACGCACTGTCGGCCCACAAGATCAAGTGGACCGACCCGTCGGTGAAGACCGCCCTCACGTCGATGGCGAAGATCATCGGTGACACGTCGAACGTCGCCGGCGGCACGAGCGGAGCGCTGCAGTACGGCTTCAACGACTCCGTCACGAACGCCTTCGGATCCCCGGCGAAGGCGGCGATGGTGTTCGAGGCCGACTTCGTCGGCGGCGTCATCACCTCGTCGACGAAGGCGAAGGCGAAGACCGGGTTCAACACCTTCACGTGGCCCTCGATCACGCCCGGCCCGGATGCCGGCGCGGTCGAGATCGGCGGCGACCTGTTCGTCACCTTCCGCGACAACCCCGCGATCGAGGCGTTCGTGAACTATCTCGCCTCGCCGCAGGCAGCGGAAGTCTGGGCGAAGCAGGGCGGCTTCGGGACGGGCAACAAGAACGTCCCGGCGAGCATCTATCCGGACCCGATCACCCGCGCGACGGAAGCGCCGATCGGCTCTGCGAAGTCCGTCGTGTTCGACATGTCGGACGAGCAGCCGCCGTCCTTCGGCGCCACCGCCGGACAGGGCGAGTGGGGGCTGTTCCAGGACTTCCTGAAGAACCCGAAGAACATCTCGGGCATCCAGCACCAGCTCGAGTCCGCGGCCGCAGCCGCGTACAAGAAAGGCAAGTAGCTGAGCGCGGGGGGCATCACCGCGGAGCCGCCGGTCACGGCGGCTCCGCCCCCCTCCGCTGACCCGAGCGGCAGGCTCGCTCGGTACCTCGTCGGCGCATTCTTCCTCGCGCCGGCGCTCTTCATGCTCGGCGTGTGGATGGTCTATCCGGCCGTCTACACGATCATCCGCAGCTTCTTCGGCCAGCACGGCTTCCTCGGCACGTGGGTCGGGATCGACAACTACAAGACGCTTTTCACGACGTCGACGCTGACGACGGCGATCAAGAACAACGCGATCTGGGTCGCGGTCGTGCCGGCGGTCGTCACCGCGGTGGGTCTCGTCTTCGCCGTGCTGACGGAGCGCGTCCGCTGGGCGGTCGCGTTCAAGACCGCGGTGTTCCTGCCGATGGCGATCTCCGCGTTCGCCACGGGCGTGACGTGGCGGATCATGTACCAGCAGGATCCGAATCTCGGCGCGATCAACGCGCTCGGAAAGGTCGTCTCCGGCGCAGTCAGCCCGGCCGGCGTGCTGCAGTCCGCCCTCCCCTCGACCCCGGGCCTGCAGACGCAGGGCGGAGGGATGGTGCTGAAGACGGCGACGCAGCCCGGCGGCACGGCGCTGCTCGGCGTCACCGGCATCCCGCCGGACCAGGTCCCGCACAGCGCCGTGCAGGCGGTGACGCCGGCCGCGAAGCCGGGCGACGTCGTCGGCACCGTCTGGCGCGACTTCAAGCCCGGCGGCGGCAAGCCCGGCGTCGTCGAGAAGCAGGAGCTCGGGCTCCCCGGCGTCACCGTCGAGCTGCGCGACGCGTCGGGCAAGGTGGTCAAGTCGACGAAGACGAAGTCCGACGGCTCGTTCGATTTCACCGGCGTCAAGGCCGGGACGTATCACGCCGCCATCGGCGCGTCGACGTTCGCGAAGCCGTTCGCCGGGTACGCGTGGCTCGGGCCGAACCTCATCGTGCCCTCGCTGCTGATCGCGTACATCTGGATCTGGGCCGGGTTCGCGATGGTCGTCATCGGAGCCGGCCTCTCTGCGATGCCCCGTGACGTGCTCGAAGCGGCGCGCACGGATGGCGCGAGCGAATGGCAGGTCTTCCGCCGCGTCACCGTGCCGCTGCTCGCACCGGTGCTGAGCGTCGTCTTCGTCACGATGATCATCAACGTCCTCAAGGTGTTCGACATCGTGTACGCGCTCGCACCGGAGTCGGAGTACGCGAAGGCGAACGTCATCGCCCTCGCGATGTACTTCACAGCCTTCCAGGGCGGCGGGAACTTCGGCGTCGGCTCCGCGATCGCCGTCTTCCTCTTCCTGCTCGTCATCCCGGTGCTCGCCCTCAACATCCGCCGCTTCAAGAGGGAGGCGTAGTGGCAGCCGCCGCAGAAGCCATCGTCGTCCCGGCGCCGCACGACACCGCCGCGGCGAAGGCGTTGAGGTTCGCCGCGCGCACGCCGGTGAACATCGTCCTCGTCGCGCTCGGCCTCGCCTGGCTCGTACCGACGATCGGCCTCTTCATCACGTCGATCCTGCCGGCGTCGGCGCTCGCGTCGAAGGGCTGGTGGCAGATCTTCTCCCACCCGAGTGTCGCCACCTGGTCGAACTACGACGCGCTCTTCCACAACTCGGGGCTCATCACGGCGCTGAAGACGACGGCGTACATCGCGGTCGGCAACACGCTCCTCGTCGTCATCCTCGGCGCGATGGCCGGCTACGCGTTCGCGTGGCTCGACTTCCCCGGCCGCGACTGGCTCTTCATCGGCGTCATCGGACTGCTCGTCGTGCCGCTGCAGATGGCGCTGATCCCGATGTTCAAGCTGTACGACACGTTCGGCCTCTTCGACACGTGGGAGGGCATCGCGCTGTTCCACGTCGCGTTCGGGCTGCCGTTCGCGATCTTCCTGCTGCGCAACTTCTTCGTCGGGCTCCCGAAGGACATTCTCGAATCGGCGCGCATCGACGGCGCGAACGAGATCGTCATCTTCCTGCGGCTGATCCTGCCGCTCGGGCTTCCCGCGATCGCCTCGCTCGCAATCTTCCAGTTCCTGTGGACGTGGAACGACCTGCTCGTGGCGCTGACCTTCGGCCAGAACACGACGCCGATCACCGTGTGGATCGCCGGCCAGCTGCGGGAGTTCGGGACGAGCATCGACATCATCGCGCCTGCGTCGTTCATCTCGCTCGTCATCCCGCTCTGCGTGTTCCTCGCGTTCCAGCGGTACTTCGTCCAGGGACTGCTCGCCGGCTCGGTCAAGTAGTGACTGTGGCGATCGTCGGGTCCGGCCTCGCCGGGTTCACGGCGTACCAGACCCTGCGCCGCGAGCTCGAGCCGGAGGAGATCGCCGTCTTCGGCCTCGACGAGGACCCTGCGGCGACGTTCCGGCGCCGCGCGGCGGCGATCCGCCAGCGCGAGATGCGCTCGGAGAGCGATGGGCACTGCCGGCCCGCGTCGTTCCCGGGCCTCTCGTTCGGTGCGGCCGTGCGCCGGCGCTCGGTGCGCCCGCTCGTCGACACCGTTCGCGACCGCTTCCACCCCACCGTCCCCGAGTTCCTGGCGCACGTCGAGCGCCTGCGCTCGCGCAGCGGCTGGGAGCGGAGCCTGCACGCGCAGCGGATCGAGTCCGTGCGCGCGGTCGACGGCGGCTTCGAGCTCGACGGGCACGGCACGTTCCGGCACGTGCTCGTTGCGCCCGGCCATCCCGGCCTGAACGTGCCGGACGAGCTCGCCGGCGACCCCCGCGTCGTGCACGCGTACGAGCCGCACGACTATGCGGCGACCGTCACCGTCGTCGGCGCGGGCCTCGCAGCCGCCACCGAGTGGCTGAACGCGCTCGCCGCCGGATCGGAGGTCGTGTCCGTGCGCCGGCGCGAGCCGGTGCGCCAGCAGCTCAACGTCCCGCGCGAGTACCTGTCGCGCCGCGCGCTCGACCACTTCCATCGGCTCCCCGCGCAGGAGCGCGCGGCCCGACTGGCGAGCCTGCTCGCGCCGAGCTATCCGACCGGACGGCAGTGGGACGAGCCGCTCGCGCACGCCGCAGCCGAGGGACGCTTCCGCGTCGAGGAGCGCGTGAACGGCGCGCGCCAGGTCATCTGCGCCACGGGCTTCCGCCGCGGCTACGCCCACGACCCCCTGCTCGCCCGCGTCGTGGCCGAGCACGGCGTCGAGACGAAGGACGGCTGGATCGTGCTCGCGCGCGACGGCAGCATCCCGAGCCTGACCGACGCGACCCGGACGCTCGCGCTCGCGGGCGTCGCGGCGCAGTGGGCGTTCCCCGCTGCAGACACGCTCACCGGAGCGAAGTACATCGCCCACGGATTCCTGCGCAGATGTCGTACACGCTGAGAGGACGCCTCGAGTCGCGCCTGGCCGCGCTGCTGCCGGTGGTCGCCGCTGCAGCCCTGCTCGCGCTCGCGGAGCACAAGTACTGGCCCGTCGAGGCCGCCGCGCTCATGCTCGCCGTCGGGATCGCGCTCGACGCCACCGTCTATCACGCGTTTCTGAGCTATCAGCCCGGCTGGGCCTCGCTTCCCCTCGGCGCGCTCGAGCTCGCGCTCGTCGTCGCGCTCATGCACGTGGCCGGCGTCATGGCTCCGCTCGGACAGGCGTTTGCGCTGTTCGGCGCCGGCTGGCTGCTCGCGCAGGTGCTCGGCCACGCGGGCTTCCCGCTCCTGCGTCTCTCGTATGCCGAGGACGGCGGCGAGCTCGGCCGCCTCGGCGCCGCCGCCGCGGTCTCCATCGGCGCGACGCTCGTCGCAGCGGGAACCACCGCGTACGCACTGAGCCCGCCGGTCGTCCATCTCGCCGCCGGCGTCCACCAGGGCCCGCTCGTGATCACGCATCGCGAGGTGCTCGTCGGCGACCGTGGCTCCGTCGTGCGCGGCGGGATCGTCGTGAAGGCGAACGGCGTGACGGTGAAGAACGTGAGCGTCGTCGGCGGCGAGAACGGCATCACCGTCGAGAACGTGCGCGACACCGTGCTCGACGGCGTCTCCGTCTCGGGCGCGAGACTCGACGGCATCCACGTCCGCCTCGCCGGCGTGATGATCAAGAACTGCACCGTCGACATGATCGGCAACCATCTCGGTCAGGGCATCGACATCTCCTACAACATGGACATGGGGATGAGCATGGTCGAGGGGTGCACGGTGACCGGCGGCATGGAGGGGATCACGACGCACTCCTCCATGACGCAGGTGATGGACAACCAGGTCAGCCGGACGACGATGCGCGGCATCTCCGTGACCGAGATGTCGATGGGGATGGTCATGGACAACGAGGTTCGCGACGCGCACGGGATCGGCATCTGGTGCAACGACCGCTCGATGTGCTCGATCGAGAACAACACCGTCATCGACACGACCGGGGCGGGCTACGCGATCCTGGCGAGCTTCCAGTCGGAGGCGGACCTGCGCGGCAACCAGCTGGCGGCCAACCCGATCGGAGCGGCCGCCATCGAGAGCTCCGAGGTCCGCCGAGACCGTTGACGCTCAGCTATCGTTAACTCCGTTAACGATATGCCGATAACGAAGACGATGGATCCGGTAGCCCTCGCCGACGAGCTGAGGCCCGTCCTGCTTCGAGTCGGCCGCGAGCTGCGCCGCGAGGCCCGCTCCGCCGGGGCCTCCCCCGAGCAGGTCGCGCTCCTCGTCAGCGTCAAGTACGCGCCGCGCATCGGTATTCGCGAGCTTGCCGCGCGCGAGCGGGTCAGCCCGCCGG
>Ga0187824_10000101_pt1 | contig 13808 bp, 12 predicted proteins | sample NC_wetland_sal_i_13_FD_132437 | JGI IMG/M metagenome (GOLD analysis project Ga0187824, IMG submission 132437) | Wetland sediment microbial communities from Neuse River Estuary, North Carolina, USA - SourceSoil_4 | ecosystem: Environmental > Aquatic > Freshwater > Wetlands > Sediment | place... | reverse complement strand
TGTCTAGCCGACTCGCGCTTGCTCACGGCGCTCTTCCTCGGCCAGCGTGTACAGAGCTTCCGGTGCCGCTTCGAGTCTCTCGCGAGGGATTGGCTGGCCACTCATGTCGGATAAACCGTAAGTGCCTTCTTCAATCTTCTTTAGGGCACGAGTAACGTGCTCGAGCCGCTCAGCGTCACGAGCCACCAGGAGGCCGTCTCGCTCAAGCGCATCGAGTCGTTGCGCATCGTCTTCGAATTCGAGAGCCTCGCGAGCGCTCGTCCCTCGTACGTCGGCTTCATCGGATTCCACTGTTCCACTTGCGGCAAGAAGGGTCTGACGTAAGCGCAGCAGCTGCTGACGCTGCCTTTCCACAAATGCCTCATCAAGTCCGCGTTTGCCAGCTTGCATATCGAACTCCCGCGACGTCCGTCTAGGCCATTATGCCTTGGTTTGCTGCGTCATTCATGCTGCGCCAAACCGGACGAGTCAACTGCGACTTACGTGCCTTACGACACCCCACTCCTCTTGAGCCTGCGCCATGCGCACTTGTACCTAGTGCGTGGGTCTTTTTCCTTTTGAGCATACGACCCTGAGCGCTTGCATGAGCTGAGCGAACTCGCCACTCGCGCTGCCCGTGTCCGAAACCTCTACTCCGCAAAACATCGCGCGTTCTGTCGCGCTGCGCAGTTCTTTGGCGTGTGGCGACGCGCCGACGCCCGCGCGGGCCGCCGCATTGCCACTAGTGCGTATAGCAAGACGCACGATACCTGCACCACACTGTTAGCCCTCAGTCTCCGGATGCAGAAGGAATGCCCAGATGGCTGCCAAGCAAGTGCTGTTCCGTTCGATGGCACGCGAAAAGGTGCTGCGTGGTGCCACGCAGCTCGCCGATGCCGTGCGCATCACACTCGGCCCGAAATCCAAGTCGGTGCTTATTCAAAAGAAGTGGGGTGCGCCGATTGTTTGTAACGACGGCGTTACTATCGCCAAGGAAATGGAACTCGAGGATCCCGAGGAAAATCTCGGGGCGCAGATGCTGCGGCAAGCCGCGGAGAAAACCGGCGATGTGGTCGGTGATGGCACTAGCACTTCGACAATCCTGGCGCATGCCATCTACGCGGACGGATCGCGGAACGTCGCAGCTGGAGCGAGCGCGATCGATCTGAAGCGCGGTCTCGATCGTGGCTTGCAGGTTGCTGTGCGGGCCCTAAAGCAAATGGCCAAGCCCGTGGGAAGCCGTAGGGAGAAAGCGCAGGTTGCCGCGGTATCCGCGCACAATGATCCCGTGATTGGCGAGCTCGTCGCGGATGCAATGGAAAAGGTCGGGGGTGACGGGGTTATCTCGGTGGAGGAATCAAAGACAACTGAGACGACACTCGAGACCGTGGAAGGCCTGCAGTTCGACCGCGGATACCTCTCACCTTACTTCGTCACAGACTCCAGCGCCATGGAGGCGGTGCTTGAGGATCCCTATATTCTGGTGTGCGATCGCAAGCTCAACATCATCAAGGACATCATTCCGCTTCTCGAGCAGGTCGCGAAGGCCGCTAAACCCATACTCTTCATCGCGGAGGAAATCGAGGGCGAGGCTCTCGCCACCCTGCTTGTCAATCAGCTTCGCAGTGTCCTCAAAAGCGCTGCCGTCAAAGCACCGGGGTTCGGCGATCGCCGCAAGGCCATGCTGGAGGACATCGCGGTTTTGACCGGTGGCCAGGTCATCTCCGAGGAACTCGGACTGAAACTTGAGGACGTCCAGCTTTCTCAGCTGGGGCGGGCAAAGCGTGTCGTGGTGGACAAGGACAATACGACCATTATTGGAGGTGCCGGTAAAAAGACGGACATCCAGGCTCGTATTCAGATGATTCGCAGGGAGATTGACAAGGCGACAAGTGATTACGATCGGGAAAAACTCGAGGAGCGCCTCGCTAAGCTATCAGGTGGTGTCGCAGTAATCCGCGTCGGAGCGCCCTCCGAATCCGAGATGAAGGCCAAGAAAGAGGCGCTCGACGATGCCATCAGCTCCACGAAGGCCGCGGTGGCAGAGGGGATCGTGCCCGGTGGCGGCTTGGCATTGCTCCGCGCCAGCGAAGCGGTCTTAGCCGAAGAAGAAAAATGCAGTGGGGACGAGCGTACCGGGGTACAAATCCTGAGACGTTCGCTCGAAGCCCCCACACGTCAGATCGCAGAGAATTCGGCCGCCGATGGCGGCGTCGTGCTCGACAAAATGATACATGGCAGCGGCAATTTCGGCTTTGATGCAGCGCGAAAGGAATTTGTCGATCTTCTCGAGGCCGGTATCGTCGACCCGGTCAAGGTCGTCCGCACGGCGCTCGAAAATGCAGTATCGGTCGCCAGCGTGCTGCTGCTGACGGAAGCCACGATGACCGAGCGCCCGGAGAAGCCCAAAGAGCACGCATCAATGGAACCCGAGATGTAGGGGTACACCAAATCAAACATTACTACGGGTAACTATCGGTTTCTGTGCAACCGGCTTTCCAGGCATTCGCGTAACCAGGCGGCACTCACGCCCGAGAGTAGAGTGACCCCGGGACGTCATTGAATCCCAGCTGTCCGCGGCGATAGCTGCCGCCGTCGGGTAGCCTCAATCGTCAAAGTCGCCGCTCTGAGCAGCTCGCCTGCCAGGCCTTGCAATCGGTGTGAGACACCCGCCCGCGGGAAATGCAGAACACCAACGCCGCTTCCAAGAAGTGCAACGTGCGGAGTTGCCGCGTGCCCAGGCATAGGTACATACACGGATCGTCCGTTGGCGGCAGGTGGTTCAGCATGGGTGCGAGCCAAGCCTTCGGCGAAGCCGACTTCGGGTCTGCTGACAGCCGCGGTTCACGATGAGGCTACTAATGAAGGAGAAGCAAACATGACATCCGATTCCGAGATCAAGAGAGATGTGGAGATCGAACTGAAATGGAGCCCCGAGATAGACGAAACAGACATTGCCGTTAAGGTACGTAATGGCGAAGTCACATTGACCGGGTATGCCCGTAGCTACTTCGATAAACACCAGGCGGAGGCCGCCGTTAAGCGCGTGAAGGGCGTCGTTGCAGTAGCGAACGATATCGAGGTTCGCTCATCTGCAAGCGTGCCTACGGATCCGGAGATCGCACGCGCAGCAGCCGCGGCGCTGAAATTCCAATTGCCGCTCGTGTGGGAGAATCTCAAGGCCGTGGTGCAAGAGGGACGAGTCACCCTCGAAGGCACGCTCGAGTGGCACTACCAGCGCGAGCAGGCGGAAAGTGTCGTACGAAATCTGCTCGGGGTCGTGAGTGTCCATAACCAGATTCGCATCGAGCCAAAGCTGGCGCCCGAAGATATTAAGCACAAGATCGAAAACGCTTTCAGGCGACTTGCGCAGATCGATGCCGGACACATCACGGTGGATGCGATCGGCTCCGACGTCACCCTGCGTGGCGAGGTTCGGTCTTGGGCTGAGCGCGATCAGGCCCAACAGACGGCGTGGTCGGCACCGGGAGTTGCTAGGGTAACCAACGAACTCACAGTGCGGACTTGACGAAAGGGGTCGGGCGACGGCTGACATGCCGTCGCCCGGGCGTATGCGCGAGCAAGCCCCGCGTGTGCGGGCAGGGTCGGTTTGACAAGGCGGGCGCGCGATATGAACGATCTCCGAACCACTGATCCGCATCGTTAACGCTGATATGTCACTCAACGGACGCGAAATCGAGCTGAAGCTCGAGGTGGGCGCCACAGACGTCGCAAGAGTCAAGCACCGGCTGCGCCAGCTGGCGCACACGAAGCCAGTGGTGAAGACACTGGTTTCAATCTATTTTGATACTCCGCATTGGACGCTGCGCGAGCATGGCTTGTCGTTGCGAGTGCGCCGCGCCGGCCACGCTTTCACACAGACCGTAAAGAGTGCTGGAGACCGGAGCGTGGGTTTATACGATCGAGGGGAATGGGAACATCCGACGCGCGGTCCGCAACCCGAGTTGCGATGGACAAGGAAGACCCCGCTCGGTCCCCTGATGCGTGGAAGGCCAGCCAAATCCCTGCTCCCGATGTTTGAAACCCGGTTTCGCCGAACTGCATATCAACTGACGAGCGCCGCAGCGGTCATCGCTGCAACCCTGGACCAAGGGTCCGCACGCGCTCGGTCGCGTCGCTGCTCAATATGTGAGGTTGAGTTGGAGCTGCTGGACGGCCGAACAGATGAGCTGTTTCGCGTTGCCAAAGCGCTTGGAAGCATTGTTCCCTTGCATCTAGCCACCAAATCCAAGGCGGATCGTGGCTATGAGCTCCTGTCGGGCAAAGGCAACATGCCACCGCCGCCGCTGAAGGTGCGGCTAGAGGAGAGTGCCACCGCCGGCAGTGCGTTTCAAACCGTCGCCCGCGCGTGCCTGCAACAGCTGCTCTCGAACAAGACGTCGGCGCTCGTTGGTGACCGCGAGGCGCTGCACCATATGCGAATCGCTTTGCGGCGCCTGCGTGCAGCGATCAGCGTCTTTTCGCGGGTGGTCACCGATGGGCAAACACCGAGAATCAAGTCCGGCCTTCGATGGATAGCACATCAGCTCGGACCTGCGCGGGATGTCGACGTGTTCATTGCGGACGTGCTGGATCCACTGCGAGATCACGGCCGGCGAGATCGCGGAGTGAGTCGACTACGCCGCGCTTTTGAGCGCCGCCGCACAACCGCGTACGCGCAAGTCGCCTCGAGTGTGCGGTCGCGCCGCTTCCGGCGCCTGGAGTTGGAGCTCGCGCAATGGATCGAAGCCGGCAGATGGCTCACGAACCAAAGTGTTTCGGCGACCCGCAGGCGCGGTGAAGCCGTCACACCGCTCATTGTGAGAGCTCTGGCGCGACGACGCCGAAAACTACGAAAGGCCGGCCGACGTCTAACCAGACTCAGTCGCCGCAGACGTCACAAACTGAGAGTTCGCGCTAAGAAACTCCGTTACATTGTTGAGTTTTCCGCCGGGCTATTTCCCGGAAAGAAGCATGCAAAGCGGTACGCCGCTATCCTCTCCGCGCTTGAGGCTCTGCAGGATTCGCTTGGCGCACTCAATGATCTGGCAAGGCGTGGGGCCGTTTCCCATGGCCTATCCGTGGTGCAGAGCGAAGCGGCACGGCTGACAGGCAGCGGCCTCGCTCCGAACCCGATCGCCTCGCTCGTGAATCCCGTCGCTCAACAAGAGCGCGTCGATCAGCTGCTAGCTGAAGCGGTGATCGCCTACCGGCACTTCTGCACCCGGAAGCCATTCTGGGAGTGATCGCGCGACCGTGGCTGGCAGGTGCAACCGACCTTGGTGCATTTCGCGAAAAGCGTCAAGACTTGCCACCGATTCTCGTGGTCGCGCTTTGCGTCGCCATCAGTGTCGTTCTGAAGGTATGATTTGCATGGCAAAGGCATTGAAGCAATTCCCAAGATTCCAAGCGTTGTGCACGTGAACAGTGCGAAGCATTCTCGGGCCGGCGAATAATCAGCAGCACCTCGAAGGATCAAATTCTGATAACCGTGGATCAGAACCTACTGTTCGGGTTTGCGGCAGCCCTCGGCGGCGGACTGTTGATTGGAGTTGAGCGGGAGCGCCGTAAGGGTGTTGGAGCGACGCGAGCGCTTGCCGGCATAAGGACTTTCACGCTCGCCTCGCTAACCGGGGCCACGGCTGGATTTCTCCAGCAACCACTATTGACATTCGCGGGCGCACTTTTGGTACTCACCCTGGCTGCAATGGACTTTTGGCGACGACGTGCGCGGGACCCCGGCGTAGCGACGGCGCTAGCCCTATTCATCACGTATCTGCTCGGCGTGGTCGCCATGCCGGCGCCGGTTTTCGCTGTCGGTGGCTCAATCGTGGTCGCTACCCTGTTGGCTGCACGGCGCGCACTCCATGAATTCTCTGTGGAAGTGTTGACTGAGTCGGAGTTGCGGGACGGCCTGCTGTTCGCGGCCTGCGCTCTAATCGTACTACCCCTGTTGCCTGATGTGCCGGGCGCCTGGCTCGCCGTTGGAAGCCCGCGGCGCCTGTTTGCTGTTGCCGTGACATTTATGGGATTGCAAGCTGCCGGCTATGTGGCGTTGCGCGTCGCTGGAGTCCGCCTTGGACTCGCCCTCTCCGGCCTGGTTGCCGGATTTATATCCAGCACCACCACGATCGCTGCTTTCGGGACTCGTGCGCGCGCCGACCCGCGGTTGCGCGCGGCGTGCGTGTCTGGAGCACTCTTCTCCAGCGTCGCGACAGTTACGTTGCTGGGGATCATTGTCATAACGGTGTATCCGCAAGCACTGGTGTTCGTAGGGCCTTCGCTTCTTACAGCGTTCATAGCCGCCCTTGTTGCTGCCTCCCTCAGTCTGCTGTTCCAGCGGGGTGGGTCTGCTCTCCACAGAGCGAGTGGACGCGCCTTTAACCTTCTACATGCCATCGGTTTTGCGACACTCCTAGCCGGCGTCACTGCAATGACGGCTATCATCAACAGCTGGCTCGGCAATAACGCTGCGAGCGTTGCCGTTGGGATTGCAGGGTTGTTCGACGTTCACGCCGCCGCCACGTCCACCCTCTCCTTGGCAGCCAAGGGAGTGATTAGGCCGTCGGCTGTCCTTCTCCCAATCCTGATCGCGTTTTCGACGAATACGGTCAGCAAAGTCGTCGCCGCCTTCTCAACCGGGGGCCTGCGCTATGGGCTCCCCGTGACCACGGGATTACTGGGCATAGCGGCGGCTGCTTGGCTGCCCCTTGTATGGGTTCTGCACTGAGGCAAGTACGCGTCGGCAGTCAGTATTTAAGCTGCGAAGTGTCCGGGGCTATCCGTCTGGACAACGAACAACGTAGTTGAGCGGGCCCGTACCGAATGAGCATGAACCTAATGCCTCTAGACCCCCCGGGTTCCTTCAACCATCCGCTCAACCGCGTTGGTCGTCACGAGGTCCTCCGTGTCCCAGGCGAGTACCCTGAGGATGCCATCCGTGGACAACACTCCCATGAGATCGCCACGCTCGCCGACGACCGGCATGCGACGAACCCCGTGCTCGCGCATCTTTTGGAGGGCATCCTCGATGGAGTCGGAGTCACAGATGGTGACGGGGTTGGCGGTCATCACATCACCGACCGAGACGGCGCTCGGGATGACGTCCCGTGCCAGGAGCGTTAGCACCAGGTCCCGGTCCGTCAGCACGCCGATCGGGCGCGCGACACGGCCCAATGCATCAGTCTCCACGACGACAAGGTAGGTAGCCCACATGGGCCTCCCTCATGAGTCTTGCGGCAGCGCTCACCTCATCCGAGCGGTTGACCGTACTGACCAGCCGCTGGCAAATGGTGCCGACCTTCATGACCGAAATCCCTAGTCGATGAAGCCATCCTAGGGCCGCAAAGCCGGGAAAGATCTTCATACTTACAGGCTGCAACGTAGGTTGGGCGCCGAGCCGGGTGCCCTCTCCGTGGGAAGCCTTGGTTGTCTTCACGGCGCTGACTGTTCTCTGATCCGCTAGCGACCAGCGTACGCGGCACGCACGCGTTTCGCGGCGCACACGCAGCTATTTACCTGGTAATGGGGTCTCCAAGGCGAGGAGAATGCTCGCCGGCGCCGAGGCGCGACAAGTAGTCGCAGATGGCCCCTATGTCATCGCGATCCAGTTTTGCCAGCAGACGGACGTGGCTCTGCGCGAAGTTCGGACGTCGTCCATCCACCGCGTCATAGATCTGGCGACGCAGGTACTCGTAATGCTGCGCAGCGAGACCCGGAATGCCATGCTCTGCGTCCCCTTCTCCCGCACCGCCGTGACAGCGGGCACAGGCGTTCGCGTAGCTTTCCGCTCCGTGCACTAAGGACTCGCCGCTTCCGTGTCCACTAGCCTCGCGCGGCCGCAACTGACTGATATAAGCCGTCACATCCGCGATAGCCTGGGCATCAGCCAGATGGTGCCGGTCGGAAAAGGCCTCCATACGCGGATCCCAGCGGCGGTTGTGCCTATAGTCCGTTAACTGTTGTTGCAGAACCGAGGCAAGTTGCCCCCCGATACGTGGCACCCATCCGTTAGGTACACCGCCTCCTGTCGCTCCATGACAACCCGCACACGGCCGGTACAGCTCTGCGCCACGCTCTACGCTTGGCTTACTATGTACTGCCTCGCCGAACTCCTGTTTTGAAGTCTCGACCGCCAGGGCCAAGCGCGGTGTGAGAACCAGAGTCAGGCAAGTGCACACGGCAGCGCACAGCCAGCGGACTGTGACGGCTCCCCGCACTTGTCGATTCGTGCGCGGAAACCCCTTAGCGTCGCGCGAGCTGCTCACGTCGGTGCGCCTTGATATCACTTTCCACCAAGGTATGCATGTCGGCAATCAGCGCCTGCAGCACGTCATCGAAGGTGACAATCCCCACGAGCACGCCCTGATCGTCTACGACCGGTATGCGGCGCACGCCATGGAAGCGCATGCGCCCAACGACCGCTCGCAAATCCTCAGACTCTTTGGCGATCACCACCGGATTGCGTGCCAGTGCTGACAAGGGCACCGTGGAGGCGTCACGACCACATCCCAGTACTTCGATCGCAAGATCTCGATCAGTGACGATCCCGACTGGAATACGCTCCTGGTCAGGGTCACTTACCAGGATCACGTCTCCGACGTGCTTCTGCCGCATCAGCTTCGCGGCCTCCAGTGCACTCGTCTGTGGGCGACAACAGACCACCTCAGTTGTACAGATCTCTCCAACGACCATCGCCTTATCCTCCATTGCGACCAATTTCTTGGGCTCCTAATGCGCCATAAATACAGGAAGGTCCGCGTGCTCAATCAGCGCCCGCGTCACTCCCCCAAAGATGAACTCGCGCAGCTGGCCATGTCCAAAACCGCCGACCACGAGGAGCTCGGCATGCCTGCGAGCGGCCGCCTCCGCCAGCTCTATGGCGGCTGGCCGCGAACCATCTCCGACCACTTCAAAATCCGCAATGATGCCGTGCCAGGCCAACTGGCGTGCGCAGTCAGCAAGCTCTTCACCGGAAGAAGCACCACGCTCGGAGACAGCAAGAACAATGACATTCTTCGCTTGTTTGAGGATGGGCAAAGCAAAGGCGAGACTCCGTGCTGCCTCGGCGGTCTCCTTCCAACCGACGACAACGGTGCCACTGTGACTCCGCGACGGTGAGGGAGGAGCAATTAACAATGGGCGGCCGCTGTGGACCAACAGACTCTCGATGAGAGTCGCGGGAAGATGATCGCCGCCGCGACGGCGCCCCACCACAACGAGATCGTGATGCCGCGCGCGAAAGAGCAGTCGCTGCTCTGCCTGGTCCGTCTGCTCGAGCCAGCTTGCCGAAATTTGGTCAGTTCCGCTGGGCACTTCGTGGACCGGTACCTGGTTCTCACCACAGAACGCCTGGAAGTGCTTGCGCGCCTGGGCCGAGCGATGCTGCTCGTGCTGCAGGAGTCCTTCCAGCGCATTGGCAAGCTCGGGGCCCTGGCAGAACTCGAGATGTGCATGCGCAGCGGCCGCCACAGGGCTCAGATTGACGTGAAAGAAAGACAGGTGCGCCCCCAGCGAGCGCCCCATTGCGAACGCGGCGTCAAATACGCTTTTGTCGGTATCTGATCCGCTGGTCGGAACAAGAATGGTCTTAATCACATGCGAACTCGTACTGACTAAGGGGCCCGCTCGATATGCGAAACCTATCGTGCGCGCCCCCCATAACGGTCTCAATAAGCACTTACCGCATGGCAGCACCACGCCTGGATCGCTCCAACTGAAAACCAGACGCTGCGGTGTCCCGAGTGCGTGGCTGAATCCCCCATCTCCCGCAAACTCATTGCGTGGGAGCGGGATGCAGCGACGCCCGCAGGAGGAATGAGATCGCACTTTGCCCCGAGCATATGGTCAGGGCGTTCAGAGCGGACGCGGCCGCGTGCGCCAGGCTACCGGTCAGGCGGCGCGCTTAGATACGAAAGCCGTGAGATGTAGTCCGCGAGCGCCTGCTGAACCTCTGGGGTGAGCTCCGCCATTCCCGGTGGATGCGACATGCGTCCGGAGGAAAACTCGTGCAGCCGGGAAGCGACATAGCTGTAGTGCTGCCCGCCAATCGCGGGTATCCACTGCCCATCATTTCCCGCACCTTGATCGCGGTGACAAGACTGGCAGGCTCTTTCGTACGATCGTTTTCCCAAGGCCAATGCCTCTTTTTGCCGATATTCGGGTTGCGGATCACGCGGCGCCTGCGTTAGATAGCTGCTTAAATCAGCTATAGCCTGGGCGCGATTGACATCCGGTGGCTGGGTGCTTTCCCGCATCGCGGGACCGTGCATTTCCGAGCCCGGTCTCTGTCCGCTAACAAACCGCTCGAGCTGCTCAGTGAGATACCTCTCACCCTGCCCCGCCAGCGCCGGGATCTCCCGGGGCCCGTCGCCCCAGCCGTGGCGGCCGTGACACCCCGCACAGCGCTTGAGGAATAACACCATGCCATGCTGCGGGTCGGGGGTGAGCGAGGAAGTCGGGGACAACCCCTGCTGTGCGCCGGCAAGGGACGTGACCGCCGCAGTGAATGCCCATGCCCAACGTCCCGCGACTGTCAGGGATGTGCTCATTGGTGAGACGCCGCGTTCGCGGCGTTAAAGGCCGTCTGGCTCGGGTTCTTTGACCACCAACCGCCACCGAGCGCGACGTACAATGCGACCGTGTCCTGATAGCGCACGGCGGTAGACTGGAGGTCATTAATCATCGTCTGATGATACTGACCGTCCGCATTCAAGACGTCGAGATAAGTCGCTATTCCCGCTTCGTAGTTGATGTGAACGAGGCGCAGCGCCAAGTTGGCGCTGCGCAGCGCTTCATCCTCCGCCCTGAGAGCCGCTGCATCATGCTCGAGGGCCCGCAGACCGTCAGCGACCTGCCCGAACGCCGCGAGCACGGTCTGTCGATATCGGGCCATTGCCTGCTGGTAGCTGTCGATCGCGGCCTTGCGCCTGAACCAGAGCGTACCGCCATCGAACAGCGGGCTTGTAAGGCCGCCACTTAGGTTCCAGGCGCGTCCCTCGGCTGACGACAGCGCACCGAGGCGCGTCGCGTTAGCGCTATAGTCACCGCTCAGGGTTACCGACGGTAGCAGCGCGGCGGTCGCCACGCCTACGTTGGCACTCGCAGCGTGAGCCGCTGCTTCGGCGATCAAGATGTCCGGTCGCTGCTGAATAAGCTCGGAAGGAACGCTCACCGGCAGTTCTGCCGGCAATGTTAGGTCCGCGAAAGTAATTTCGGGGGCCTGCCACTCCGCCGGTGCGTAGCCGCTAAGCGTGGCCAGGAGGTCATCGCTTTGCACCAGTCGTTGCTCAAGCTGCGGAACGGTTGCTTCCGTGGAGGCCAGCTGGCTCTTGAGGCTCAATACCGTGGAGTACGGCGCGGTGCCCGCCTGAACCTGGACCTCGGCGAGCCCGACCTCCTGCCGTTGCAGTTCGACAAGCTCTTGCGTCGCCTCGATTTGAGCTCTATAGCCGGCGCACGCAACCACCGTGTTAACCATGTTCGCCAGCAGCGTGATGTAGGTTGCTTGCTCGGTGGCGCGCTGGAACTCCACTTGAGCGTGGAGTGCTTCGATCGTCCGCCGCTCGCCGCCGAACACATCGAGCGCATAGCCCACGGAGGCCGACAGGGTGAACAGGTTGAAAATTGCAGATGGCGCACTCTGACCGACTCTTTCCGGCAAATAACGCTGCCGGGTCGCAGCGGCACCCACTGCAATATTCGGATAGAAAATCCCATAGCCGCTGCGTAGCGCATCCTCGCTCTGCCGCAAGCTCGCCTGCGCAGCCTCGAGCCCGGGGTTCCTCACGAGCGCCTCACCAACTACTGCACTGAGCTTGTCGGACTTGAATAGTTGCCACCAGTCACCCGCGACGGCCGCGCCCACTGAAAAGTGCTGTTCCGTTCCCTGAGCCCTAACGGTCGCCCGCGGATCGCCTCCGCGCGCGTAGGATGCAACCGCCGGAGCATCTGGTCTCCTGAAATTCGGGCCGACTGTGCAACCCGCGACGAGAATGCTCGCCAACAGTGAGAGTGCCCAGGCTGTGGGCCAGCAGAGATGCCTATTTGGCGCCCACATAGACGTCCACAAGCTGCCCTGGATAAAGGTTGAGATTCGCCGGCTTCTGGAAGCGGAAGATGACCGGCAGCACTCTGAGATCGACACGCTCCTGGCGGGCGTCGGATAGCTGAATCTTCGGCGAAATTAGGGGCTGGACTCTGACAAATGCGAGGGCTACGTGAGCGGTGCTCCCGCGGATGAGCATTTCCGCCTGCAACTTCTCCGGTTGAGGCAGCTGCTGGACTAATATTTCATCTATATATGCGCGCACCTGCAAATGATCCTGCGGGAGTCCCATGACCAGAAGAGGCGTGAGAGCCTCCGTATAGGTGTCGTATGCCCCCTGGGGAGACACGTAGCTACCCACACTCGAATGCACGGCGAGTACTACTCCATCCGTCGGGGCCCGGATCGTGTACTTCGCCAGAAGCGCCGCCGAGGACTGATAGGCCTTTGACAGTGCGGTGTAAGTGCGCTCAGCATTTTGTACGTCGTATACCCAGGCGCCGGCCTTCGTGAGGGCATACTGCTCTTCGCTGACTTTGAGATTGGCGGCCGCGATGCTCTCAGCGTTCTTGGCGTTATCGAGCGCATCTGCACTTATCGCTCGGGCATCCATCTCGTGCGCGCGCTCCTGCTTAGCGAGCTGGTCGCGCGCATTCTTCAGCGTCGCCCGCGCGTTTTCTACTTGCGCCATTGATACCGCGAGCGACTCGCGTCGTGGTTGCGCCTTGAGCTCCCGCAGCATCGCGAGCGCCGCTTCGGCTTGCGCCTGTTGTTGCTCTGTTGTAGCTCGTTGTACCGAGTCATCGATCCCAAGAAGCGGGTCGCCCTTGCGCACCTGCTGACCTTCCTTCACCAAGATCTCCGTAATAGGGCCCGCCACTTCAGGGTAAAGATTGATGTTCTCGCCCTGAGCCTGGTCACTCTCAATCACGCCGTTCGAATAGATGCCGCGCGCGTACGGGTTGGCGGCGGGTTTAAAGAGTGGCGGCTGTGCCTTCGGTTGCTGGGTGAAGAACACGGCACTCCCCAATGCCAGAATGAGTCCGGCACCCGAGCCCATGAAGATCACTCTATTGCGCATCTAACTGACTCCGTTCGACGCCGGCAATCCTGCCATCCTCCATGCGCATGATGCGGTCCGCGAACTCATATATGCGCCTGTCATGTGTAACGATCACGATGCAGCGCTGCTCAGAAAGGATGTGCTCGCGCACGAAGCGCACGACGCTGCGGCCGGTATCGCCGTCCAGGGACGCTGTAGGCTCATCGAGAATCAGAATGTCGGGTCGGCTCACGATCGCACGGGCAATCGCTACGCGCTGCTGCTCTCCGCCACTTAGCTTTATCGGCGCGAGCTGCGCTCGCCCCCCCAAGCCGACGATTTCAAGATTCGCCTTGGCCTCGGTAAGCGCTGCGTCCCAATCCCGGTTCTGGAGAATGAGCGGAATGGCGACGTTTTCGGCCGTGGTAAGGCGGGGGAACAGATGGTAGTCCTGGAACACGAAGCCGATCTTGTGCAGCCGGAACTCCGCAAGGGCATCCCTTGAGAGACTCCAGATGTCGGTGGCCTCGATCCTTACCGTGCCAGAGTCTGGGCGCAGGATTCCGGAAATCATGCTCAACATCGTGGTTTTACCGCTTCCGGAAGGGCCCACCACGTAGACCATCTCTCCGAAATTCGCCTCGAAGTTCGCATCCTTGACCGCATGGGTTCTCGCCGGTCCCTCGCCGAACCATCTATTGATCCCCAACGCCTGAACTGCCGTCTTTGGCATGGTTAACC
>Ga0187824_10000100_pt1 | contig 13846 bp, 9 predicted proteins | sample NC_wetland_sal_i_13_FD_132437 | JGI IMG/M metagenome (GOLD analysis project Ga0187824, IMG submission 132437) | Wetland sediment microbial communities from Neuse River Estuary, North Carolina, USA - SourceSoil_4 | ecosystem: Environmental > Aquatic > Freshwater > Wetlands > Sediment | place... | reverse complement strand
CAGACCGGCGGCCAGGTCGGTGATGATGTCGCCAAACATGTTATTGGTTACGATTACTTCGAACTGCCTGGGATCGCGGACCATCTGGGTGCAGAGCGCGTCCACGTACATATGCTGCGGAGTGATCTGGGGATACTCTCGGCTCACCTCTTTAAACACGCGCTGCCACAAGCCTCCCGCATAGGTCATGGCGTTCGACTTGTCGCACATGAGGATGCTCTTGCGCGTCGAACCATCCTGCTTCTTGTGGCGTTCGCAATATTCAAAGGCATAACGTATGACGCGCTCCACGCCTTTGCGGGTGTTGATGTCTTCCTGCACCGCGACCTCATCCGGCGTGCCCGGCTTGAAGACGCCGCCTGCATCCACGTAAACGCCCTCAGTGTTCTCGCGCACCACCACAAAATCGATATCGTGGGGCTCGACTCCTTTCAGAGGGCACAACGACGCATCCAGCAGGCGCACCGGGCGAACGTTGGCGTACAAGTCCATTTTGAAGCGCATGCCCAGCAGGATCTCCCGGGCATGAATGTTCGAAGCCACGCGCGGGTCGCCGAATGCGCCCAGCAGGATGGCGTCGAAATCGCGTTCCAGCATGGCAAAGCCGTCGGGCGGGACGGTGACGCCGTCGGCCAGGTAACGATTGGCGCTCCAGTCAAAATGGGTCAACTCGACACCGGCTCGGGAGGCCTGGATGACGTTCACGGCCTGGGCGATGACCTCGGGGCCAATGCCGTCCCCGGGAATAACGGCGATACGCTTTTTTGGGCTCACGGGTAGGAAGACTATCAACTCAGTCGAGAGTTGTCATTCCACTCTTGCGCTGCTAAGAACGCACAATGGAGGACGGGCACCCCGCCCGTCTGGCGGCAAAAACGGGCGAGAACGTTCGTGCTCCATCGGGCCAGGCGGGAGCGGTTACTCAATCACTCCGCTATAATCAAAATAAGAGAATATGAGCGTGATGGCACAGAAAAATAGCGCCGAGGCATCGGTGGCGCAGCCTGCCACGGGCGGCCCGAAGACTGACGATGGCGACGTGCGCTCCGAATTCCAGGCCCTCATCTCTGCCTCTGGCGTCTACGATCTCGGTTCACGCGCCAGGATTTCGCTTACCGGCAGCGACCGGGTGCGCTGGCTGAACGGCATGGTCACCAACAATATCCGCGATCTCGAGCCTGGGCGCGGCGTGTACGCTTTTTTGCTCAACCCGCAGGGACATATTCTGGGAGATTTGTACGCTTACAACCGGGGAGAATCTTTACTCGTCGATACCGAACAGGCGCAGGTGGAAAAAATTATCGCCGTCTTCGACAAGTACATCATCATGGATGACGTGGAAGTAGCGAACATCAGCGAACAGACAACCGCAATTGGAATCGCCGGGCCGAAGTCCCGGCAAGTTATGCTGGCGGCGGGTTTGGAAATTCCCGAACTCGCGCCCTTGCAGTTTGCCGAGATCTCGTGGCAGCAGGCCCGCGTGACCCTGGTTCGGGGCGACAACCCCAGCGTTGAATCTTCTGAGTTGTGGGTGGCGCCCGGCGAAAACGAAAGAGTTCATGAAGCGCTGGTGAAGGCGGGGGCAGAGCCTGTGGGGACAACCGCCCTCGAGCAGTTGCGCATCGCGGCCGGGATTCCCCGCTACGGAGTCGACATCCGCGAACGCGATTTGCCCCAGGAGACCGAGCAGGACCGAGCGCTGAATTTTTCCAAAGGCTGTTACGTTGGCCAGGAGATTGTGGAGCGCATCCGGTCGCGCGGCCAGGTTCGGCGCAAATTCACCGGCTTCGAGATCGACGGCCCGCTACCGGCCGCCGGCACCAAGGTTCAGGTGGATGGCAAAGACGCCGGCGAAATCACCAGCGCCGCTTCCCTGCCCGTGGCAGGGGGCAACCGCCCGGTGGCGCTGGGATACATCCGTCGCGAATTCGCCGCGCCCGGCAAGCCGGTAGATGCGGGCGGCAGCGCGGCTGCCGTGGCCAAGCTGCCGTTCGCGGAAATCTTTAAGTAGTCGAAGGAAAAAGAATTATGTCTGAGAAAAAACAGGAAAGCTTTACCGTAACCGACCGGCGGCTGTTCACCTCCGAAGGGGAGTTGCGCCGGGAAGTCAGCGAAGAAGAAGTCTCGACGTCAAAACCGGCGGCAGAGGCCAAAGTCGCGCCCATCGCACCCCCGCCCCCGCCCCCGGATCAAACGGCGCCCCTCGCGCCTGGGCTCGATCCTTCGGTGCCGCCGCCCCCAACCGCCGCTGAGCAAAAGGAACAGGCGGATGCCTACCACAAGTCGGCCAAGGAACTCGACGCTCGGGTCGAACTCAGCGGCCACTCCGCGAAAGAAATGGAGATGACCTTCGAGCGCTTCATGGCCTCGCTCTACATGACCGCCATGCTGCAACTGGGGTTAATGCAGGAAGAAAGAGGACAACCGCGGATTGACCTTCTGGGCGCCCGCCAGACCGTGGACACGCTCGGCCTGCTGGCGGAAAAGACCAAGGGCAACCTCACGCCCGCGGAAGAAAACTTCCTGCAGAATTGTCTCTACGAGCTGCGCATGGCCTACGTGGAAGTCACCAATGCCCTGGCCCGGCCGCCGCTGGCGACCGGAACCAATCCCGCGAAACGATGAAAGCCACGCTGACGGTGCTGGGCAGCGGAACGTCCATGGGCGTCCCCACCATTGGCTGTGATTGCGCCGTCTGCTGCTCCTCCGACCCGCGCGACCGGCGCACCCGGCCTTCGGTGTGGATCGAGTATGGCGGAAAAAGCGTGCTCATCGACACCACACCGGATTTCCGGGAACAGGCGATCCGCGAAAATATACGCAGCCTGGACGCGGTGCTCTACACCCACGCCCACGCCGACCATATTCTCGGTATTGACGATCTGCGCCCCTTGAGTTTCCGCCACAGGCCCGGGCGGCTGCCGCTCTACGCCCGTCCCGAAGTGGCCACGTTTATCCGCAACATGTTCCGCTACATTTTCGATGCGGAGTACAAATTTGGCGGGCTGCCGCAGGTGGAACTCAAGCCGCTGGACGGGCCCCTGGCGCTGTTCGGCGCGCGCTTCGAGCCCGTGACCGTGATCCATGGCGAGACCGAGATCTGTGGCTATCGCTTCGGGTCGGCGGCTTACCTGACCGATCACAGCCTGGTTCCGGAAGCGTCGTTCGATCAGCTGCATGATCTCGACATCCTGTTTCTGGACGCCCTGCGGCACAAGCCGCATCCCACCCATTCGACGGTGGAGAATTCGCTGCGCATCGTGGAACGGGTCAAGCCCAGGCGAGCGTTCTTTACTCACATCTGTCATGATTTGCCGCATGAAGAAACCAACGCGTCCCTGCCGGAGAATGTGCGGCTCTCGTATGACGGGATGAAGCTGGAATTTGAGATTTAGCGGGAGGAGAGCCTTTAACCGCAAAGCGTCGCAAGGAGATTCGGGATGGTTCGCGGTTTCAGGATTTTGGATTCAGCTACGAGCTAGAAGCCAGGAGCTAGAAGCTGCACCTGATGCAAATCTTCCACAAACTCGAAGAAGTCCCGTCCGGCTTCGGCCCGACGCTGGTGAGCATCGGGAACTTTGATGGCGTCCATCGCGCCCATAGTCATGTGCTCAAAGAGATCGTGGAGCGGGCGCGGCAGCAGGGCGCCAAAGCGATGGCAGTGACCTTCGAGCCCCATCCGGTGCGTATTCTGCGGCCTGACTCCGGACTGAAGCTGATCACGCCCACGCCGGAAAAGCTGCGCCTGCTTGAAGCCAGCGGACTGGACGCGGTCCTGCTCCTGCCTTTCGGGCGCGATCTCTCCCTGATGACGCCGCGGCAGTTTGCCGAAAAGATCCTCAAAAAACAGCTGCACGCCCGCGAAGTGCATGAAGGCTACAACTTTCATTTTGGCCACAAGGCTGCGGGCAATGTGGAAATGCTCGCCGAGTTCGGACGCGAAATGGGCTTCGAGGTCAAAGTTTATCCGGAGATGAAATTGCGCGGTGAGCCGGTCTCCAGCAGCCATGTCCGCAAACTTCTGGGCCAGGGCGGCGTCAGCCGCGCCCGGCATCTGCTGGGACACCCGTTCAGCATGCTCTCAACTCCGGGCCGAGGACGAGGATACGGCTCGAAATACACGGTTCCCACCATCAACCTGAGCCGCTATGAAGAATTCGTGCCCCGGGACGGCGTCTACATCACGCGTACCCGCGTAGGCGACGAATGCTTTGACTCGGTCACCAACGTGGGTGGCCGTCCCACGTTCGGGGCGGAGTCGTTCGCGGTCGAAAGCCACCTGTTGAACTTCCATCCCATCGAACTGGCGCCTGATACCGAGGTGGAGTTCTATTTCCTGCAACGATTGCGCGACGAGATCAAGTTTCCCTCGGTGGAAGCCCTGCGCGAACAGATTGCGCGCGATGTGCACAAGGCGCGGAGATACTTCCATCTTTTGAAGGCTGCGTAAGCGGGTCTGGTCATCCCGAGCGGAGGGTTGGCTTCGCTTCGCGAAGGCAAGGCGCAGTCGAAGGACCCCTACCGCAAAATCGTACTTCGACCTTCGTGGGAATTTCCTGCGCCTGCTGATGGGAACCCGGCACTTGTGGCGCCTATAGGGGTCCTTCGACTCCGTTGGCCGATTCGCCAGCGAATCGGCCAACTGCGCTCAGGATGACAGTATTGAGGATGACAATGCGATCAGACTAGTCTTCACCCGCGGCGGTGCCTAGGACGCGAAGCTTGGCATCTCTGCCCATGGCGTAGCGCGAACGGTTGCGAGGCGAGAGAGAGGTGGCGACGAGGGCTACGCCCGGCATCTTTTGATCCAGGCGTACTGGTAATCCGATTTGTGGTCCGGCTTGCGACCCGGCCGGCTGCGACCACGAATCGCCGCCCCCTCCGCCTTTCGCGTGGTCCAGCGAGGGTATGGCCTGCAGAAACGAACGGATCCAGCGGTGCACGTTGTGATCTTTCACGATCTGGCGCAAGAGGCGCATGCGGCTGCGCTTTTCTTCCACGCTCATGTGGGCCGCGTCGTACAAGGCCTGCGCAACTTCGGCGAAATCGTTGGGATTGACGATCAGGGCGGCGCTGCGCAACTCCGGACCTGCGCCGGCGAATTCGCTGACAATCAGAACCCCGCGCTCGTCGATCTGGGCGGCGCAAAATTCCTTGGCGACCAGATTCATGCCGTCCTTGAGCGGAGTCACCAGGCCGATGTCGGCGGCGCGGTAGTACGCCAGAAGCTCATCCCGTCCCAGGTTGCGATGGATGTAATGCACCGGAACCCATCCCGGTTCGGTAAACTCGCCGTTGATCTGGCTGACCAGCAGTTCCACCTCGCGGCGCAGATGCTTGTAATTGGGAATTTCCTCGCGGCTGGGGACGACCACCTGGACCAGCGTGATGTGACCGCGCATCTCGGGAAAGCGCCGCAGCAGCAGGCGGAATGATTTGAGCCGTTCCGGAATCCCCTTGGTGTAGTCCAGCCGGTCCACGCCCAGGACGAGAACTTCATCGGAAACGCGCTTTCTCAACTCGGCGGCGTGGGCCGCAGTCTCGGGACGCTGCGCGTCGCGCTCAAACGCTTCAAAATCGATGCCGATCGGGAACGTGCCCACCACCGAGTGCCGACCTTCCAGGCCGACCCGTAGATGCAGGCTGCCCCGCTCAACTGTCGCCTCGGGAAGCAGGCGTTCGAGACAGCTCACGAAATTTGAGCGGTCACGATCGCCCTGGAATCCGATCACGTCGAACTCCAGCAACGCCCGCAGAATGGGCTGTTTCCACGGAAGCTTTTCAAAAACGTCGGGCGAGGGAAACGGGATATGCAGAAAAAATCCCATGCGGGCGCGCACTCCCTTTTGCCGAAGCGCCGCCGCCGTGAGCATGAGATGGTAGTCGTGGATCCAGATAAAGTCGTCGTCCTGTGCGGTTTCCGCGACCACCCTGGCGAATTTGCGATTCACCTGCTCGTAGGTCGCCCAGTACTCGGGATCGAAATTGCAGCGCGAAGGCATGTCGTGGAACAGAGGCCAGATGATTTCGTTGGCGAAGCCGGAATAGAACTTTGCGATATCTTCTTCCGTGAGCGCAACGGATCGCAGGGTGTAAGAACGGTGATGCGCGGCGCGGACCAGCATCGGTTCAATGGACTCCTCGGGGCCGGTGCCGGCCCAACCGATCCAGACTCCGGGTTGGTCGCGCCAACCGGCTTCGAGAGCCGTTGCCAGTCCTCCGGAGCTCCGTTCCAAGCGGGCGCCGCCCGCGTATTTCTTGATCAGGATCGGCAGCCGGTTTGAAACATTGATCACGCGTCCCTTGATTTCATTCATCCTTAGCCTCCTGATGCGCGCAGCCACTCCTGCAGAAACTGGAGCAACTCGTGAGGTGGTTGCAGCCAGATGTCGGCTGCGGTTGGCCGTGACTGAGGACGAACTAGAGCCGTCAGCCCGTTGCCCTTAAGCGCGTGAAATGCGTCTTCATCGGTCTGGTCGTCGCCCAGATATGCGACTGCTGCGCCGGGAATACATTCCCTTAAGATGGCGCGGACCGCGTCGCCTTTGCCTGGACCGGCCACCCGAATTTCCAGGCCGCCGTCGAATTCGAGCACCCGCAAGGGCGCCCGTTCGAGCAGGGGCTTCCACAGGCTCCGAACTTCGCGGGCGATTTTTTCCGCTTTGGCCGAATCCAGGCCTCGCCAGTGCACCGCGACTCCGCCCGGCTTGGTTTCGATCTGGTTTTCGAACCCGGCATCGCGCAGCATGGCTTCGGCCGCCAAGAGATAGTCCTTGTGGGCCGGCACCGAGCTGACTTCATAATGGCCGTCCGCCGTCAGCCGCTCCAGGCCGTGGCTGCCCCATACCTCGGGCTGCGGACGTATCCCGCTGAGCTGAAGGATCTCCTGCACCGGACGCCCGCTGATCAGCACCACGCGCGTACCGCCCCGCATGATGCGCAGGATTAACGGCGGGACCTCGGGATATGGAAAGGCCCGGGAGCGATCGGCGCAAAACGGGGCCAGCGTCCCGTCGTAGTCCAGCAAGAGGACGCGAGCCGGGGCAGTACGCAGTTGTTCCAGAAAAGGACCGTATGTGATCTGCCGCTCGAGTACGTTCATGCCAGCTCCTGACTTCAGCAAGCGACGACGAAAAAGCTATACCCGACGCGAAGTGGCGATGAGAAGTGCCAGCCAGACGGGACAGAGTCGCGAAACCCGTGATTGAGGGTTGGCGAGCCCGCGAGTCGTGCGACACCGGCGCTTATGCCCGTTGACTATTTCCCACGGAACCTGACACGGCGACGCGGTATCTGGAGCGGCCGCCAGCTGTGGTTGAAGACTGAAACTATTTTAACACGGAGAGTACCCTGTGCGGCGCGGAAATAGATGAAAATGCAAGCGTTTACACGAATAATCCGGCCCGGCAGTGCGGCCTTAGGTCCAGCGAAACCAGCGCAGCGCCAGGGCAAACGAGATCCCGCCCCAGAGCAGCAGCACCAGGATGCGTCCCGACTGCGCGGCCAGCGATGCGCCCTGCAGAATGGTGGCGCGCAAAGCATCATTCAGCGCGGTCAGCGGCAGCAACTTGATAGCGGGCTGCAGAATGGCGGGAAAACGTTCGGAAGAGAAAAAAACGCCGGAGAAGATCCACATCGGCATCATCACCAGGTTCATCAGCCCGCTGACGCTTTCAATCTTTTGAGCGCGGCTGGCGGTCAGCAGGCCCAGACCTCCGAAGGATATTGCGCCAATTGTATTGAGCAGCAGAATCGTGCCCCACGAACCTAGCACCCGCATGTGGAACGCCAGCACTCCAAAGCCCAGCAGCAGGACGATTTCAATGAGCATCAGAACCAGCCGGCTGCTGGTCAGGGCCAGCAGGAAATCGCTGCGTCGCATGGGCGTTCCCACAAAGCGCTTCAGCAGTTTGCGCTGCCGCATGTCCACCAGGGCAAACCCAATGCCCCACATGCCGGAGTTCATCAGGTTCATGCCCAGCAGGCCGGGAATCAGGAAGTCGATGTAGCGCGATCCGGGCTCGCTCGAGATCACCGCCGAAGTCGGCAACGGATTCTTGCGTCCGGCTGCGGTTTGCAGGGCATCGTCTACTTGGGCCCGGGACAGCACACTTTCCGGGCGTGCCGGGTCATAGCGATACTGAAAGGCGTCCTTGCCGTCCGCAGTAATCACCAGGTCGTACTTGCCCAGGCGGAATCCCTGCAGCGCGTCGGACTCGGGCACTACCGTCGCGCGAATCGAGGCGTTGCGCGGCGAGCTCTGCAGCAAGCTCAGGGCCTGGTCAGCGCCGGGACCGGCCACAATCGCGACCGGCGTGACGTCAGCCGGCTTGTTGCGGAAGGCAATGCCCAGCCCGAGGGCGAGGAGCACGGGAAATCCGAAGACCCAAAAGATGACTTCAGGTTCGCGCTTGAGTTCCAGCAGCCGCGCCGTCAACAGATGACTGAAGCCCGACCAGCGACCGTTGCGAGGGGGCAGGCCCGACCGAGCCTCGGGGACATCGGTCGTCGGAGTTTGTTGTGCGACAGTCATCATTCTGGCTCCCGGGTGATCGCAGAATTGTCGAGCGGCGCTCGACCACGGCGCGTAAGGACATCCGCCCCTTGGGTGCTGGCGGTCTTCACTCTTCCCTCAAATGCCGGCCGGTGAGGCGAACAAAGACATCTTCCAGGCTGGCCTGGCGGGTGGTCAGGTGCAACAAGTGCTCGCCTTGTTTCTCGACCGCATCGAGCAGCGCCGGAATGGTCAGGTGCGGCTCATGCACATTCAGACAGACGAATCCGTTGTCCTGCCGGACCGACTCGACTCCCGGAAGCGCCCGCCAGACGTCACCCGAATTGCCGTTGGAGTTGCCGCTGACCTGAAATTCGACCATATGATGCCCGCCCAGGCGCTCAATCAAGTCGGCGGGCGTGCCTTCAGCAATTACTTGTCCGTGATCCACGATGGCCAGCCGGTCGCACAGGCGCTCGGCTTCGTCCATGTAGTGGGTCGTGAGCAGCACCGTGCCTCCGGCCTGCTGGAAGCCGCGAATGGTATCCCAGAGCTGGCGGCGGCTTTGGGGATCGAGCCCGGTGGTGGGCTCGTCCAGAAAGAGAATTTTGGGATTGCCGACCAGCGCGGTCGCCACCGCCAGCCGCTGACGTTGGCCGCCCGAAAGCTTTCCGACCCAGGCATCGGCTTTCTCCGTGAGCTGCATTTGCTCGAGCACCTCGAGGGGCGCCCTTGGCTGGCGATAAAAACCGGAAAATAGTTTGATGGTCTCGAGGACCGTCAGCTTCTCCGACAGCCGGGTCTCCTGCAGCGAGATGCCCATTACTTCCCGCAACTCGCGCGCGTTTTCCTTCCAGGTTTTGCCCAGAATCGTGACCTGTCCGGAGGTCGGCGTCAGCAACCCTTCCAGGATCTCAATGGTGGTGGTTTTCCCCGCCCCGTTGGGGCCGAGAAGTCCGAAACACTCGCCGGTTTCGATTTCCAGATTCAGCCCGCGGACGGCTTCAACCTTGCCATCATAGGTCTTGCGCAGGTCGCGGCATTGAATGGCGGGAGCCATCCCGAGATTCTAACTGATGCGGATGTGGGCGCGAGCGGCCGCGCTCGTGCGGCAGCGCCTGAGACGCCGGACGCCAAAGAGTCCCGATCTCCACAGGCCGTCTTCGATTAACATAAAGCTCTGCCCATGCGATCCCGACGGCGCGGCTTTACCTGACGGCTCTTCTCCTAAAACGCCCGTGTGTCGTTTCCCCATTATCTTTTTGTAACCCGGTAGCGCCGGGCCTTCGGCCGGCCCGATGGGTGGGCGGGACGCCCACCCAGACAGCCGGTGGGACGCCGGCGCTAAAAAGTCGAAAGGATTTCCCCATGCTGCGAAAGCTATGCCTGTCGCTATTGCTGACCACGGTGTCGCTGGCTTCGGCGCAGACCACTCGTCATTTCACATTCCACTACGGGTTTACGGTCAAAGACGTGCCCGGAGGGGAAAAGGTGCGGGTCTGGTTTCCGGCGGCGCATTCGGATGAGTTTCAGGAAGTCAAAGTGCTTTCAGAAAACGGCGACCTGAAGCTCAAGAAAACCCATGAATCAAGATTCGGCAACGAGATGTATTACGCCGAAAGCTCGAAAGCGCAAGCCTCCGACCTGCACTTCGAAGTTGTGTATGACGTGGTGCGCCACGAACGCCTGACCCTGGGGATCGCCCGGCCACATCTGGCCGAGGTCGAACTCAAGGAGCGCGATCGCAAAGAATACCTGCAGCCGGACAAACTGGTTCCCATCACCGGACTGCCCGCCGAGCTCGCGGCCAAGGTCACCGAGGGCGAAACCACGCCGCTCGATAAGGCGCGCTCTATCTACGATTACGTTTTCACCACCATGCGTTACGACAAGACGGGCACGGGTTGGGGACATGGCGACGTCCTTTATGCCTGCGACGCCAAGAAGGGCAACTGCACTGATTTTCATTCGCTGTTCATCGCCATGGCACGCTCCCAGGGGATTCCAGCGCGCTTTGAAATCGGGTTCCCCCTGCCCGCCGACAAACACTCCGGGGAGATCGCCGGCTATCACTGCTGGTCCGATTTCTTCGAACCGCAGCATGGCTGGGTGCCGGTAGACATTTCGGAGGCGTGGAAGCACCAGGAAAAGCGCGACTATTTCTTCGGCGCGCACGACGCCAACCGGGTCCAGTTCAGCATGGGCCGCGACCTGCGCCTGAGCCCGGGTCAAGACGGTCCGCCGCTCAACTATTTCGTCTATCCCTACGTGGAGGTTGAGGGCAAAGAGCATCCCAACGTGTCGCTGGCCTTCTCCTTCGCCGATGTGGATGCGGGAAAGGCGGCGGCCAGTAGCACTGCACACGTAGGGGCGGGTGTCCTCACCCGCCCGGACGAGCGCAGTTCGTCTTTTCCCGCCACCCGGCAACGGCCACGTGGGGACAGCCGCCCTCGGCTGTCCGGGCCGAGTGTGAGTTCAAAACAAAACACTGCCGAGCTGTGCTCGGCCGGACGGGTCCCTTCGGCCTCGCTCAGGGCAGGCTCCGACCCGTCCCCACACGGTCATCTCAGTCTTTGTCTGGGAAACGCTTCTGCGGGAACACGGTGTGCTTCGGCGCCGGCATGGGCGTATTGCCCTTCCGGTCGCGCCACAGGATCAGGTTGAGGACGGCAGTGTTGACCGCGTCCGGCCTGGTGAAGTCCATCTTGGCCGACTCTGCCGCGCCCTGACCCTTGGCTGGGTTGGTCTGGTAAATCAGCCCATTGTCGCGATTGCTCCAGTCCGCGGTAAACGCCGGCTGATTGCCAGGGCCGGCAAAGAGCGGAGCCATCACCGGCGCGTAAGCATCATTCTGATTCATGGGCGGCAAGCCCAGCAGGCTCTCCATGGTGTGCATCATGTTCACCGTGGTGTAGAAGCGGCTGTCCACGAAAGGCTGTTGCGGCGAGCCCGGCGAATATTTGCTGATCTCGAGCGCGGTCGAGCGGTGCGCGTCGACGTGGTCGGCGCCGTCCTGGGCATCATCCTCGATCACGAAGATCGCCGTGTCGTCCCAGTAAGGACTGTGCGAAACCGCTTCGACCACGCGGCCCACTGCCAGATCATTGTCCGCGACCGAGGCTGCGGGACGCGGCTTGCCGGGCGTGGTGCCGTGGGTGTGGTCGTCCGGCAAATATAACAGGACAAACGCGGGCAGCTGGGTGCCTTTGCCGTCTTTGCGGGCCTGCACGAATTCACCGAACTCGTTGAGGAAAAGGTCGGCGCGCAGCTGGTCGGGATATTCGGTGTTGAAGTCAGGAAAGAGCGGACTGAAGTGGTCGCGCAAAGCCGCTTTCGTCGGCTTCATGCGCCGTAATAGCGGAACCGCCCAGGGCCACGGGCTGGCGGAACCGTGGGGCTGACCGACGTTGGGCGGTAGCGGTTCGCCTTTGCGCACCGCGGCGCGGTCACACTCCGTGCTGTAGGGAAAAGGCGTGCCATGCTTCGGTGAAGCCCCGCCTTTCTTGGCCGGCGCGCACCAAACTCCGGCGATGTACTCTCCGTAGTCGCGGTAGGTTACGCCGTGGCTGGCGAGATTGTCCCATAGATAGCCGGTGCCTGGTTCGTCCACGTCGGGTTCGCCCAGCTCCAGGGGAAATTCATCGGCTACCGTGCCCTGGTAGTCGTAAATGTGCTCGTGCCCGCGATAGGTGATCTGCCAGGTCTGTTCGTTGTAATCGCTGGTGATGGCGGCGTTCGACCAGTCGTGGCCGTCGCCCGAGACTTCACCGCTGTCATAAAAGTTGTCCAGCACTCCAAACTGCAGGGCCAGCTTGTGCAGGTTGGGGGTGACGTCTTCACCATATATCGTAAGCGACGGATCGCCGTTGCCTACGCTCCGGCCGCCAACTTTCAGATCGCCGAAAATCTGGTCATAGGTGCGATTCTCTTTCAGGATGTAGATCACATGATGAATCGGGTTGGCGCCCGCCCGAAAGGCGATCTTGCCGGGATCGGAGAGAAAGAGATTGCTCTCCTTGACCCGCTGGGTCAGATCCGGCAAACCTTTCTCCACGGTGCGAAAGTTCAAGCGCGAGAGCGAGCCGTACATCAACGTCGGGATATAGGGATGCTCGCGGCGCCTGCGTTCGTCCTTGAGCTGGCTGATGCCGCTATTCGGACCGCTGCTCTCTCCCTTGGCGGTGGCGATGAGCAGATCGTCCCCGTGGACGGCCAGGGCGCTGGGATACCAGTCGGTCGGAATGAATCCGAGAGCTTCCTGGGGCAGCGGAAAACTGATTGCCGGCCTGGTCAGGGCCGCCGTGTCAAACACCGCGACCGCATTCAACGAAGCATCCGCCACAAACAGCCTAGTGCCGTCGGCCGATCGCGCCAGGGCGCCGGGATAAGTCCCGGCATGCTCCTGCCCGGGAAGGTTGGTGGAGGCAAGATGGATCACTTCCCCGGATGCCGCGTCGACGGTTGCCACCGCATCGGCGTTCGACAACGCGACATAGAGCCACTTCTCATCAGGGCTGAGCAAGAGGCCGGTGGGGTGAGAACCGGGCGCGATCGGGTCTTTCGGTTCGAGCAGGGGTATCCAGCGGGTGACAGTTCCCTTCTCCAGATCAAGTTCGGCCACGCGAGAGGAATTCCACAGACTGCACCAGGCGCGGCGCCCGTCATGCGTGGCGACCACGGTATAGGGAAATGACGACGGGATCATTTCATGAGTGCTGAGATCGAACTGCTGCAGGACGCGTCCATCGCCGGAATCAACCAGCACGACATTATCCGAAAGATCGTTGGCGACCAGTAATTTGTCGCTGCCCTTATCCGATATCACGGCCAACCCGGCGGGATACGGAATCGCGGTTCCCGCCGCGGTTTTGCGGACCGCAAAGGCGACTTTCCTGCCGGCGGCAATTTTCTGGGGCGCGATTTTCAGAAAACGCTCGGGGGTTACTTTGCCGCCTTCAAATTTATAAACTGCGATGCCATTCCCGGTATTCGCGGGCTTCGCGCCCGTGGGATCGGTGATCGAGGCCATCGACGCGAACAGATGACCGCCATCGGAACTGAAGGCGAGACCGATGAAATAGCTTTGATGGGCGGTGTCCGAGAGGCGGGCGTCGGGAAAATCGCTAAGGCGGTTAGTGGTGAGATCCAGAATGGTGATCGACTGATGGGCCTGGGTCTGCTGCGTGCCGTAGCCATCATTCAGCAGGGCCGCGTAATGGCCGTCCGGGTTGAGCGCGATGGTCGCGGGAAAGCTGTTCACCGTGCCGATGCGGCCGGGCGAAGGCAGGTTCAGCACCTTGCTGGTGGGCAGTGGGATTTGTTTTGGCCGGGCTGAATCCTGGGCGCCAAGTG
>Ga0187824_10000099_pt1 | contig 13858 bp, 12 predicted proteins | sample NC_wetland_sal_i_13_FD_132437 | JGI IMG/M metagenome (GOLD analysis project Ga0187824, IMG submission 132437) | Wetland sediment microbial communities from Neuse River Estuary, North Carolina, USA - SourceSoil_4 | ecosystem: Environmental > Aquatic > Freshwater > Wetlands > Sediment | place... | reverse complement strand
GTCGTCGACCGGCCGCGAGAGGATCTCGGCCGGCGTGTCGTACTGCGCGAGCCGTCCTCCCTCGCGGAGAATCGCTATCCGGTCGCCGAGCTTGATTGCCTCGTCGACATCGTGGGTGACGAAGACGACCGTCTTCCGCACCTCGTTCTGGAGATCGAGGAACGCGTCCTGGAGCCGCTCGCGCACGATCGGGTCGATCGCGCCGAACGGCTCGTCCATCAGCATGATCGGCGGGTTGCCGGCGATCGCGCGCGCGAGGCCGACGCGCTGGCGCTCGCCGCCCGACAGCTGCGACGGGTAGCGCTTCGCGTACGACTGGTCGAGGCCGACGAGCTCGAGCAGCTCGGCCGAGCGCGTCTTGATCCACGAGCGCGGCCGGCCGTACAGCCGCGGCACGGTGCCGATGTTCGCCTCGATCGTCATGTGCGGGAAGAGCCCGACCTGCTGGATGACGTAGCCGATCCCGCGCCGAAGCTGAACGACGTCCTGGTCGTTGATGCTCGTCCCGTCGATGCGGATGTCGCCGCTCGACATGGCGATGAGGCGGTTGACCATCTTCAGCGCCGTCGTCTTGCCGCCGCCGGACGGGCCGACGAGCACGCAGATCTCCCCGGCGGGGACGGTGAGCGAGAGATCCTGGACGGCGTCCCCCTCCCTGCCCTCGTACCGCTTCGTCGCTCTGTCGAAGACGAGCTCGGCCGCCTGTCCCGGCATCCCGGGAACTATCTCTTACAGCAGCGCGTCTAGGCCAATGGTCAGTCCCGGCGGCAGCGAGTCGAGCTTGGCGAGCGCGAGAAGCACGCCCTCCGCGAACGACTCGCGCGCCGTCGTGTCGTGACGAATCGTGAGCAGCTGGCCCTCGCCGCCGAAGATGACTTCCTGGTGCGCGACGAGGCCGGGAAGGCGCACGGAGTGGATCGCCGGATCGCCGCCGATGAGCTCCGCCGTCGCGCGCGCGGTGCCCGACGGCGCGTCCTTCTTCTGCTCGTTGTGCAGCTCGATGATCTCGGCCCGAGGGAAATACGCCGCCGCCTGCTGCGCGAAGCGCATCATCAGCACCGCGCCGATGGAGAAGTTCGGCGCGACGAACAGCTTCAGCCCGCGGTCGGCCGCGAGCTGGTGCAGCGGGTGCGGATCCCATCCCGTCGTGCCGACGACGCACGAGACGCCCTGCTCGAGCGCGCCACGGGCGTTCTCCGGCGCGGCGTCGGGAGTCGTGAAGTCGACGGCGGCATCGAGGCCCTGAACGTCCGGCCGGTCGCCGATCTCGATCGGTTTCACCGAGTGGCCGGCGCGCTCCAGGACCGGCTTGAGCGCAGCGCCGACCTTGCCCTCGGCACCGAAGAGCGCGACGTTCATGCCGCCCTCTTCGCCGCGCCGCTGCCGATGGCTGCACGGAAGCGGTCCTCGTCCGGCCCGACGCACGCGGCGGACAGCCGGTCCGCGCCGAGCAGGACCCCGGCGAGCTCGGCCACCGCGTCCGGCTCGACCGCGTCGATCTCGGCGGTGATCCGCTCGAAGCTGAGGAGCTCCGTGTCGGTGATGAGCGACTTGCCGAGCCGGGACATCCGGCTCGACGTCGATTCCATCGACAACGCGATGCGCCCCTTGATGCTCTCCTTCGCGCGCTCGAGCTCGCCCTTCTTGAAACGGGCGGCGGCGATCTCGCCGATCTCCTCCGAGCAGATCTCGACGCAGGTCGCGAGGTTCTCCTCGCGCGTGCCGACGTAGATCCCGATCAGCCCCGTGTCGGTGTACTGCGACGCGAACGTGTAGACCGAGTACGCCATCCCCCGCTTCTCGCGGATCTCCTGGAAGAGCCTCGACGACGCCGACCCGCCGAGGATCGAGTCGAGGAGCGACGCGGCGAAGCGGCGACGATCCGACCGCGAGATGCCGGGCGCGCCGAGGCAGAGATGGTATTGCTCCGTCTCCTTGCGCTCGAAGCGGACGCCGGGCGCCGGCGCCTGGGTCAGCGGGCGCCGGACGCGCGCGCCTCCGCGCGACTCGGCGGCGCTCTTGCGCTCGAACTGCTCGAGCAGCGACACGAAGCGGTCGTGCTGGACGTTCCCCGCGGCCGCGACGACGACGTTCCCGCCGGTGTACATCGCGCGGTGGTACGCGGCGACCGAGCGGCGGCTCACGGACGAGATGACGTCCGCGGTCCCGATCACGGGGCGGCCGAGCGCATGCGAGCCGAAGACCGCTTCGGAGAAGAGGTCGTGCACCAGCTCCTGCGGCGTGTCCTCGTACATCGCGATCTCCTCGAGGACGACCTCGCGCTCCTGGTCGAGCTCGGCGAACGCGGGGGCGAACACCATGTCGGTCATCACCTCGAGCGCCTCTTCGGTGTGCCGGTCGGGGACGCGCGCATACACGACCGTGTGCTCGCGGGAGGTGGCCGCGTTCAGCTCCGCGCCCATCGCGTCGAACGTCTCGGCGATCTGCTGCGCGTCGTAGAAGCGGGAGCCCTTGAAGAGGAGGTGCTCGATGAAGTGGGAGACGCCGGCGCGGTCGTCGCGCTCGTCGCGGGAGCCGGCTCCGATCCAGAAGCCGATTGCGACCGAGCGCACGCTCGGCACGCGCTCAGAGATGACGCGCTCGCCGGTGTCCAGCTCGCTCAGGACGTACTTCTGCATACCTGGATGCTATTTCAGACGTGGACGCGTGCCAGGCCGGAACACCAGAGGCCGGAGCGAACGCGCAGCGTTCGCGGAGGCCGGACCAACCACGCGGGGATGGCGAAGCCACCACCGCGTGCGCAGAACGACCGAAGACCCATCTCCCCAAGAGGTCGGCGGCTTTGCCGACGACCGCTCCCGCGAAGCGGGTACCTCAATCGAGCGAAGAGCGCAGCTCTTCGCTCGACGCTAGACGAACTGGAGGCCGGTGCCGGAGCGCTTGGCATGGTAGAGCGCCTCGTCGCCGAGCCGGAAGAGCGTCTGCGCGTCGTTCGCGTCGCCGGGGCAGGAGACGACGCCGAAGCTCGCGTGCATGCCCGCCAGCTTGTTCCGGATGCGGTCGATGACCTCGCGTGCGTCGTCGTCGGACGCCTCCGCGAGGATGAGGGCGAACTCGTCGCCGCCGATGCGGAACGCGCTGTCGCTCTTGCGAAGCGCCGACTCGATCGTCCGCGTGAACTCCTGCAGCGCCGCGTCGCCTGCGGGATGGCCGAGGCGGTCGTTGACCGACTTGAAGCCGTCGAGATCGCAGAGGACGAGGCTGAACCCTCGCTCGTACCGGTTCGCGCGCGCGACTTCGGCCTCGAGCCGCTCGACGAACGCGCGCCGGTTCAGCAGCCGCGTGAGCGGGTCGTGATCGGCGAGGAAGCTGAGCTCGCGCACGCGCTCCGCGGAGACGATCGCCGCCGCGGCCTGGTTCGCGAAGATCCGAAGCGCCTGCAGCTTCTCGTTCGAAGGCAGGAGCCGATCCTCCGGCTCGTCCGCGGACAGGACGCCGATGATCGCGTCGTCCGCGTCGCGCAGCGGAACGAGCAGCCAGTGCCTGTTCCACGCATGCGGGCCCTTGCCGTTCATCTTCGAGTGATAGCCGACCTTCTCCGCCGGAATGCGCGCTGCCGCCGCCTCCGCGGGCAGGAGGAAGCAGCCCTCGATCTCGAACTCCGGATCGAGCAGCGGCTCGACGTCGGAGAGGTAGATCGGCGAGGTCGCGACGTTCGCGCGGTCCCAGCCGACCGCAGCGCCGGCGCTCACGCGCTTCGTCGCCGAATCGGTGAGGAGCACGAGCACGTTCTGGAAGCCGAGCGCGTCCCGCACGCCGACGCAGACGCGCTGCATGATCGCATCCGCGCTCGGATGCGCCGTCAGCCCCGTCGAGACACGCAGCAGCTGCTCGAGCGCGAGCCGGTGCCGCGCCGCGTCCACCGACTCCTGCGCCGACTGCACGGCCAGCGCCGCGTGCTCCGTGAGCGCGACGAGCACGTCGAGCTCCTCGTCGGTGGGGCGACGCCGGCTGACCGGCTCGTCGACCGACAGGATCCCCAGGAGATGGCCGTCGTGATGGCGCAGCGGCACGAAGAGCGCGTCGAGCGGATGCCAGGCGTCGTCACCCGTGCCGGCCTCTCGGTCCGGGATGTAGAAGTCGTGGTCGCCGACCGAGGTCCAGTCGAACTCGCCCGCGCGGACGACGTACGCTCCGCGCCGTTCGAACCGGTCCGAGAGGAGCGGCTCCCACTCCTCGATGCTGCGCACGTGGCCGAGGAGCGACGAGCGCGCCTCCGGGTCGCCGTGCACGGTCGTCGTCTCGAAGTCGTCCCACGCCGGCCGGTAGAGGTTGATCGCGACGGTGCTGTAGCCGAGCGACTCGGAGATGACGCGCGCGATCGCCGCGAGCAGCTCGGGGACGTCGTCCGCAGCGCGAACGAGCTTCGTGACCTCGAGCAAGCCGCGCAGCGGGGAAACGGGATAGGGCGGCTTCGACATCGCGGCGCAATCTCTCCACCACGATGATCGGCACAACCGGGGGGCCATGTGTACCCCTATCAGGTGAGAGGCGGCCTCTCGGCCGCCTCTCTTACCCCGGATTTACACGCAATTAGCTGCGATCGCGGCCGCGTCCGCCGCCGCGTCCTCCGCGGCGGTCGTCCCGGCGGGGCCGCTCCTCCTCCGGCGGGCGGGGCGGGGCGTTCTTCGCCCGCTCGATGAGCTCCTCCGGCTGGACGAGCCCGCCGTTCTCGTGCTTCGCGATCAGCTTCAGCCCGATGCGGCCGCGTGCCTTGTCGACCTCCTGGACGAGGACGTCGACGATGTCGCCGCGCTCCATCACGTCCTCGATGTGGCCGACGCGGCCCGGGCCGACGTTGGAGACGTGCAGCAGGCCGTCCGTCCCCTTCTTCAGCTCGACGAAGGCGCCGAACTGCGTCGTCTTGACGATCTTGCCGGTGTAGGTGTCCCCCACCTCCGGCTCCTTCGTCAACGCCTGGATCGCGGAGATCGCACCGTCGGCCTTCTCGCCGTCGGTCGCGTAGATGAGGATCGTGCCGTCCTCCTCGATGTCGATCTGCACCTCGTAGTCCGACTCGAGGCCGCGAATCGTCTCGCCGCCCTTGCCGATGACCATGCCGATCTTCTCCTGGTCGATCTTGATCGACGTGATCCGCGGCGCATTCTGCGAGAGCTCCGAGCGCGACTCGGGGATGACCGCGAGCATCTTGTCGAGGATGAACTCGCGCGCCCGCTTCGCCTGCTCGAGCGCGTCTCGCATGATCTGCTGCGTGACGCCGGTGATCTTGATGTCCATCTGGAGCGCGGTGATGCCCGCGGTGGAGCCGGCGACCTTGAAGTCCATGTCGCCCAGGTGGTCCTCCGCGCCCTGGATGTCGGTGAGGATGACGTAGTCGTCGCCCTCCTTGACGAGACCCATGGCGATGCCGCTCACCGGTGCTGTGATCGGCACGCCGGCGTCCATCAGCGCGAGCGTCGATCCGCAGACCGAGCCCATCGACGACGAGCCGTTCGACTCGAGCGTCTCCGAGACGAGGCGGATCGTGTACGGGAACTCGTCCGCCGGCGGGATGACCGCCTCGAGCGCGCGCTGCGCGAGTGCACCGTGGCCGATGTCGCGGCGCTTGGGGCCGCGCATGAAGCCCGTCTCCCCGACCGAGTAGGGCGGGAAGTTGTAGTGGTGCATGTAGCGGCGCTCCTCCTCGAGCGACAGGTCGTCGATCCGCTGGCCCTCCTTCGCGGTGCCGAGCGTGAGCGACGTGAGGATCTGCGTCTGGCCGCGCGTGAACAGGCCGGAGCCGTGCGCACGCGGGTTCACGCCGACCTCGATGTCGATCGGGCGGATCTCCTCCGTGCCGCGCCCGTCGGGGCGGCGCTTCTCGACGGCGATCTTCTTCCGGACGAGGTCCTTGTAGATCGCGTCGCTCGCCTTCTTGATGTACGAGCGCGTCATCGAGTCCTTCACCGGCTCTTCGCCCTCGGCGGGAGCCGGGCCGACGGGGAACGGGAGCTTCAGCTCCTCGGTGATCTTCTCGAACAGCAGCTGCCGCTTCGCGGACTTCAGCTGCTTCGAGTCCTGCTCCGCGTCGGTGAGCGCACGCAGGTCGTCGCCGAACTGCTCGCGCACCGGGCCTTCGACTGCGACCGAGCGCTGCTTCTCGAGCAGGCCCGCGAGCGCGGCCCGCACCTGCACCTGGCGCGTGATGTCCTCGTCGGTCGAGTCCATCGAGAGCGGCGGGCTCAGCTCGGCGGCGATCTCCTCGACGACCGCGCCCGCATCCTTGACGCCGACGTCCTGGATGCGCTGCCAGACGGTGTGGCCGTGGTCGCGCTCGATCTCCTCGACGAGCTCGAGGTCGAGCCACTTCGGCTTGCCGGCCTGGCGGCGGAGATCCTCCTGCGCCTCGCACAGCTTGCGGATCTCGCCCTGCGCGATCTCGAGCGCCTCGAGGATGATCTCCTCGGGGATCTGGTTCCCGCCCGCCTCGACCATCGTCAGCGCGTCCTTCGTGCCGACGACGAGCAGGTCGAGGCTCGAGTCGTCCTCGACTTCGCGCAGCGTCGGGTTGACGACGAGCTTGTCGTCGATGCGCCCGATGCGAACCGCGCCGACCGGGCCGAGGAACGGCAGCGGCGAGATCATGAGCGCCGCCGACGCGCCGTTGATGCACAGCACGTCGTGCGCGTTGACGAGATCCGCGGACAGGACGGTGCAGATGACCTGCACCTCGTTCTTGAAGCCCTTCGGCCACAACGGCCGGATCGGCCGGTCGATCATGCGCGCGGTCAGGATCGCGCGCTCCGTCGGCCGCCCTTCGCGCTTGAAGAAGCCGCCCGGGATCTTCCCGGCCGCGTACATCCGCTCCTCGACGTCGACGGTGAGGGGGAAGAAGTCCGCGCCTTCGCGCTGCTCCATCCGTCCCTGCGCAGTCGCCAGCACCATCGTGTCGCCGGAGCGGATCACGACTGCGCCGTCCGCCTGCTTCGCGAGCCTGCCCGTCTCGAACGAGATCTCCTGCTCGCCAACCTGGACGGAGACCCGAGCCTGCTGCTCGGTCGTGATACTCATCGATTGTCCTCCACTCTGCTTCGTGGAGAGTGGGAGTTGAGACAGCCCCGTCGTCCGCGGAGCTCACTCAACTTCCACTCTCCTGTTGCTTTGGGGCTAACGGCGTAGGCCGAGCTCCTTGATGAGAGCGCGATAGCCCTCGAGATCGTGCTTCTGGAGATACGTCAGGAAGCGGCGGCGCCGGCCGACGAGCTTCAGCAGCCCGCGGCGGGAGTAATGGTCGTGCTTATGGGTGCGCAGGTGCTCGGTCAGCTCGTTGATGCGCTGCGTGAGCATCGCGATCTGCACCTGCGGCGACCCGGTGTCGGCTTCGCCGCGGCCGTGCTTCTTGATGATCTCCAGCTTGGCTTCCTTGGTGAGGGCCATGAGCCTCCTCTGTCGTCGTCTCCCGAGCCTCCGCCCGCGGCGCGAAGGAAGGGCGCGCCGGAGCCGGGACTGGGTCGCGACTAGGGTAGCAATGCCGCATGGAAACTGGAGTTGCCGCAGGCCACCCCGCCACCGCAGCGGCCGGGACGGAGATCCTCGCCGAGGGCGGGTCGGCCGCCGACGCGGCCGTCGCCGCCTGCCTCGCCTCCTGCGTCGCCGAGACGGTGATGACGGGGCTCCTCGGCGGCGGCCACGCGATCACCTGGGACGCAGGGCGGCAGGAGGCGCGGAACCTCGACTGCTTCTGCGCGGTCCCCTCCGGCTCCGGCGCCGAGCTCGTCGAGCTCGCCGTGCCGTTCGGCGAGGAGCTCGTCCACTACGCGGTCGGGGCGGCGAGCTGCGCCGTCCCCGGCATCCCCGCCGGGCTCGGGGCGCTGTGGGAGGCATACGGCCGCCTGCCGTGGCCGCGCCTCGTCGAGCCGGCGCTCCGCCTCGCCCGCGAGGGCGTCGCGATGCCGCCGGCGCACGCCGCCTGCCTCGCGATGCTCGAGCCGGTGATGACGATGCGCGAGGGGGCGCGCATGTATGCGCCGGGCGGCCGGCTGCTCGAGGCCGGCGACCGGCTCGACCAGCCCGGCCTCGTCGCCGCGCTCGAGTCGCTCGCCGACGAGGGGGCGGCCGGCGCGTACACCGGCACGATCGGCGAGGCGCTCGTCCGCCTCTCCGACGAGCGCGGCGGGCGGCTCACACGCGGGGACCTCGCCGGCTACGAGGCGCGCTGGGACGACCCGGTCCGCGTCGAGCGCGGGCCGCTCGAGCTCCTCACCCGCGGCGGGCTCTCCGGCGTCCCCCGCTCGATCGCGCGGCTGCCCGGGACACAGGGGATGTCGCCCGCCGACCGAGTGCTTGCACTCCTCGCCGCCCTCGAGGACGGCGGCCCGGAGACGCACACGACGAATCTCGTCGCGGTCGACGGCGACGGCAGCGCATGCGTCCTGACGACGAGCCTCGGCCTCGGCTCCGGCGACTGGCTCCCGGGCCTCGACCTCCATCTGAACAGCATGCTCGGCGAGATCGACCTGCTCGTCGGCGAGCTCGAGCCAGGGCTCCGGATGCAGTCGATGATGGCGCCGACGCTCGCGGTCGACCCCCAGGGCCTCGTCCTCGCGATCGGCGCCGCCGGCGGGACGCGCCTTCGCACGGCACTCGTCGGCGTCACCGCCGCGATCCTCGACGAGGACCTCGACCCGCAGGCGGCGGTCGACCGGCCCCGCGCCCACGTCGCGGGCGGAGTCGTCCACGCAGAGCCGGGCGTGCCGGAAACGGCGCTCGACGAGCTCGAGTCGTCGGGCCTCGAGGTCCGGCGCTGGCCCGCCCTCCACCACTACTTCGGCGGCGTCAGCGCAATGGGGCGGCGCGGCGCGGCGGCCGACCCGCGCCGGAGCGGCGCCGCGTCGACTCTCCGCCGATCCTGACCGGGATCCACCCGACGTACCCGCACGCGGGGCAGCCGGGATTCATCTCGCTCGTCCCGCCGATCGTCGGCTTCGCATACACGCCCGCGCACTCGAGGCAGCGGACGCTGACGAGGACGGTGAGGATGGGCGGGCTCGCTGCGTCCTCCATACCGAGGAAGATGCCGGCCGCGCCGAAATATCACGCTGGGGGCCGAGCCTCGCGTGTCCGCCGGACATCGTCGGCGATCGCGGCGACGAGCTCGTCCTCGGAGCCGAACGCGGCCTCGTCGCGGAGCTTCTCCCACAGCTGGACGACGAGCCGCTTCCCGTACAGGTCGCCGTCCCAGTCGAGGAGGAACGCCTCGACGCGCCGGTCGCCGTCGCCGTAGTGGGGGTTCGTCCCGATCGAGACGGCCGCGCGCTGCCCGTCGGCGGCTCCGGCATAGATGCCGAGCGCGGGCACGAGCAGATGCGGAGCGACGTCGAGGTTCGCGGTCGGGAAGCCGAGCCCCGCGCCTCGATGGTCGCCGTGCACGACGGTCCCCTCCACCTCCGCGGGCCGTCCGAGCAGCCGGGCCGCCTTGGCGACCTCGCCTGCGGCGAGCAGCTTGCGGATGTGACTCGACGAGACGTTCTCGACGAGCGGGACGCGCCTGACGTCGAAGCCGAGACGCTCGAGGAGGTCGAGGTCGCCGGTGCGGCCGCGGCCGAAGCGAAAGCCGTCGCCGGCGGCGACCACCTCGGCTCCCGCTCCGCCGAGGATCGTCTCCGCGAACTCCTCGGCGGAGAGCTCGGCGAGATCTGCGTCGAAGCGAAGGACGAGCGCGTCCTCGATTCCTGCGGCCTCGAGCAGCTCGAGTCGCCGCTCGAGAGTTGCGAGCAGCTCCACCTCCGCGCCGAAGAGCGTGCGCGGGTGCGGATCGAAGGTCACGACCGCGGAACGCAGTCCGGCGGAGCGCGCGGCCTCGAGCACGCGCAGGTGACCGCGGTGCACTCCGTCGAAGGTGCCGATCGCGACCGCGCGGCGTGCGCGATCGAGCTCGCCGGGATGCGAGGCGACGTTCACAGCCGCGCGAGCACCTCTTCCTCGCTCAGGAGCTCGAACGCATCGGGCGGATGCGCCTCGTCGATCGTGAACGGTCCGACGGCCGTGCGCCGCAGCGTGCGGCAGTGGCCGCCGAGCGCATGCGCGATCGAGCGGACGTAGGTGCCGCTGCTCACCGAGAGGTCGAGCGTCACGGAATCGGCGTCGCGGGCGACGACGTCGAGTGCATGCACGAAGGAGCGACGGACCGGCATGTCGACGGCCTCGCCGCGCCGGTGCAGCTTGTACGCGCGCTCGCCGCCGATCTTCACGGCGGACGCGGCGGGGACGGGCAGCTCGATCTCACCGCGCAGCGCGTCGACGTCCAGGTCGTCCGGCGCCGCATGCCGCTCGACGACGTCTCCTTCCGGATCGCCGGTCGTCGTCGTCGCGGTCAGGTCGACCGTCGTCAGGTAGCGCTTGTCGAGGCCGACGAGCCGCGGAACGAGCTTCGTCGACCGTCCGGACACGACGAGCAGGAGCCCCGTCGCGAACGGGTCGAGCGTGCCCGCGTGACCGGTGCGCGCGCCGGTCACGCGCCGGATCCCGGAGACGATCGCGAACGACGACGGGCCGGCGGGCTTGTCGACGAGCGCGACGCCCGACGGCTCAAGCGCTCGCGCGGGCACGTTGCTCCACGAACCCGTCGCGGACGATCTGCGTGATCTCCTCGACGGACGCCTCGCTCGAGAAGCCTGCGGCCTGCCGGTGGCCGCCGCCGCCGAACCGTCGCGCGATCGCCGAGACGTCGAGCTCGTCGACGCTCGAGCGCAGCGACACGCGCCGCTCGAGCCGGTCCTCGCGCGGGGGCTCGCGGATGAGCACGGCGAGCTCCGATCCCTCCACCGCGCGCAGGTAGTCGATGATCCCCTCGGAGTACGCCTCCGGCGCGCCGACGTCGGTGAAGTCGTTGCGCAGGAGCACGGAGACGACGATGCGTCCGCCCTCGAGGATCTGCGCGCGCTCGAGCGCACGCGCGAGCAGCTTCAACTTCGCGAACTCGACCGACTCGTACACCTGCTGGAAGACCGCGTGCACGTCCGCGCCGGCCTCCACGAGCTCCGCCGCGAGGCGAAGCGCCTTCGGCGTCGTGTTCGTGTACTGGAAACGGCCCGTGTCGGTGACGAGCGCGATGTACAGAGGCTCGGCGATCTCCGGCGTGAGCTCGACGCTGAGCTCGCGGAACACGTCGCGCAGGACCTCCCCCGTCGACGACGCCTCCGCAACGATGAGGTTGACGTCCCCGAAACGCGAGTTGTCGTGATGATGGTCGATGTCGAGCTTCAGCCGCGCGTCCATCAGCAGGCCCGGGTCCGGGCCGATGCGGTCGGCTTTCGCGCAGTCGACGGCGACGAGCACGCGGTCGGCGACGTCGTTCGGAACGGTTCGCGTCAGGTCGTCGAACGGCATGAACGCGTACTCGCGCGGCAGCGGCGTGTGGCCGCTGAGGTACATGACGACGTCCTTGCCGAGCTGACGGAGGGCGAGCGTCGTCGCGAGGAGCGAGCCGAGCGAGTCGCCGTCCGGGTTCTCGTGACTCGTCACGACGAAGCGGTCGTTCGCGCGGAGCGCGTCGACCACGGCCAGCAGGTCACTCGTCGTCTGGGGCGAGCTCATCGATGAGGTGGGTCATGCGCACGCCGCGCTCGACCGACGGATCGTACTCGAACGTCAGCTGCGGGGTCCGTTTCATGCGCAGCTCGCGAGCGAGGCGGGCCTGCAGGAGGCCGTGGGCGGCGGTCAGGCCCTGCAGCGAGGCCTTCCGCTTCCGCGCCGAGCCCAGCACGCTGACGTAGACCGTCGCGTGCCGCAGGTCGGGAGTCGTGACGACGCCGGTGACGGTGACGAGGCCGATGCGCGGATCCTTCAGCTCCGGCAGTGCCTCGGCGAGGACCTGGCGGACCGACTCGTTCACCCTGCGCATGCGCTCTGCCATGGCTCCCTAGTGTGGCAAGGGCGCGCCGGCGACCGCGGCGATGGCGCCGGCGGCGCCCGTGAGGAGGAGGGTGGTGACGATCCCCCGCCGCAGCGCGAGCAGCAGGACGGCGGCCGCGGCGAGGACGCCGAGCTGCCACGACTCGTGCAGCGCCCGTGCGAGGGGCACGGCCACCCCGAGGATCGCGCCGATCGCGGCGGGGCCGGCGCCGTCGAGGAACGAGCGCGCGCGGTGGTCGCGGCGGATGCGGTCGAACCGTCCGCCTCCCGCGAGGATGAAGACGAACGACGGCGAGAAGGCGACGAGCGAGGCAAGGAGCGCGCCGGCGACGCCGTGCGCCGCGTAGCCGACGACCGCGACCGTCTGGACGACCGGCCCCGGGGTCACCTGCCCGAGCGCGACCGCGTTGAGGAACTGCGCCGAGCTCGTCCAGTGGTAGTGCGAGACGGCGTCCGCCTGCATCAGCGGGATGATCACGAAGCCGCCGCCGTACGAGAGCGCGCCGACCTTGAACGCGACCCACACGAGCGGCGCGATGCTCACCGCCGCCGAGATGCGCAGGCGGAGCACGAGCTCGATCGCGCCGCATCCGAGCAGGACGAGGACCACCCAGGGGCCGGCGAGCGCAGCGGCCGCTCCTCCGGCGGCGACGTACACCGCCCAGCGGAGGCGGCTCGGCGTGCGCGTCCAGCTCGCGGGGACGAGGCTCGTGCCCGCGCGCACCGCGACCGCGGCGACCGCGGCCCCCGCGCCCGCGCCCGCGCCGAGGACCCAGCGCGGCGGCGACCCGAGGAACACCGCGGCGAGGGCGATGATGACGACGAGGCCGGGGACGATGAACGCGAGGCCGCCGACGAGCGCACCGATGCGGCCGCGGAGCCGCCACGCGCAGTAGATCGCGAGCTGCGTCGACGCCGGCCCCGGCAGCAGGTTGCACGCCGCGAGCGCGTCCTCGAAGTCGTGTTCCGCGAGCCACTGCCGCCGGCGGACGCACAGGTCGCGCAGGAGCGCGATGTGCGTCGGCGGCCCGCCGAAGCCGACGCAGCCGATGCGACCCCACTCGCGCAGGATCGTGCGGAGGGAGACCGGCACCTAGTCGTCCGGGTCGACGATGAACTTCTCGGCCAGCGCGACGTCCCACTCCTGGCCGCGCAGCCAGCGCTCAGCCTCGTCGATCAGCCGCTCGGCCTCGTGGTGCTCGCGCGCCGCGCAGGCGACGATGATGCGCGCGCGCTGCCACACGTCGTGGTGGTCGACCTCGGCGACGGACGCGCCGACCCGCCGCTGCAGCTGCGCCTTGGCCGAGCGGAGGTGGTGCCGCTTCTCCTTCAGCGAGTGGGCCTCGGGGAAGTGGAGCTCGCAGGTGAGGATGCCGACGAAGCCGCTGGCCACGTCAGTCGGCGGAGGCTACGACGAGGCCGGGACTTCGTCGAGCGACGTCCGCTCGACTTCGCGCGTCTCGAAGACCTCGAGGACGTCGCCTTCCTTCACGTCGTTGAAGCCGTCGAGCAGGATCCCGCACTCGAAGCCCTCGGCCACCTCGCGTGCGTCGTCCTTGAAGCGCTTGAGCGCGGCGATCGTCGTCGTGTAGATGACGGTGCCGTCGCGAATCACCCGGACGTCCGCGTTCCTGCGCACGACGCCGTGCGTGACCATGCAGCCCGCGATCGTGCCGAGCCGGGAGACCTTGAACAGGGCGCGGACTTCCGCCTCGCCGATCGTCTCCTCCGTCTTCACCGCGGCGAGCTTGCCGACGAGCGCCTGCTCGATGTCCTCGGTCAGCTGGTAGATGACGTTGTACGTGCGGATCTCGACGCCCTCGCGCGATGCGAGCTCGCGCGTCTCGGCGTTCGGCCGCACGTTGAAGCCGACGATCAGCGCATCGGATGCGGATGCGAGCATGATGTCGTTCTGGGTGATCGCGCCGACGCCCTGATGGATGAGGTTGAGGCGCACCTCCGAGTGCTCGAACTTCGACAGCTC
>Ga0187824_10000098_pt1 | contig 13873 bp, 17 predicted proteins | sample NC_wetland_sal_i_13_FD_132437 | JGI IMG/M metagenome (GOLD analysis project Ga0187824, IMG submission 132437) | Wetland sediment microbial communities from Neuse River Estuary, North Carolina, USA - SourceSoil_4 | ecosystem: Environmental > Aquatic > Freshwater > Wetlands > Sediment | place... | reverse complement strand
CGACCGCGAAGGCGATGTCGGTGGCGGTCGGGATCGCCCAGCCGCGCCGGGCGACGGGGTCGGTGTTCACGAGCACGTAGAGGAGCGCCGGCACGATGACGCCGCCCACGGCGGCCAGGATCGGGAGCGTGGCGACCCTCGGATCGGAGAGCGAGCCGTCGTGGAGCTCGCGGCGGATCTCCAGTCCCACGACGAGAAAAAAGAGCGTCATCAGGCCATCGTTCACCCAGAAGTGCAGGTCGTGCGCGGGCAGGTACCGGGCCACCCCGAGGCCGAGCGGCAGGTGCCAGAGCGCTTCGTAGCCTGGCGCCAGGGACGAGTTGGCCCAGCCGAGCGCGAGCGCGGCGGCGGCGAGCAGCACCAGCCCGCTCAGGGCCTCGACGCTCACGAAGCGCAGCGGCCAGAGCCGGGCGTGGGGCGTATGGGGGGTGGACGCACCCATGCTTTGGGGCCGAAAAATAGCACGCCGGATGTCGATTCCAGGCCTCCCCGTTCGTCATATCTGCAGAACGCACCCCCTCCAGGAGCACCGTCATGCGAGTCATGGTGATCGTCAAGGCAACCAGGGACAGCGAGGCCGGCATCCCCCCGAGCACCGAGCTGCTGACGGAGATGGGCCGCTACAACGAGGAGCTGGTCCGGGCCGGGGTCATGCTGGCGGGCGAGGGCCTGCACCCGACCTCCCGGGGCGTGCGCGTGAGGTTCGGCGGCGGCAAGAGCGTCGTCACCGACGGGCCCTTCACCGAAACCAAGGAGCTGATCGCCGGGTTCTGGCTCTGGCAGGTCAAGTCCATGGAAGAGGCGGTCGAGTGGCTGCGCCGCTCGCCGTTTCGCCAGGGCTCCGAGGAGCTCGAGATCCGCCGCGTCTTCGAGGCCGAGGACTTCGGCGCCAACGCAACCGAGGAGCTGCGCGAGCAGGAGCGAAAGCTGCGCGCGCAGGTCAGCACCGCGAAGAAATAACCGTCACTACCGACAGGAGACAGTCATGCAAACGAGTCCGCACCTGCACTTCAAGGGCAACTGCATCGAGGCCTTCCGCTTCTACGCCGACACCTTCGGCGGCGAGATCGAGATGGCCATGACCTACGGTGAGTCACCGGCCGCCGAGCACACCCCGGCGGATTTCCGCGACAAGATCATCCACGCGCGCATCAACCTGAACGGCCCGCGGCTCATGGGCTGCGATGCGCCGGCCGAGCGCTACACAAAGCCGCAGGGCTTCAACGTGCTCGCGCAGGTGCCGACCCCGGCGGACGCCGAGCGCATCTTCGCCACGCTCGCCCAGGATGGCCGCGTCGACATGCCGATCCAGGAGACGTTCTGGGCGCACCGCTTCGGCATGTGCACCGACCGCTTCGGGATTCCGTGGATGGTCAACTGCGAGAAGCCGCAGGCGGTGCCGGGGCAGGCGCGCTGAGCGCCGCGCGCGAAGCATTCGTCGCTTCACGGGCACCCCTTGGCGAGCTTGGCTTGCGCCGTTCCCACCGCGATGGTGTCATCCGTGGCCATGCAGGTCACGGATACCCATCGCACCATCGAGGCCGTGTGGCGGATCGAGTCCGCACGGCTCATCGCAGGCCTGACACGGGTGGTCCGCGACGTGGGGCTGGCGGAAGAACTCGCCCAGGATGCGCTGGTCACCGCTCTCGAGGAGTGGCCGCACTCGGGCATTCCCGACAACCCCGGAGCCTGGCTCATGGTGACAGCAAGGAATCGCGCCCTGGACCAGCTGCGGCGCAACCGCATGCTGGCGCGCAAGCACGAAGCGCTCGCGCACGAGCTTGAGATGGAGGAGCGCACCTCCGGGACGCAGGTCGAGGCCCGGGCCGATGACGAGATCGGCGACGACCTGCTGCGCCTGATCTTCATCGCCTGCCACCCGCTCCTGTCCACCGAGGCGCGTACCGCGCTGACGCTGAAGCTGCTGGCGGGACTGACCACCGAGGAGATCGCGCGCGCCTTCCTCGTGCCCGAGCCCACCATCGCGCAGCGCATCGTGCGCGCCAAGCGCACGCTCTCGGACGCCCACGTGCCGTTCGAGATCCCGCGGCGCGAGGAGCTGCGCGGCCGCCTGGCATCGGTCCTGGAAGTGCTCTATCTCGTGTTCAACGAGGGCTACTCCGCCACGCGCGGCGAGGACTGGATGCGGCCGGCGCTGTGCGAGGAGGCGCTGCGCCTGGGACGGATCCTCGCCGAGCTCGCCCCGAGCGAGGCCGAGGTGCACGGCCTGGTGGCGCTCATGGAAATCCAGGCCTCGCGGCTGCGCGCCCGGGTGGGCGTCAACGGCGAGCCGGTGCTGCTCATGGACCAGAACCGCTCGCTCTGGGACCGGATCCTCATCCACCGCGGGCTGATCGCGCTCGGGCGCGGCCAGGCGCTCGGGGAGAAGCGCGGACCGTACCTGCTGCAGGCGGCGATCGCCGCCTGTCACGCGCGCGCGGCGACCGCCGGCGACACCGACTGGGTGTACATCACCGCGCTCTACGATGAGCTGGCGCGCCTCACCCCTTCACCGGTGGTCGAACTCAACCGCGCCGTGGCCGTAGCCATGGCCTATGGCCCGTCGGCGGGGCTGGAGCTCGCCGACCGCCTGCAGGCCGATGGCACGCTGCGGTCGTATCATCTGCTGCCCTCGGTGCGCGGCGACCTGCTCTCGAAGCTCGGCCGCTACGAGGAGGCGCGGGCGGAGTTCGAGCGCGCCGCGCAGCTGACCCAGAACGCGCGCGAGAGCCGCCTGCTGCGCGACCGCGCCGCCGCCTGTACCAATCAGGAGACTTCGAATGTCGTACATGCTGCTGATAGTTGAACCCCACGGCCAGCGCCGCGCGCGCTCGATGGACGAGGGCCAGGGCCTGTATCAGCGCATGGTCGACTACGGCGACTCGCTGAAGAAGAAGGGGCTGCTGCTCGCAACCAACTCGCTGAAAGAGCCGGCGGTGCGCCTCCGGGTGCGCGACGGCAAGGCGAGCGTGCTCGATGGCCCGTTCACGGAAGCCAAGGAGTTCGTCGGCGGGTTCTACCTCTTGTCCTGCGGCACGCGTGACGAAGCCCTGGCGCTCGCCGGGCACTGCCCGGCCGCCGAATGGGCCACGATCGAGGTGCGCGAGATCGGTCCCTGCTACGAGTGACTTAGCGCAGGCTGCCGGGAAGGGTTCCAATGACCCCCACCATCACGGCTTTTGCTCGGTCGCCCGATGGCGGCCGGGGACTGGCGCGCGACATGCGCGTCCGTTGGGCGCTTGAAGAAGTGGGCCAGCCTTACGACGTTCGTCTGGTTTCGTTCAGTGAGATGAAGGAATCCGCGCATCGTGCGCTTCATCCTTTCGGGCAGATTCCGACCTATGAAGAAGGCGATCTCGCACTCTTCGAGTCGGGGGCGATCATCTTCCATATCGCGCAGCGCCATGCGGGGCTGCTGCCGGAGGATGCCAGTGCCCGCGCGCGCGCGATCGCATGGATGTTTGCCGCGCTCAACACGGTGGAGCCGCCGATCATCGAGCGCGAAGCCGCCAGGCTCCTGGAGCGCGACAAGAGCTGGTATGAGGAGCGCCTGCCCATCCTCGAGGATCGCATCCGTGTACGGCTGGGCCAACTCTCCAGTCGGCTTGGAGATGCCGACTGGCTCGACGATGCGTTCAGCGCCGGGGACCTGTTGATGGTGACGGTGCTGCGCAGGTTGAGCGGAGCGGATTTACTGGCGAAACATCCGAATCTCACCATCTACGTCGCGCGTGGCGAAGCGCGCCCCGCGTACAGGCGCGCCTTTGACGCTCAATTGGCGGTCTTCACTGGCAAGGCACCGGCCGGCTGCTAAACGTGGGCTCGGCACTAACAGACGCTCGTGGACAAGCGCCCATGTAGCCCGCGCCCCACTTTCACCCGTGCGGATCCCTGTACCACTGAAAGCCCCTGGCCTCCGTTTCACACGGCAGAGGTCACTGGTTCGAGCCGAGTACCGCCCGCCATTCGGCTTGACGAACCAGGAACACTGTGGAATCCGTTGCCCTCAATTGGGAAACTTTAATTCCCGCTCGATCGCCTGGAAGTGCGGCTCCTGCCGCAGGGGGTCCAGGACAGGGTCGGTCTAAAAACTAGAGCAGGTATCGCCTCGGCCCGTACGGTGCGGAGGCCTTTTTCAGCATCACCGTAGCGAGATTCCTGAGCGCCGAAGCGCGCCGGTTGTTAACGAGATGTCAATGACTATAATGACTATGTTGACCACGTTAGAGGTGAGGACTCATGGACACGGACATCTGGACGGTCGCTCAGGCCAAAGCGAAGCTGAGCGAGCTCATCGAAAATGCCCGCACGCATGGGCCACAGACCATCACCCGCAACGGCCGGAGGACCGCAGTCGTCGTCGACGCCGCCGAGTGGGAGCGCAAGACCCAGCGTAGCGGCTCGCTGGCCGATTTCTTCAACGTCTCGCCGCTCGGCGGCTCGGGGTTGAAGCTCCGTCGCTCCAAGGACCGCCTGCGCTCGATAGACTTGTGAGTTTTCTGCTCGACACGAACGTCGTCTCCGAGTGGACCAGACCGCGGCCCAACGCGGGTGTCGTCGAATGGCTCGCCGAGGTCGATGAGGACGAGGTGTTCTTGAGCGTTGTAACGTTCGCCGAGCTTCGCCACGGCATCGAGCGCCTAGCCGCCGGCGCCCGGCGCCGGCGGCTCGACGACTGGCTGCGGAATGTCCTGCCTCTGCGATTCGAAGGGCGAATCGCGGGAGTCGATGGTGCGATCGTCGATGAATGGGGACGGCTGCTGGCCCGCTGCGAGGGGCGTGGACGCCCCATTCACGCGATCGATGCGCTCATTGCCGCCACCGCGCAGGTCCATGGCCTGACGCTGGTTACCCGGAACACGGCGGACTTTCAGGCGTCGGTCAAGTCACTGCTAAATCCCTGGACGTAACCTTATGGATGAAGTGATCGTTGCCTCCGGTGATGCGACGGAATGCATTTGGCAGTACTACGACTGCGCCGGTGGCAGCTCTCAACTGGTGCTTGCCCCGCTTCGCCCCGTCCCTGTCCCGCTTGCCCCAAACTGCCGGTGCTGGCCCTCATGGGTGACTACAATCAGCCATGGCCATCGCGCACCACGCAATGCCTACCGTTGCCCGCACGCGATCCGACTCGACGGATCGCCCGGTGGCGCTCTTCTGGCTCTGGGGACTGTTCTGGCTGCTGATGATCACGACAGCCGTTCAGGATGCGCTGCGCAATCCCGCGATCAGCTGGTGGGAGCCGATCCTGTGGGAGGGGACCTCGGCGCTGGCAGCCACCTTCTGGATGCTCATCGCACTGCGTGCACGCGAACGCTACGCGCAATATCTCGATCGACCGCTGCTTTGGTTCGGCCATCACCTGCGCTGGCTGCCGCTGGTCGTTCCCACCTTCATTGTGGCGGTCTACGCGGTACGTCATGGTGTGTACGACCTGGTAGGCCGTCCCTATCATCATCCGCCATGGCTGTGGGTCTTCATCTACGAAACTCTCAAGCTTGCGCTGTTCGCGGGCCTGTGGTTGGGAATTCTGTTTGGATTCGATTCTTATGCGCAGTGGCGGTTTCACCGTCAGCGCCTGCTGGAGGTGCAGCAGGCGCTCACTGAAGCACAGCTCGCGCGCCTCAAGGGACAGCTTCGGCCGCATTTCTTCTTCAACGCACTCAATACAATCTCCGCCCTGATGCACGTGGATGTCGCGCGTGCGGACCGTCTGGTGGCCGGACTCGGTGACCTGCTGCACATCAGCCTGCGCTCGGGTGAGCAGGAAATGACGCCGCTGCGGGATGAGCTGCGGTCACTCGAGCTGTACGCACAGATTATGCAGGAGCGGTTCGGGGATCGCGTGACCATCAGCTGGCATCTCGACCCCAGCGTCTTTGATACACCGGTGCCGGCGCTGCTGCTGCAGCCGTTGCTGGAGAACGCGTTCAAGCACGGCGTCGAACGCAGCACCGTCGCCGTGCATATCGACGTGACTGCTCGGTGTGAGGGAAATTCGCTTGGCGTAATCGTGACCAATACGGGCTCGTCGCTTGCCGGGAATTACCGCGAAGGAGTCGGACTCCGTAACTGCCGTGAGCGGTTGAGCATCATCTATGGCGAGGGCGCGGCGTTGCAGGTCCGGGACGAAGGCGACGCGGTGGCTGCGCGAGTCTTGATCCCCCTGGAGGCCGGCCCGACATGATCCGCGTCTTGATTGCCGACGATGAAGCTCCGGCCCGCGGGAAGCTCGAGCGCTGGGTCGCCGAACAGCCCGATATGCAGCTGGCGGGATACGCTGAAGACGGGTTGGTGGCGGCGGAAAGTATCGAGCGACTCCATCCCGACGTGGCTTTCCTCGATATTCAGATGCCCGGTCTGAGCGGCTTGGAGGTGGCCGCCCAGCTCGAAGGGTCGAGCGCCCCGCTCATCGTGTTCGTGACCGCGTTCGACGAACATGCGGTGAAGGCCTTCGAGCTCAACGCGGTCGACTATCTCCTCAAACCATATGACAAGGATCGACTGCTGCGGGCGTTGCAGCGGGTGCGGGAACGTTTGGGCGGTGACCGCGAGTCGCGCTCGGCGGCAGTGGCAATGGCTCGAGCGCAAACGACCTCGACCGAGCGCTTGCTGGTGCCGGACGGAGAACGGCTGCAGCTGATAGACAGCACCTCGATCGAATGGCTGCAAGCAGAAGATAACTACGTCCACGTACACACTGCTGCCCGACGCTACCTGCTGCGGCGGACGCTGCAGGACCTGCTGATGCAGTTGGGTGAGGAGCGTTTCGTGCGCATCCACAAATCGGCGGCGGTCAATCTGAGCGCGATCGCTGCGCTCACCCCGCTATTCAAGGGCGACTACGAAGTCGAGCTGCGCAACGGACGCGCTCTGCGCCTCAGTCGGCGCTACCGGGACGTGCTTTTCGCGCGTATGGGCCGATGACGCCCGACTGACCCCTGAGTGAGCCCCACTCGCCCCAATTTGGCTGCGGCCTGAGTAATCACCACGCAAGCTCCTCCGCGCGCTGAACGTAGGAGGAATCGAAATGCTTGCGACCGGTAATGTTCCCGAGCGCTATGACTTTCTCGACTGGCTGCGCGTCATCGCGATCCTGGTGCTGCTGTTCTTTCACACCGGAATGATCTTCGTCGGCTGGGGCTGGCATATCGTCAACAGTGAGACAATCGCGTCGCTGCAGGCGCCGATGGATATCGCGCATCGGTTGCGCATGCCGCTGCTCTTCGTGATTGCCGGTGCCGGAATGTGGTTTGCCCTGCAGCGGCGCACTGCCGGGGAGCTCGTGCGTGAGCGAACACTGAGGTTACTGCTGCCGCTCCTCATCGGGATGTTCCTGATAGTGCCGCCGCAGATCTATTACGAGCGGCTACTCCGCGGCCAATGGAGCGGCGATTACCTGGGCTTCTTCTGGACGCGCGTGCTGGAGTTCCACCCTTATCCCGCCGGCGACTTCAGCTGGCACCACCTGTGGTTCATTCTCTATCTATATGTCTACGTGCTGCTGTTATTGCCGGGATTGCTGTGGTGGAAACGGCGTGCTTCGAGGGTAAACCCAGGATGGTGGCTGTTCGCGCTGGCACTGCCGCTCGGTATTAACGAGGCGCTGCTGCGACCCCTGTTTCCGGAGGCGCACAACCTAGTGAGTGACTGGTACCTGTTCAATCACTACCTGTTGCTGACCGTGTATGGATATGTCATCGCCTCGCTCCCCGGCAGCTGGAAATGGCTGTCCGAGCGTCGCGCGTGGTCCCTCCTGGCAGGGCTGACAGTGTTGATTCTCGTGAAGCTGCTGTTCAGCATGAGGGTCATTCACAGCGACACGGCGCCCGATGCCCTGACTGCGAATCTCTTCACGTGGCTCTGGGTGATGGTGTTTCTGGGCTATGGTTATCGCTACCTCTCGTTCGCCAATCCGCTACTGCGCTGGGCGCGGCAGGCAAGCTATCCCTTCTACATCCTGCATCAGACGGTCATCGTCGGGATCGGGTACTACGTGATCCAGACTTCGTGGACGCCCTGGACCAAGTATTTCGTCATCGTCGCGCTCACAATGGCTGCGTGCCTCGCGCTTTACGAACTGTGCATTCGCCGGTTTGCACCGCTGCGCTTGGCCTTCGGCATGAAGGCGCCGCGCGCGGCGCGGCCCGCGAGGGCCGCCGCGGGTTCCGTCTGGCGGGTCACGGTTCGAGACGACGTTCAGTAGCCCTGGCCGGCACCATGCGCCTGCAATGCGTCTACGCTGGAAATTGCGGTGATAACCTGTCAGCCGCTCTGATCGGTGCGGTCGTCGGCTATCTGGTCGCGCGGCACATTTCAGAGATTGAATGGGTGCTGCACATGTTCATCGGGTGACAGGGAGTTCGCCTGGCATTTCACACGGCAGTCTCGCATTTGGGACGCTTGGCTATCGCTGCGTGATATCGCTAGGTTTGCTCGAGGCCACCTGCTCACAGACGGCAGGTGGTGCCCGTCGGTTGAGCGTCTGTTCCCGGGCCACTTTGAGTCACTGAAGTCAGTCGAATCCCCGCGCTAGAGCCGCCATGCCTCGGCCTACCCATTTCAATGTGGATCCCGGTTGACATGCAGGTATCTACCTGCATAGACTTTGACATGCAGGTTCGGACCTGCCTAATTGCACGCGAGAGCAATCGATGGCTGCAAAGGATATCGACACGGTGTTCAAGGCACTCGCCGACCCCAGTCGTCGGGAACTCCTCGATCGATTGCACGCCAAGAACGGCCAGTCCTTGACCGATCTGTGTCAGGGGATCGACATGGCTCGCCAATCCGTCACTCAGCACCTCGGCGTGCTCGAAGAGGCCAATCTGGTTTCCATCCGGTGGCAGGGCCGCGAAAAGCTTCACTACTTCAACCCCGTTCCGATTCACGAGATTTACGAGCGGTGGATCCGCAAGTTTGAGGAGGAGCGCTTATCGGCGCTGCACGATCTAAAACGAAAGCTCGAAAGGAAATCATCGTGAGCGAACCTAAGTTTGTGTATGTCACCTACATCGCTACCACGCCGCAAAAGGTCTGGGATGCCTTAATCAAAGGCGAGCTGACGCGGCAATATTGGAAACACGAAAACATCTCAGACTGGAAGCCCGGCTCCAAGTGGCGGCATGTCTCGGATGACGGTAAGCGCACGGTGAAGCTGGTAGGGGAGATCCTGGAAAGCGTCCCCAACAAGCGGCTGGCCATGACCTGGGGAGAAGTGGCCGCGGCAGCGGACAAGTCGAAGCATTCGCGCGTAGCCATCGACATTGAAACGGTCGGGGACATGGTGCGTCTGACGGTGACCCACGAGGAACTCACCCCGGAGATGCGGCAGAAGATTACCCAAGGGTGGCCGCGGGTTCTCTCCAGCCTCAAGTCGTTCCTGGAAACCGGGCGCCCGCTCAACACATGGGCCTAAGTCGCCTTCACCGCTAGCCACTCGCAGGAGGCCACGATGAACGCTGGAACTATTCTCAGGCAATTCTACGACGCTGTGATACAGCGCGACATGGCCAAGGCACGCAGCTATCTCGATGACCGCATGACCTTCGTGGGGTTATTCGAGACCTATCCGAACGCCGACGCGTATATCGCCACCTTCTCTCAGCTCATGAGTATCGTCACACGGCTTGATGTGAAGGTCATCGTGGGCGAACGTGACAGCGCGGCCATCTTCATGGAAATGGTCACGACGGACCCGGCACCGGCCACGACCCTAGTGGCCGAGTGGCACAAGACCCGCAACGGCAAAATCGTCTGGGCGACCTCAGCCTTTGATGCACGCCCCTTTGCCGCCATGTTTGCAGGTCCGCACGACGTCGCCGCCGATGAGCGCGCGATTCGGGGTCTGAAGGATACGTTCTGCAAAGCGCTGCTCAGCGGTGATGGGAAGTTGCGCGCATCAATTTGGGCGGAAGATGGCACAGTCGCGCCCCCACAGGGTGGCTTGTTCCAGGGTCGTTCAGCCATGGCCAAGCATTTCGAGTCCGAACGCGCTTCCATCACTCGGGACTCCACAGCGACCTTTACCGATTACCGATTCCGGTTCATCAACCGCGACACGGCCTTTGTGGATGCCACATTGGAACTTCGGAATGTGGTCGGTCCCGACGGGAAGGTGGCCCCCAGGGTGCCGATCGCTATCACCTTCACCGCCGTGCGGAAGGACGGTGCGTGGCACATTCAGGATGAGCGCGTCCATTTCATTATACCCGCCGCTGCCTAGGGGACTTTCATGCCAGACATCCTGCATAGAGTGGGTATTGAGGCTTCCGCCTCTCGTGTCTTCGCCGCACTCTCGACCAAAGCAGGGCTCGCAGGGTGGTGGACCGAAAACGTGAGCGGTACTGAACGCGTAGGTGGCGTGCTGCAGTTTCGTTTCGACGATCATGGCGGCAACGACATGAAGGTTTTGGAGCTGCTGCCATCACGCCGAGTCGCTTGGGAGTGCGTGGGTGGTGCTCCTGAATGGATTGGTACGCGCGTCTCGTTCGATCTGAACCAAGCAGATGGGGAATGCAAGGTATTGTTCGCGCAACGAGGTTGGCGCGAAGAAGTAGAGTTCATGCACTACTGCAGCACCAAATGGGCCGTGTATCTGGTCGGCCTAAAAGCCCTCCTGGAGACCGGACGCGGCACGCCCTATCCCAATGACACGCGGATTAGTCGTCGTTCTTGATTAGTCGAGTTGATGGCCTAACTACCAAGGTGGAGATCATGGCGAGCAAGCATAAGATCGTTTCCGAGTCAGAGTGGCTTAGAGCACGAAAACGACTTCTGACAAAGGAGAAGAAATTTCTTCAGCAACAGGATGCGATGAGCGCGGCGCGGCGCAACATGCCTTGGGTTAAGGTCACTAAGTCGTATCGATTCGAGGGCCCCAACGGCGAGGTCGCGTTCAGCGACCTATTTGATGGCCGCAGTCAGCTGATTGTTTATCACTTTATGTTCACGTCCAAGAATGATGCAGGTTGTCCGCACTGCTCCTTACGCGCCGACGGTTTCAACGGCGTGAATGTGCACCTGAAGCACCGCGATGTAACGATGGCCGCGATCTCGCGCGCACCCTACAAGAAATTGGCCGTATACCAGAAGCGTATGGGGTGGACGTTCCCCTGGTTCTCGTCGGGCGATACGGAATTCAATTTCGACTACAACGTGTCATTTACCCCCGAGGCCATTGCCCAGGGCACGACTTTTTTCAACTACGCCAAGCAGAGCCCCGGGAATCCTGAGCGTGAGGGACACAGCGTGTTTGTTAAGGACAAGCGCGGCAACATATTCCACACGTACTCGTGTTACGCGCGTGGCAACGAGCCATTGAATATTCACTATCACTATCTCGACATGGTACCGAAGGGTCGGGATGAGAACGGGCGCGGGCCGTATTGGGTGCGCCGCCACGACGAATACGAACCTTAAGCACTCGAGACGCGGCACCGTGAGGAGCTACACGAGGCTAGCCGTGGTAACGGCGGTCCCAGTGGCCGATCGTCGCTTTTTGGCGAGCTGCGCGATCGTCTTGGTTGCAGGCGCCGCCTCGTCGAGCATTTAGCCCCTGAGCATGTTTAGTCAGGGACTCCGATCCAACCGCCATCTGGTCTTCATCCTCACCGCGGCCGGAACCGTTCTTGGGTTGGCCGGCATCGATCTTGTTCTACCCGCCATACCGGCGATGCCGGAGCACCTGGCCGGTAGTGCAGAGGGCGCTCAGTTGGTTATTGCGGCGTTTGTGGCAGGCACAGCGTCGGGTCTGCTGGTTTTTGGCTCCATTGGCCCTCGCTTTGGGCGACGGCGGACTCTGATTGCCGCGATTACCGCCTACGCCCTATTGTCGCTGGCTTGCGCCACTTGTGACCGCATAGATGCCCTAGTGGCCTTACGCTTTTTACAAGGCTTGGCCGCATCGGGGCCTGCGGTATTTGCACCAGCGGTCATTCGCAGCCTCTATGACGATACAGGCGCCACAAAAGCGTTTGGAGTGCTCGGAAGCATTGAGTCGCTGGTCCCCGCCTTTGCGCCCGCCGTAGGCGTGGTCCTTCTGCGTTTCGGTGGGTGGAAGGCATCATTCATTGTCACTGCAGCACTAGCCGCACTTTTAGCGTCGACAATCTGTTTCGTTGGCTCGATGCCGCTTCAGGGCAGCTCGCAGCGCGCGGCCGGTTCGTACCTGCGGCTACTCAGGAGCGGTGTGTTTTTGCGATATGCCTTGAGCCATGCGTTCGTTCTAGGCGGACTCCTAATATTCGTATTCGGCTCGCCGTTCGTAATTGTCGGGACAATGCAAGGTGTCATCAGCCAGTTTATGACAATGCAGATCGTAGGCGTCGGCTGCTTCATTGTTTCTGCGAACGCCACAGGATTTCTCGTGCAGCGATATGGGGCTGAGTTATTGATCCTATCAGGGACTCTGCTAGCGGCTGGCTCTGCGGTGCTGATTCTGATCTATGCCATTGCGGGAGGACATGATCCATCGATGCTGCTCTACTTGTTTTTCCCAATGAATATCGGCTTAGGTTTGCGCGGCCCACCTGGCTTTTTTCAAGCGCTCAGGGCTGGTGACGGCGATGATGAGCGGGCTGCCTCTCTGACAATCCTGGCCATCATGGCTGTTTCGGCCGTAGGCACGGCTCTTCTGGCGCCTTTCATCAGACACGGTTTGACAGCGCTCGCTGCCACTTCGACAATTTCACAGGTATTTGCGGTCAGCGCGCTCGCATTTCTGCCTCGGTTCCGTCCGCACGCCTAAGTGATTCTCAGCTCTTCGTCGAACCCCCAGAACGAGACAACATTAATGAACCAATCAATACGTCTGGTGACGATCGTGGTGCGCGACTACGACGAGGCGCTTGGCTTTTATATCGGCACGTTGGGCTTCCGCTTGATCGAAGATACACCCGTCCCGGCACAACAAAAGCGGTGGGTGGTCGTGGCGCCGGCAGGCTCGAGTTCGTCACACCTGCTGCTCGCACGCGCTGTTGGGGATGAACAGTGCTCGCGAATCGGAAATCAGACCGGCGGTAGAGTGTTTCTGTTCCTGTACACCGACGACTTCTGGCAGGATTTTCGCTCGTTCCAGGCCAAGGGCATCGTCTTCGTTCGGGAGCCGAGGGAAGAGCCGTACGGCACCGTCGCAGTATTTAAGGATCTCTATGGCAACCTGTGGGATCTGTTGCAACCAAGGTTGCCCAGCGGTGCCGCTTGCTAATCAGGGCCGCTACAAGGCTCAGCATCCGCGACCGTCGACCGCATTCTGGGGATGAGCGCCCTTCACCCCGGCGCCGCTTCGAGCTGATGTCGGTTCGGGAAGCCTTGGCCATGTCACTTACCACCGGGATCAAGCAGGCGGCCTTACACTCATGGGATGGCTTCACGGGCGTACTTGCTATCGCTCCCTGAACGCGTAGTCCGAGCTGCGCTCGGTCTCAGCGCGGGCCTGTTGCGTGAAGTCGGGGAAGTAGCGCTGCCGCAAGCCGTGCGCCGCGGCCGGTTATACAAGAACCTCGTGGGTGTCACGCTGCGCTACGTGATCGAACAGGTCGGCGGCGCCAGAGGCATCTATCCCGCTGAGCAACCGCAACCGCACGACTTCCTCGCGAGGCGCGGGGCCGGTCATGCCATCGAGCTGCTCGGCATCGTTGCCTTTCGAGTATCGCCCGTGTGGGTGTTCGCAGCGCTGGCCGACCTCGCTGGCCTGGGGCGGCGTCTGATTCCGGAGATCGCTGAGGCACTCAAGGCGGAGGGTCTGCTGGACAACTCGACGCAGATCGAGAGCGTGGACCAACTGTTGGACGGACTTGAACAGACCTCCTCGCGGATCGCCCAAGTTGTCAATACTCCGCCACTGGATGTTGCGGAATTGCGCAGGGAATGG
>Ga0187824_10000097_pt1 | contig 13875 bp, 13 predicted proteins | sample NC_wetland_sal_i_13_FD_132437 | JGI IMG/M metagenome (GOLD analysis project Ga0187824, IMG submission 132437) | Wetland sediment microbial communities from Neuse River Estuary, North Carolina, USA - SourceSoil_4 | ecosystem: Environmental > Aquatic > Freshwater > Wetlands > Sediment | place... | reverse complement strand
GTAACTTCCGGCGTGTGCCGGTGGGTGAAGAGACCATAGGCGCGGAAGTTTTCGTCTACCTCCACGAAATGGAGCTCACGCTTGGGCTCCTTGCCGGCGCCAGAAGCGCCAGACTTGCAGTCGCAGACGACGCCACGCCTGGAGTCGATCCATCCTGCTTCCACCAGCGGGCGGAGACCTAAAATAACCGAGGTCGGATAGCACCCCGGGTTCGCGACTAATTTCGCCTTGGCGACAGCCTTGACGTATAGCTCAGGAATTCCGTAGGCAGCCTGGGCCAGTAATTCCGGGTCTGGCGCCGGCAACTTATACCAATTCTCGAACGTAGCCGGATTCCGGAAGCGGAACGCACCGCTTAAGTCCACCACTCGCAGGCCCGCTTCGACCAACTCTGGCACTATCTCCAGTGAGGCTTCATGCGGCGTCGCAAGAAATGCCAATTTCGCACCGCTCTCCGCAATTGCCTTCACCGAGAAAGCTCTGCAGGGGGCCTCGCCCCATCCGCGAAGCTGCGGAAAGATTTCCGTGAGACAGTTCACCGGCTTGGCGCTTTCGCGCAGGTAGAACGTAGGTGTCGCGATTTTGGGATGCCGAAGAAGGAGTTGCGCCAGCTCGAATCCTGCGTAGCCGGTTGCTCCAACGACGGCGACCCTCACGGGTCCGTTCATCGGAGCATGGCCTCCAATCGTTGTTGCACCGCCGTCCTGGCCGCGCGAGATGGAGTGATCACGAGAACCGTATCGTCGCCGCCGATTGTACCGGCCACTTCGCGCATCCGTTCCCCATCCACTGCAGCGGCCAAAGGCTGCGCGCCTCCGGGCGGCGTCTTGAGAACCAGGAGATTATCGGCGGGACGCACGTCCAGCAAGTATTCGCGCACCGCCCGCGCCAGGGGAGCGATCGCTTGCGCGCCATTTTCCTGGGCAGGCTTTAACGGTTTGTAGCCGTCCGCTGTCTTCACCAGCTTCAGCTCCGCCATGTCGCGGGAGAGGGTCGCCTGGGTGACGCGCAGCTTCATCTGCGCCAGCCGCCGCCGTAATTCGTCCTGACTTGAAATTGGTTCGCTTGCAATCAATTTGAGGATTTGTCCTTGCCGGAACCGTTTTTGGCTTGCCAATCCTTAACCTGCCAGACTTTATGCACTTGATTGCATAATTATGCGAGCCACCATCAGGGCTTGTCAATGGGAAAATTGATTTTCTGCATCAGATTTTTGATTCGAGATTCCCTTTACCGCATTGAGCCGCGGCAGAGCCGGTGCTATCCTCGTTTTCAATGACTGACATCTCCTTAAAAGCGGCTCCGGCGCCGCCCCCGTCTCGCTCGCAGGCGCTTCTTCAGGTGGCGGAGTCCATCGCGCACCACCGTGATCTGACGGATCTGTTCCATGATTTGGCGGCGCGGTTGCACGATGTGGCCCATTTTGATTACTTGAATCTGGTGCTACACGATCCGGAGCGGCAGGTCATGCGTCTGCATCTTCTCGAGACGTTGCGCGAGAAACCAACCCATCTTCGCGTTGGCCTAGAATTACCGATGGCCGCGACGCCTTCCGGACGTGTTTTAGAGACTCAGGATCCCTTTGTCGTTTCGGATGTCGAAACGGAGACGTTCTTCCCGTCTCTCATGGATGCTCTTCGGCAAGAGGGCGTCCGTTCATTTTGCGTGGTTCCATTGACCACGGCCCAACGCCGGCTGGGGACGCTCGGTTTTGGAAAGCTTCAACCCCATCATTACGACGGGAGCGAAGTTGATTTCATGCAGCAAGTGGCGCGCCAGGTGGCCGTCGCCGTGGACAATGTGCTGAACCTTGAGACCGCGCAGGCGTATCAGCAGCAACTGGCCCGAGAACGGGACCATTTGCGGGTTCTGCTTGAGGTCAATAACGCGCTTGTCTCGACGCTCGACCTGCGCCAACTTTTCCAGGTGATTGCCAGCAGCCTGCGGCGTGTCCTGCATCACGAATACACTAGTTTGGCCCTGCTGGATGTGAAGACCAACAGACTGCGGGTACGGGCGCTCGATTTCTCCGGGGGGCAGGGTCTGATTCACGAAGAGATGTCCGTTCCCCTGGAGAAGTCTCCCGCGGGGCACGCGATCGCCACGCGCTCGCCGCAGCGTTATATGCGCGCGGATTTAGAGCGATTTGATACGGAGATTACCCGTCGCCTGATTGCTGAAGGAATGCGCGTGGAGTATTGCGTCCCTCTTATCACGCGTCAGAGCGTGCTGGGAACGCTCAATGTGGCCAGTTTTCGCGATTCTGCGTTCCCTCAGGAAGACCTGGACCTTCTCACTCAAGTTGGGGCGCAAGTAGCCATTGCGGTGGAAAACGCCTTGGCGTTTCAGGAAATTGCTGAACTCAAGAACAAACTCACCGAAGAGAAGCTTTATCTCGAAGATGAAATTCGCACCGAGCACAACTTTGAGGAAATCGTCGGCGAAAGCCCGGTATTGAAAGCTCTGCTTTCCCAAGTGCAAACCGTGGCGCCCACGGACTCGACGGTTCTCATTATGGGAGAGACCGGCACGGGCAAGGAACTAATCGCCCGCGCCCTCCACAATTTAAGCGCACGCCACGATCGAACATTCGTGAAGATCAATTGCGCCGCCATCCCTACGGGATTGCTGGAATCCGAGCTCTTCGGACACGAAAAAGGCGCCTTCACCGGCGCTATCGCTCAGAAGCTCGGACGCTTTGAATTGGCGGACAAGGGCACGCTCTTTCTTGACGAAGTCGCGGATATACCGCCGGAGCTTCAGCCCAAGCTCTTGCGTGTTCTTCAGGAACAGGAATTTGAAAGGCTGGGCAGCACGCGTACGCGACATGTCGACGTCCGATTGGTTGCTGCCACGAACCGAGATCTTGCCCGTATGGTCGAGAATGGGACATTCCGCAGTGATCTTTTTTATCGGCTAAATGTTTTTCCTGTTTCCGTTCCGCCTCTCCGTGACCGGCCTGAGGACATTGCCACATTGGTCCGTTATTTTGCACAGCGTTATTCGCGCCGGATGAACCGCCACATCGAAACCGTCTCGACAGAAACAATAGCCGCCCTCGAGCGCTATCATTGGCCCGGTAACATCCGCGAACTGGAAAATCTTATCGAGAGAGCAGTTATCCTGTCTCCGTCACCGGTGCTCCATATTCCGCTTTCTGAATTGAAATCGAATCCAGATGGCCAAACAAGCGGCCTGCCAACCTTGGCTGAAGCGGAAAGAGATCACATCCTGCGAGCGCTCGAGGAATCGAAATGGGTTCTGGGCGGACCCAAGGGAGCCGCGGCTATGCTGGGCATGAAACGCACGACCCTCCAGTCGCGCATGCAGAAGCTGGGCATTTCCCGGACTCGCTAAAAATCCCTCTGCAGTCCCGCAATAAGAGTTATCGCTTGAAAGCGGCAATTCCGGCGAGGCGCTTATGCGGCGAAGGCAGCCCCTCCGGCGCAATGCGTGCGCTGTGTATATGCATGACGCTGTGTATATTTGTTGTGCAAGCGACAAAATGCGATAGCTAGGATTTGGTCGTTCTGACCGTGGAGATCCGTATAGCCTGCGGATTTTGCATCTGCAACGGAGAATGTCTAAGCCGGCAGGCTGGATCGCCACGGTAAATGGCGCAAAGTTGAAGGGACGCTTGCCTAAGCCCCTGCCGTACGAGCCTGGGCATCGCTAAGCCGCACGCGATAGCTCTTCTGGTGACGCGCAATGACAACTTTGTCCTCGCGCGCCAGCCAGCCGAGGGCCCAGTCGAAAATCGGCGCCTTCGCCCCCACCTGCTGTTTCAAGCTGGGCAAAGACAATTCGCCGTTCGCATTCAGGGCTTGCCAGATTGCTCCCGCCGTCGTGCCGATCTCTTCATGCATTTATGCCCCCTGCAGTCTAGCGCGGTATCAAAGGTCGGCATCTCTGGGCACAGACGCTCGTCCGATACAGAACCACGCAGCCAGACGAAGTCTAGCACGATCCCCAATTGTGTAGTCGAGCGCTTAAGTGCGCCGCGGGGAGGCAGCCTAAAGAAGCTTTTCGTTGTAGTAAAAGCCACTCGGAGGTAGACTTCTGCTCCCATGTTCAGCAAACTGAACAGTCCCGCAAGGATAAAGCCGGCGACTGAGGCTCCAGACAAGCCGTTGCCTACGAGTGTTCCGGCGCAGAGGAAAGTCACGCCAGGACAATATCTTAAGGCGGTTCGCGAACGTCTGCAGATTGGGATGCGCGAGGTCCAGGACGCAAGCTTGGTGATTGCGTCAGAAGAAGGTAATGAGAATTTCTACGTGTCGCCGGCCAGACTGACGCAGATCGAAAACGAAGAATCGGTCCCTAGCTTCTACAAGCTTTTCAGTCTCTGTTCCGTATACGGCCTCGACCTCAATGATGTTCTCGGACGGTACGGAGTCAATGCCAACAGGACGCGAGCTTACCGAACGCGCTTTATCCCTGAGATCACGCGTACCACGTCGGCGGAAATCTACGGATTTGAGGACAAGGTCTTAGTGCCGGTTCGCATCGATCCCACGTTTCGCTGGGAGACGACGCAATTAGTGAATCGCGTAGTGTCGATGTGGGGAGAAATCCCTGCGGCTTTTCTGCTACGCAGCAATCCCCGTAAGCACACGTATGGGTACGTGGGATTGACCGACAGAACGATGTTCCCGTTAGTACGGCCAGGTTCCTTATTGATGATCGACCCTGAGCGGAAACGTGTCGTCAATGATGGATGGAAGAACGAATTCGAACGACCTGTTTATTTTGTCGAACTGCGCGACGGATACCGTTGCGCGTGGTGCCAAGTGGAGGGTTCTCGCCTGGTCCTAATACCTCATCCAGTCTCGAATGTGCCCGTACAGAGCTTTAATTTAACCACCGAGGCGGAGATATTGGGTCAGGTTGTGGGAGTGGCGATGAGGCTGGTTCCTCCAAGTATGTCCAGCCCGGCGCCTGGATCAAAACTTCCAGCGCCGACCGAAATTGGGAGATAAAAAACCTCCGCGCCAGCAACGAACATCCTTCCGGAATCATCTCGTAGTAAGGCTCCGTCTCGAGCCACAGGTTAGCGACGCGAACTTCCACCTGCCCCAGAGAATTAAAGTGCCTCCGCAGCTCTTTTGACAAGTCCATCAATGAAAGATTAACGACTGCTTCAAAGACGGAGCGGTGCGTTTCGCGAAGGGCCGAATTGACTTCTTCGGGCGTGGAGACGCTGGCCCAACCCTCATGCAAATACCGGCCGGTGTACGGATCGCGAAGAGATGAGAGAAATACAAGTTGCGCGAACGCGCTGGGCAGCGCCTCCAGGACGTTCTGCAAATAACGCGAGATCGGCTTTTCACGCAGCATAACGGTGGAGAATTCTAGGACAAGTTTATCATCGGCGCAATTATTTCGTTTTCACTCGGCTGAACAGATTACGAAAAGATTACTAGCTCTCCTGGAAACCCTGTAGTCTGTCCTCGCTTTAAACAAATCCTTCGCGAGGTGCTCTTACTATGGGCGGACGCCCCCCGATGTTCCCAGAAGAATAGTACATAAGTACGTTAAGCGTTGCATAACAGGGGGGGCGCCCAAGCCCCCTCCAGAGCGCGTCTTGGTGTATACTGCGCACCATGATGTTGGCGTCTGACGTTATATGCATCTCCGCCGTGATCCTCGAGGGAGGCCTTCTGTTGCTCTTCCTCGGTAAGGGTTTATGGCGTGCGTATTCATTTTTGTTTGCGTACACAATTTGGTTGTTTATCGGCAATTCTGCAATACTTGCTAGTTTTCTTTATCTCCCCGCTATTTACCCCGCTCTATATTGGAATATCGATAGTATTGATGTTGTTCTTCGCTTTGTGGTGGTCTGGGAAGTATTTCATCAAACATTTCCACGAAAGTCAGGACTGAATAAGACCCTCTCCAAGGGACTTGGTATTATTGCCGCCACCCTTCTCGCCTTCGCTTGTGGCACATTTTTGGTGTATCAGAATTTCACGGGGCCCCGTTCAATCCATTTGGCTTTGGATCGCAGCTTCGCGTTCATTCAAGCCCTTATGATCCTCGGAACATTGGTAACAGCCCGCTACTATGGCGTGAAGTGCGGCCGAAACGTCCGTGGCATAGCACTTGCCTTTGGTGCCTGGGTATCCATTTCTACGGTCACCAACGCTATGGCTGACCTTCCAGGTTCTTTTCTGGCCTATTGGTACTATTTACGGCCGCTGAGCTTTGTCGTCATGATGGCTGTCTGGATATGGGCTCTTTGGGTCTATGAGCCAAATCCGCCAATTATGGAAAGCGATGCTGCGGAACTAAGCCAGTGGACAGAGGATTGGAATCGCACGATTTCAGCGGCGAGGACGATCATACGACCATGATAAACCTGATTTTTTTCGCGGTATTGGGAGTGGTGCTGTTCGGCAGCTTCATTTTCCTTGCGCTGCCGGGCCGTGGCCGGAAGAGTTTGCCAGAATCTTCGGCAGTTCGGGCAGTAACGGAAATCATCGATCTCGAGGGCAGTTCATTCTCAAGCGCCAAGCGCTTGCTCGATGATACGGATTATCAGCTTTTGTGTTCGAATCCCGACCTGCGGAACCTGGCGGAAAGGCTTCGCAACGATCGCAGGCAACTCGCGCTGACTTGGATTTCTCAATTGCAAAATGACCTCCTCAGGCTATGGAGGTTCCGCCGCTTCTTGATTCAACAGGGGGTGCCATCTAGCGTGCGCGAAGAATTGGGAACGCTTCAGGCGTTAGTATTATCCCTCACACTACTCACGTTTATCCGACTTTCCATACGCGCTGCAGGACCATTCGCACTGCCGCGTGCCACTCGTCAAGCGGGACAGATGGTGGACAGTATGTCCAAAGGTGCGGCTCTGGTGCTGGGCCGTATTCCCGTCGCTGGATGGGCGGAAATCGAACGCAGTTGGGCCAAGAGTGCGGCCTAACTGGCTACCATGTCTCCGCTCTGCTCGCTTTGGCTATGTCGAACTCGGCCAAGTCTAATTGCGATTTAAGCCGTGAGCTCTGAATTAGATCAGCCGCCTAAGCCAGGACAATCTCGAATGATCGGCGTTTCTGTGCAGATGCAGCGCCTTTACAGTGTGATTCATCAGGCCTGCAACTATGCTTATGCTGTACTGATTACAGGTGAGAAGGGTACTGGCAAGGAACTGGCCGCCCAGACTATTCATTCGCTCAGCCAGCGAAAGGAAAAGGCTTTCGTTGTCGCCGATTTTTCAACGCTTGCGCCTACCCTCGCGGAATCCGAGCTTTTCGGCTATGACAAGGGCGCTTTCGCAGGGGCAAGCCAGACGCAATGGGGGCTGCTGGCGTTTGCGCGAGGGGGGACAGTCCTGCTCAAAGAAGTCGGAGACCTTCCGATTCACGTCCAGGCTAGGTTCATCCAGGTTCTGGAGGACAAGGAGTTTAAGCCCATTGGTTCCATTCACCCCATTCCATTCAAGGCAAGAATTCTCGCAACCACCTCGCGCGATCTGCAGGTCGAAGTGGAACGTGGCACCTTTCGCGAGGATCTCTTCCTTCGTCTGAATGCGACGCCAATCCGTGTAGCGCCACTACGAGAACGCAAAGAAGACATTCCCCTGCTGATCGATTATTTCTTGGAAAAGTATGAAGGTGCCGATCAGTCCAAACTAAAATTCTCGGCGGCCGCTATCCAACGCCTGTGCTCCTATGAGTGGCCAGGAAACGTCCAGGAACTGGAGGACAAAATCCGGCAGGCAATCTCGGAGTGCTCTGGCCCACTCATTGACGCTAGCGATATCAAGCTCACGCCGGAGCAGCCAGATGAGCGCCAGTGGGCGGAGGATCTGACCTCATTTCTCGACCAGCGGGAACGGCACAATATCGTGCAGGCACTTCGCGACTCCCAAGGAGACAAAGCGGCTGCTGCAAGGATGCTTGGGATCGCCGAAGCCGCCCTCCAGAAGCGTCTTCAGTATTACGATCTATAACTTAATAGTGGGCCAGCCGCAAAACCGACTCCAGCGGTATATCATTTCAACCAGGCGCTGACGCTTCGCGAAAACGTTATGGCAATTGCCTATATCTGTGAAGGAGTTCGCACTCCCATTGGCCGCTACGGCGGCGGTTTGGCCCAGGTTCGCACCGATGATCTCGCTGCGGTGCCGCTCGCAGCACTGCGACAGAAATTTGAGCGCAGCGATTGGGAGTCTCTCGACGAAGTCGTCCTCGGCTGTGCCAATCAGGCGGGCGAAGATAATCGCAATGTCGCGCGCATGGCCTTGCTAGTTGCCGGTATTCCACATTCCGTTCCGGCCGTGACCGTTAACCGTCTGTGCGGGTCAGGTATGGAGGCCGTTGCGGTGGCGGCGCGAGCCGTAACAGCGGATGAAACTTCGTTAGCTATTGCAGGCGGGGTGGAAAGTATGAGCCGAGCCCCGATGGTCATCCCCAAGGCATCCTCTGCCTTTTCACGAATCGCGGAGATTTACGACACTACGATTGGATGGCGCTTTGTGAATCCCGAAATGGCCAGAAGATACGGCACGGCGTCGATGCCAGAAACTGCCGAAAACGTGGCTTCCGCCTACGGCATCGACCGATGCTCGCAAGATAAGTTCGCTCTTCGCTCGCAGCAGAGGGCTGCGGCGGCTCAGAATGCAGGAATTTTCGCCGAGGAGATCGTGCCGGTTCATATTCCCCAACCTAAAGGGCCATGCAAGGTCCTATCACAGGATGAACATCTGCGTCCGGAGACGACAATTGAGGCACTCACCAAATTACCTACTCCATTCCGCGAAGGCGGCACGGTAACTGCCGGGAATGCTTCTGGAATTAACGATGGCGCCTGCGCGATGTTTGTGGCCTCGGAAGCCGGTGCCTCCCGTTTTGGATTGATCCCTATAGCTCGGGTCATAGGTGCCGCGGCAGCTGGAGTGTTGCCGGACGTCATGGGCATCGGGCCCATTCCGGCCATACGAAAGCTTCTCGCGCGATTTAATCTCAGAATCGATGATATGGATGTGATCGAAGTGAACGAAGCCTTTGCGGCGCAGGTGCTTGCCGTAACACGCGCATTGGGCCTTCCTGACGACTGCGAACGAGTGAATCCAAATGGCGGAGCAATCGCTCTCGGACACCCTCTTGGCATGAGCGGCGCGCGTCTTGTCCTGACGGCAGCCAGGCAGTTACAGCGAACGAAGGGACGTTATGCTCTTGCGTCGATGTGTATTGGCGTCGGACAGGGAATTGCGATTCTATTGGCGCAACCTTAAAAAGATAAACCGCAGGCGTCCGCTAGATAGCAACGCCTGCGGTTTGGTTTAGACAGGTGGGTTGTTCTTAAAAAGTTGCCGATTAGGCGGAGCGCCGCAAATAGGAACGGAGCCGCCGTGTCCGCGGCGCTTCTCGCAAAGTCCGCAGAGCTTCAGCTTCGATCTGCCGGGTACGTTCCCGAGTGACTCCCAGGCAGCGGCCCACTTCCTCTAGCGTGTGTTCGTCTCCGTCCTCCAGCCCGAAACGCATGCGGATGACTTTGGCCTCGCGCGGCGTGAGATCGTCCAGCATTTCGATCGCGTGTTCCTTAAGGTTGCGATCGATTACTGCCTCGGAAGGAGACGCAGCCTGTTTATCTTCGATGAAATCGCCGAGATGGGATTCCCCATCCGTGCCGATGCGCGTTTCCAACGAAAGGGGCTCCTGCGCAATCTTCATGAGCTCTCGAACCTTCTCAATCGGGAGCGCGAGGCGCTCGGCGATTTCGAGTGAAGTGGGTTGCCGTCCCAGCTCTTTGAGCAGCTCACGATTCGCCTGCATGAACCGATTGATATGCTCGATCATGTGAACGGGGATGCGTATCGTCCGAGCCTGATCAGCAATGGCCCGGGTGATGGCCTGGCGAATCCACCACGTAGCATAGGTCGAGAACTTGAAGCCGCGGCGCCATTCAAACTTCTCCACCGCCCTCATCAGTCCGATGTTGCCCTCTTGAATCAGATCGAGGAATGTCATGCCACGGTTCAAATACCGTTTGGCTATGGATACCACCAGGCGAAGGTTCGCCTCTGTCATCTGCTTTTTGGCATGTTCCGCAATGGCTTCGCCTTTGCGCATGCGCTGCAGCAATCGCTTTTCTTCGCCCGCGCGTAGCACGTGACTCGCACCTTGGAGCGCCCGTCCTGACCGGCGCACCACACCTTTCGGCGCTGCGGCGGCGGACTCCTGCAGTGCAGCACGAGTTACTTCGATCAGGCGTGCTCTTTCAAACGGAGTAAACTTAATTGAGTTTATAAGCTGCGAAATGCGCACCCGTAGCCGTGCAACCGGCCAGGTTCGCTGAGGGCTAGAGGATCGCTTCAGCTGTTTGTTCTGACGGACCGCCGAGCTGTGAAGCCGCGATACCTCGCCGATTATTTTCAGAGTGCGCTTAAGTTCAGTCTTTTCAGCTGAGGGCGCGTCGCTCTCGATTTGCACAACGTTCTTGATGGGCCGCGTGCCATTGCGCAGATCCTCGGCCGTGCGAAGTAGCGCCTCAATGCCGACGGGCGAGCGCCCGACGGCCATCATGACCATCTTCTCCCCACGCTCTATCTGCTTGGCGAGAACTACTTCCTGTTCACGCTTCAACAGGGGCACGGCGCCGAGAGCTGCTAAATACGTGCGCACCGGGTCGTAGGTGTCATCCTTACCCGGAGCATATTCGACGCGACCCTCGTCGAGAGAAGCGGTCGGCTCGGTGCTCTCCTCAGACTCGGAGAAGCTCCCCGATTTGAAGACCTCTTCGTATTCGTCCTCTCTCAGGTGCTGCATGTTGTCTATCAATCCCATGGTTTCAGATTGCCTCACGTTTCGACTTCAGACAAGGACGCCGGTCAATAAAAGTGCAGACAATGATTTTGCCGTCGGTCGATAATTCCCAAGAATTCAGTAGGATGTGAAGCTTAATCGCCCGGTCGACTCTGAAGTTCTTTTGTTGCTTTGTACTTAGATGCAGTGCTCGGATAAAAGATGCACCTGAACTCACGCTTGAGCTTTACACCTTCCGCAGTATTGTTTGCGCTTCGCCTCGTGCGTAGCCTAAGGCTGATGCCTTATGCCTTGCTCGTATCTCTTATCCTGCTTTGCTCGCTGGCAACCCCGGCGCTTCGAGCAGCCGCCCAGACATCCCAAGCGTCAACGGCAGTTTACCCTAATCCACAACAATTAGTCCGCGAAGTGGTGGCAAACAGCGTTCGCCTTAGGGACAAGGATCAACCTCATTGGAGCTACCGTGAGGTTGTCCGGAAGGACGGTAGAGTTGAAACGCACGAAGTCTGCCAGACGAGCGCGGGGACTCTGGACCGTATTATTGCCATCGACAATCAGCCTCTTTCCGCCGAGCAGCAAAGGCGGGAGGACGCCCGGCTACAGGCATTGCTCAACAATCCCGGCGAGATGCGCAGGGAGAGGCAAAAACAGAGGGACGATGCCGCCAGGCAATACCGCATGTTTGCGACATTTCCCGATGCCTTCCGTTATCAATATGCCGGTACCGAAGGACGGTTGGTCAAACTCAATTTTGAGCCGAATCCAGAATTCGTGCCGGACAGCCGTCAAGAGGAGGTCTTCCACCACTTGGAAGGCATGATGTGGATTGATCCCGCGCAAAAGCAATTGGCGCGAATTGATGGCCGGCTCACGAGCGAAGTCAGGTTTGCTGGGGGATTGCTCGGGCACCTGGACAAGGGCGGCGTTTTTTCTGTGAAATTCAAGCAGCTGGATTCAGGCCAGTGGCTTATGTCTGCCCTCGAAGTAAATATGAGTGGGAGGGCTCTACTTTTTAAAACAATCTCGGTTCAGGAAGAAAACGACTTCGACGATTACCGGCGTTTGCCGGATAGCCTCACCTTGCAACAAGGCGCCGAGCTCCTGGAGAAGATGGCCAGTTCGCCCAAACAAACTGCCGCTGCCATAGCCAAACCCCACGAATGAAGCTCTGTCTATGGCAAATATTGTTCCGACAATCCCAGTTTATTTGGCCCTCAAGCTCATGACATAGGCCACCAAAGGCTGGTGATCCGGGCTGCTGGTCGGTATGTCGGGCATTCCTTTGTTTTGAGCATCTACGCTGGGCTTTTGCAGAAATTTTGAAACCTGTTCGGCTGTTAGTTTCGAATGAGTTAGATCCGGAGCATCCGAAGTTCCTTCGCCGTTATCACCGTGACAGTCGGTGCATTGATAGGCTTTGAAACGGGCCTCGCCCTGTTCCACCAGACTGCTTTGATTGCCGCCGCCTGTCGCGCCAGCAGCCCCAGATTTGGGTCCAGCGGCCGAAGCCATTGCATTTGCTGGCGTTTTGGAAGCGGGTGCAGCATTCGAAGCCGCGCCTTGCTGCTGTTGCAGGACCGCATGGAACATGGCTTCATCAATATCAAATTCCGTTTTACAACCGGCCGGATCGATAAAAGGATTCGGCCCGCCCGCCTTCAGCTTCGCGTACTTCTCTTTCATGTTGTACATGCCGGGATGCGATCCCAGTGGTACGTCGCACGGTAAAGAGCGGCTCACTTTGAAAGCGCGCGTGAACTGATCCACGATCTGTGGATTGGTAGAATTGTTCACCAGTTTCATGCCCGGATTTATGCCGAGGCTGCCGATGATGAGTACGTCATAACTTTTGCCGCCGTCCTGCGCTTTCATCGTCCACGTCGTATCGCCAGGCGTGTGGCCGGGAGTCAAGTGCGCCACCAGCGTTGTCCCGCCAAGCGTAACTTGATCCCCATCATGCAGGACTTTATCGATCGGGTGCGCCTTGCCCGCCGGCTTCATCTGTTCCAATAGCGGAACGTCCTCGGCCATCGCCATCACTTGCGCGCCCGTCAATTGCTTCACAAGTGCATCGCCCTCCATATGATCCGCATGTGCATGGCTGCCCAACAGGATTTTGATATCCGAAAACTTGAATCCTAGTTGCTCCACGGATTTTTGAATCACCGGCACGTTCCGTTCATAAGTGCTGTTGATCAGGATGTTCCCCTGTGGCGTGACGACCAGAAATGAGGCCAGGCTTCCGGTGCCCACGTAATAGATGTTGCCGATGATTTTGTGGGGAGGAAACTGCGTGCTCTGATCCTGCGGCGTGCCAACATTGCGTTGAAAGAGCTCTTGCTGGGTATAAGTGTGGCCGCCGACGCTGATCTGTGGTCCCGGGGCTTGGCTGACGTTCGAGGGACTCTGCGCATATACAGACGAAGCCAAAACGGCCGCCGCCGCGAGGACGCACTCCAACATCCGTAATTTATGGATCTCCATCAGGCCTCCAAAGGGCGGAATTATACGTGCAGGAGGCACTTGCGTGAAGAGCGTTGCGTTAGAGGAAACTCAGGGACCGTATTCGTGGCCGTAGCACATCAGCTCGCGGCCGTTTGCCAAAACCACCTTCGAGAGTCGCATCTTGTACGTGCCGTCGCTGATGCGATTACCCACAATCGTGATCTGATCGCCCGGATGAAGCGTATCCTTCGTCCAGCCCGCATTAGCCATGCGGCTCGGGCTCGGGCCCCCGGCACTCCATTTCTCTACCTCGCCCTTATTGTTTGTCACGTCCAGATTCATCCACACATGCGGATTGCCAAAATCGAATCCCGTCACGGTGCCCTTCATCGTGCTGACATTTTTCATGTCATAGCCGCGCCATGCATGATGGGCAAAGCCTGGTGCAGCCGTCACCAGCAGGCAAACTATGAATAACGCCAATGCGTGGAATTTCGTTCTCATGATCCAGCACCTCTTGATGCCAACTATATCACTAGTTTTTGACGCACTCGGCTGCAGCTTAGTTTCCAGGCAGTCCTGACGCGGTCCCCATACAACGCACATCCCAGGAGTCCTGACCCATGCGTTGAAACACATCGGACTTTCCTCGCCGATTGAG
>Ga0187824_10000095_pt1 | contig 13980 bp, 12 predicted proteins | sample NC_wetland_sal_i_13_FD_132437 | JGI IMG/M metagenome (GOLD analysis project Ga0187824, IMG submission 132437) | Wetland sediment microbial communities from Neuse River Estuary, North Carolina, USA - SourceSoil_4 | ecosystem: Environmental > Aquatic > Freshwater > Wetlands > Sediment | place... | reverse complement strand
AGCAGCCGCCTGGTCCGTCGGCGCGGGCGATGGAGCAGTGCGTTCTTCTCCTGGCGCTGGCGGGGGTGTGCAGCCTGACCGCCTTCCCGTATTCGGCGCCCATTTATTTCTGCTATATCGCTCCGCTTCCCCTGCTGGCGCTGCTGGCTTTGTTCCGCCTGACCGGCGGATCACCAAGGCCGCTGTCCGGGGTGCTCGCCGGCTTCTTCCTCACGCTGGCCCTGGTGGCGCTCAACGCGCAGTCGCTGCGCGACGTCGGTATCGTCATGCACCCGGCCCTCACCCTGGTGCCGCTGCGGCTGCCCCGGACCGGCATTCGGGTCCGGGTCGAGGATGCTGACCGGTACGAGAGCCTCATCGACACCCTCGTGGCGCATGCGCGGGGCGGCGTTACATACGCCGGGCCGGACAGTCCCGAGGTCTACTTCCTTGCAGGGCTACGAAACCCAACCAGACTGATCTTCGATTTCCTGGAGCCGGACGGTCGCCAACCCGACAGCCTGCTTGCCCTCGTGGACCGCGAGCGGATGACGGCGGTCGTGATCAGGAGCAACCCGGAGTTTTCACGGCCACTGGAGGCTCAGGTGCTGCAGGGCTTCGCCGAGCGCTTCCCACATCAGTGGACGACCGGCGGGTTCACCGTGAGATGGCGGGAGTGAATGTGACGACAAATCCGATGCGGCTATCCGTCGCCATTCCGATTTACAACGAGGCCCAGCTCGTCCCAGAGCTGCTGCGCCGCGTCGGCGCCGTGCTCGACGGGCTCGACGGCGGTCCGCACGAGCTGGTCATCGTGGACGACGGGAGCAGGGACGGATCCCGGGAGGCGCTCGTGTCGGCGACGGCGCTGGAGCCGCGCCTGGTGGTCGTGACCCTGTCCCGGAACTTCGGGCACCAGGCCGCGCTTACGGCGGCGCTGGATCACGTCACCGGCGACGTGGTCGTCCTCATGGACGGCGATCTCCAGGATCCCCCCGAGGCGATTCCCCTGCTCCTGCGGACGCACCTCGAGGGCTATGACGTCGTGTACGCCCGCCGGGTGAAGCGGAAGGAAGGGTGGCTGCTCCGCCTGGCCTACGCCTCGTTCTACCGCATCCTCGCCCGGCTGTCCAACGTCGATCTCCCGGTGGACTCCGGGGATTTCGGGCTCATGTCCCGGCGAGTGGTGGAGCAGCTCCGCCGCGCCCCGGAGCGGCACCGCTATCTCCGGGGACTCCGGGCGTGGGCCGGGTACGCGCAGGTCGGCGTAACGGTCGAGCGGGCGGCCCGGGCCGGCGGCGAAAGCAAGTACAGCCTGCGCAAGCTCCTCACGCTGGCGTTCGACGGCTTCTTCTCGTTCTCGGTGGCTCCCCTGCGGGCGGCTGCGCTCCTGGGCTTCGGGGCCATCGGCCTGTGCTCCCTGTACGCACTGTACGCTGTCGGCGCCAAGCTCCTCTACGGCCACACCCCGCAGGGCTTCACGGCGCTGATCGTGATCATGACATTTCTTTCGGGCACGAACCTGCTCTTCCTCGGGCTCCTGGGCGAGTACCTCGGCCGGGTGTACGAGGAAGTCAAGCGCAGGCCGCTCTACGTGATCGACCGGGTCGTGCGGGGCGGCACCAGCGCTTGATCCCCGAGTACGCGGCCGCCTACCGCAACCTGTACGAGCGGCACTGGTGGTGGCGCGCGCGGGAGCTGCTGCTGCTGGAGGAGATCGACCGGCACCGCCCGCCGCCCGGGTGCCGCCGCATCCTGGACGTAGGCTGCGGCGATGGCCTGTTCTTCGATCGGCTGGCTCGGTTCGGGGACGTGTGGGGCGTCGAATCCGATGCGACCCTCGTTCCCGCGGACAGCCGCCACCGCCCCCGCATCCACATCGGTCCCTTCGATGCCGGCTACGCGCCCGTCGAGCGGTTCGATCTCGTGCTCATGCTCGACGTCCTGGAGCACCTGCCCGACCCGGCAGGCGCGTTGCGGGAGGCCGGCGCCCTGCTCGAGCCCGGCGGACGTATTCTCATCACCGTGCCCGCGTTTCAGGCGCTGTGGACCGGCCACGACGAACTGAATCGCCACTACGTCCGCTATCGGCGAGCCACGCTCCTTGCGGTCGCCGAGCGCGCGGGACTCCGCGTGCTGTCCCAGCGCTACTTCTTCCACTGGCTGTTCCCCGTGAAACTCGGCGTCCGCGTCCTGGAGCGCCTGGGCCGGCGGGCGCGCACGCCCGCCTCCGTGCCGCCGGCACCGCTCAACGACCTCCTGGTGCGCCTCTCGCGGGCGGAGCAGGTGACGATCGGACGGCTGGGGCTGCCGTTCGGGTCGTCGCTCCTGGCCTGGTGCGCGGCGAGCTGACCTCCCGCGCCGCAGGGGCGGGTTGTGTTGCGATCGCCGCGCTGGGGGTCGCGGCCGATCTCGCGAAGCCGCCGACCGCGGACGTCGGATTCTTCCTGTACGCGGCGGGGCGGCTGCTCGACGGCGCACGGCTCTACCGCGACGTAGTGGACATCAACCCGCCTCTCATCTTCGCTGCCAACGTCCCGGTCGTGCAGCTCGCGCGCGCGACCGGCCTCTCCGAATTCCTGCTCTACGGCCTCGGCAGCGCGCTGGTGGTGGGGCTGCTGCTGCTGTATTCGAGCCGCCTGATCGTTCGCTACGTCCTTCCCGGCGAGCCGGCGCGGGCGCGTTACCTGGTGCTGTTGCTCTGCTTTGCCTTCTTCGCCTTTCCCGGCTTCGACTTCGGCGAGCGGGAGCACTTCGTGCTCGCCCTGCTGGTTCCCTACGTGATGCTGGCGGCAGCGCAGTGGGCGGGTCGAGAAGCCCCGGCCGGCGACCGGGTGGCCGCCGGCCTGCTGAGCGGGGCGGCCATCGCGCTCAAGCCGTCCTTTGTGCTCGTCTGGCTGGTGCTCGGGGGCGTCCGGCGTATGCGCGGCCCCCGGGCGAGCCGGTGGACGCCCACGCCCGAGTCGGCCGCCGGCCTCGGCGTCCTGCTCGTCTACGGTGCGGCGGTGCTCTGGCTCGCCCCGGATTATCTCAAGGTCGTCGCCGTCCTGGGACCGGCATACGCCGCGTGGCTGCGGGAACCGTTCTACAAGCTGCTCGTGCTCGGGCCGGGCATTCCCCTAGTCGCGTTTGCCTTGCTTGCGCTCGGGGCCATGCGGCGGGACGTCCGCGCACCGGCGCTCGCGGCCGCGCTGGCGTGGGCGATGGTCGCCTGCTGGGCGGCGGGCGCCGTACAGGAGAAGGAGTTCCGCTATCACTTCTATCCGGCCATGGGGTTTGCCTTCGTGTTGCTGGGCCTTCTGGCGGCGGGTGCCGGGACGGTCGGGCAAGGTCTCGCGGAGCGGATCTTCCGGCGGACATCGCGCGCGCTGCTCGCGACGATCGCCGTCGTGGTGCTCGCATCGTCCGCCCGGGACGCCGCCGGCCTCAACCCTGTCCCGCGGCAGCAGGCGGCGGAGATCGATCAGATGGCCGCCGAGGTGCGGAAGCTGGCGGACGGCCGTCCGGTCGGTGTGTTCTCGCATACGACGGGCTCGGCCTTTCCGTTGGCGAACTACGCGGACGTCGAGCTGGCCTCCCGGTTCCCGAGCTTCTGGGTGATTGCGGCGCTCTACTGGGAGGCCATCGCGACGGGGGGGCCTCTACGCTATCGGGCGGTCAGCCAGATGGCTCCGGCCGAGCGCTACTTTCTCGACGCGGTTCGCCAAGACCTGACGGCTGCCCAGCCCAGGCTCATCGTCGTGCTCCGGCCGGGGCGGGACGCCGCCGTGAACGGCCAGCGGCGGTTGAACTTCGTGGCGTATTTCGACAGGGACCCGCAGTTGGCCGCGCTCCTGGCCCGGTACCACTTCACGGCCCGCATCGGCGAGTATCTGTTCTACGAACGGGGCGAGGCCGGCCCGGTCGCGAGCGGCCCGCTCCCGTCGGCCGTGGTCGGTACGCTGGACGTCGGCCGGGCTCGGCTCGCGGATCTCCGCTTCGGCTCGCTGGACGGAGAGTGGCTGTTCGGCGTAGCGCTGTTCGTGGCAGCCTGGGTGGCGTTGGCAATCGGCGAGCGGCGTCGCCCCGCGCTATGACCGGGGGCGACCGCATCCTCGAAAAACGCGCCGCCTGGGCGGCGGCCGTGCTGGTGGTCGGGGTGACGTTCGCTGCCCAGACCGCCGCCGTTGCCGCGTCCGACATCGCCTACTTCCTGTACGCCGCCGGCCGCCTGCTGGACGGGGCGAAGCTCTACCGGGACATAGTGGACATGAACCCGCCGGCGATCTTCGCGCTCAACGTCCCGATCGTTTGGCTCTCGAGGCGGACCGGCCTCTCCGACCTCCTGCTGTACGACCTCGCCACGTTCGCCGTCGTCGGCGGAGCCATCCTATTCCTGCGCCGGCTGCTGAGCCGCTATGTGCTCGCGGAACGGCCGGCGGAGCGGCGCTATGTCCTGCTCTGGCTGTGCGTCATCCTCTTTCCGCTCGCGCGGGAGGACTTCGGCCAGAGGGAACACCTGATCCTGGCGCTCCTGCTGCCGTATGCGGCGCTCGCGGTCGCGCGGCGCGGCGGCAGCCGGGTGGCCCTCGGTGATGCACTGATCGCCGGCATTCTGGCCGGCATCGCGCTGGCGCTCAAGCCGCCGTTCGTGATCGCGGTGATCGCCGTCGAAGCCTGGTACCGCCGGCGGCGGGCCGGCGGGCGATGGCGGGTCACGGCCGAGCTGGCGACCGCTGCCGGCGCGGCCGCGGCGTATCTGGCTGCTGTTGTCACCCTCACTCCGGACTACCTTCGGCTCGTCGGAGTGCTGGGGGGCGCGTTCATGACGTACCTGAGCAGCTCACCGCTCACCTTGCTAACGACTCCCGGGGCGCTGCTGACCGGGTTCGCGTTGCTGGCGGCGCTCGCCGCCCGCGACACCGGTCGGGACGCGGAGGCGCAGGGAATCATCGTCGCCGCGATGCTCGGCAGCTTTCTGGCCGGGCTCGTCCAGCAGAAGGACCTGCGGTACCACTTCTACCCGGCCTTCGCGGTCGCTACGCTCGGGCTCGCTCTCCTCGCGGCCCGGCCCGCCCCGGAACGGGTCGGCGGCCGTGCCTATCGGGCCATCGCGCGTTGGGTGGTGGCGGCTATCGCACTCGTGGTCCTTGGCCGCGCCGTCATCGAGGCGCTCGGAGGCAGCGGCGGGGAGCGCCGGCAGCGCGCCGAATTCAGGGAGTTCGTTGACGCCGTCCGGACCCGCGCCCGGGGCGAGCCCGTCGCGATGCTTTCGTACCAGATGGCATCGGCGTTTCCCCTGGTGAACTACGCCGGCGTGCACCTCGCGTCGCGCTTCGCGTGCCTCTGGATATTGCCGGCGAGCTACTGGGACGCCCTCACGGGCGAGGGTCCGATCGTCTATCGCCAGCCATCGGAGATGGGAGCGCCGGAGCGTCTCCTCAACCAGGCGGTGGGCGAGGATCTGCTCGCCGCCCGGCCTCGGCTGCTGCTGGTTCTGCGGCCGTTTCCCGACCGGCCCCCGTACGGCTTCAGGCGACTCAACTACGTCGCGTACTTCGGCCGCGACCCGCGACTGTCCGCATTCTTCGCCGGGTACCAATGGGTTTCAACCGAAGGCGCGTTCGATCTCTTCCAGCGGGTCGGGCCAGATGCCGCACGTACGGGGCCGCCGCCGTCGGCGGAGGTTCCGCCGTTGCAGACGCCACCGCCGCAGGGATGGCTCACCCGGATCGATTCGGAGCTGGCCGCAGGGACCGTGATCTTCGTAGTGCTCGCCGCCGGCTCGCTCGCGCGCGGGTGGGTCGGGCCGTCGCGGCGCTTGCGGGGAGGTGAAGCGCGGACGTAGCGGGTCTGCCACAGGAGAGGCGGGTCTCCGACAGGCCGCAGCCGCCGACGGCCTGGTAACTAATTTCTATCCTGTTTCCTCACAGCAAGTTAGCCCGTGGTATAGCGGTTGCCATCGGGTGGGCGCAATGCGACCCCGCCCTGACCTATCAATCGTGATCCCGGCTTACAACGAGGAGGGCCGGCTCGAGCCCACAATCCGGGCCTACGCGGGATACTGCCGGGAGCGCAACCGCGACGCCGAGCTCATCGTCGTGGACGACGGCAGCACCGACGGCACGACCTCGTTGGTCGAGCGCCTTGCCGGCGAATTGCCGGAGCTCAGGCTCATTCGCCTGGCCCAAAACCAGGGCAAGGGCTACGCCGTCCGCTCGGGGATCGTGAATGCCCGCGGCACGCGGATCCTGTTCGCCGATGCGGACGGCGCGACGCCGATCGGCGAGCTCGACCGGCTCGAGGCGGCCCTCGACGCCGGGGCGGACGTGGCCATCGGCTCCCGCGCACTGCAGGCGGCGGGCGTCCAGGTACGCTCCCGGATCCATCGCCGGCTCATCGGGCGCGCCTTCCACCTGCTAGTCCGGTTCACCGGTGTCGACGGGATCGCGGACACCCAGTGCGGCTTCAAGCTCTTCCGCGGAGCGGTCGCCCATGCTCTCTTTTCCCGCATGCGGACGGCCGGATTCAGCTTCGACGTGGAGGTGCTCATGACGGCGCGACTGTGTGGCTACCGGATCGCGGAGGTCCCGGTGAACTGGGTCCACCAGCCCGGGTCGCGAGTGAACCTGGTCACCGACTCCGCCCGGATGGCCGGTGACCTGTTGCGGATCCGGCTGCGGCGGCTCCAGGGACAGTACGCCACGCCGCACCTCCAGCCCTTGGTGCCGGCCGAATCCGTTCGGCCGGTCGGCTTCTCTTCCTAGACCCGGCCGTGCCCCCCGGCGCCGAGCCTCCCCGGCTCGGGCTCCTCGACAGGCGTCCGCTCTTCACCGCGGCCGTCTTCGCCTGCATTGCGCTCAGCCTCGCGGCACAGCTGGGGCGAACCGCGCCGCCCGACATGGCGTTCCTCCTTTACGCGGCGGGGCGGCTCCTCGACGGGGCGACGCTCTACCGCGATGTTGTGGAGATCAACCCTCCGCTGGTCATCTGGCTCAACGTCCCCATCGAAGCGCTCGCCCGGCTTACACACGTCTCCGAGTTCATCCTCTACCGGCTGTTCACGGCGACCGTCGTCGGAGTGCTGTTCGGCCTGTGCTACCGCCTGGTTCGCTGGTACGTGCAACCGGATCAGCCGGCCGACGGGCGCTACCTGCTGCTGCTCCTCTGCTTCGCGCTCTTTCCCCTCGCAGCCGGCGACTTCGGCCAGCGGGAGCATCTCGTCCTGGCGCTGCTCGCGCCCAACATTCTGCTTGTCGCCGCCCGCCGGCGGGGGGCGGCGCTTCGCGGGACCGGTCCGCGGTACACGGAGCTGGCGCTCGTCGGCGTGCTGAGCGGCATCGCGCTGGCGCTCAAGCCGCAGTTTGCGCTGGCGTGGCTGGCGCTGATGGTGTTCCAGCCGGCCCGCGGCCGCTGGCGGTTGGGCGCCGAGGTCGTGTGGACCCTGGCGTTTCTCGGCGCCTACGCAGTCGTGTTGTTGCTCGCCGTGCCCGAGTACCTCGCGATGGTCTCCGTGGTCGGCGCGTCGTACTTGCGGTACCTGCGCGAGCCTTGGTACAGCGTGCTCTTCCTGGCCCCGGGGGCTCCGCTCGTGTTCGTAGCGCTGCTGGCCGCGTTCGTGCTGCGCCGCTACTCTCGCGATCCGGCCCTCTGGGCGCTGCTCGCGGCCGAGGTCGCGGCCTGCTACCTGTCGGGCGCGGTGCAGCAGAAGGGCCTGCGGTACCATTTCTATCCTTCGGTCGCCCTGGCCTTCGTCCTGCTCGGGGTCGTGGCCGCGGACGCGCCGGCCGCCGCGCACCGCTTGAGCGAGCGGCTGTACGGGCGCGTCGCGCGGGTGCTGACGGTGACGGTCGCGCTCGTCGTCGTCGGAGCCCGGCTGATCGACGTGATGGGAGGAACCCCCGCCGACCGGCGCACGCGGGCGGAGCTCGACGACCTCGTCGGGTTCGTGCGGGCGCACTCGGGCGGGCGGCCCGTCGGGGTGCTGTCGTATCACATCGGGGGGGCCTTCCCGCTGGTCAACTATGCCGGCGTGACACTCGCCTCCCGGTTCCCGCATCTGTGGCTGTTTCCCACGAGCTACTGGGATTCGCTCCAGGCCGGGGGGGCTCTGGTCTACCGCTCGCCGCCGGAGATGGAGCCGCCCGAGAGGTACCTCTGGGATGCGGTTCGGCAGGACCTGGTCACGGCGCAGCCGGGCCTGATCCTGGTGCTGCGGCCGGCCCGGGACGTGGCGCGCAACGGCCTGCGCCGGCTCAACTACATCCAATACTTCGACCGCGACCCGGAACTGGCGGCGCTCTTTCGGCGCTACGAGCTGGTGGCGGAGAAGGGCGAGTACGACATCTACGCGCGGCTTCCGGACGGGGCAAAGCGGATCGGGCCGGCGCCGTCACTCGCTCCCGGGACGCAGGACGTTCGGGAGCCGCAGCTGCATGAGGTCCGGCTCCAGATCCTCGATCCGGGCTTCCTGGCCGGGATGCTGGTATTTGCGGCCGTCTGGGGTCTGTCCCTGGCGGTGGACCGGCGCCGGGCTTCCGCGCGCTATTGAGCCGCGGCCTTCCGCGGCCCCGCGCACCGCTCCAACCGGGCGAGCGCCGGCGCGCCCGCCGAGTCTCCTCCGGCTCCCTGCTCCAGCATGACCGCCACCGAATCGCAGTCCCACACGCCCCACCCCGGCTCGCGCACGAGCTGGTGCGCCATCCGGGCCCGCGGGTCCACCAGCACCCAGCGGATCTTCCACTTCTCCAGGATGCCCCGCCAGCCTGGCTCCAGGTTCCAGACCTGGATGTACTGGTTGAACAGCGCCTCGCCGTAATGGTCGGTGCCCCCGTCGATGAATACGGGCATCTCCGGCCACTCATGCATCATCCAGCCGCCCCAGGTGAACTGGTTGAAGATCGGGCCGGCGATCCCCGCTGCGCGGGCCCGCCCGGCGACGGCCACCGGAAAGGCATGGGGGTCGAAGCGATCCTGGACGAGCTGCGTGCCCGCCACCCGCCCGTGCGCCAAGCCGAGCCCCACCATCAGTGCCGCCACGACGCCGGCGCCCACCCCCGAGTAACTGCCCTGGTACTCCCGCTGGAACACGGCCCGCGCCCGGCCCAGGATCGGGAGGCCGCGCCACTCCCGGTCCACGTGCAGCGCGGCGAGCGGGAGGGCCGTCAGCGCGAACAGCTCGATGTTCCGTTGGGACACCAGGGCCATCGCTACGGTGCCGAGGATGACGAGCAGCCAGGGCCAGCTCGGCCGCCGGCGCGAGAGCGCCAGCGCGGCCACGACTGCCAAGAGGGCCAGGAGGAAGAGCTTGCCGTTGATGGTGTGGAAGTCGGGCGACTGGAATTCGTTGGTCTGCGCCAGAATCGCGGACTGCGTGAAGAAGCCGCCGACGTGGGCCAGCAGACGAATCCCGTTGGGGTTGGCGAGCGTCGCGACGAGGGCGATGCCGAGCGCCAGGGCCCGGTTCCGGGCCGAGGCGAGCCGGGGCCCCCGGTCGTCCGCGTGCCAGGCCTCCAGCAGGTCGCCGGCCAGGAACGCCCCGATCAGGATCAGGCCGAAGGAGAAGCCCCCGTGGAAATTGGCCCAGAGCGCGAACAGCGGGGCATAGAGCCAGAGGGGGACCGGGCGGTCCCGCTCGAGCAGGTCGAGCAGCACCACCACGAACAGGAGGGTGAACAGGTGCGGCCGCGCGAGCCAGTGTCCGGCCGAGAGCACAGCGGCCGCCATGCTCACCAGGTACGCCAGGAGCGGGTCGCCGCCCCGGCGCACCATGAACCGCGCCAGCAGCGCGAAGGTGAGCGCCAGGACCAGTCCGGCCAGCACCGAGACCAGGGCGAGGCCGCCCAGCCGCTCGGCCGCCGCGTACGCCACCTCGCTCCCCCACTCGAATGCGAGGAACGGCTTGCCGGCCGCCGTGTGGGAGAACACGTCGGTCCGAACCAGAGCGTGCCGGCTCAGCATCAGCTCGCCCAGCCGGAGGTGGCGGGCGAGGTCGCCGTCGCTGTTGATGAGCCGGCTGCTGAACCCGATCGGGACGACGACGGCCCAGATCAGGAAGATGATGTCGAAGAGGGACGGCCGGGGCCGCGTTCGGCCGCCGGTCATCGGGCCAGCCCGGGCGCGGCCGTCCCGCGGTGCCGTCGGAGGAGCCGGCCAACCCGGGGGCCCAGGGCTCCCACCCGCGCGCGATACTCGGCGTAGGCCGGAAAGGCGCTCTCGAGGACCCGCTCCTCGTAGCGGATGCGCAGGGCGAGGAGGGCGAACCAGACGGCCAGGACCGTCCCGAACGGCAAGCTCGGGTGCCGGAGCCAAAGTCCGGCATTGACGAGCGCGTACGATGCATAGATTGGGTGACGCGCGAAACGGTAGGGCCCCGAGGTCACCAGCTCCCGCGCCTGGGGTTCCACGCTGAACGCCCACCGCAGCTGCCAGAGAGGCCAGAGGGCCAGCAGGGCTCCGCCAAGCCAAAGCACCGCCCCCGTGGTCGCGAGCAGGGAGCTCGTGGCAGGCGCAAGCCATCCGGGGCGATGCGCGCTCGCCAGCTCGATGAACACCATCGGCAGGAACGTGTGGGCGTACGCGACGGCGCGGGGGAACCAGCCCTTGGCCGTCCGCCGGGCGGGCCGCCGGAGGAGGAAGCTGGCTGCCACCAGCAGCTCGGCGGAAAGGCCGGGGATGACCGCCAGGCCGAATTCGGGGGCGCGGCGCCAGAGGGCGACGGCGAGCGCCGTGAAGGCGGCGAGGCCGAGCCAGTCGCTCCAATGGTGCGCACCCGCGAGGCGGTGTCGGCTCAAGGCTTCGATCGTGAGGGTGGTGCGGGCGGACCGAGCATCATTCGGGCCGCCGGGCATGCTTCCCACCCCGCGGTTGGTACGGCGTGACCCGGTTTGTGGTAGCTTCGCTGCAGTGGAGCCGGTCCGGCTGGGGGCGGCGTGCCACGGACTGCGCTGGAGGGTGCGATTGCGCTGGGTGGCCTATCCGGCAGCGGGATAAGGCTTTCCCTGAGCGGGAGTGCAGGCACGTGCATTGCTTGCGTGGTACGCCCGCGACGGGTTCCGGGGCGGTGAAGGGGCGTCGCGAGTGCCGGGATGCGGATTGAAGCGGTGGCAGTTTGAAGGCTCATCCTATTATCAGACAGCAGGTTGGACACGCGGTCCCGGGGCGGGCTCAACGGGGCACATGACTTGCGCAGAGCCGGTGTCGGAAGTTGCGACACGCTTGGACCCCACAGAATCTGCACGGTCGTTGTCGGTGGGCCAACGGTGGCCTGCCCGCGAGGGGACCCCGGCTCTTCGGGGCCCGATTTCCCACCTGCCTGGCCGGGAGGCCGAGGAGGATTGCATGCAGTCGTTGTGGCGGAGTTTCTGGAGCGACGAGTCCGGTCAGGGCCTCGTGGAATACGCGCTGATCATCGCGCTCGTCGCGGTCGGTCTCATCGCGATCCTGCTGGTCCTCAGGAACAGCATCGGCAACGTGTTCAACAACGCGGCGACGCAGTTGAACAACGCGCCGGCCAATCCCTATCCGTGATTCGGGGGGAAGCGTAAGGCCACCGGCGGCGGGGTGGGGCCGGGAAGTCCCGGTTCCGCCCTGCTGACGGCCTCGCGCGGGATGCATATTTTACAGGGAAAGCCGCAAATGGCCGCGAGCGTGCTGCTGGTCGGGGTGCTGCTCGTGGCGTGCTGGACCGACCTCAGGGCCCGCCGCATCCCCAACTGGCTCACGGTAGGCGGGATGCTCGCGGGATTGGCGGTGCGGGCCTCGATGGGGCCCGGCCCGGTCGGAACCGGGATGTTGGGGATCGCGCTGGCTGCCCTCCTGGCCCTGCCCTTCTTCGCGATGGGCGCCCTGGGCGGCGGCGATGCCAAGCTGCTGATGGCGGTGGGCGCCTTCATGGGGCCGGCCGATCTGGCCCGGGCGTCGCTGGTCATCGCGGTCGTGGGCGGGGTGGTGGCGTTGTTCGAGGCCATGCGGCGGGGGGTATTGCTGCCGACGCTGGCCTCCTGCGGCTCGCTGATCCTGAGCTGGGTGACGCTCGGCCGGCGCGGGGGCGCCCGGACCGTTGCCACCGGGGACCGGCTGGCGGTGCCTTACGGGGTGGCGATCGCGGTGGGCAGTCTGTTGTGGTGGTTCGCGGGAGGGCTGGCATCATGAGAATGCGCGCGCTGCGGGCCGACTCCAGAGGGCAGGCGCTGCTCGAGTTCGCCCTGATTCTTCCGATCCTGCTCATGCTGGTGCTGGGTATCATCGAGTTCGGCCGCATCTGGAACATCAACCAGATGGTGAGCGACACGACGCGCGAGGGTGCGCGCCGAGCGGTGCTGGCGGACCCGACGATCACGGAGCAGGAAGTGCACGACTTCATGATGCAGCGGCTGTGGGACGCGCACGTCGACACCGGCGTCGTGACGATCACGTTCTCCCAGACGGGCGCCAACTGGAAGGTGAGCGATCTGCCGCAGACCGTCACGGTCCAGTTCCCGTACTCGTTCATGTTCTTCACTCGCGCCTTCGGCACGGTCCAGATCACCAGCTCGTTCACCATGCGGAACGAGTGAGGAGCCCTCATGGCACGCAGGAGTCGTCCGTTCATCTTGCTGGCGCTGGCCGTGGTCTCGGGCGGCGCCGCCGCCTACCTGGCGATGCAATACATCCGCCAGCAGGCCACGCCGCTCATGGCGGCGACGCCCAAGACCGCCCAGGTGGTGGTCGCCGCGCACGCCATGCCGCTGGGCGCCGTCCTCGGGGAGCGGGACGTCAAGACCGTCGAGTGGGCCGGCGGGGCCCTGCCGCCGGGGTTCATCGGTAGCGTGCCGGAGGCGGTGGGCCGGGGGCTCATCACGTCCGTCCAGGAGAACGAGCCCATCCTCGAGGCCAAGCTGGCGCAGAAGGGCGCCGGCGGCGGCCTCCCGGTGATCATCGACCCGGGGATGCGGGCCGTGAGCGTGGCGGTGGACCAGGTGGTCGGTGTCGCCGGCTTCGTGCTCCCGTCTACTCGGGTGGACGTCCTGCTCACCATGAACGACGCGCAGGGCAGCAAGGAAGCGGCTACCCGCGTGATCATGCAGAATGTGAAGACCCTCGCGGCGGGCCAATCCATCCAGCAGGACAAAGAGGGCAAGGCGCAGGCGGTGCCGGTCATCACCCTGCTGGTGACGCCGGAGCAGGCCGAGACGCTGGCGCTCGCGGCGAACCAGGGGCGGATCCAGCTGGCGCTCAGGAACTCGATGGACACGCTCCATATCGAGACGCGGGGCACCCGGGTGAGCGCGCTAATGGGCGGGCCCATCGGGAAGCTGCCGGTGGCGACCCCCCGGCGCGCCGCCGCGGTGCGTGAGCTGAGCGCTCCCGAGCCCTCGCAGACGGTGATCGAGGTCTATCGCGGCGGTGTGCGCACGCTGCAGAAGTTCTAGAGTTCCCTGCAGGTCCGACGTCAACCCCAGCGGATGGGAGCGCCGTGAGCCAGCGTCTGCGTGGTCGGGTTCGGTCGTCCCTGTCCCGGTGCGTGCCGGGACTCGTCCTTCTGGTCCTGGCCGGCGCGCCCGCGCTCCGGGCGCAGCAGGTGTTCAGCCAGCCCGAGCGGGTCATCTCGGTGTCCAAGGGCGCCTCGGTGCTCCTGGTGAACCCGGTGGCGCTCCAGCGCTTCTCGGTGGGCGACCCGGGCATCGCCGAGGCCACGATCGTCTCACCCACCGAGGTCGTGATCAACGGCAAGGGGCTCGGCTCGACCACCCTTCTGATCTGGGACAACTCCAGCCAGGTGAAGGTCTACTCGGTGGAGGTCACCGCCGACGCGCCGGCGCTCGAGCGCTACCTCCGGCAGGTGATGCCCGATGAGCAGATCTCCGTGACGGCGAGCGGCAACTCGGTGACCCTGGGCGGCACCGTGAAGGACCCGAACTCGGTCCAGCGGGCCATCGACATCGCCCGGACCTCGGGTGCGACGATCATCGACAACATGGTGGCGCCGCCCGCGGTCCAGGTGCTGCTCCACGTGCGCTTCGCCGAAATCAGCCGCAGCGT
>Ga0187824_10000094_pt1 | contig 14007 bp, 7 predicted proteins | sample NC_wetland_sal_i_13_FD_132437 | JGI IMG/M metagenome (GOLD analysis project Ga0187824, IMG submission 132437) | Wetland sediment microbial communities from Neuse River Estuary, North Carolina, USA - SourceSoil_4 | ecosystem: Environmental > Aquatic > Freshwater > Wetlands > Sediment | place... | reverse complement strand
GCCCAGCCGGTGTGAAAATGGCAATATCACGAGCCGCCTGCCCGTGATTATCTGCCAGCTCGCGCGGCCGGCGTTGCTGCGCAACATTGCCTTGGCATCAGGTTGCGGGCCGGCGGCGGCCATCAATTTCAGGAATAACACAGGATTTACACATCTCAGGATGGCAAATTGTGATTGCGGTCACAGGTATGATCTGAAGAGCGCAACATACTGGCACAAGCACGGGGAGCAAAACGTGAGCTCCAGTTTCTCGCATGGTGAAGACCGCTGCGGATTCATCCGCGAAACCGAGAACGCCAAGACCGGGCTTATGGTCACCCGGTGTCAGCTGAGGAAACCGCCTTGGTATGCCTGGTCGCGGACCCTGCGCATGCTGGAAATAGCGGAACTCTCGCACTGCCATGGCTGTTCGATGACTGGGCACTGCTCGTTAGCGACCGCCAAAAGCATGTTCTCCTCCCGCATTTGATCATCGGGTGCCACCCTCGCCACCATTAGAGATGAATCAGCGGAAGCGATAGCCGGGGTTCAGTTCACACCTGTACACCTTGGTCTGGTCTTTATCCTCACGGAGGTTGCATGTGGCCCAAGCCAGACACAGGTTCGGCCCGAGGGGAAAAACGATGGCGCTGCCGTTGACCTCGGCCTCGATGCTCGGACCCTCGGCATCTGGCGGCAGCGTGAAGTTCAACGCCTGCCCGAAAATCACGGGATAGGAGTCGCGTATGGTCTCGCTGACCATGGGGTGATATACCTCGGCCTCAAAGAGGAAGGTCGCAGTGTCAGACCAGTTCAGCACCGATATTTTGACTTTGCGGCCGTCATCGGAGAAATCATTGCTGATAGTGCGGGTAAACGGGCAGGGGCCGGCGATGCAGGAAACCCTGGGATTGCGAAATTGATTGCCCTCGCCAGCATCCAGCGAAAGCGAGCCGATGGCCGCCTTCCATTTTCCGTCCGGCGAACAGGGCTGCTGGCCATGACAAGGAACATTTCCAGTGTTGACTACCTGGAAGGTTTTGACGGCGCTGCCCACGTTCAATGCCGAAGTGGTCTTCTGCGAATAACGCACCGCGACAGAAGCTTTAGTTATGACCCCTCTGGTCGGAACCGGCGACGGGTGGGGAGCGCGGGACAGGGGCAGCATACGCGCGACGATCAGCGTGCCCGGATGAACTTCCTTCAGCATCAGGGGACGATAGCCGGTTTGGGCGAAGCTGAGCGTGATGAGTTCGCCCGGCTTTATCCCCGGCCGCAGAGTAACGCTAAAATAGCCGGCCGCATCGGACTGGGCCGTGCCCGTGGCCAAGCCCCCAGAGCCGATGATCTGAGCCCCGGCGATGGGCTGTTCCTTATTAGGGTCGGCTTCCTGCCGGATTACCGCTCCCTTCAAGGTCACCGGCTTGGCCTTCGGGATCCGGGACCACAAGACGAGCCCGGCCGCAAGGGCGGCCGCAATAGCGCCGATGCCCATCCCGGACGCAATTTTCTGCCCGCGTGTCATGCTCCAACCTCATCTTACGACAGCTGGAACGGGGAAGGGCACGTGTCGCAGCGTTCCCCGGCAGTAATCTTTATGGCACCGGAGCTGCCATCCTCTACTTGCGCTTGGTTAGCAATGCTCGTTTAGAATCGGGGCAGTGGACGAAAGGAGCGACAACCGCCGAAAACTTACCCGCCGGGATTGGCTGCGTAGCACGGCCAGCTTTGGCTTGTGCCTCCCGCTGGCCCGCCGCGGCATCCTCCCTCTGCTTATAGACGCCCAGCAGCCGGGAGCTTCCCCGCCTTGTTTTGCTCCTCCTCCCGCTCCCACCAAGCTTTCCACTGAAGACAACCAGCTCCTGGATGAGGTAGTTAACGCTGACTTTTGCTTCTTTTGGGAGCAGGCCAGTCCTCAAACCGGGCTGGTCAAAGATCGCTTTAACGTGCGCGCGCCGGATAGCCGGGTGGTGGCCAGCGTGGCGGCCACGGGGTTTGGCCTGTCCGCAGTCTGCATCGGGCACAATCGCGGCCTGATCACGCTTCCGGAAGCTACCGAGCGCGTGCTCATTACCCTGCAGTTTTTGTGGAAGAAGCTGTCCACCCATCGCGGTTTCTTTTTTCACTTCGCCAACGTGGACACCGGGGAGAGGATGTGGGACTCCGAGGTTTCTTCGGTGGATACAGCCATCCTCTTGTGTGGCGTGCTCACTTGCCGGCAGTACTTCCGCCATCCCGAAATCAATCTTTTGGCCCGTCAGATTTTCAACCGGGTGGATTGGACGTGGCTTTCCGAGGACACCACCCTGCTGCCTCAAGGGTGGACGCCGGAGGTGGGATTTCTGCCCTCCCGCTGGGATTACTACAGCGAATTGATGATGATGTATCTGCTCGGCATGGGCTCGTTCACCCACCCCCTGCCGCCGGCCGCCTGGAATGCCTGGAAGCGCACCACCTTCGAATATGACGGGCTGACCTACGTTGGCGCCTTTGCCCCCTTGTTCGTGCACCAGTATTCGCAGGCCTGGTTCGACTTCCGCGGCAAACGCGATGCTTATGCCGACTACTTCCAGAACTCCGTGCTGGCGACTGAGGCCCACCACCGCTTCTGCCTGGAACTAGGGAAGGAGTTTTCCAACTACAGCGATGACCTGTGGGGGATCACCGCGTCCGACTCGCAAAACGGCTATGTGGTTTGGGGCGGACCGCCGGAGATGGGCCCCATTGACGGCACCGTCGTGCCCAGCGCGACCGCCGGATCGCTTCCCTTTCTTCCCCAGCCGGTCATGCGGGTGCTGCGCACCATTAAGAATCGTTATCCCAAAGCCTGGAGCCAGTACGGCTTCGTCAATGCCTTTAACCCTCTCAAGGACTGGTACGACCCCGATGTAATCGGCATTGATACCGGCATCACCATGCTGATGGCGGAGAACGCCCGTACCGGATTTGTGTGGAACACCTTCATGAAAAACCCGGAGGTACAGCGGGGCATGGAGCGCGCAGGTTTCAAGCCTTCAGTCTCCACCGGAACCCAGGAAGCGGCCGGCCCGCATTGAGAGCCCTCGCGACCGATGGGCAGGGGGGTGGTGACATTCATCACGCCAGAGAGGCTCATGAGTCACTGCTTCGATGTACGTACAGTTCTAATCTGAGACTGGCAGATGGGGTGAGCAGGAGCGTTTATGACGCCGGTCTATTATGTTCTCCTCGCTCTGCTTGTCGCCTGCGGCCTCTTTGTGTTGTACCGGGTTGTTCTTGCCGGCACTCACTTTCTTCGATTCCATGGAAAGATGTTGGTGACCTGCCCGGAAACGAAGCTTCCGGCCGCGGTCAAAGTTGACACTTGGGGCGCAGTGCTGGCGCCCATCGCTACTCCTCATCACACACGGCTGAGCGCCTGTTCGCGCTGGCCGGAACGAAGCGATTGCGCCCAGCCTTGCGTATGCCAGATCGAAGAGGACCCCGAAGCCCACCGTGTGTGGACCATCGCCGCCCAGTGGTATGAGGGCAAGGACTGCGCTTGCTGCGGCCATGCCATCGAGATGAGCCACTTCCAACATCCCGCGGCTCTGCTCGATGTGGAGAAAAAGATGATGAAGGAGTGGAATGGCTTGCCGGCGGAGAGGCTGCAGGATGCTTTCGCCACCATGAAGCCGGTGTGCTGGAATTGCTACATCACGGAGAGCTTCATTCACGAGCATCCCGGGCGGACTGTTATCCGGCCGTGGAAGCACTCGCCGCCCTGGGCCAAAAACTGAGTGGCTATCAGAGACGGTTAGTGCGCCGGGTGTGTGCGCCAGATCACCACGCACCGGCCAACCGCGTGTATCCGGCAAATTACCGGCCTTCCCGCCGGCCCGGCTAGCGGACCAAAAGAAGATTCCTGGCTGTCAATCCAGTTTGAGTGGACGCTTATCCACGTCTTCTTCTTTCAGTGGGCGAAACTTGTGCCACAAATGCAGGCCGCCGGCAACCACCAGCCCCACCGCTACGCTGATCAGGAAAAACCAGCGTGCCGCCGGCAACATAATCACGATCACAGCGATGGCTATCGCAATTACAATCAGGCCGACAACCCCGCGAGCAGGCCGCTTTTCCCCTGTCCCCGAGTCGGGATTCATGTAGCTCTACCCCTACTTATATTGTATCTCCATACCAGCCTTGCCCTTGGCGGGAGAGAGCCGCGCGGTTGTGTCCAGGGGGAATTGCGGCAAAGTGGGAGCGTGAAGGCTTGTAAGGTTTTCGGAACAGGTGCTTGATGTTAACTACCTTGCTACTTGCCCACCGCTTTCGTCCGACACAGAATAGCCTCCCTGCAGGCAAGACGAGCAACACAGTGCCGCGCTTGCAGCCTCCCCACATTTTGCTAGTGGAGCATCTTTTCAGTGTCCATTACAATTTGTCTCCTGCCCCGGGCCCGTCGGCAATCTCGCGCTCGCCTCGCCGCCCGCCTCGCAACCCTGCTTTTTCTGACCGTAAGCTCGTTCGCCCAGTTGCCTGCCCCGGTAGCTCAACCGGTTGGGCCCGAGCACGATAATCCGCTGGCCCGCGAACTGTGGTTCCGCAAGGGCCGGGTCGTGCCCGGCAAGCCGGGCGCCGCCGCCCAGTTCCTGCGCCGCGCTTACCAGCAGAAAATGCAACTGCGCGCCGCGCACCCGGGCAGTGCCGCGATCACCGCCTACTCCGGCACGCTCACGACGGCCACGCCCGCTACCGCTTCTACAAGCAACTACGGTGGCTGGGTGCCATTGGGTCCCTCACCCATCAATTCCAACGCCACCGGCAGCCTGAACGACCAGAACTACGGCCCGGTCACCGGGCGCGCCACTTCCGTGGTGGTGGATCCCGGCGATCCGACGGGCAACACGGTCTACCTGGGCGGGGCTTATGGCGGACTGTGGAAATCCACCAATGCGGCGGCTTCCGATCCTGCGGCAGTGACCTGGACGCCATTGCTTGACCAGCAAGCCACGCTGGCGGTGGGCTCGGTGGCGGTCCAGCCCAGCAGCAATGGTCCGAGCCAGGTGATCCTGGTGGGCACCGGTGAAGCGGACTTCTCCATTGATTCCTATTACGGCCTGGGAATTCTGCGCTCGGCCGATGGGGGAACTACTTGGAACCTGATCCGTTTCGGCGGTGCTGAGCAGTTTTCCGGCTTGGCTTTCGCCAAAATTGCCTTCAGCACCGATAATCCCAATCTGGTGGTGGCGGCCGCGGCGGGCGCCGGTAACGATGAAGGGGCCACCGCTGCGGCAGGAGGTATTAGCGCACCCGGCCTCTACACTTCGACCGATGCTGGCCAGACGTGGACGCTCGCTTTACAAGGTGTGGCCCCGGGCATTGGCGCAACTTCCGTTATCTACGACGCCGCCAGCCACAAGTTTTTCGCTTTCCTGCAATTCGATGGCTATTACGTCTCCCGCGACGGCATGAACTGGAGTCGCATGGCCAGCCACACCAGCACCGCTTTGCATAATTGCCCTATCGGCCACACGGCTATTCCGTTCTGCATGGTGTTCCGCGGGGAGATGGCTGTCGTGCCCGGCCGGGAGGAGCTCTATACCTGGTACGTCACCATTGACCAGCAGGGAAACACCGGCGATGGCGGCATCTACAAAACAACCAATGCGGGCGGCTCCTGGCAGCAGGTGAGCAACACTGGCATCACCAACTGCGGCGACGGAGCGGGAAACGGCTGCGGCACGGAGCAGGGCTGGTTCAACCTGACGTTGGCTGCCGTGCCCAACGGCGCCGGCACCGACCTTTATGCCGGCGCGGTAAACCTTTATAAGTGCTCGATTACCGCCAGCAACAGTCTTTGCGCCACCAGGCCATTCATCAATCTCACCCACGTGTACGGCTGCACTCCGCTGGGGTCGCTGGCCCACGTGCATCCCGACCAGCACGGGATCAGCTTTCTGCGGCTGAGCTCCTCGCAAGTGCTCATGTATTTCGCGAACGATGGCGGCATCTACCGCGCCCTGAACGGCTATGCGCTCAACTCCGGCGCCTGCGGCACTGCGCCGAATCCGTTTCAGGATCTAAACGCCACCATGGGCTCGATGTCGCAGTTCGTGGATTTCTCCAACGCTCCCGGGGACGCCGCTACCTTGCTGGGCGGCACGCAGGACAACGGCTCGCCGGCTACGGACGCCAACTACGGCAGCAGTTGGATATCGGTGAATGCGGGCGATGGCGGCTTTAACGTCATTGACCCCGCCAATCCCCAGACCTGGTTCACCACCAATACCGACGTGAGCGTTCAACGCTGCAATGACGGCATCAATTGCCTGGCCCAGACCTTTGACCCCATCGTTACCAATTCCACGGTGGGAGGGGACCACGGCTTTTTCTACACGCCTTTTATTCTCGATCCGCAGGCGGATAGCCGCATGATGGTGGGCACTTGCCGGCTGTGGCGGGGCAACAGCGACGGCAGCGGGTTTGAACCACTGAGCTACAACTTTGACACGGTCATGAACCAAACGCCGAACCAGGCATGTAGCGGGAGCGAAACGCAGCTCATCCGCTCCCTTGCCGCCGGCGGACCCAACACCGGCAATGGCTCCTCGGTGATTTACGCGGGGACGGAAGGCGGATTTGCGGCCAATGGGGTCTTCGTCGGGAGCAGCATCTGGGTGACAAACAATGCGGATCTGGGGCCTTTCACCTGGCTCAACGTGTTCAATAACAGTGGTGTTCCCTTCTCCAGCCTCGCCGTAGATCCCAGCGATACCACCGGCAACACCGCCTACGCCACGGTCATGGGTTTTGGAAGTACGCATGTTCTCAAAACCACGGACCAGGGCCTTGCATGGACGCAATTCTCTTATCAGCTGCCCAATGCTCCTGCCAACGTTATCCTCATTGACCCCGACGACAGCAGCACCTTTTACGTAGGAACTGACGTCGGGGTTTACACCAGCCATGATCTGCAGAACTGGACGGAACTCGGCCAACTGCCAAATGTCCCCGTCCTGCAGTTACACATGTTTGAATCGGGGGGTATTAAACAACTGCGCGCCGGCACCTACGGCCGCGGTATCTGGTCCTATGACATCCCGTACCAGATCAAGGCCACAACTCCCCATATTCATCTCTTACCGGGCCAAGCCGGCACTATCAACGGCGTTATCACGGGCTATAACGGATACAGCAGCCCGGTAACGATCACTTGTCCGAGCAATTTGACAGTCGCCACCTGCAATAGCGCGAGTGTGACCCCGATGCCCTCTGGCACATCCTTTTCTCTGACGGTCACTGCGAGTGGTAGCCCGGGTGGGTCAGCTGACTACACCTTTGCCCTGCAGGGCACTGGCAGTGATCCCAATGCGACAGTCGAGACCGCTTCGGTGACGGTTACCATCACGAATCCTTCCTTCGGCGGCACCGTCACTCTGAACGTCAATCAGGGCGGCACCTCGACGCAAGCTGATCTTTCTACTGGCGGCTTCGATCAACCTATTACTTTCTCATGTTCTAATTTACCTCCCGGCGTTAGCTGCAATTTCTTTCCCTCCGCCGTCGTGCCACCTTCCATTGTTCTTGAATCCTTGACGGTCAGCGCAGCCACCGACACACCCACCGGCAGCTATACGGTGAACATAGATGCCGCCTCTCCCGACCTTTCCGCGCCCAAGACAGCTCTCCTCTCCCTCACTGTGGGCAGCAATCCTGATTACAGCCTGACTGTAACACCACCGACTGGTACTCTCTTGCGTGGCAGTCCGCTGACCGGTTACATCACGGTGACTCCGGTGGGCGGGTACTCAGGACCGGTGACCATATCGGACTTCAGCCCTTATGGCCTGGTTGGCGTGTCTTTGTCTCCCACCGGGCCCATTACCCTGGCGGGTGTGCCGGTGACGGTTGCGGTGACCTTCTCCTACGTTCCAAGTTCGTCGGGAGGGGGAGTGATGCCAATATCTTTCAGTGCTACAGGTTCTACTACTGACATACATTATGCCGTTATTAACGTGCCAGTGGCGGACTTTGGGGTATATGCCCGCATCGCCAACTCCAGCATTAACGCCGGTCAGCAGGGTCAGTATGAGTTGTTTGTTAACTCACAGGAAGTTCCTTCCAACAGCCCAGTTCCCTTCACCAACCCAGTTTCATTCTCTTGCTCCGGGCTGCCGGCGGGAAGCACCTGCACATTCTCCCCGGCGGCGGTGACCCCGGGCAACTCACCGGCTGTTGTGGTGCTGAGCGTCAGCACATTGAAGACGTCGGCCGAGTTGCGCCATGGCGCGCCGACAACCGACGCCCAATTACTGGTTCTTATGTTCCTGCCGGGCATGGTCCTGAGTCTTTCGGGAGGTATAGGGAGCAGGAAAGCGATACTTACTGTGTTGCTGATCGTAGTGCTGGCTGCGCTGCTTCTCCAGCCCGCTTGTGGTGGTGGAAGCAGTGCAGGTACACTTCCGCCACCCACTCCAACTCCGGCACCTACTCCCCAGCCTTACTCGACAACCTACCCGGTGATTGTCACCGCCACTTCCGGCACGGTGCAGCACCAGCTTCAGCTCAATCTGGTGGTGCAACGGCAGTAGGCGAAATGCCAGCGCACCAACGGGCACCTCGGGCGCGCTCAGCCGCAGTGTTGTTTCAGAACAGGAACTTCAGCGCCAGTTGCACCAGGCGGGGCGGCAGCGCCTCCTGGATTTGCCCAAAGGTGGGCGAACTGATGTCGCTGTCGGGCAGGCGGAAGTTGGAGTGGTTCCACAAATTGAAGATTTCCGCCCGGAACTGCAGTTGCCTGGCCTCTGCCAGGGGAATGTTCTTGAACGCCGAGAAGTCCCACTCCTGGAAACCGGGCCCCTGCACGATATTGCGGCCCGCGGTTCCAAACTGGCCGGCCTGGGTTGCCGGGTTGAGCCGCTGGAAGGCGTTCACGTTGAACCACTCCTGGACGGTGTGCGGTCCGGAGTTGGGATCGCCCGCCAAATTGGGGCGGTTGGCGGAAAAACCGGTAATCTCCGGCGCAGTGCCCACCAGCGATACGTCCTGCGAGTCGAACACGGTGAAGGGCGTGCCGCTCATGTAGGTGGTGATGCCGTTCACCTGCCAGTTGCCCAGCGCGTGCTGGTACCAGGTGTGGCCCTGCTTCCACCAGGGCAGGCTCCATTGGTAGCTCAGCACAAAGCGGTGGCGCGCGTCGAACATGGAGCGCCCGCGCTCTGCCGCCAGGTTGAAGGGATTCTGCGGCAAATCGTTCTCACCGGCCACCGGGCTGGATGCGGAGCCGGTGATGTTGAACGAGGATACGTCGTCAATGCTCTTGGAGAAGGTGTAAGACGCCAGGAACGACAGGCCATGGCTGAAGCGCTTGCGCAGGCTGGACTGCAGGGCATTGTAAGACGAATTGGCGAGTCCCGCAATCTCGCCCACCGAGCCGTAAACGCAATTGTTGGGCTTGGCCAGCGTGCATCCTGAATACAGGCGCCGCTGGTTCACGTTGTTCTCGTTCGACTGGCCGGGAACGTAGACCGGCGGATTGCCCTCGATGAAGCGGGGCAGCTTGACCCCGGTGGTGCCCACGTATCCAATCTGGAAGAGCCAGTCGGCGCCGAATGATTTCTGTACGTTCAAGTTCCAGTCCTGGGCATAGGGCAGCGGCAAACGGGAGTTGAGCACCAGCAAGGTCATGGGTTCCGAGAAACCGGGCGCAAACGGGTTGGCGTTGCCGAAGGGGTTTGCAAAGTCGGGCAGATTGACCTGCGGAGTCTGCAGGTAGGGCGGCGCACTGATGGGGTCCTGCAGCGGCCCGCCAACTCCGGTGTAATACGGCTCATAGAAAATTCCGTAAGCGGCGCTGACCAGCCAGTGCGCCTTGCCGGTGGGATCCCAGGCCAGGCCAACGCGTGGAGCGAATGCCTTCTTCTCCGTCGCAATCAGCCCGCCCGGCACGCCCGGATCGCCGGGATAGAGCAGTCCCGCCGGAGCGTTGGGAAACACGCGCGACTGCGCCCCGGGAACAAACAGATTCTGCCGGTTATGAATTTCGGTGTAAGGCGAGGGCAGTTCGTAGCGCAGGCCCATATTCAGGGTCAGCCGGGGCGTCAGCTTATAAGTATCCTGGACGTAAGCGTTGCTGCTGTTGCCGCGCAGGCCACGCGAAAGATCACCTCCGCCCTGCAGGAAGAACACCGGCTGTCCGAAAAGAAAGCTGGCGAACGAGTTGCTGATGGGGAACGGAGCGAAGACAAAGAAGCCGTTGGAGGCGATGCCCTGGAGCACATTGATCTGATTGTGCTGAAAGCCGCCGCCGAACTTGAATTCGTGCTGGCCATGGATCCAGGTCAGCGATCCCGACCAGTCGAATGAGTTCTGATAGGTTTGCCGGGGCCCGGTGATGGGGTCGCCGATGGAAGCGTAGCCGTTCACCTGAATGAAAGGCGGCCCGGCGGCGAGGGCTAAAGTGGGCTGGTATTGAAACCCCAGATCCCCGGGGGCCGTATGGTTGATGTGCTCATCCAGCAAAAACTTATTGCGCAGAAAAGAAAACCGAACCACCCCGATCATCGTCGGCGAAAAGGTATGCGTCTCCTGGCCCACAAAGTTCTGCGCGCGCTGGTCCTCGCCCACGGGAAAACCGGGCAGGTTCGCTCCCGAGGTGGAGAGCGGGTCGAGCGTGTTGCTGTTGCTGAACATGTAGCGGAAGTTCAGCGTGTCGGCGGCCGAAACGTAATGGTCCACCCGCACGCCGAACTGGTCGCTGCCCAGGTGCAGGGATTGCGTGGTAGTAAAGGTGTTGATGCCGCTGTTGGGCAAAGGAAAGAACTGCAACAGGTTTTGCGCAATCGGGTTGATAAACGGCAGCTGGTTGCCCGAAAAGGGCTGTCCGGTGAACTCGTTGATCAGCGGATCAACCTTGCCCGTTGAAGGGTCAATGGTCTGGGAAAAATTTCCCTGGCGCTCCAGGGCCGAGGGCACGGTCGCGGAGCGGGTTTCTCCCTGCCGGTTGCGAAATCCCTCGTAGTAAGCGAAGAAGAACGTCTTGTCCTTGCGAACAGGTCCGCCCAAAGTCCCGCCGAACTGGTTCTGCTTCAGCGGTTCGACCTGCTGCGCGAAATAGTTGCGCGCATCCATAGCATCGTTCCGCAGGAACTCCCAGGCGGCGCCGTGAAAGCTGTTGGAGCCGGAACGAGTGATGATGTTGGTGGTGGAGCCCGCACTGTGCCCGAATTCGGCGTTGGCGCTGTTGGTCAGGATGCGGAATTCGGTAATCGCGTCAATCGGCGGCTTGAGGATGAACCCGCCGTCCACGCTGCTGAAATTGTTGGCCCCGTCAATCAGGAAATTGTTCGACTCGGGCCGCTGTCCATTGACCGCGTAGGCCTGGCCTTCGCGCAAGGAGCCGCCCGCCTCCGCCAGCCCGGGCGTGATCGGCACCACTCCCGGCTGCAGCACTCCCAACTGGGAGAAGTTGCGCCCGTTCAGCGGCAGGCTCAGCAACTCGCGCGAAAGGACCGCCTTGCCCAGACTGGTCACCGTGCTCTGGATCATCTCCGCGTCGGCGCGGACGTTGATCTCCTGCGTTTCCGTGCCTACCGCCAGGCGCACCGGTACCGTAGCGGTCTCGTTCACGTTCAGCGAAATTCCCTCCTGCAAATATTTGCGGAAGCCCTGGGCCTGAACTTCCAGGCGGTAGTGGCCCACCGGCAACTCCAGCAGCAAGTAGCTGCCGTCGCGCCGGGTGGTCGCAGTCCGGCGGAGGCCGGTTTCGGCCTGGATGGCCGCCACACTCGCGTTCTGAACCACGGCCCCGGAGGGATCGCTGACTGTGCCTCGCAGGTTCCCTGTGATCTGCTGGGCGCCAAGCTGCAGGCTGAAGAAAGCCAGCATGCACACACTCATGAAAGCGAAGCAATTCCTGGTTGGCAGACGCAAGGATGCACTCCCGTGATGCGAGATGCGGCTGCGCAGGCCGCAGCCGGAAGGTGTTACTGGTTTCTTTTGGTCCCCCACTATTGCGGTGCTTGCGCTAGGTCAGCCGGAGATTGCAACCCCAGCCAGCGGCCCAGCCGGCTGGGGTCTTCCTGAAGTTTCCCGGCGCTCCCCAGTGCCGGGACTTTGGGGAATCCTCACGGCGCTCATAAATGAGCGCAAGCAAGTTGGCGGGAATGTAACTGCTGGGAAAAATCAGGGCAATACTAAAAAAATACTAGAAACCGTTTCCCGACGCGATGCCCTTGCCCTCTAGGCACTCATAGGAGCGACCCGTGGCCAGGTTCTTGAATTCCTCCGTGCGCCCGCTCGGCCATTGAAAGGTTACCCGGTCAATGCGGTCGCGCTTGCCCACGCCAAAGGTGACCGGCAGCTCCGATTGCGAAAGATAACTGGAGCCGCCCTTCACCATGCGGGACTGGCTGCTCCCGCCCGCATAGATTCGCACCTCTGCCCCAATGGCGTCGCGGTTCGATTTTGTTCCCACCAGGCGAAAGCGGATGCTGCGGTTGCCCGCCAGTTGGTCGTTGCGGAAGAGGAACGCGGTGCTGTTATTTGTGGTCATCAGCAGGTCCAGGTCGCCATCGCGGTCAAAATCGGCGCAGGCCAGCCCGCGGCCCACTTTCGGCCGGTCAAAAGAAGCGCCCAGCTGTGCCGCCACATCATGGAAGCGCCCCTGGCCGTCATTGAGGAACAGCTGCGGCGGCTGCGCATAGCCCACGTTGCCGCGAATGTTGCGAACGGTCTCGTCAATGTGTCCGTTGGCGATTACCAGATCCAGGGCGCCGTCTAGGTTCATGTCCGCGAACAGGCAACCGAAGCCGAGCGTGTTGCGCGAAGCCAGTCCTACCCCCGCCTGCAGGGCAACGTCGTCATACGTATGCCGAACTCCGAGCCGGAACAGCCCGATCATTTCGTTGTCAAAATTGGTGATGGCCACGCCCGGGGTGCCGGAACCATCGAAATCGCCGGTATCCACGCCCATGCCGGCGCGGGCTTTGCCCTCGGAACTGAAGGCGAGACCGGCTTCCACGCCGACCTCCTGGAATTTTCCATTGCGCTGGTTGCGGTAGAGCTTGTTGGGCTGGGTGTCGTTGGCGATCAGCAGGTCTGGCCAGCCGTCCTGGTCGTAGTCCAGCATGGCGATGCCCAGCGACTTGGAACTAGTGTCGAAAATGCCGCCGGTCGCGGTCACATCTTCAAAAGTGCCATCGCCGCGATTGTGAAACAGCCAGCAGGTCTCGCCCCGATAGGCTTCGGGAGTGCAGTAGGATTTGTGGGTGCCGTCCAGGCTGCAGAAAACGTCGTGCGCCGGCGACCACTTCACGTAGTTGCATACCACCAGGTCCAGCAGCCCATCGCGGTCGTAGTCGAACCACAACGCCGAGGTGCTGAACGCCTCGCGGCCTCCCAGCCCGGCGGCGCGTGTCACGTCAATAAATGTCCCCCGACCCGTATTCTTGAATAGGCGGTTCTGTCCAACACACGTGATGAGGATGTCCGGGTGGCCATCGTTGTTGTAATCGCCCACGGCCACGCCCATGCCGTACATCTCCACGTCGAGGCCGGCGCTGCGGGTAACATCGCGGAAGGTGCCGTCGCGGTTGTTGCGGTAGAGCCGCAGCGTGGTGCGCTGCCGTTTGTGGCCGGGCCAGTCCATGCCGTTGATGAGCAGAATGTCCTGCCAGCCGTCGCCGTCATAATCAAGGAAAGCGCAGCCCGAGCCCATGGTCTCTGGAAGGAACTTGCCGCCAAACGCCCCCGAGTTGTGCAGGAAATGAACGCCGGCGCGGGTGGTCACATCCACCAGACGAAACCCGGGGCCGGACCCGGCAGGCGCCGCGCGAAGTTCCGAAGACAAAACGGCCGCACCGGCCACGCCGCCAAGTCCCTGAAGAAACGACCGCCGGTTCACGGAATACTCACCAGCCCATTGCGGATGGCGTAAACCACCAGTTCGGCGGTCTTATGGATGCCCAGCGCATCCATGATGTTGGCACGGTGCACAGCCACGGTATTGACACTGAGCTGGAGCTGATCGGCGATCTCCTTGTTGGACTTACCGTCCACGATCAACTG
>Ga0187824_10000093_pt1 | contig 14017 bp, 9 predicted proteins | sample NC_wetland_sal_i_13_FD_132437 | JGI IMG/M metagenome (GOLD analysis project Ga0187824, IMG submission 132437) | Wetland sediment microbial communities from Neuse River Estuary, North Carolina, USA - SourceSoil_4 | ecosystem: Environmental > Aquatic > Freshwater > Wetlands > Sediment | place... | reverse complement strand
TCTCGAGGACAGGCGTTTTGGACCCGATTTGTCATTTCATTTTCGCTACAGGCCAGCCAATGCCTATCTCACCGTGGATGACGCGATTACGGGAGAAAGACTTTGGGCCGGCAGGCATCTCTGGGGCGGCCTGCTGACCGGCTTCAATAGCGCCGGCCGGCGTCTCGTATACAAACTTCGCAAGCAAGTCGAGCGCTAAAACCCACCAAGAACGCATTCCAAACTGAAGTACCATTCGTCCTCGCTATTGACCCTTCGTGAACGGAACAAAGGGCTCCGATTGACCCCATATTCAGGCATAGGAAAATTGATCTTAGCCAAAGCGGTACAGACGCTAAGTCTCAATTTTGTCGCAACATTGCGGCATTCTCCGAATTCCTCTGAGCGCGTGGCTGAGGGCAAAGAAGAGAATGAATCGGATTTCCATCGGTGTGCGATTAGCCATGGCCTTCAGTTTCATGGTGTCGATCCTCATTGTTGTCGGTTGGTTAGGGCTCGACCGCATGGCGAGAATCAATGCCGACCTCAACGACATCAGCTACCGGCGCTGGGCCAAAGTTCAATTGGCGCAGGAAGCCCTCAGTTACTCAAATTGGAATAATAGGCTTCTGCAGGGAGCGGTTCTCTCGCATAGGCAAGAGGACGTCGCGTCTCTTCTGGACCAACGGGACCGCAATATCAAGCGCATTACCGATATCGTCCAAAGGCTCAATAAGGAAGTTGAGTCCGCGAAGGAGAGAGAGCTGCTGCGGCAGATCGATCAGGAGCGGGCCACCACGCTGGAAGCTATCGCCCGCATAACCGACCTGCTGCAGGGCGGCAAATTCGAGCCAGCAAGGGTGCTGATGGCAAACGAGGTGATTCCTCGGATCGATGCGCTTCACGATTCCTGGAATTACTTTACGCAATTCGAGAGCTTGCAGATGCAGCAGGCTCGCGATCAAAGCCAGACCAACTACGCGGCGGCCCGACGCTTCACCACATGGTCCATCCTGCTAGCGTTCCTGGCCGCGACGGGCATCGGCATGTTTGTGACCCGCGCGATGGTGCGGGAAGTGGAGCAACGCGAGCGCACCAAGCGGGAAGCGCGAAAGCTCAACGATGACCTGGAAAAGAAAGTGGCCGAGCGGACCGAAGAATTAGCCCGGGCGATTCGCCACCTGGAAAGCGAAGCCACCGAGCGGAGGCGTAAAGAGGAGGACCTCCTGCGGTTAGCGGCAATTGTGGAATGTTCCGAAGACGCCATCATAGCGGCCGATCTTGACGGGAAGATCACGGACTGGAATGCGGGAGCAGCAAGGACGTTCGGCTATTCCCGTTCGCAAGCTGCCGGAATGCCGGTGTCGATCATCGCTCCGCCGGAGCGAAGGCACGAGCCTATGGAAGTGCTGGCGCGGATCCGCAAAGGCGCCGGCGTCATAAACCAAGAGACCGTGCGCATGAAACAGGATGGTAAGCCAGTGCACGTTTCGCTTACGGTTTCGCCGATACGAAATAAGTCCGGACGCCTAACGGGTTCTGCCGCCATCATACGCGACATTACCGAACGGATAGAAATGGAAGCAGCGCTTCGCCGTTCCGAAGCAAATTTTCGCTCGGTGATTGAGAACTCTCCCTACGGCGCGCTTCGCACCCAGCCAGACGGCCGGATACTGCTCGCCAATCCCGCAGCGGTGAGGATGCTCGGATACGCTTCGGAGAGCGACGTTCTCGGCTTGAATATGGCTACGGACATTTATCGCAATGCTGCCGATCACGCGCGCGTGATCGAACAATCCGGAAATACGGAGTACCTCAAAGACATCGAAGTGGAGTGGAAACACCGAACCGGCTCGCCAATCACGGTCCGCTTCAGCAGTCACATCGTGAAAAACCAGGCCGCTGAGATCGACCATTTCGATCTGATGGTGCAAGACATAACCAAACAACGTAATCTCGAGGACCAGTTGCGCCAAGCGCAAAAAATGGAAGCGATCGGGCGCCTGGCCGGCGGCGTGGCGCATGATTTCAATAATCTGCTGGGAGTCATCATCGGTTACAGTGAGTTGGCTTTGGATCGAATCGAGGCGGCAAATCCGGTGCGTGGGCAGGTGGAGCAGATCCGCAGAGCGGGCGAACGGGCAAGCGCGCTGACGCGCCAACTGCTGGCCTTCAGCCGGCAGCAGGTGTTGGATACAAAAACGCTGAACGTCAACGCCATCATTTCAGATATGGCGCAGATGCTGCTTCGGTTGATCGGCGAGGATGTGGAGCTGCAAACCAAGTTGGATCCGGAGCTGTACTCGATCCGGGGCGATCAAGGGCAGATCGAGCAGGTGATCATGAATCTCGCCGTCAACGCCCGCGACGCCATGCCGCAGGGCGGCAAATTGATGATCGAGACGCGCAATCTGACAGTGGAAGAAGACGAGCCGCAGCGGCGCACTCCGATGGTTCCCGGCGACTACATCCTGCTCACCATATCGGACACCGGCCTGGGAATGGACGCCGAAACTCAGGCTCATATCTTCGAACCCTTCTTCACAACCAAAGCGCGGGGAAAGGGTACAGGCCTCGGTTTAGCCACCGTTTATGGTGTGGTGAAGCAAAGCGGAGGCTACATATGGGTGTACAGCGAGCCCGGACTGGGCGCGACATTCAAGCTATATCTGCCACGAGTCGTCGACGAGCTTCAAACGAGCAGTCCAGCCGACGTCGAAGATTCTCAGCAGCACTCAGCGACGGTTCTGGTGGTGGAGGACGAAGTCTCGCTTAGAACCTTCACCTGCACGTTACTTCAAGAGAAGGGGTACACGGTGCTGGAAGCCGGCGATGGTGAGGAAGCTCTTGCGCTAGCGGATCAATACAAACAGCCGATTCATCTCTTGCTGACGGACATGATCATGCCCGGCATGAATGGACCCGCGGTGGCGGAAAAGCTCGCTCTTTTGCATCCGGAGGCGAAAGTCCTGTTTATGTCCGGTTATACCGGCTTTGTGAGCCGAGGCCTAATCGATCCTCATGCCGTTTTGGTGTCAAAGCCTTTTACGCGCGAGGAATTGCTGCGCAAGATCAAGCAGGTTTTGGGCCTGCGAACGTCAACTCCTCGAGAGGGAAGCACGGCGCGCGTGTAGATAAAGGAATCGCCGATCCATTCAATCAGCTTTTGGCGCGCTTCTGTTTGGCAACCTTCGCACCCTGTTTTCCTAATGCTGTCCGCGTTGACTTCGGGAGATGCGCGATGGTTCTCTTGCGCCGGGCAGCCGCCGCAGCTTTTTTGATGTTCTTTCTAGCTGCGGCCGATTGTTTAGCGGTCATTAACCCTCCTTGCGATTATCGTTTCATCCTAATCGCACACAAATTCGATTCGACTCATGACTTTGCGGAGCCATTGACGCTCCTCGTATCAACCAATGAAGGGGAACTTGACTCTACCTACGCGGCCGCTCAGGGAACTGGAAGCGCACTTAGCTTTACACCGCAGGCCCACGCAGAAGCTGCCGGATGGCAATATTCAGAAGACTCAAAATAATGGCGCCCCAGAAAGCCGGGGCAAATCCCTGGACATGGAAGCCGGGCACGAGCAAGGACGCGAACTCCAGCATCAGCGCATTTATGATGAACCAGAAGATTCCAAACGTAAGCACGATGAGCGGGAAAGTGAGGATTTTCAGCAGCAGACCGATCGTGCCGTTCACGAAACCAATAATAATCGCTGCAAGCAGGGCGGTACCGAATCCTCTCACCTCGATTCCAGGAACAAATCGAGCAACCAGCAGGATGCAGAGGGCGCTCAACACCCAGTGTGCAATTAGCCTTAACATTCCGGTAATCCTGCACGAGCGTAAGAATCTGCGGGCGATTTGCGCCGCGGCAGAGCAGCTTTCAAAGTGCCGGCGAATCGTCTCCCAGCATGGCGCGCCGGATCAACTTCACCGGCGGGAAGCCTTGCTGCAAAAACTTGTTGTGAAAATCTTCCAGCGAGAAGTTGGGGCCGGCTTTCTTCTTGTAATCTTCGCGCAGCTTTAGAATTTCCAGTTTGCCCAGCGTGTAATACAGATATGTGGGGTCGGAGGTTCCGCGCTTGGTCTCTCGCATCGAATTTTCGTGCGACTGATACCCCTCTTTTTCAAAAAACTGCACGCCTTGATCGAAGGTCATTTTACCGCTGTGCATCTGCAGTCCCACGATATAGCGGGCGTTGCGCAGGAGTGCGTCTTGTAACTGGCCAAGCCGCAATTTCAGAAACGCGGTGTCGTGCGAAAGATCGGTCCCAGGAGTGCGGCCGAAGCCCTCGTCCAGCATCATTTGCTCGGAGTAGTGCGCCCAGCCCTCCGCATTGGAACTGCAGCCCAGCAGCTTGCGGACTTTGGTCGGGGCAGAAAATAACCAAAGGAACTGCACGTAGTGGCCGGGGAACACTTCGTGCACCGCTGTGGAGACCAGTGTGCCCCGATTGAACCCGTGCATGTGCTCTTCTACTTGCTGCGGCGTCCAGGAGCTTTCGGGCAAAGTAACGTTGAAGTAGGCCTCGTTAGCCACCATTTCGTAAGGCCCCGGCGTATCCATGGACGCAAACGTCAGAGCGCGCATGAAGGGCGGTGTTTCCTCCACAATGGGCATAACCTGCGAAGGAACTCCGACGATATGGTGATCTTCAACGTAGGCGCGCAGGCCGCCCAACATGTCCCGAAAAGTCTGCAAAAGAGCGGCCGGCGCGGGATGGTCGCTTCCTATTTCTTCGAGGATTTGCTGCGGCGTCTTACTCGGATCGATCTGTCTCCCCACCTCTCTGAAGGATTGCTGGTTTTGCCGAAGATTGGCCATGCCAATTTCAATCAGTCGGTCAAGCGGGATATCCACGTCTTCGTCATAGAGCAACTTCTTACGAAAGTTCTCAGCGCCGATACGAAAATCGCCGTGCGCCTTCGGCTTCAGTTCCTTCTCGACAAAGTTCTGATATTGACCGAGCGCATCGATTACTTTCTGATTCGCAGCGCGGAAATCGGCGAGCACGCCCGGGTCTTTCGCGTCCTGAAACGCGGCAGGAACATCGTTCTGAAAAAACCGAATGATGCCGGGAAGCTGCTCGAGCGCCACATCAACGTAAACCGAAGGAGAATTCTTAAGATTTTGTCGCGCGGCATCAAAGACAGCGGGAATCAACTTTTCTCTCGCAGTCAGGGATTTCAGGCGCTGATCGGCCGGCGCAAATTTGCGCTCCATGATCGTGAAAACGGATACCGTGATTCCCGAGGAGTAATAATCCGGATTTTTCTCCCAGGGTCGAATCTCTTCGAGCGTAAGTAGCCGGCTGCGAACATCGTCCAGCACGAGCTGGCGGTCCGTGCTTTCCTGCAGGGAGAGCTTGGCGGGATCGATGCGGTCAACCTGCTGCTCAAACTTCTTGAGCAGGGCAATCTGCCGGTTTATGCCGGAGCGCGAATAATCCTCCAACTGGCTATCGTATTGATGGAATCCGACGTTTGTTCCCGAAGTTGGATTGAAGGGGAAGTAATACTGGTCGAAGTACTGGTCCGCGAGGTTCACGAATTCAGAACCGGCGGTAGCTGGTGATTGCGCTCGAGCCAGGTCCACTAGATAGGCCATGCTTGTGAAAATCGAGAGGCACCCCAAGATCAGCAGCTTCACAGAGAACTCCAAGGTACTGCGCCTCCTAGCAACCGGCGTTTGCAATTGGACAATGCTACGCTTCGAATATACATGCTCGGCGCGAATGTCTCCACCCCCCGGCCGGCCTGCCGCGAGGCAAACAATCGAGCCTCGGAGCTGTTGCAGCGAGCATCTCATAGTAGAAGCGATGGGGAAGTCAAACCTGTCGTTAAAGGAGGTTCGCATGTCGCATAAGAACTTTCTTGGTCGTGCGTTGCTTACCTGTACGATGGCAGGTGGCCTGCTGATGGCTGTGAACACGGTGCCGATGAACGCGGCCAAGAATGAAGACGAAGAATGTCAAAACCGCGTTGCGAAAGCTCAGGCGGACGTGGATAAAGACGCTGCCCAGCATGGTCAGGGCAGTCACCAGGTGGCGGCCGATTTGAAAAAGCTAGATGCAGCGCGGGAATGGTGTGCCAAGCATCACGCCGACTGGGATCACTCGAAAGACAAGGAATATGATCATTACCGTGACGTCCAGCAGCACTAAGCCGCTTTGCAAAGCCTGACGTCGCACAATCCCCTCTGGAACCTCAGTCGTCCCACTGGTGATCGTTGACCTTACCCAGCCCGCCGGAGAAGCTTCAGAGGACCACGCGCATATCGCTGGAGGTGCCCCCGGTAGCGGGGACATAACACTTGAGTGTGTAGTCCATCACCATGCGATCCGCACTGAACCGCCAGCCAAGCGTGCGAATGGCTCTCTTCATGCGCTTGATCCAGCCCCGAGGCAAACCGTCGCGGTCGCGCTGATAATAGAGGGGGATGACCTCCTCGCGCAGCACGCGATATAGGTCCTCGCCGTCACGCGCGTCGTGCAGGCCTATGTTGGAGTGAGTCCTGCCGATACCGATGGCAAACCCGTTCGACCCGTCGTAGGCTTCCGCCCACCAGCCATCCAGCACAGACAGATTTAGCCCGCCGTTCAAAACCATTTTCTGGCCGCTTGTGCCTGAGGCTTCCAAAGGGCGCCGTGGGTTATTGAGCCACACATCGACGCCCTGGACGAAATGGCGTCCGACGTTGATGTCGTAGTCCTCGACGAAAACAAACTTATCGGCGAATTGCGAGTCGCGCATCATTTCGGCAATTTGCTGGAGCAGGCGCTTGCCGGGATCGTCACGCGGGTGCGCCTTCCCCGCAAACACAAACTGCACGGGACGTTTGGGATCGTTGACCATGGACGCGAGCCGCTCGATGTCTGCGAGAATCAGATTGGCTCGCTTATACGTAGCAAAACGGCGAGCAAATCCGATGGTGAGTGCGTCCGGACTCAGGACGCGACTGAGCCGCTGCAAAACGTCCGCGGACTCGCCCCGCCGCTTGGCTTGCTCCACAACGCGCAGCCGCACGAATTCCAGCAGCCGCGACTTCAAGCTGAGGTGGGTCTCCCAGAGTTCGGCATCATCGATATTTTCGATGGCGTCCCACATACTAGCTTTGCCACCGCGCTCCTGCCAGCCGCTGCCTAAATGACGGTCGTACAGGCGGAACATCTGCGGCGCGAGCCATGAGGGCACGTGCACACCATTGGTGATGTGGCCTATGGGGATCTCGTCCTCCTGCTTGCCCGGGTAGAGTCCCTTCCACATAGTCCGTGAAACTTCACCATGTAAACTCGAGACGGCATTGGCACGACGCGCGAATCGCAGGCCGAGCACGGTCATGCAAAACTCCTCGGACGAATCCGAGGGGTTCTCGCGGCCAAGCTCCATCAACGTTTGGTGCGAAAGCCCCAAACCCTCGCGCAATGGGCCGAGATGCTCCTCAATCAGTTCCGCGCTAAAACGGTCGTGCCCTGCCGGGACGGGAGTATGCGTTGTGAAGACCAGTTCGCGCGCCACGCGGGTGGCTGCGCGCTCGAAGTCCAGGCCCTCCTCCTGCATGCGATATCGAATGGCTTCCAGGATGGCAAAGGCGCTATGCCCTTCGTTCAGGTGCAGAACGCCGGGGGTAAGCCCGATGGCCCGCAAGGCGCGGAACCCGCCCACGCCCAGCAACAATTCCTGACGGACTCGCGTGCGCCGATCCCCACCGTAGAGGCGCGAAGTGAGTTCCCGGTCTTCGGGGGCATTTCCTTCCACATTGGAATCGAGAAGGAGAAGATCGCAGCGGCCGACCTTGATTCGCCAGATTTTCACGCGGATGGAGCCGCTGCGCGTTTCAATTTTGATCGTGGCGGCTTCGCCTTTGCGTCCAATGGCCGGCTCCATAGGCAGTTGATTGATGTCCGTGGGCAAGTACTCTTCGCGCTGCCAGCCGTTTCGGTCCAGGCGCTGGCGGAAATAGCCTTGGCCATAAAATAAACCGATGCCGATAAGGGGAATGCCCAAATCGGACGCGCTCTTGATGTGGTCTCCCGCCAGCACGCCCAATCCGCCAGAATAGATGGGTATCGATTCGTGCAATCCGAATTCAGCCGAAAAATAGGCTACCGGGCGTGTCCTTAAGACGCCGGCGTGCCGCGCGCCCCAGGTACGGTCCCCCTCGAGGTACTCCCGCTGGCGGCGATAGGCGTAATTGATACGGCTGTGAAGGACCATCTCTCGCGCACGCCGTTCAATGCCCGCAAATGGAATTTCCGCCAAGAGGGAAATGGGATTCTGATTGAGCTGCCACCACTGTGCGGGATCGAGTTCGTGGAATAAGCTTGTCGCGTCATGGTCCCAGCTCCACCAAAGATTGCGCGCCAAGGCCCAAAGCCGCTCTTGCGCTGGAGCGATAAAGCGATCAAGGGTGCGCGCTTCGCTGACCACCGGCGCCACCTGAGCCGCGGCTTGAACCAGCATGCGAATCTCATCTTCGCGAAACGCGCGTGTCTCGATGGTCTGCACCACGAGGACGCCCTGCAAAACGCCCCGATCAATCAGCGGAACTCCTAAAAACGACTGGTAAGCTTCCTCGCCTGCTTCACTGAAGTATTTGAACCGCGGATGCGTATTGACCTGTTCGACGGCCACCGGCCGCACCTGCTCCGCGACCAAGCCCGCTAGCCCTTCATTCAGGCCCATACGAAGTTGGCCTACACAGTTCGGGCGAAGTCCGAGCGTTGCGGCTAGAACCAGGTTGGCGCGGTCGGGCTCCAACAAGTACGCCGAGCACACGTCCGTGTGAAATCTCCTGGCGATCAGCGCCACCACATTCATCAGAGTTTCCGCCGGCTTGCCGCTCTCCGCGGTCAGGTTATCGATTTCATCGAAAGTGAGTACCTGACCAGCGGCTTCGGCAGGGCGCGTACCGGCGCTCTGCGCGTCATCTATGTTTTCGCTGACTGGGCCTACCAATGCCATGTGAAGACACCCCTCCTGGGGACGTTAGATTAACCGGACGAAGGCTAAATATGCGAGAAAAGAAGTGATCGGTCGCATCGAAAGTATGACTGGCCGTGGAAATTGCTAGGAAAGCCTGTGAAAAAATGCCAGGACTCGAGGAGCAATGCGCGACTCAGCATTACCTATCCCCGTACAATTCATCCGATGCTCTAGAAATTCTCAGGGGCAGGGCTGGCAATGTACTCCGGTGTAAGCGAAAATACCGAAATGCGAGCGAATATGCGGTGTATTTTGGCCCGCCTTCGCCCCCAGCATACATAGCGGCACACAATGGCAGACGAAGAGAACGAACAGGAACCGCAAGAACCCAGGCTATTTACGCTCACCGAGGCCGAACGCACCCGGCGTGAGATCGAGCCGGTGCTGATTGAGGCTATTGAGGTGCGCAAAAAGCTCGCCCCGCTGGTGGAAGAGCTCGGAGCCATTTCTGCCCGCATTCAGTGGGTGGGCGGCTCGGTGATCCCATATGAGAAAACGGCCCGGCTGCGCTTCGAACATGACAAGCTGGCGGAGTCGCTCAAGGCTGCCCTCGAACGGATTCAGTCCACCGGCTGCCTTATAAAGGACCTCGATACCGGCCTGCTCGACTTTCCTGCCATCATCAATAACGAAGAGGTTTATCTCTGCTGGCGTCTGGGCGAAGAACGCATCCGCTTCTGGCATCGGCAGAACGAGGGCTTTGCCGGCCGCAAGCCCCTCAATCCCGGCGACGCCGGCCCGAATAATCCGGTGCAATGAGGAGACCAATTGAGCGCTGAGCAAGCCAACCGCCTTGCGAATTCCGTCAGCCCTTACCTGCGCTCGGCCGCCCATCAGCCGGTGGAATGGTATGAATGGGGCGAAGAAGCTTTTGCCCGCGCCCGTGCCGAAGATAAGCCCATCCTGCTCGATATCGGCGCGGTCTGGTGCCATTGGTGCCACGTAATCGATCGGGAAAGCTATGAAGATCCGGCGCTCGCCGCCATCATCAACAAGAATTTCGTTCCCGTAAAAGTTGACCGCGACGAACGGCCCGACGTCGATGTCCGCTACCAAACGGCAGTCAGCGCCGTCTCCGGCCAAGGAGGCTGGCCCCTTACCGGGTTTCTGCTAGCCGATGGACGTCCTTTTTATGGAGGCACGTACTTCCCTCCGCAGGACTCCATGGGCCGGCCCAGCTTTCGCCGCGTACTCGAGAGCATTGCCGAGGCTTTCCACACTCGCCGCGATGAAGTGGAAAAAGCGGCCGACGCTTTACTGGGAGCGGTGCAGCAAGCGGAGCTTTTTGGAGGAGCCCGCGGGAGCTGGGCTCCCGCTTTGATGGACGAGCTGACGGGTTCCATTCGCCAGCATTTCGATCCGCACAATGGAGGATTTGGCAGCGGCCCCAAATTTCCCCATTCCGCCGCCATTGACTTGCTCCTCGAGCGCTATCAGGCCACGCGAGAGCCGCAATTACTGCTGGCGGCGCAAACCACTCTCGAAAAAATGGCTCACGGCGGCGTCTACGATCAGCTCGGCGGCGGATTCCATCGCTATTCGGTTGACGAACGTTGGCTTGTGCCCCACTTCGAAAAGATGTCTTACGATAATTCCGAACTGCTGAAGAATTATCTCCACGGCTACGCCGTCACGCGCAATCCTCTTTTCCGCGAAACCGCGATTGGAATCATCCGTTGGGTCGATACTGTACTTTCCGATCGCGAGCACGGCGGCTTTTATGCCAGTCAAGACGCCGATATCTCGCTCGATGACGATGGCGATTATTTCACCTGGACGGTCGATGAAGTCCGCGCCGTCCTTAGTCCTGAGGTCTCGCGAATCATCGAGCTTTATTACGACATTGGACCTCGCGGCGAAATGCACCATAACCCGGCGAAAAATGTCCTGTGGGTTGCCCGTGAACCGCAAGCCATTGCCGATGCGCTCGGCACATCTCTCGACGACGTCGCGCAAAAGCTCGAAACGGCGCGCCGCGAATTGTTTGCCGCTCGCAACAAGCGCCCCGCGCCTTACGTGGACACCACTATCTACACCAGCTGGAACGCTATGTTCATCTCGGCTTATCTCGAAGCCGCTCAGATACTCGGAGGCACCGAGGGGTATGGCTGCCGCGTTTTTGCGCTTGGCACTCTGGACCGTCTGATTGCCGAAGGCTGGGACGACCGCCGAGGATTTGCGCATCGCCTCGGCTCCGCGGAACGCCTGGAAGGCACTCTTGACGATCAAGTGTTTGCGGCCGCCGCGCTGCTCGACGGCTTCGAAGCAACACTCAACATGCGCTATTTCGATCTGGCAGAGCGGGCCATGCGGCTCGTTCTGGAGAAATATGCCGACAATGAAAACGGCGGATTTTTCGACCGTGCCTCGGATGCCGCGCCGCTCGGCGGCTTCGACGTGCGCCGCAAACCGATTCAGGATTCGCCGACACCAGCGGGTAATCCTATTGCAATTATGGTGCTTGATCGCCTTTACGAATACACCGGCAAGAACGAGTATCGCGAGCAGGCGCACATGGCCCTCGAGGCCTTTTCGGGTGTCGCCCCGCGCTACGGAATGTTTGCATCAACGTATGGCTTGGCTACAGTGCTCCACGCTCGGCATCCTCTACAAGTTGTGATCACCGGAGCGCACGAGGACGAAGCGGCCTCGCAACTCGAGCGAGCCGCCTCGCTGTTCTATCGTTTTGGCAAAGCCGTGCTGCGGGTGGCCCCAAAACCGAACTTCGAAGCCTTGCCGAGCGCTTTGCGCGAAACTTTGCCCGAGCTGAACGCCGAAAAAACACAGGCCCTGGTCTGCACCGGAGGCACATGCTTCCCGCCGGTGACTGATCAGCAGAAGCTGACGGATCTTCTCGCGCATATCGGCGTCGGGACCGGCGCCGCAGCGGTTTAACCTGCGCGCAATCCTAATCACTAAAGCTCGCAGCGGGATACGTGCTCATCCGCGCTCGTTACATCCCAAGTGGGTGGTTTAAACATCGAAACACCAGTACAGAGCAGGATGGGAATTTAGCGCATTAACACAACTTTTTGTGCTCGTGAAACTGCAGACACATCAACATCCCTTCGGCCAGGGTTTCGCGCGGACCGGATGATAAAATGAAAGAGCCAAGGTACCCCATTTGAACGCATTCAGTGTGTTCCGAGCCGCTGTTGCCGTCCCTCTCCTGCTGCTCTTTCTGTGGGCGCAGGTGTATTGGTTCCGGCTTCTCTGGCGCTTGAGCGGCCGCCTTCGATCTCAACACTTACGCTGGGCCGTGCGTGCGCTGATGGCTATGGGGTTGGCATTTGTGGCTACAGTGCTCCTCGCCACCTTCTTTTGGGGCCGCAGGGATCTGGTCTGGGGCCTTCCAGGAACCGTCGGCGTAATCGGGCTGTGGATCACGACCGCATTTGTGTCTTGGGCTCTTATCAGCCTCGTCTCGGGCGTAACCTTCATCGCTCGCCGCGCGCGACGTCTGGCTTTTCGAACGCCTGATCGCACTGACCCGGCAGTGAATTCGCCCAGCCCTTCGCCGCTATGCACTGACAAGGAAGTTATCCGCCTCGACCGCCGCCGATTCGTCCAAGGCGCTACCGCGTTCGCCGGAGCCATTCCCTTCGGAACCGGCGCTTACGGCTTTCTCATCGGCCGCCACGATTATCACGTTCATCAGGTCGAGTTGCCGCTCAGCGGATTGCCGCAGGAGCTCAATGGCTTGCGGATCGCCCAGCTTAGCGATATCCACATAGGTAGTTACATGTCCGCGGCCGAAGTGCGGCGGGCCGTCGGCCTTGCCAATGAACTTAAGCCCGATCTAGCAGTCGTAACCGGGGACTTCGTCACCGGGCCGAATGATCCTCTCGAGTCCTGCGTGTCAGAGTTGGCGCGCCTGCAATCACCTTTAGGTGTCTGGGGTTGCAACGGAAATCATGAGATTTACGCGAAAGCCCAAGAAAGATCCGCCGAGCTCTTCGCTGAGCATGGGATGAAGCTTCTACGTCAGGAGAATGCTGAGATCATCTGGCGCGGCGGAAAATTCAATCTGATTGGCGTCGATTACCAACTCGGACGCGGCCGTAATGGCCGCCGCCTCACCATGTTGGCCCGCACAGGCGCGCTGGTGCGCCGCGATATTCCCAATATCCTTCTTTCGCACAATCCCAATTCTTTTCCGCGCGCAGCGGAATTAGGCATCGAATTGATGCTCACTGGGCACACGCACGGGGGCCAAGTGCGCGTAGAGATTCTAGACCATGAATTCAGCCCGGCACATTTCATGACCCCTTACGTGGCTGGCTTATACAAGCGGCCGCTCGGTTGCGACAGCACAATCAGCGATCAAGAAGTTTCCAGCTCCACTTCCATTCGCATATCCGCACCGGCAGCACTGGTCTACGTCAACCGCGGCTTGGGAACGATCGGTGCTCCTGTCCGCCTGGGCGTCCCCCCGGAGATATCCCTCCTCACCCTACGCTGCGCCTGAAGCGAACCGGCGGGAGCCACCCGCCGATAAAAAGATATGGTAATGTGTCTCTCAGTCAAGAAACTGCAGTTCAGCACGGGAGAAAGTCATGGCCATTCGAGATGCTTGGATTGAAAAACGCCTAACTCAGAGCGCGGCCGCAAATGGCTCGCGTAATCTTTCGCAAATGCACTTCGCCCGTCAGGGAGTGGTCACCGAAGAGATGGAGTATGTGGCCCGCCGCGAGAAGATCGAACCCGAACTGGTGCGCAGCGAAGTGGCACGCGGCCGCGCCATTATCCCCGCCAACATCCATCATCGTTCGCTCGAACCGATGGGCATCGGCGTGGCCTTCCGGTGCAAGATCAACGCGAATATCGGCAATTCCGCGGTGACTTCCGAGATCGCTCAGGAGCTCGAAAAGCTGCACCGCGCCGTGCACTACGGCTCGGATACCGTCATGGATCTCTCTACAGGCGGTGATATTCCGAGCATCCGCCGCGCCATAATTGAAGCCTCGCCTGTTCCAGTCGGCACGGTCCCGATCTATGAAGCTCTATCTCGCGTGAAGCGCACGGAAGACCTCACTGCAGACCTCATGCTC